>Ga0164293_10002893_pt1 | contig 14568 bp, 11 predicted proteins | sample GEODES118metaG_FD_111487 | JGI IMG/M metagenome (GOLD analysis project Ga0164293, IMG submission 111487) | Eutrophic lake water microbial communities from Lake Mendota, Wisconsin, USA - GEODES118 metaG | ecosystem: Environmental > Aquatic > Freshwater > Lake | place: USA: Lake Mendota...
CCGGTCGTAACTCATCAGTCCGTTCACTTCAGATTCAACGTCTGTTGTTTGTGTATATACAGCGGCAGAAAGCCCCTTAGGGATCAAGGGGATCAGACGGTCTATCAATTGATTGTAACGGGAGAACAGCTCTTCTTTATTCCTGAAACTCTGGTAACCCCAATTGCTCCGGTCCGTCCAGGTATGATTGTCCACCGGAAGTCCTAACCCCCCAAACTCTCCAAGTACTACGCTGCGGTCCTTCCCAAATACTTCCGGCCTGTGTATCTGCGGATCCGGATAATTATGCAGATCATGGATATCACCCACTGCATGAAAATTACCACCGCTTGCAGGGTTGACAAGCCGGCTGGGATCATACTGTTTTACCCAATTGGAGATCTCCACCGTTTTGAACTGGCCCCAAGCCTCATTGAAGGGCACCCACACTACAATACTTGGAAAAAAACGGAATGCATCCATCATGGCTTTCAACTCGGTCCGGTATATTTTTTCAGAAGCCTCTGTTCTTACTTTGTCTGTGGGCTCCAATGAAGGATTTTGGTTCCATTTGTCACCGTTCACCTGGTCACCACTGGGCATATCCTGCCATACCAGCATGCCTATGCTATCGCAGTACCTGTACCAAAGGGCAGGTTCCACTTTAACGTGTTTACGGATCATGTTGAAACCCATCTCCTTGGTTTTTTCAATATCAAACCTCAGGGCTTCTGCAGTGGGAGCGGTGTATAAACCGTCTGGCCACCAACCCTGATCAAGTGGGCCATACTGAAATAGGAACGCGTTGTTTAACATCATCCACTGGAGTCCATTGGCATCCTTTGATAAGGAAGATTTTCTCATCGCAAAATAACTGTTGACCTCATCTATCGTTTTGCCACCACGCAGGACGGATACCTTCAGATCGTACAAGGTTGGTTTTTCAGGAGACCACAAGGCCAGTCCTTTTACATTCACCACATTGCCTGACGGCTTATCGAATCGCTGTTCTGTTACCTGCTTCCCCTGGTCCATGATGCGCAGCAGCACCTGATCTCCGGCGTTAAATTGTTTTACCGATGTATTCACCATCAGGTTGGCTGCATCAATGTCCGGCACCGTATAAATATGGTCGATATAAGTTTCCGGTACTGCTTCTACCCAAACCGTCTGCCAGATACCGGTGACAGGTGTGTACCAGATTCCTGAAGGTTTGATCACCTGCTTTCCCCTGGGCTGAGGTCCCATGTCCGTTGGATCCCATACACCAACAACGATTTCTTGCTGCGATTTTTTTGACAGCAGATCGGTGATATCAAAACTGAACGGATCATAACCACCCTGATGGGTACCTGCTTTTTTGCCATTTACAAATACTTCCGCCTGCCAGTCCACTGCGCCAAAATGCAGCAAGATCCTTTTCCCCTTCATGGCCGGCGTTGTGTTGAATGTTTTCCTGTACCATAGCACATTATTTTCCCCTACCGATTTACCAACGCCGGAAAGTGCGGACTCGATCGCGAAGGGGACCAGGATCTTCCCGGTGTACGTGCCGGGTTTGGGCTCATCCTTATACCTGATTGAATAATCCCAAAGTCCGTTCAGGTTGATCCATGCATCTCTTTTCATTTGAGGCCTTGGATATTCCGGATGGGGTAGGGCGGGATCGACCTTTTCTGCCCATGGGCTCATGATTTTATTTCCCGCAGGTTTCCATTCCTGTCCGTATCCGCAAAAGCTTGCCACTATGAGCAGCTGTATCAATAATATATTTCTCATGATTGATTATTTACTGTTTACCCTTAATGATTTCACATATGTAGGAAGCCATACCTGCATCTCATTGCTGCCGCGGTTGCACCAGCTGTAATAGGGGATGGCCTTTATTGTCTTTTTTTCAGTAATGATACTGGTGCCGCCTTTGCCAATCTCCACCGCAGTCATCTTTCCAGTCAGCATTAGCACAGTTTCTTCCAGTATCTGGCCTTTCTCAATCGTCATTTCCGGTGTTCCATCGGCTATGATATTCATCGCCCTGCCCTGGTTGTCGGCCCCCTCAACACAATACACAAGCGGCCCTCGTTGGAAAGCGATCTTTCCTTCGTTCTCACTGACCTCTTTCCTTGACGTTATCATTTTAACGGGTATGGGTATGCGAAATTCAATCTTGTCTTCTTTTTTCCATTCCCTGCTGATCACGGTATAGCCTTTCTCAATGGCATACTCCGCAGGTTTCCCGTTCAACAACAGCTGCGGTTTCTCCCACCTTGTGTCTGTATAATGATATAGTGTGCCAGGCGCTGCAACGCCGCTGGCCCATCCGGGTACCCTGATGTGCAAACTGGTTTTTAAATACAACATCTTCCCATACTGTGCGCATGGCTTTCACATATCCTTCGTCTCCCGTATGCGCGGCCACATCCGCCGCTCCCGTGTACAGGTACATGGTTCTTACCGCTTGGCCCGTGATCTCTTTCTGCTCCCTTACTGGCACCGCATCTTGCGCATAGGCCGTGTCTTTCCAATCGGTCCACGTGTACCCGTACGCCATTTTTTTTCCGCGTTCCTCCAAAAGCCAGTACAACAAAGTCAAATATTTTTCATCCTTTGTAACGCGGTATAGTTTTACGAGGGCAAGCTCCAACTCCTGGTGACCGGTAACCCAGTGCTTTTTCCCGGGACCAAAGGTTGCATCAAAATGATTGGCCCACCGGATGGATACATCCAGAAATTTTCTTTTCCCGGTAGCATCAAAATAGGCTACGGCAGCTTCTATCATATGGCCGCCATTATAATCTTCATGCATGCTCATATCGATCCATCTTTTCGACAGATCGGTAAGGGTGTAGTAGGTATTCAGATAGCCATCGGGCAACTGGGCCGCCGCGATCTTATCGATCCACTCATCCGCTTTTTTCTCAAGGCTCGAATCCGGTTTATTCTTCAAAGAATAGGCGATCGCTTCCAGGGCTTTAAATACATCGGAATCATCATAAAAAATACCCTCATGTTGTTCACCCTGTTTGCGGGCCACTTTTTCGAAATTCTTGATCCTCGGTGTTTTCACTTCAGTCTGGTAAATACAGGCCTGGATCGTTGTAGTTGCTACCTTATCCACCTTGGGCTTCCAAAAGGCGTCATTGATGGTGACTTTGGAAAAGTTAACGGGCTGCATTTTTACATGGGTTTGCGAAATGCCCTGCAAGGGCAGCACTAAAACGAAGAACAGGATTCTTTTCATGCGTAAAAATTATATCACCTGGAAACCAAATGCATAGGGATCATCTACCGGGTCGATCGTGATGGTGTTATGTCCATAGATCCTTGCCCAGCCTTCAATGCTGGGTCTTATAGAAGGCTTTCCGCCAGAGGTGGTTTCTTCATTTTCAATACGTCCGATGAACTTACTGCCAATAATGCTCTCATGAATAAACTCATCCCCTGTTTTCAGCTTTCCCTTTGCATACCATTGGGCCATCCTGGCACTGGTCCCCGTTCCACAAGGTGACCGGTCTATGGCTTTATCACCGTAAAAAACCGCATTGCGGGCCGTAGAAGCAGGATCTATGACCGCACCCGCCCAAAGTATGTGTGTACAACCTTGTATGGTGGGGTCATCCGGATGAGTGAATGTGTATCTCGAGTTGATGTCCTTCCTCAATTCCCTCGCCCAGGCAATGAGTGTATCTGCCGGGTAATGCTCCAGACCCTTAAAGTTTTCCTGCACGTCAACGATGGCATAGAAATTCCCGCCGTACGATACATCAACTTTTAAATCGCCTAAATCCGGGCATTCAGCGGTTAGTCCTTCCTGGTCAAGATAGGATGCCACGTTGGTGAGCCGCACCCACTTCACCTTTCCCGCTTCTTCTTTATAGATGACATGAACCAGTCCCGCCGGCGCCTCCATGCGTACCACGCCGGGCTGCCTGGGTTTGATCAGCCCTTTTTCAATAGCAATGGTGATGGTGCCGATGGTCCCGTGGCCGCACATCGGCAGGCAGCCACTCGTTTCGATAAAAAGCACGGCAACGTCATTTTCAGGATCGTGGGGCGGATAAAGAATACTTCCGCTCATCATATCATGCCCCCTGGGTTCAAACATCAGTCCTTTTCGGATCCAATCATATTCCCTGAGAAAATGCTGCCTTTTCTCGCTCATGTTATTACCTTCCAGTTTGGGGCCGCCTTTTGCAACTAGCCTTACCGGGTTGCCGCAGGTATGGGCGTCGATACATTCGTAAACAAATCCTTTCATTTAATATCTTTGGGATGGAGATGACAAGTTATGGAAACCTATGGTAAGATATTACTGATCGCAATGCCTATTTTCCTGCTGCTCGTGCTGTTGGAAAAACTCTATGGCTGGTACAAAGGAAACGACACGGTTCGAAATATGGACATGATCTCAAGCCTGTCGTCGGGGGTCACAAACTCCACCAAGGATGTACTCGGACTGAGTATTACCATTATTTCGTACGGCTGGCTGGAACGCAACATTGCTTTGTACCATATAGAGGCTACCTGGCTCACCTACCTGGTGGCTTTCATCGCCATGGATTTCTCCAGTTACTGGGTACACAGGTGGTCCCATCACATCAATATTTTCTGGAACCGCCATATCATTCACCACAGCAGCGAAGAATTCAATCTTGCCTGCGCCTTACGTCAAAGCATTTCCGTATTCTTCAATATTTTCACCTTTCTGATGATTCCCGCTGCACTGCTGGGAGTTCCCGCGCAAGTTGTCGCCGTGGTTGCTCCCCTCCATTTGTTTGCGCAGTTCTGGTATCATACCCGCCATATCGGTAAACTCGGATTTATAGAAAAAATATTTGTTACCCCTTCCCACCATCGGGTGCACCATGCCGTGAATCCTGAGTACCTGGATAAAAATCTGGCAGCCATTTTTATCTGGTGGGACAAATGGTTCGGCACCTTCCAGAAAGAACTCCCCAATGTGCCACCAGTATACGGAATCACCAGACCGGTCCATACCTGGAATCCGATCAAGATCAATTTCCAACACTTGTGGTTGCTGATCAAAGATGCATGGCGAACAAAAAGTGTAAAGGATAAATTCAGGATCTGGTTCATGCCTACAGGCTGGCGACCCGCTGATGTAGAAGCCAAGTATCCGGTTGAAAAGATCACGGATGTGTATCATTTCGAGAAGTATGATCCCAAAGCATCAACCGCGTTGCATATCTGGTGTTGGGTGCAACTCGTAGCGCTGTTGCTGTTCATCAGTTATTTTTTCGGAAATATTGCTTCGATAGGTGCACCCGGAATGATCATCTATGGTGGCTTCATCTTCCTGTTCGTATATGCACTGACTGAATTGATGGACAGGAACGTCTGGGCTTTTTTCTGGGAATTGCTCAAGTGCTTTTTTGGCTTCTATATGTTGAGTATCAAGGGCGACTGGTTCGGAGTCAGCGCACAATTTCCCTGGGCCCTGCCCTTGTTGGGTGGATATTTTCTAGCCTCCATGGCCATCACATCAGCCCTGGTATATAAACATTACAAGGAAGACCACCAGAAGTCTGTTGCGGCGATGTAGTGGTGTAACCCGAGTCTTCCTTTACAACATGTAGAGACTTGGCGGCTATGCAGTGGCATCCAGTCTTCCTTTAAAACATGAGGAGACTTGGCTGCCATGTGATACATCCGTCTACCCGTTCAACTTTCCATCAACAAGCCGCACAATTCCCAAAGGATTTCCTTCCTTCAGTGCTTCAGGCAACAAACCATCGGGAAAGTTCTGGAAACTCAACGGTCGCACAAAACGCTTGATGGCATCGGGTCCAACGGATCCGAAACGCGAATCTGTGGTTGCCGGGAATGGCCCGCCGTGTTGCATGCTCCAGCATACCTCCACTCCAGTGGGTACACCATTCATGACCAATCGCCCGCAGATCAAACTGACCCGCTCCACCAGCTCGCGGTGATTCAGCATATCTGATTCGGTGGCGATCAGGCTGCAGGTGAGCTGGCCCTCCAGCTCTTCTGCCACCTCTTTCATTTCTTCCATGTTGCGGCACTTCACTACCAGGGAATATGGGCCAAATACTTCCTTATGCAAAACCGAGTTATTTAAAAACGCTTCTCCTGATGCAACTGCAATCGTAGGATGTCCTTCTCCGTCCGCTGCGTCTTTTTCAGCAATGCCCGCCACTTCCACATCCGCTTGCGACAGCGCCAACTCTCTCTTCTCCGCGTATGCTTTACTAATGCCGGCATGAAGCATTTTGCCAGGGGCAACAGATCCTATTTTTCTTGAAAGATGTTCAATAAACACATTCAATGATTCTCCTTCGCAGCCGATCACTAAGCCTGGTTTGGTGCAAAACTGTCCAACCCCCAGGGTGATCGATCCTGCCAATTGTTCTGCGATACCCACAGCATCTTGTGAGAGTTTTTCCGGTAACAAGAACACGGGGTTTACACTTCCCATCTCTGCAAAAACAGGGATCGGCTCCTTGCGTTGCTGCGCCCAGTCGTGCAATTGCCTTCCACCCAAATAAGAACCGGTAAAACCAACGGCCTTAGTATGATCATGCATCACCAAACTCCTTCCTACTTCGAATGACATACCATGCACGTGCTGGAAGATATCAGCAGGTAACCCAACTTCGCTCACGGCTTCCGATATCAATGCAGCCACCAGGTTGGAGGTGCCCGGATGCGCAGGGTGTGCTTTCACAACAACGGTGCAACCTGCCGCCAGTGCCGTTGCAGTATCACCGCCAGCCGTGGAATAGGCAAAGGGGAAATTAGACGCACCAAATACCACTACGGGCCCTAAGCCTGTATTCATCTTCCTGATATCCGGGCGCGGTGGCGTGCGGTCTGGCATAGCTGAATCAATACGGGCATCCAAAGCGTGGCCTTGTTCACATGCATCGGCATAGCTGTTCAGTTGAAACACCGTTCGTGCCCTTTCGTTTTTTAATCGAGCCTCAGGCAGATTCGTTTCGTGCATGGCCGTTTGGATAAGCCCGTCGCCGGAGTTTTCCAACTTGCTCGCAATTCTTTTCATCAGGGCACTTCGTTCTTTTACGGAAACGTTCCTGTACGCCAGGAATGCTTTCCATGAGCGTCCCATGACTTCGTGTATGCCTTGCTGTGATATGTCGCCGTTCATATTATATTGTTTTTCCCATGCCGTTTTATAGTACAGGAAGTACAGGCCTTGTTGAAAGACCTTTCTCAATGATCCTTAATGTTTGTTCACGCTCTGCACCTTCAAGCATCAGCCTGGGAGCACGAACGTGCTCTGAACCAAGGCCCGTTGCAGATGCCGCAAGTTTAATATATTGAACAAGCTTTGGCTGTATATCGAGCTCCAGCAATGGCATGAACCAGCGATAGATGTCTGCCGCCTCTCCAATTCTTCCTGCTTTGACCAGCTTGTAGATAGCCACGGTTTCCGCAGGGAATGCATCTACCAATCCTGCTACCCAGCCATGGGCACCAAGACAAAGCTCCTCCATGGCAAGCGTATCTACGCCGCAAAGGATCTTCAGCCGTTGTCCGAAACGATTCATCAACCTGGTCACATTGGTAACGTCCCTCGTTGATTCTTTCACCGCGGTGATATTTTCACACGCTATCAGCTCACTGAACATATCCAGGGTAACCTCGATCTTATAGTCTATCGGGTTATTATAGATCATGATGGGAAGGGGAGTAGCCCTGGCTATCGTTTTAAAATAATGAACGGTTTCCCTGTGGTCCGATTTATATCGCATGGGCGGTAATAACATAAGGCCATCAACACCCCATTTTTCTGCCAGCATAGCCTGTTTAATGGCTTCACGGGTTGCCCCTTCAGCAACATTCAGTACAATAGGCCCACGCCCTTTTGTTTTTTCGATCGCAAATTTTACCAGCTGTTCTTTTTCTTCCGTAGTCAAAACACTGGCCTCCCCCAGGGTGCCCCCCAGGATGACCCCCTCTACACCTGCCGCAAACTGCGCTTCCAGGTTTTTCTCAAAAAGGGGCAGGTCAATACGGTCGTCAGCGGTAAAAGGTGTAAGCAAAGCGGGAAATACTCCCTTCCATTCAAAAGATCTCATGGCATTAGATTAGGTTCGTATGGCCTTAAAGGTAAGTTTCAATTGATTTCCGGCAAGGCAATATTCGGATACCCTTAACTTTACCCGGTAAGGAAATTTGATGAAGGAACACCCCGATAAATTTATACCGAGGGCCGACGAACTAAAGCTGATCGAGAAACTCAAAAATGGTGATGAGTCGGCTTTCAAGTTGATCGTGGATACAAGGAAAGGTCTGGTGTACAATACCGCACTGGGCTTGCTGCAGAGCGCGGAGGACGCGGAAGACATTACCCAGGAGGTTTTTATCAAGGTCTACGAATCCGTTCACCAGTTCAAGGGGGAGTCGGCTTTTTCCACCTGGCTGTACAAAATTGCCGTTACCAAGTCGCTGGAGCTGATCCGGAGCAGGAAAAGAAAGAAAAGATTCGCTTTTATCACCAGCATCCTGGGAGAAAATAACGAGCTGAAGCACGATCCGCCAGAGTTTCACCACCCCGGAATACAGCTGGATAACCGCGAAAGGGCAGCTACTTTATTCAAGGCGATTGCTAAACTTCCTGATAACCAGAGAGTTGCATTTACCCTCCACAAACTTGAGGGAGTATCGTACATGGAGATCGGTGACGTGATGCAACTCTCAGTATCGGCAGTGGAATCCCTGATCCACAGGGCCAAAAGCAATCTGAAGAAGGATTTGGAAGATTATTACTTAAAAAATTTATAACGCCACAATTTTATAACTTTAAGAGCATCTAATTTTTAGCTATGCAACACAAAGAGGATTTTCAAAAGGAAGTGGACCTTACCCTGAACAGCCTCGACGGAGCTTCCCGGGCCGAGGCACCTGCCTTTTTCTATACCCGGCTGATCGCCAGGATGGAATCCGTCAGCGTCAGCATTTGGTCCCGCTGGGCAGCCATACTAGCCAGGCCGGCTGTGTCCCTGGGTATTCTCTTCATTTTTCTCCTGATGAACGGGTATCTAATTCTGAGCAATCTGCCCAAGGAAGAAGAGAGCCACCAGCAGGACTATATCTCTCAGCAGATCACTTATTTCGATACTAATTCACCCAATCCATGAAGGCGATCTCCTCAAACAAATGGGTAATGCTTCTGGTCATCTTTCTGGTGCTCACCAACCTGGCGTTGGTATTTTTCGCGTTTTCTTCATCTATCAAAACCAAGAAACCACCGGAGAATAATTTCCGTAAGCAAATTGGACTAAACGAAAAACAGGAAAAAGTTTTTGACGAGCGCAAGGAAGCTTTCATGAAAGCGATGAAGCCGCGCTGGGAAGAAGTCAATAAATTTAAGGACAGCCTTTATCAGCATATCGGGGACGAAAACGTTCCTGATTCCCTTATCGAACATTATACCAGAACCTGGGCAGAGGTAAACAGGCAATCTGACATAGCGCTTTTTAAACACTTCAAGGAGTTGAGAAAAGAACTTAGTGATTCCCAACTCGTCGCTTACGACTCTGCCGTCAATAAAATGGTTACCCGCAGACGGCGCTGATCATTTTTTCATTCCCCCCATCGACAATAAAGGCACGGAAAGTTCATCCGATAAAGCAGCCGTTTCACTGCCAAGGAAAAGATTGTCAAGCCAGTTATGATGATGTGGCAGGGTAACTGCCAGCTCCCCGCCATGGGTGCGTATGTAATTGTTCACCGAGCTGGCAATGGATTCGGAGAACGGAATAGTGACCGGCACCACACCAAACTTTTCACGGATCTTGTTCACCGAAATTCCATCCTCAGGTAACGCGATCTCCACCTTGTCCTGCACATGCAGAAATACAAGGCTTGCCTTCAAATGGTCCGCCAGAGACTTTAATTCATTACAATGTTCGTCCGTTAAAGGCAAACTTAGATCGGTACATACCAGGATCTGCTTAATATCGGCCCAGGTGTAGGTTCCAGGCACTGCGATCACTTTGCAGGGCGGATGGCGAAGCAGATTGCGCGTAACGGTTCCAAAGAACCATCTGCCTAAACCCGTTTTGCCCTTATTGCCCAAAATGATCAGGTGAATATCGTTTTCTTCTACGTGGTTGATGATGCTCTGGAGGTCACCACCGGACGTAGCAGTGACCAAGGTATCGTAATGATAATCATCTTTATGGTCGGCTACAAACGCCCAGATCTTGTCTGCAAAACTTTTTCTGATCCGTTCGTACTCAACGAGGCCCGCATCATTTTCAAGTGAAGCTGCAAAGGGTACATCAAAGGCGTGCAGCACATGAAGCTGGGCAAAATACCGCTTGTTAAAAGCTAAAGCATAACGCAGGGCATTAGCCGATACATCCGAAAAGTCAAGTGGAATGAGAAACCTTTCCATAGAGATCTGTTTGCATTAAGGTACAAATTATAAGGGTTACCCATCGATCTCTTTTCTATGATTCTGCTCAGTGATCAGTATGTTTAAAATTAGCTATTGCCGCATTTATGTTTAATTTGAGCTATAACTTGTGGTCTTAATGATTCGGTAGCCGTATTCCATGTTGCTGAACGACCGTGGACCCATCAAGGCCAATAATGATCAAGCCTAATCAAATCATGAAAGCGTTACAATCGTTTATGTCGAAACTGTGCCCGTCTGTATTTTTGCTGCTGATGATTTCCTACACTGCACCCGCACAGGAGATTATTAGAACAGACAACTGGCACGGCTTCGAGCGCTCCCATTTCGTTTTCAAGAGTGGCGTTGATGTAAAAGACCGGGCCGCATGGATCGTAACACCAGTCCATGCACAGAAAGGGAATCCGTGGATATGGAACGCCCATTTCCCCGACTGGCACACGGATATCGACTCCGTTTTATTGTCACGCGGTTTTCACGTGGTTTACCTGAATACGAACGACATGTATGGCTCTCCGCATGCCATGCAGATCTGGGACGATTTTTTTGCTTTTATGGTGCAGAAAGGGTTCTCTTCCAAAGTGGCACTCGAAGGAGTCAGCAGGGGTGGGTTGTACGTGTATAACTGGGCCAAACGTAATCCGCTTAACGTTTCATGCATCTATGCAGAAGCACCGGTTTGCGATTTCAAAAGTTGGCCCGGTGGAAAAGGAGTTGGGAAAGGATCACCGGAAAGCTGGACAGGGCTTCTCAAAAGTTATGGCTTTACTGAAGAGCAGGCCATGGCTTACAAGAACAACCCGATCGATAATCTGGAAGGCCTTGCAGCCTGCAGAGTCCCTGTTTTACACGCGATTGGGCTAAACGACCAGATCGTTCCCAATGCCGAAAATACTTACCTGCTGGTCAACAATTATATCAGGTTAGGGGGTATCGCTACCGTATACCCGATGACACGGGGTGAGCAAAAACTGGAAGGCCATCATTTCTCTATTGAACGTCCGGAACAGATCGCAGATTTCATATTCGAAAACAGCTATCCCGTTAAAAAAATGCTGGACCCGGCTGCATACCATACTCCACGAAGTAACCTGAATAATAGTTTTCTCAAGTTCACGCGCGATAAAAAAGGCCGGGTCGCTTTCATGGGCGGGTCTATCACAGAACACGGAGCCTGGAGAAACAAGGTCTGTAACTACCTGAAGGAGAAGTTCCCCGGGACATCATTCGAATTTATTAACGCAGGGATCAGCTCAACCGGAAGTACACCGGGCGCATTCCGCCTGGAGAAAGAAGTGCTGTCGGCAGGACCGATAGATCTTTTTTTTGAAGAGGCCGCTGTGAACGACAGAACGAATGGGTTTGACAACAATAGCCAGATTCGCGGTATGGAAGGGATCGTCAGGCACGCGCTTCTAAGCAATCCCTACATGGATATAGTGCTGATGCATTTTGTTGATCCGGCTAAAATGGAAGATTATAACAAAGGCATAATCCCTACCGAAATTGTTAACCACGAGAAAGTAGCGGCGCATTATAAAGTGAATACCATCAACCTGGCTAAGGAAGTAACGGACCGGATCAATGCTGGCGAGTTTGACTGGAGGAATGATTTTATAGACCTGCATCCTTCCCTGTTTGGCCACGAAGTGTACGCCGCATCGATCAAAGCTTTTCTGAATGAAGCCTATTCCGGCGGTGTTAACGTGCTTCCTGCTGCCCATTCGATCCCGTCGAAGCTGGACAAGTTCAGTTATGCCTCCGGGTATTATATGCCGGTGGATAAGGCAAAGATGATAAAGGGCTGGACATTAGATAACAACTGGATGCCCAATGATGGGGTAGGGACACGAAAGCAGTATGTTGATTTGCCCGCTCTGATCGCGGTTCATCCAGGTGCGGAAATGAAATTGGCGTTTGAAGGAACTGCGATCGGACTCTGCATTGCTTCAGGCCCCGACGCCGGTATTATTGAATACAGCGTCGATGGGAAACCGTTTAAAAAGAGGGACCTGATGACGCAATGGAGCGGGATGCTTCACTTGCCCTGGTATCTGATGCTGGAGGAAGAGCTAACATCTAAAAAACATGAACTGGTTATTCGCATAACCCCGGAGGCTAACGAGAAAAGTAAAGGCCATGCCTGCCGAATCCTGCATTTTCTCGTCAACAGATAAGATCGGGAAACCTCGATACCCCTGATGCATTCGACAGCAGCACAGCGTCCAGATCTTCACCAGGCTTTTCTATGATCTTCTGTTCTGCCGGATCCCACTCGATCCTTCTTCCCAGTTTGTACGGCAGTTATCCCATCTGCATCAGTTACCGTAGCGCTCAGCAGATTGTTTTTTACCGGATATCCAGTGCGGGGGTCTATAATCTGCGTGTATTCCACCCAGTTCTATCAGGTAATGTTCAACGCCTTTACTTTCGAGGAACGCAGCCGGCACATCAACCGTGTATCCCTCTGCTCCCGGTAATTAGAGCAGGGACCCGCCAGGTAGGTTATGTTATATCTGGTTCCCTGCGCCGTGCCGGAAAAAGTGATTGAATTCTTACTAACGCGATCACAGCCTGTCAGCAGTAAGTTCATAACGGCTAAGATGTAGGTCAGCTTCATCACCGTTAAGGACAGGCGAATATTTTGGACTGGTTTATTTGGATGAATTCTGCAGTGTATGTAAGATGGTCATGCCAGTATATCATGCACCACATGCCCATGCACATCGGTAAGCCTGAATCTCCTGCCCTGGAACTTATACGTCAACTGCTCGTGGTCTATGCCCGTTAGGTGCAGCAGGGTGGCCTGGAAATCATGAATATGAACGGGGTTCTTGATAATGTTGTAACTGAAATCATCCGTTGCACCATAATTGAATCCGGGTTTCACGCCTGCGCCCGCCATCCACATCGTAAAGCACCTCGGATGGTGGTCCCGCCCGTAACTATCCGGCGAGATCTTGCCCTGTGAGTATACCGTTCTTCCAAATTCACCGCCCCAGATCACCAATGTGTCTTCCAGCATACCCCTTCGCTTTAAATCAACGATCAGGGCCGCTGAGGGTTGATCGATCTGCTTGCATTGCTGCTCCATATTTTTCGGCAGTCCCCCGTGATGGTCCCAACCCTGGTGGTAGAGCTGTACAAATCGCACATCTTTCTCCAGCAGTTTTCTGGCAAGGATGCAATTCGCTGCGAAAGTTCCATTTTCCTTACTGGCAGGTCCATAGAGATCAAAGACCTCAGCGGGTTCTTTCGAGGTGTCCATGATCTCAGGAACGGAAGTCTGCATCCTGAACGCCATTTCATACTGGGAGATCCTCGCATTCACCTCGGGGTCGCCCCAGGGTTCATTCTGAATTTCGTTCAACTTGCGCAGGTGTTCAAGCATCTCTTTTCTGTCGGCCCCATCATAGCCCTCCGGATCCTTTAAGAACAAAACCGGATCCTTGCCCGCCCTGAATTGCACACCCTGGTGCTCAGAAGGAAGAAACCCATTACCCCACAGCCTTGCATAAAGCGGTTGATCTTTTGATGCATCTTTCGAGATCAAAACAATAAATGCCGGGAGGTTTTTATTGTCCGATCCCAGTCCATAACTCAACCATGATCCAATGGAAGGCCTGCCCGGCAGTTGATGGCCCGTTTGAAAAAATGTAATGGCAGGGTCATGATTGATCTGTTCCGTATGCATCGATTTGATCACGCATAACTCATCAACAACCTGGGCCGTATACGGCAGAAGTTCACTTACCCAGGTTCTGCTTTTTCCATGCTGCTTGAATGCATAAGTGGAAGGTACCACAGGAAGGGAAGATTGATTGGCGCTCATGCCGGTCAACCGCTGACCCTTACGAATGGAGTCGGGAAGCTGTGTGCCGTATAGTGGCTGTAGTTTCGGTTTGTAATCAAAGGTTTCAAACTGCGAGGGTCCTCCGGCCATGAACAAAAATACTACCCGCTTTGCCTTTGGCGCAATGGATGGCAAGGCTTTCATGATCTGGTCTTCCAGTGTAGCTCCCGAGCTGCTCAGCGGTAACATTTGCTGTAATGCAATAGCGCCCAGGCCCATGGCAGTACGACCAAGAAAATTTCTTCTGTCGATCTTTTGATAAAGACCTTTCAGGTCTTCCCCCGCTAATCTTTTTTCGTCGTGGTGATGA
>Ga0164293_10002894_pt1 | contig 14567 bp, 10 predicted proteins | sample GEODES118metaG_FD_111487 | JGI IMG/M metagenome (GOLD analysis project Ga0164293, IMG submission 111487) | Eutrophic lake water microbial communities from Lake Mendota, Wisconsin, USA - GEODES118 metaG | ecosystem: Environmental > Aquatic > Freshwater > Lake | place: USA: Lake Mendota...
ATCGTACACCACGTGCAGCGGCGTCTGCTCCGTGTCCACGAGGTTCATGCTCACCTGCGCCTGTCCGTCCACTTCCATGGCGAGCGCCTTCACGTGCGGGAGTCCACCACTGGAGAAACGCACCGCCTTCGCCACGGCCTTGGCGACGGGCATGCTGACCTTGTCGCCGAGGTAGATGTTGTAGGCCACGAGAAAGGGGCGCGCGCCCACGGCGGTGGCGCCGGCGGTGGGGTGCAGTGCGGCGTCGCCGAAGTCGGGACGGCGCAGTGGATTCGTGCGGACTTCGTCGCGCAATCCTTCGAACTGCCCGCGGCGCACATCGGCAAGGTTGGTGCGCGCCGGGGTCGTGGCCGCGCGTTCGTACAGGTAGACGGGGATGCCGAGTTCGCGGTACGCGCGTTCGCCGAGTGTACGAGCGAGGGCGACGCAGTCGTCCATCGTGGCGCCGTCGAGCGGGATGAACGGTACCACGTCGGTGGCGCCAATACGCGGGTGCTCGCCCGATTGCTGCGTGAGATCGATGCGGTCGCGCGCTACGCGCATGGCGGCGAGCGCCGCGGGTACGGCGCTCTCGAGCGAGGCGACGAAGGTGATGACGCTGCGATTGTGCGAGGCGTCGCTCGTGACGTCGAGTACGTGCACGCCGTCGTGCGCCGCAATGGCGTCACGGATGGCGGCGACGATGGTGAGGTCGCGGCCTTCTGAGAAGTTGGGGACGCACTCGACGAGCGGCATGCTTTCCTCAGAGAGGGTGAGGTGTGAGAGGGGACGCGCTCACACGGAGATCGCCGAGGTGGGTGAGATCACGGAGAAAAGCATACCGCCTTGCCGTTCTTTGTGCCCTCACCCTGCTCGGTGAGCTCCGTGCACGCGCGTTTCACCCACCAGCCTTCAGGCATTGTTGAGGGTGTCGAGGAACCAGTCGTGCAGCACCCCATTCGACGCCACAATGGTGCCGCCGATGAGGCGGGCGTCGTTGCCCTCGAGATCGGTCACGCGGCCACCCGCTTCACGCACGAGTAGCACACCGGCGGCGAGATCCCAGGGGTTGAGCCAGAGCTCCCAGAAGGCCTCGAAGCGGCCGCGGGCCACGTCGGACAGATCGAGCGCCGCGCTTCCCGCGCGTCGCATGCCAGCCGTTTGCGGCATGATGCGCTTCATCATGGCGAGATAGCGATCGGCGTACGACACGTCGCGGAACGGGAAACCGGTACCGATGAGGGCGCGGGCCGGGTCGGTATTGCTGGACACGTGGATGCGCTCGCCATCCACGAAGGCGCCGTCGCCCGCGCTGGCGGTGCACACGCCACCGCGCGCGACATCATGCACCACGCCAGCCACGGGCACGCCATCGAGCGCGATGCAGATGGAGACGCCGTAGTTGGGGAAGCCGTGGAGGAAGTTGGTGGTACCGTCGAGCGGGTCGACGATGGCCACGAGGCCTTCCTCCGGGTTGGCGTCGTTGCTGAGCTCTTCGCCCACGATCCGGATGTCGGGGACGCGATCGAGCAACACGTCACGAATACGCTGCTCGGCGCCCAAGTCCACGTGGCTCACGAAGTCGGTGGCGCTCTTGGCTTCCCAGGTGATGTTGCGGTGGGAGCGGGCTTCGTGGGTGATGAACTCGGCGGCCACCTGTGCGGCGGCGGTGGCGGCGTCGAGCCAGTGGCGTCGGGAGGAGGGCGTGGGGGGCGTCATGCTTGGAAATTGACCTTGGGGATCGCGAAACTGCAGACGGCAGACGGCAGGAACTACAGCTCGCAGTCGGGGAGGAATGTGGAAGAACAACACGGGTGCCAGCGCTGCGCGCGGCACCCGATGTCCCTACCGCAAAGGAAATCGGGGGCGCCGCGAAGCGGCCGCCCCCGTGTTGTTGTACCGCATTCCTCCCGTTCTGCGTGCTGTAGTTCCTGCGGTCTGCCGTCTGCTGGTGGTGGTTCACCCCCACGGCAGCCCCCGCTACGTTTCTCCCCATGGCACGTATCTTCAGCGGCATCCAGCCCTCCGGCGAACTCCACATCGGCAACTACCTTGGTGCCGTCAAGAATTGGGTGAAGCTCCAGGCGGAGCACCCCGGCGCCATCTACTGCGTAGTGGACTACCACGCCATCACCGGGGCGTACGATCCGGCGGTGTTGCGTGCCCGCCGCTGGGGGATGGCCAAGAGCTTGCTCGCGTCGGGGATCGACCCCACGCAGGCCGTGCTCTTCATGCAGAGCGACGTGCCCGAGCACACCGAGTTGTCGTGGATCTTCACCACGATCACGCCGCTGGGCGACCTCGAGCGGCAGACGCAGTTCAAGGACAAGTCGCAGAAGATGGAGAGCATTCCGGCCGGCATCCTCATGTACCCGGTGCTGCAGGCGGCGGACATCCTGCTGTATCGGGCCGACAGCGTGCCGGTGGGCGAAGATCAGATCCAGCACCTCGAACTCGCCCGCGACACGTCGCGCAAGTTCAATGCGAAGTTCGAGGTGGAGTACTTCCCCGAGCCGAAGCCGCTGCTCACGCCCACGCGCCGCATCATGGGGCTCGATGGCAACGCGAAGATGTCGAAGAGCCTCGGCAACACCATCGGTCTGCTCGAAAGCGACGAGGACATCTGGCAGAAGCTGCGTCCGGCCATGACCGACCCGCAGCGGGTACGCAAGAGCGATCCGGGGCGCCCCGAGGTGTGCAACATGTTCCAGCTGCACAAGGCGTTCAACAGCGAGGCCACGGTGGCGCATGTGGCCGAGCAGTGCAGTACGGCCGGCTGGGGATGCATGGACTGCAAGAAGGTGCTGCACGAGGGGATGGTGCAGGAGCTCACGCCCATTCGCCGCCGCAGCGCCGAGCTTGATGCGGAACCGGCGCGGGTCCTCGATGCGATTGCCGACGGCGGGCGTGCGGCCCGGGCCATCGCGCAGCAGACCATGACGGAAGTGCGCGAGGTCATGGGGCTGAGCGGCATCACCGCTCCCTGACGGCGTCAGCGCGCTTTCGATTTAAGCGATCAAGGGGTCAGCGTCGTTGATTTCGGATCAACGGCTCTGACCCCTTGAATTGGAGCAGTTTTGTGATGTTCGGGCCCTGTCACGTTGCCGGAACCCCGGTCGGGTCGTCTCGCCACCGAGAGCACGCGGGCCGGCGTGCGAGGGTTTTCCCCAAGCGGGCATAGTGACCGTGGCGATTGAACGCATCATCAAGGCAGCCGTCGAACGCGGCGCGTCCGACGTGCACATCAAGGCAGGCGATGTGGTGCGCGCCCGCATCGACGGTCGGCTCACGGTGCTCACGAAACAGGCGTTGACGGCGGAGCAGACGCGCGCGATTGCGTTGCACCTGATGGGTAATGATGCCGACCGGGCGATGATCGATACGCTGCGTGATTTCGACTGCTCGTGGGCCGCGCCGGGCGTGGGACGATTCCGCGTGAATATTCTGCGGCAGCGCACGTCGCACTCCATCGTGATGCGGGTGATTCCCGAGCAGGTCCCCACGGTGCAGTCGCTGCGGCTGCCTTCGGTGCTTTCGCGTATCGCCCACACCGAGCGCGGCATGATTCTCGTGACCGGTGTGACGGGATCAGGGAAGTCGAGCACGATGGCCGCGCTGGTGAACGAGATCAACGCGAACTACGAGAAGCACATTCTCACGCTCGAGAATCCGATCGAGTTCATCCACAACGACATCAAGAGCTCGGTCACCCAGCGGGAAATCGGCATCGACACCGATAACTTCCGTATGGGCCTTCGTGCGGCGTTGCGTCAGGATCCCGACGTGATTCTGATCGGCGAGATGCGCGATGCGGAAACGATCGACACGGCGATGAAGGCGGCGGAGACGGGGCACCTGCTCATCTCCACGCTGCACACGCCGGACGCAGTGACCACGGTGATGCGCATCGTCGCCATGTTTCCGCCGGAGGAGCAGCTGGTGGTGCGCATGCGCCTGGCCGAGTCGCTGCACGCGGTGGTGTCGCAGCGCCTCTTACCGCGCAAGAGTGGGCAGGGACGCGTGGTGGCCGCCGAAGTGATGATCAACACGAGCACCATTCGCGATCTCATTGCCGAGGGGCGCATTCCGGAGATCCGCGACTACATGGCCGACGGGTCGCAGTACGGAATGCAGACCTTCGACCAGCATCTCACGGAGCTGGTGCACAGCGGCGAGATCGACTTTGAGACGGCGAAGGGCGCCGCGACCAATCCGGCCGACTTCGAGTTGGGCTTCCGCATGGGCCGCGCGCGCAAAACACCGATGGCGGGGCTGACGATCAAGCCGACCACGACGCCCATGCGGGCTGCGCCGCCGCAGGCGGCCGTTGGCGCCCGCAGTGTCGGCACCAGCCCGCTCGGCGCCAACCCGCTCGGCACCGGACACGAGCTCCCGCCCATCGGTACGACTCCGAGTGGTCAGGAAACGGTGAAGAGTCCCAGCCCACTGTCGAGGGACGTGTTCGGGAGCGGGTTCGAGAGCCTGTTCGGGCAGTAATCGCGAGGTCGGGGACGTGGGAGGGTACCTGGGAGAACGCACGCGGCAGCCCTCGCGTGCCGGGCTCGACCATCGCAAGTTTGAGGGATGTCCTCACTAACCGTTGCCCAGCTGGGCGGGCTCATGGTGCCCGCCACCTCCTCCTTCACCGCGAGCGGTGAAATCGACAGCGCCGCGTTTCAGCGCAATCTCGATGCCCATCTGTCATTCGGGATGGACGGCGTGCTCGTCGGTGGTTCGAGCGGTGAATCCGCGCTGCTGGAGAACGACGATCGTCGGCAGTTGCTCGCCCTGGCCCGCGAGCGTGTGCCGCAGGAAAAGTGGCTCATCGCGGGCATCGGCAGCGAGAGCACGCGCCTGACCATCCAGCGCGCGAATGACGCCCGGGATGCCGGTGCCAACGCGGTGTTGGTGATTTCTCCGCACTACTTCCTCAAGCGCATGTCGGAGTCTGCGCTGCTGGCGCACTTCCGTGCGGTGGCGGACGCGAGCCCCTTGCCGGTGCTGCTCTACAACATGCCGGCGTACTCGCACATCGTGTTGAGCCCCGCCTTCGTGCACGAGATGGCACAGCATGGCAATGTGATCGGCATGAAGGACAGTGCCGGCAACATCCCGGTGCTGCAGCAGTATCTCGAGGCGCAGAACGAGCAGTTCAAGGTGCTCACCGGGAGCGGCGGCACGGTGGTTCCCGCGCTGGCAGCTGGCGCGTCAGGGGCGATTCTTGCGATTGCGCTCTACGCCGGTCCGGCCGTGCGGAAGATGCTCGATCTCTTCCGGGCTGGTGATCGTGACGCGGCGGCCTCGCTACAGGGCACGCTTACCCCGCTTGCGATGGACATCGCCGGCGCGATGGGCCCCGCGGGGATCAAGGCTGCAATGGATCTCGTGGGGCTCAGCGGTGGGCCCACGCGCTCACCATTGCTGCCGGTGAGTGCCGAGGAATTGGAGACGATCCGCACCCGTCTCGCGGCTGCCGGTCTGCTCTGAGCCGGTCGGGCAGCGCGAATCGGTTGGTTGCTGGAGCGTGGATTCCCGGGTGAAACCGGAGAGCGACAGGCGCGTATGACAACGCATGATTGCCATGCTTGCCCTGTTCGTGGCGCTGCTGGTGGGACTCGTGCTCGTGCCGCTGGGACTCCCCGGGTTGTGGGTCATGCTGGCGGCCACGTTCGGCTATTGGCTGGCGGTTCCGGCGGGGGATGTCGGTGCGCTGACGGTGGTGGTGGTCGGCGTCATGGTGGTGGTCGCCGAGGTGGCGGAATTCGCGGTGGCCGGACGGTATGCCCGGAAATACGGCGGGTCCCGGCGGGCGTCTTGGGGCGCGATGGTCGGGGGCGTGGTGGGGGCGGTGGTCGGGGTACCGCTCCCTGTGATCGGGTCGCTGCTGGGCGCTTTTGCCGGGGCCTTTGCGGGGGCCCTGGTGGCGGAGCTCACGGTGCCGCTGGGCCGGCGCGGCGAGCTCATGCAGGTGGCCACGGGGGCCCTTGTCGGACGGGTGGTGGCCGCAGCGCTCAAGGTCGGGTTCGGTGTGGCGATTCTCGCCTGGGTGACGGCGGCGTCGCTGCTCGGACGCGTGACCGGCACGGGGTGACCGGGTGAGGCGAACCGCGTGCGGCGAACCGCGTGCGGCGCGGTGGCGCCGCCGCCCCTGACGGCCTAGATTTCCACAACGCCCCGCGGACCGTCCGCGGGGCGTTTTTTGTGCGCGGCCGCTGGGCCGCCGGAGACCGATCGCATGTTCGATTCGAAGACGCGCACCGTGGTGGTTGTCGGGGCGCAGTGGGGTGATGAGGGGAAGGGCAAGTTGGTCGACGTGCTCGCCGAGCAGGCCGATTGGGTGGTGCGCTACCAGGGCGGCGCCAACGCCGGCCACACGGTGCATATCGGCGACAAGTCGTTCATCCTGCACCAGATCCCGAGCGGCATCCTGCATCCGGGCGTGCGTTGCGCGATCGGCAACGGCGTGGTGATGGACCCCGAGACGCTGTTCACCGAAGTCGACGAGCTGGTGGCCGACGGTGTGGATGTGGAGGGTCGCCTGTACGTGAGCGAGCGCGCCCATCTGGTGATGCCGTACCACAAGCTGGTGGACAAGGCGAGCGCCGCGAGCAAGGCGATCGGCACGACGGGGCGCGGTATCGGTCCGGCGTACGAAGACAAGGTGGCGCGCCGCGGGGTGCGCGTGCTCGACCTGCGCAACACGGAACGTCTGCGCGAACTGGTGACGGCCGGTGTGGAGCGCGCGAATGCGCAGCTCGAGCGGAGCGGCGCCGACGTGCGGGCGAGCGTGGAGCACACGATGCAGGTGCTCGAGTCGCTGGCGCCGCGTCTGCTCGGTCTCGCTGAGGACGTGGGGCTGTGCGTGCATCGCGCCATCAAGAGCGGCGCCGCGGTGCTGCTGGAGGGCGCGCAGGGATCGCTGCTCGACATCGATCACGGCACGTATCCGTTCGTCACGTCGAGCAACACGACGGTGGGCGGCGCGGCTACGGGAGTCGGCATTTCGCCGATGGCCCTGAACGCCGCGCTGGGGGTGGTGAAGGCATACACCACGCGTGTGGGCAACGGCCCGCTCCCCACGGAGCTCGAGGAGCCGCTGCACAGTCACGTGCGTCAGCTCGGTCACGAATTCGGCGCGACCACGGGGCGTCCGCGTCGTTGTGGCTGGTTCGATGGGGTGGTGGTGAAGTATGCCGCGCGCGTGAATGGTCTCACGGGCCTCGCCATCACCAAGCTCGACGTGCTCGATACGCTCGACGAGCTCGCGGTGTGCACCGGCTACAAGGTGGGCGAGGAAATCTTCACGGAGTTCCCGGCCGATCTCGCGGTGCTGGAAAAGGCAGAGCCGATCTACGAGTGGTTCCCCGGCTGGAAGCAGAGCACGCAGGATGCGCGTACGCTCAGTGATCTGCCGGCGGCGGCGCGGGCGTATCTCGATCGTCTCGAGCAGTTGTGTGAAGCGCCCATTGCGTTCGTGAGCGTGGGCACGCGTCGCGATCAGATCATTTCGCTCAAGTCCTGAGCGAACTGATTCCAGTCGAGCACGTGCACGTGGAATCGACGACGGTCGACGTCGCGGTCGTCGGCGCCGGGCCGTGCGGGCTGGCCGCGGCGATTGCGGCGCAGCGCGCGGGGTTGTCGGCCGTGGTGTTCGATCGCGGGTGCCTCGTGAACGGCATTGCGAGTTATCCCACGTACATGTCGTTCTTCTCCACGGCTGAGCGTATCGCGATCGGCGGTGTGCCATTCATTGTGGCCACGGAGAAGCCCACCCGCCGAGATGCGCTCGCGTACTATCGTGGCGTGGCCGATCTGTACGGCCTCGACGTGCGGCAGTACGAAACGGTGGAAACGATGCGTCCCGTGCGGGTCGATCCCCGCGTGGGCCAGCCTTCGCCGGCGTATTCGGCGCGGTGGCTGCTACGCTCGGTGAAGCGCTCGGGTACGGTGTGCGAGACGGCGGCGCATGCCGTGGTGATCGCCACCGGCTACTTCGGGCGCCCCAATCGGCTTGGCGTGCCCGGGGAATCGCTCCCGCATGTGCGCCATGGCTACACCGAGGGGCACTCGGCGTGGCGAGAGCCGGTGGTGGTCGTGGGGGGCGCCAACAGCGCCGTGGACGCCGCGCTCGACATGTATCGCGCCGGCGCGCAGGTGACGCTGGTGCATTTCGGGCCCACGCTCGATGCGAACGTGAAGCCGTGGGTGCGCCCGGAAATCGAGGCGCGCCTGCGCGACGGTGCCATTGCGGCGCGTTTCGCCTCGCGGGTGGTCGCGATCGAACCCGAGGCGGTGGTGATCGAGGGGCCGGATGGTCGTGAGCGCCTCGCTGCGACACAGGTGTATACCATGACGGGATACCTGCCGGAAACCGGGCTGCTCGAGCAGATCGGCGTGCCGATCGACGCCGACAACGGGATCCCTGCGCACGACCCGCTCACCATGGCCACGCCGGTCCCGGGTGTCTACCTTGCGGGAGTGATCGCGAGCGGCAACCAGGCCAATCGGATCTTCATCGAAAACGGCCGCGATCATGGCGATGCCATCGCGGCCCATGTGCAACGCCACGTGCAACGCCAGGTGCAACGCCAGGTGCAACGCACCACGACGTAGTCCTACGCTGCGCTGACGCCCGGCATCCAGCCGGGTGGGGCGGTGCAGTGCGACCCTGAACACCCGAGTGCCATGAGTCAGCCCGATGTGATGGACAAGCTGGTGTCGCTGTGCAAGCGACGTGGCTTCATCTTCCAGTCGTCCGAGATTTACGGCGGCACGGGATCGGTGTGGGACTACGGCCCACTCGGCGTCGAACTGAAGAAGAACATCAAGGATCGCTGGTGGAACGCGATGGTGCGGTCGCGTGACGACATCGAGGGGCTGGACGCGGCGATTCTGATGCATCCGCGTACGTGGGAAGCGAGCGGGCACGTGGCCGGCTTCGTCGATCCTCTCGTGGACTGCAAGACCTGCAAGGGACGCTTCCGCGCCGACAAGCTCGAGGATGCGCGGTGCCCGCAGAAGCCGAGCAAGCAGCCCGGGCAGCATGACGCCTGCGCGCTCACCGAGGCGCGGCAGTTCAACCTGATGTTCAAGACGCACATGGGCGCGCTCGAGGAGAGTGCGAGCGTGGTGTATCTGCGTCCGGAAACGGCGCAGGGCATCTTCGTGAACTTCCTGAACGTGCAGCAGAGCATGCGTCAGAAGGTGCCGTTCGGCATCGCGCAGATCGGCAAGGCGTTCCGCAACGAAATCACGCCGGGCAATTTTATCTTCCGCACGCGTGAGTTCGAGCAGATGGAGATGCAGTTCTTCGTCGAGCCGGGCACGGACATGGAGTGGTTCGAGCAGTGGAAGGCGCTGCGTATGCAGTGGCACCTCGATCTCGGCTTGTCACGGGAGCGGCTCGAGTTCCATCAGCACAGCGCGGGCGAGTTGGCGCACTATGCGCGCGCCGCGTTCGACGTGCAGTTCGATTTCGGCGGCACGCTGGGCTTCCAGGAAATCGAGGGCGTCCACAATCGCGGGGACTTCGACCTCACGCAGCACCAGCAGTTCTCGAGCAAGAAGCTCGAGTACTTCGATCAGGTGAACAACAAGCGCTACGTGCCGTACGTGATCGAGACGAGCGTGGGCGCCGATCGCGTGACACTCGCGGCGCTGGTGAACGCGTACCGTGAGGAAGCGGTGGAAGGCGAGGCCGAGGGGCGCGTGGTGCTGGGGCTCAACCCGGCGATCGCGCCGATCAAGGCGGCGATCTTCCCGCTCACCAAGAAGGACGGGCAGCCGGAGATGGCGCGCAAGATCGTGGAGGATCTGCGGGGCGCCTTCCCGGTGGACTACGACGAGACGGGCTCGATCGGCAAGCGCTATCGCCGTCAGGACGAAGTGGGTACGCCGTTCTGCATCACCGTGGACGGGCAGAGCACGGGGGACAACACGGTCACGGTGCGCGATCGCGACTCGCTGGCGCAGGACCGGATCGATGCCGGGCAGCTGAAGGCGTACCTGGCGGGCAAGCTGCTCGGCTGACCGGCGGGGGGGTACTACGCGCGATCGACTACGCGTTGGGACCTACGCGTTGGCGACTACGCGTTGGCACGGACGCGTTGGCAACTACGCTGAGGGGCGCGGGCGCTGACGCGGGCAACTACGGGCGACCGCCTCGGCCTTCGGCCGGGGGGCGGTCGCTTCGTTTTTGCGTGCGTTTTTGCGTGCGTTTTTGCCGGCGTCTTGGCGTGCGTCTTGGCCTGCGTCTCGGCGTGGGTGCCCGCGTGGGCGCCTGCGCCCCTCCTGCGTTCGTGCCAACGCGTCCGTGCCAGTGCGTCGGTTCCGACGCGTAGGTTCCAGCGCGTGGTCGATCGCGCGTAGTCCCGCCCCTCCCCGCGGCCAGCGCAGCGGGATCCCCCTCCAGCCCGTAGGTTACGGTGAGTCTCCACCCTAACCCTCAGGTGTCATGTTCCCTGTGCGTTCGCTCGCGTTACTGGCCTTGCCGGCCGTCGCGCTCCTCCAGCCTCCCGCCAAGCCGGCGGCCCGCCCGGGCCCGGCGCCCGCGGCCCTTGCGCCGGTCACCCTCGACTCGGCGTTCCTGAAGAACTTCCGGTGGCGCAACATCGGCCCTGATCGAGGCGGTCGCTCGATCGCCGCGAGCGGTGTGAAGGGGCGCAAGAACGAAGCGTACTTCGGCGCCGTGGGCGGCGGGCTTTGGAAGACCACCGACGGTGGCGAAACGTGGGGGCCGGTGACGGACGGCCAGATCACCAGCGCCTCGGTGGGCGCGATCGCAGTGAGCGAGTCCAACCCGGATGTCGTGTACATCGGTACGGGTGAAAGCGCGATCCGCGGCAACATCATGCCGGGTGACGGCATCTACAAGAGCGTGAACGCCGGCAAGAGCTGGAAGCATGTGGGCTTCCGCACCGTCGACGCGATCTCGAAGATCCGCGTGCACCCCACCAACCCCGACATCGTGTACGCGGCCGTGTTCGGCAAGTACAGCGTGCCGAGCGAGGAGCGTGGTGTGTACAAGAGCACCGACGGCGGCGCCACGTGGAAGCGCGTGCTGTTCCGTGATGCGAAGAGCGGCGCGGTGGACATCGCGATCGACCGCACCAATCCGCAGGTGCTGTACGCGGCGCTGTGGGAGGCGTACCGGAAGGAATACCAGATGTCGTCGGGCGGACCCGGTTCGGGGCTGTACAAGAGCACCGACGGTGGTGAAACGTGGACCGAAATCACGCGCGCCACGGGGCTGCCGAGTGGACTGGTGGGCAAGATCGGTGTGGCGCTCACCGCGGCGAAGCCCGGTCGTGTGTATGCGCTCATCGAGAACGAGAACGGCGGTCTCTTCAAGAGTGATGACGCCGGCGCCACGTGGACCTTCGTGAATGGCGACCGCAACATCCGTCAGCGCGCGTTCTACTACACACACCTCTACGCCGATCACCAGAACGCCGATCTCGTGTACCTCGAGAACGTGTCGTTCTTCCGTTCGACCGACGGTGGCAAGACGCTCACCAGCATCGGTAATGGCAGTCACGGCGACTGGCACGACCTGTGGATCGACATGGATGATCCCAATCACCTCGTAGCGGGCAACGACGGTGGTGGGACCGTGACCTTCGATACGGGGAAGAAGTACTCCGAGCAGGACTTTCCCACCGAGCAGTGGTACCACGTGATCACCACCAAGCACGTCCCGTTCCACGTGTGCGGGTCGCAGCAGGACAACAGCACCCTCTGCACGCCGATGAACTGGAACATGGGTCGCCAGAATGCGGCGGCCGGTCAGGAGGCCCAGGGGGGCATGGCGGTGTCGTATCAGGTGGGCGGTGGTGAGCCCGGTTACATCGCGCCTGATCCGCTCGATGTGGACGTGTTCTACTCGGGCACGAACAACGGCGGCTACGTCGACAAGTTCAACAAGAAGACGGGGCTGTCGCGCGAGGTGAATCCGTATCCCTGGTTCTACTCCGGCGAACCGTCGAAGGAGATCAAGGAGCGCTGGCAGTGGACGTTCCCCATTCTCTTTTCGCCGCTCGACCCGAAGCTTCTGTTCGTGTCGTCGCAGCGCCTGTGGGCCTCCCGTGATGGCGGCCGCACTTGGAAGAACCTGAGCCCCGATCTCACGCGCCACGCGCCGGAAACGCAGGAGAAGTCGGGTGGGCCGATCACCGGCGACATGAACGGCCCCGAGGTGTACGGCACCATCTTCTCGGTGGGACCGAGCAAGAAGGACGTGAACACCATCTGGACCGGCTCCGACGACGGGCTCGTGTACATCACGCGTGACTTCGGCAAGACGTGGACGAACATCACGCCGAAGGAGATGCCGGAATTCGGCCGTGTGTCGCAGATCGATGCGTCGGCGTTCGATGCCGGCACGGCGTACATCTCGGTGCGTCGTCCGCTGCTCAACGATCGCGCGCCGTACATCTTCCGCACCACCGACTTCGGCAAGACGTGGACGAAGATCGTGAACGGCCTCGGCGCCGAAGACTACGTACACGCGGTGCGCGAGGACCCCACGCGCAAGGGGCTGCTGTATGCGGCCACACAGCACGGGGTGTACATCTCGTACGACGACGGTGCGAAGTGGCAGAGCCTCAAGCTCAACATGCCTGACGTGCCGGTGGCCGATCTGATCGTGGAGCGCGATGAGCTCGCGATCGGTACGGACGGGCGCGGCTTCTGGGTGCTCGACAACATTTCGCCGCTGCGTCAGGCGACGCCCGCCGTGCTGGCCGCGAAGTCGCACCTGTATACGCCGGCCGTGGGCCTGCGTTCGTCGCCCGGGGTCACGCTGAGCTGGATGTTCGGTGAGAAGCCCAAGCGCGCCACGCTGGCCATCGTGGACAGCCTCGGTGCGGTGTTGCGCGAGTTCACCGGCGATACCGCGGCCGTCACGGCGGCCGGCCCGGCCGGTGGCCGTCGTCGCGGCACGAGCAGCACGTTCCCCATCGCCGCAGGGCTCACGCGTCTCACCTTCGACCTGCGCGCCACGGGCATCGAAAGCTTCCCGGGCATGGTGCTCTGGGGCGCCGGTACCGCTGGCCCCGCGCTACCGCCGGGCAACTACACGGTGCGGCTCACTGCCGACGGTCAGGAGTTCAAGGCGCCGTTGCGCATCCGTCGCAGCCCGCTGCTCCCCGAGGTCACCGACGCTGACCTGCGCGCGCAGTACACCTTCGGCAAGCAGGTGCGCGACAAGACCAACGAAGCGCAGCGCGCGGTGATCGAGATCCGTCGCGTGAAGTCGCAGCTCGATGACCGCTACAAGCGCGCCAACGACGATGCGCAGCTCAAGTCGAAGGGTGAGACGCTGCGTACGAACGCGTTTGCCGTGGAGCAGAGCGTGTATCAGGTAAAGAATCAGTCGGGACAGGACCCGCTCAACTTCCCGATCCGGGTGAACAACCGTCTCGCCAACCTGCTCTCGATGGCCGAGCGTGGTGACGGCCCGCCGGGCACCTACATGCCGGAGATCCTTTCCATCCTCACCAAGGAACTCGGCGGCTACCAGAGCACGTTGGAGAAGGTGTGGAAGAACGATCTCACCGCGGTGAACGCCGAGCTGGCGCGTCTCAAGCTGCCGCCGCTCGATCCCAAGTGCACCGTGGTGGCCGGATGTACGGCGACTCCTTGAGGGCGTGAAGATGAAGCGGCAGCAGGTACTGACGATGGTGCTCAGCGCATTTGCGCTGGGCACCATGACCGCGTGCGGTTCGAGCGTGCGTTCCAAGGTCATCGACGCGATGTCGGGGTGCGTTCAGGCGCGCAATGCGCTGTTCAAGGCGGGGAAGGCGGATGTAGCGCTGGCCACGCCCTTGCCGGCGGCAATCGACTCGATTGCCGATGAGACGGCCTACCGGTTCGGCTTCCTGGTGTATCAGGAGGCGGCGAATGCCGCGGAAACGCAGGCGGAGCTCACCTGTGCGCTCGAGCTCGGCGCGCACTACGAGCACGCGGATGTGCGCACGTGGCTGCAGTACTTCTTCCGCAGTCCCGATGCGCCGGTGGCGCAGCATGCGAAGCGCCTCTATGAGCAGCAGTTGGTGCGTATCGGTCGGGCGGTGCCGGCGACGCCTTGAGTGCTTCGTGTCGGCGGGAAAAGAGGGCACGAGGCTTTTGCTTCGTGCCCTTTGTTTTGGCCTGGGCTCGAGAACCAGAGGAACCACGTGTGTGACTGACAGCACGCCCGTTCAGGGTAGTGGGTCATGGGTCGAGGGTTGTGTGTGGGTGCAACACCAACTCATAACCCTCGACCCACGACGCTTCACGTTGAACCGGGCAGCTATCAGTCGCACACGTCCCCGGCTGCGGCTGCTCAACACCCGATGGATCTCGTCGTCGTGACGCGTCGCGCAGTAGCGGAATGCTGAACGGCACGGACGGAATGCAAACGGGGGCGTCACCAGATCGGTGACGCCCCCGCTCTTCGTTCATGACGAGCCGCGCTTGCTCAGCGCTCGATCTTGACGCCGATCATGCCCCACGGCTTGTAGAACTCGAAGCTCGGGTCGTCGCCGCCACCGCCACGGTTCTGACGGTCGCCCACGTACGCGCGGAGCGGGGTGTTCGACAGGTTGATC
>Ga0164293_10002895_pt1 | contig 14563 bp, 12 predicted proteins | sample GEODES118metaG_FD_111487 | JGI IMG/M metagenome (GOLD analysis project Ga0164293, IMG submission 111487) | Eutrophic lake water microbial communities from Lake Mendota, Wisconsin, USA - GEODES118 metaG | ecosystem: Environmental > Aquatic > Freshwater > Lake | place: USA: Lake Mendota...
CTAAAAAACATCCATCATGAAAAAGATCATCCTCATCTTATCGATACTCACTTACCAATCTATACTGGCACAGGTAAGTCTGAAAGAGTGCCTGGACAAGGCGCTGGCCAATCGTGCGAGCATCAAAACGGCGAAGTCGGACCTGTTACTGGCCAGTCTGAAGACGATGGACACCAAGTCGAAGTACATGCCCCAGCTGACCCTGGCCTACGACTATCTCTACAATCCGATCATCCCTACGTCGATCGTGCCCGTGGGTCAGTTCAACCCCGTTGCAACAGACGAGACACGCGCCATCCGGTTCGGTACCAACTGGCAGCAGAACGCGGGGCTGACGGTCTACCAGCCGCTGATCGACTTCACCCTGCGCAACCGCGTTAAGGAAAGCAAGATCAATGAATCCCTGGCCGCTCTTGACCTTGCCGGAGCAGAAGATGAGATCCGGTTCCAGGTAACGGACACGTATATACGCATATTGAACCTGCAGGCCAAGCTGCGGGAATCGGTTGCTGATACCCAGCGTACCAACTCCTCGATGGGCATCATCCGTGCCACCTATGATGAGGGCAGGACATTGAAGACAGAGTTGAACAACGCGAGCATCAACCACCATGGCAGCTTGAGGCAATACCAGAAGGCCAATGCGGAGCTGGTGACAGAGAAGATCTTCATGATCTACCTGACCTCTATGGCACCACAGCAGATCATGGGTACGGAATTTACCGACCTACCCCCTTCTTTGTTAGAACTGCCATCACTTGACAAAGACATTGTTTGGGATTCGCTGACCAACTATCGTTTGCTGGGATTGCAGGCCAGTTTGCTCGAGCAACAGATGCTGACGGATAAGAACAGGTTCAGTCCGAGTGTTGGCTTCACCGGCTTTTTGGGTGCGAACCAGTTTAGCCAGCAGTTTAACCCTTTCGAAGCGAATTCATGGTTTGGTAGCAGTAACATGGGATTATCGGTTCGCCTGCCTTTGTTCGATCCCAACAAGTCGTCCAACCAGCGCCGTCAACTCGCGGTACAGGCCAACGACCTCAACAACCAGCGGGATGAGCTCAAGGCCGAGACCACCCGCAAGTACCAGCAGGCGTTGGTAGAAGCCGCGCAGATCGAAAGAGAAATCGCCCTGGTCCGCGCCAACCGCGATCTCCTGAAAGAAAACCTCGACATCTACCGCGAGCGCGCCGCCGCCGGCAAGTACATGTTCGCCGAGCTCAACACCCAGGAAGCCGAACTGCAGAAAACCGAAAGCCAGATCGACCAGTTGCAGAAAAGTCTGTTGCAGAGTAAGCTGAATATTCTAAAGGAGGCTGGGGTGTTGAATAGCAGGCTTACGATGCTGAATTAAAGTCAAATCCGATAATCCCATGGATACCGACGTATCTTAGGAAGAAGAACCGCTAAAACAGACGTTATGCCTGCAACTATCAGATTTACTGTTATTTTACTTTTTATCTTAATTATGGGAGTTTCAGAAACTATGGGACAATCGAAAGAAATGACGCCGGAACAGGTTGTCCAGGCAAACCTGGATTGTTATAACAGAAGAGACATAGACGGGTTCATGAGCTATTTCAGTCCGGATATCAAAATGTATAATTTCGCGGACAATAGCGTCACTATCGAAGGCTTGGAACAATACCGGAAAGTGTATAAGGAACTGTTCGACCTTTCGCCCAACCTGCATTCAACCATTGTCAAGAGGATCACCTTTGACAACAAGGTCATTGATCACGAAAGCATCGTGGGCCGCCGCGGCTCGGACGGGATATTTGAGATCGTTTTGATCTATGAAGTAAAGGACAATAAGATCTATAAGATTACGGCCATACGGAAGTGACGATACCTATCTCATCCTATTGGTCCAGCTTATCATGACACCCTTCTTGTGATTGCGTTTACTGGTAGTTCCCCCAGGATGGTCATATTTCCAGTATGTGCAGCAGGGGGGATTTTTACCGGTAGAAAAGATCCGATGTCTATTTTTTGCCTGGCACAAGCCATACCAGACTGCAGGTGGAATTTTCAGTAAACCAATTGGTACATTAAGGACTGATCATCGTTCAGTCGATCTTATACTTTATGGCAATGGCTGTATAGCCATAGGAACGATTCTCCGCTATATTAGCGTTTTCGACACTGTAGGTTGTATTCCTTTTGAGTAAAATGATCCCGTCAGCACCAATTTGCCGCGCCGCATTGCGTATCTCCTTTATATTCCGATCATCGTTTACACTATTAGCTCTGATCTGCGCAAATTCGATATACCCTTTTACGGGAAGAGAAGTAACGTAGACATCAATGAGCGCATCCTGATCTCTGGGTGGATAAGTCTGAGAAAGTACGGTTACTTTCGCTTTGTTATCAAGGTACCATACATTAGCACATCCGGTCGCCGCAAGCATCAGTAAAAAAAGTGCAAATAATCTGGTGTAGACTTCTCTCATATACTATTTATTAATGACTCAAATATGTTTCGCATAAATAGAGGATACAGCCGGGCTGGAAGTGACTGTTTTGTATACACTAGATAAAGCATTATTTGTTAAGGTTTTTCCAAATACAAAAAGGGGAATTTAAGAATCGTCAGGATAACAGTCCTTTAAAAAAACTGACTAAATGAGGACCTGTCTATTTGTCTTGTACACCCTATCATGCCTGACGATCAACGGCCAACACAGCCGGCAAACTACTAAATCAGAAATTTTGGAAAACCAACATTTCTCCCTGCAAGGCAAGCTGACGCTACTGATATACCGTCTTCCGTCGATGAACGAAATAGAAACCATGAACACGATCGCCAGTAGATACAGTTCTTCTGATAACTTAAAGGGGGGGGGGCAACATGTGCCGGAATCTACGGCGACTGATTTTAGTTGGACAACAATGACAAATAACAAAAAAAATATCCGGTAGTGAGCAACACGTTGAAGACTCACTTCGATATTGCTTTTGACCTACCGGATTTTAAAAATCATTACCCTGTTCCAGTGCCTGATTTTCTATACTCTTTAAATACCCAACACCTAAAACGGCAACCCCAGCAGAAATCCTATGGAGAAGTTCGCGTCCCAGTCAAACACAAATGTGTCGCAACCAGTGGCATCTTGAATGGCTTTGTATATGTTCAAGCCCGCTTTAGTTTTTGGCTTGTCGCCTTTGTAATTTCCCGGAGCTTGAAGCACAGTGAAACGCTCATCACCTTTTCTATCTTGCTTAGCAAGGTCAAAAGGTGTTCCGCCTATAATGAAACAAACTTCCCGATTAGGGGCAGGTATCTGGTTTGCTTTCAACTTCACCTCATTATATACATTATTGTCTGAGAGATCCTTCTCGAAATATTTAGATCCGGGAGCTTCCACAGCTTCAACTGAGCTGCCGTTCATCCATGAAATTTTGGTATTTCCTGAACCAATATCAGTTACAAAAGCACTACCATTATATGATTCAGGTAAGGTGCCTTTCAACGCCAGTTTGCCTTCCTGTTCAGCGGTGACCAGGTTTACCACAAAGCCCATCTTCTTCAACTCAGAAGCGATGATGGCTGTCTTTGGTTCTTTCTGTGCACCGGAGCTGATGATGAAATGCACGTCTTTCGATTTCACGCCCTTGTCAAACATCATCGAGATATACTTTTTTAAGCCTGACCTGATGTCGTCAGTAGTAGCCAGGCCTTCATAAACCAGGCTTTGACCGAAGTCTTTTGACATGACTTCCCACCTGCGTTGCTGGTCTATGTTGACAATGAACGAATTAAAACCGGTGGCACCAACTTCCACAACACCTTTTAATCTTCCATTAACGGGTTTCTCAGGCTGGTAGGCAAAGATCCTTGATTCGCTAGTTTTTGCAGCAGGCTTGGTCTCTGTTTCACTCGATATATTGGTATTGGCGGGTTCAACAGCCGTGTTTGCGTCACCGCCTTTGTTTGTAGTGATGCTATTGTCGATCTCAGACCTATCGCCTGCGTTAAACCAGCCATCTGTGATGGCGAAATAAGAAAACACAAGAACGGGGGCCGCAATCAGCAGCGCTTTAAAGGGCCATCGGAGCCTGCGCCATGTAGAATTAGACATAGTATAAGTATTGATTGGTGAGTGTTAGTGATTAATCCAAAAGTTTAAATCCTTTATCAATTTTTTCTTCATTCTTCAGTTCATAGTTGCTGCTGCCGATCATTGAAACATTCAGTTTTGTGAGATTACGTTCATCTACTTTTTTCACAAAAGCCTCCAGTTCTTCCTGTGATGGTGTTCCACCTACCGTAACATTATTATTCTGATCGAGGAACTCAAGATTTGAACGAATGGATGCAATATTCTGGCTGATAGCCTGTGTGGCAGCGCTCATCGCTTCCTGGAATACCCAACCTTCCTTGATATTAAAAACATCGGCCAACCCTTCAGTGGCATTCTTCATTTTCTGTGTGGCTTCTAATTTCTTTTCCAGGATCGAAATACTGCTATCTAGCGTACTTACATAGATCCTTGCTGCACTTTCATTGTCTTTCAACACTTCAATGACTTTGGAGAATTGATTGGCGTATTGTGCATAGCTTCTGGCATTATGTTCTTCCGCCTCACCTTCTTTACCCATAAGAAAGGCCCTCGTTCTTGTTTCCTTGGCGACCCTGTTCAGGTCATTCGCTTTTTCAGGATCACCTGCCTTCATAGCTTGTTCAGAAATATCTTCCTGTTTAGATGCTTCGGATACCAGTTTTTTGACAAAGCCATATTTTTCCTCTGCAGTTTTCTGTGCCTGGGTCCCGCTTTGGATCATATCGATCCGTACACCATCAACATGAGAAATTTTTTCCTTTACTCTTTTGAGGGTGTCTTTTGCATCTTTGAGTAATAACTGAAGTGCGATCACCGGATTATTTCTTACGATCGACTTCTCGCTTTTGAAAAGCAGGGTATTTCCCAGGCGATTCAATACACTGATGATTTTTGGCGCCAGAAACAGAAGCACGAGGAATAGAATGCTGAATACAATAAAGAGCACTGATTTCTGTGCATAATCGAGTAAAACGTCCAGGTTGGTAAAAAACCAATAAGCACCGCCAATGATCAGGGCCCAGTAGAAAATGGAAGCGATCGTTTTTTTCCCCTGGGGTTCAGTAATGGCTGCAGGAAGCTTATCGCCCAATACCTGGAAAATCGGAAGCTGATTCTTCAGTTCAGCAGGAATAACAGTGAGTGCATTGTTACCTTCGCTCATAGTTGTTAGTTTATGTCTTTTTCGATGATATTCATTACCTGATTCATTTCCGCAAGTACAAGGTCTACAGCTTGTTTGCCATGGGTGATCTTTTGATCTATGGCTGCCATCTGGGGATCCTCCCTTGTGTCTATCTGCTGTAGTTCTGCTTTCTTGTCTATCAGTTGCTGTTGCAGCTGTGATATTTGAACATTTAGATGTTGGATGTCAGCTTCCAGGTTGCTTTTAGTCTGCGCTTTTTTTTGAAGGTAAGATTCTTTCTCTGCCTTTCTTTTCAGTAACTCTGTTTCAAATACCGAATTCAGACCGTCTATATAACTTTTACCAGTTCCCAAAAGCCGGGATTTGTCTAACGATTTGTCTGCAAACCGAAGGGAGGTGTAGGCTGATTTGATATGGGAACTATTCACTCCGCCCATTTCAACTGCAGCATTCCATACTTCGAAAAAGTCAACGCCGGGCTTATTCATGTTTTCGAGTAGTTGGTATACCCGAAGTTTCATGTCGCGTATATCCTCCGGAGCGGACGGTGACGAAGGGCTGAAATCAATTTGGCTGAACGGTTGCGTAGACTGTTTTTGAGATTCTTGTAGACGTTCAGGCTTTTCAGGTGATTCGATCTGGTCAGAAAAAAGTACTTTCTTTAACCCATCCAGAATGCCGTTTCCGAATCCTTTTATTTGGTTACTCATTTTTTAAATTTCCTTCCCAAATGTAGCGGAAATTTTCTAGATGAGGCAAACCCCATCTAACCCAGTCAGAACCCGTTACGGATTATAAAACTTCCCATTCTCGATACTAAAAGATCAGGATGTTAAGTTAATATTCGTTTTTGGAATTCGTGTCATTAGGCTGCTTGTTCCATCGAATCTGTATATCTGTCATTGGGACTTTGTCTGGCTGCACGATGGAACTGCTGGTGGTAATAGGTGATGTCCGCATACCAGACCTGATTACGGCGTGTGCTGGCCAGATCTCTTAGCAAATAAGGTTTTATGCATTCCTGTAATGAGTATTCCTTCGCCTGTACATCGTTTCCCTGCCCATGCTCCTGAGCCTCAGTGGAGTCAAAACGTTCAAAGGCGGCTCAGATGTAAATCGTTCGTACTCAGCGATACGGTCTTTAATGGTTTTCTGCAAACATGTAACTGTTTGGCGATCTTCCTGATCGATAATCCCGCCCGGACATACAGCAATATGATCTGATGATTTGATTCCACGTCCAGCATCTCTTGTTTACTTTTTGGCTACAAAGGGACGGGGCATTAACCCGCTGAAATGGTAACATTCTCAGCTGAAGAATGCACTCTTTCGAGAAATTCCCCATCACCAGTTCTACGTTCAACTCTATTCCATGACTAATTATATCTAAAATTTGAAATTTTTAAGGTGTCTTTGCACTTCACGTGCTACTTGGTCAAAGTCGGGCAGGTCTTTTATTTGTTCGCTCATGGAGCTTTTCCATCTGCCTTTGTATTGCGGCAATCTTTCATACAATTTTTTCGGAAAATCGGTATGAATTAAATCTTTGCTTTTGCATTTGGCTTCAAATTCACTTACATAAAAATCTGCATCCATTCCATATTCTTCCAGCAAATACCAGATGTCGTAAAAATCTCTTGCTTGCATTCGCTGCATTACCGAACGCATTTTTTCAACCAATATTTCCTCTAATGGATAACATAAGAGTTGGTGTTCTTCCAAGTCAGAATAGCCAATAAATACATCATTCATAACTGGTTTAAAAACCAATTTCTCACTACGCGAAATATCAACTTTTACTTTTTATTGTTCCCTTGTCCGCCAAGCGGACCAATGTAACTGATGTAAAAATTAATACCACCATCTTCATGCTCGTTGTTGTCAATGAAATCAAGCAGAATATTGGCTTCATCTTTTATGAATTCAAATACTTCTTTGAACCATGCGAAAATTTTTTCGTTTGGGATCTCATTATATAGCAATGTAAAAACCAAGTCCTCCGAAAAGCTGAAATCTTCAAAATAGACTTTCTTTAAAACGGTTCCTCCTTTGAAAACGATTGTCTTTGAAACTTGCTCCTGTTTGGAAATACCAAACAGAATCCATGAAAGAATGTAATCCTTTTCAATCTGCTGGTCACGAACACCAACTGCATTTGCTTTTTACTTTATTTCTCCGGGCTTAATCATGTGTAAATGGCAGATTTAATGGTTTCCGTTTCCAAATTTTGCTGAATCCTCCAGCGGCTTATTCGCTTTCCCGTTTTAGGTAATTCGGTATCGAGTACCACATACGAAGCGGTTTTCATTTGTTTCAGTTCCTGAATAATATGGGTGTTTATATCTAATGTTTCCAGGAGAAAACCCAATCGTTTTATTACAGCTTGCGAATCAAATTTCTTGGTGTATTCAAGAAGTGTATCGTATTTTATTTTGTCTTTCGAAGTGTAGATTGCTCTTGCCACCTCAACAATTCCACCCGCATAATCGGGTTTGAATAAGCAATCAATAAAGGTTTTCTCTAAGTCGGAACACAGCACTTTACTAAAGCTGTCAATCCAGATTTTTCTTGAACCGAAAAAATGTTTGTTGTTGTGATAGATAAATTGAAAGGGAACTTCTTTGATTTTTATTTCAGATGGTCGTATTTGTTTAGAAACAACGATTTGTTCCTTCAAGGATGGTTGTGTAATGAGATTATGTATTTGTAAAGCGGAATAATAGCCGATATAATGTTTGGCATCATTCACTAAATGTTCGGCTATCAAATGCCAGTCGGGCATAAAATTCTCCGCATTTTGCTCATACGGAATTATACAATAAACGCCTTCTTTCAAACGCATCAGCAAACCTCTTTTTGTCATGTCGCTTAGCAGTTCTCGGACTGCACTTGCTTTAGAGTCAGGCAGAGCTTTGTAAGCAAAAGAATAGTCAAAGCAATTTCTGTTCTGTCCGTTGAAATAGGACAGAAGCTCGTTTGATTGCGTTGAAATGTATTTATTTTTCATAGTAACAATGTCAGGTTAAACCTGACATAAATGATATGAAAGATCATTTAATTAGTCATCTCAGTTTGAAAAAATGTTTTTTATAGTTTAATAGTCAGGACAAACCTGACATATTAGATATGAAACATCATTTTTAAGGGTGCGTTGGCAGAAACGGCTCCTTTCTTTCAGAAGTTTTCCGCTTTTGTCAAATTGTTTCAAAATGCCAATCTCGTTGTTGTACTGATAAACACCAGTCCAATAGTTGCCCAAACTGTCGGCTATTGTCAGCAATTGAACTCAAATCAAGCGCTTCTACGCAACAGACCCTGCCCCACCAACGCCACTCCCACCACTACCACCACCCCAATAACATTCAACCACAGCCAGGCGATGTTTGTCGAAGCGTACACGATCAGTACCACAGCCTGCCCAAACAAGGCGGCCCAGAACGTGGCGGTGCCGCCGATGCGGCGGAAATAGAAGGCGATCAGGAAGATGCCGAGGATGATCCCATAGAACCAGGAGCCGAGGACGTTGACGGCTTCGATGAGCGAGCCCATGCCGGTGACGAACTGGGCCGTAGCCACGGTGAACAAACCCCAAAACAAGGTATACCAGCGGGACAGCTTGAAATCCTGCTCCGGTGTCAGCTCCCGGTTGATGAATTTCTTGTGGAAGTCGACCACAGACGCTGAAGCCAGGGAGTTCAGCGCCGCGGCAATACTACCCCAGGCCGCGAGGAAGATCACGGCGATCAAGAGCCCTACGAGGCCGCGCGGCAAATAATCCACTACAAAACGCAGGAAAATGTAGTTGGTATCGTTGGTCTCCTTGTCTGATGTTGCCTTCAACACCACGGCCCGCGCATCTTTCCGGATCGCTTCCTGCTGGTGGTTGAGCGCATCCAACTGCGACAACAGTGAATCGCTATGGAGGTCAGCCTTTGCTAACGATTTCGCTACCTCAGCCTTACGACCCGCTACGTCTGAGTGCCGCGATTCCAGACGCATGATGGTATCCCTGTATTCCGTTTGAAGACTTTTCTGAAGAGGCGCATCATTGAACAACAAAGGCGCAGGATTGAATTGATAAAACGCAAATACGAGTATGCCTATCAATAAAATCAGAAACTGCATGGGCACCTTCACCATGCCATTGAGGAGCAAGCCGATTTTACTTTCACGGTCGGATTTTGCCGTGAGAAACCGGCCTACCTGGCTCTGGTCCGTACCGAAGTAAGACAAGGCAAGGAAAAACCCACCGATGACGCCGCTGAATATATTGAACCGATCGTTCCAGTCGAAGCTCCCATCCTTTATGCCGGTCGTGATCACATTCATCTTATCCAGCTTGCCGCCAATGGTCAGGGCATCATAAAACCCAATGCCCTCGGGCAACATGCTCACGCATATGTATGCGGCCACAAATAAGCCGATGAAAATAATGGCCAGCTGCAACTTCTGGGTATGGGCCACCGCCTTGGCGCCGCCGGTGACGGTATAAATGATGAGCAGTCCGCCCATGAATAAATTCGTCCAGTAAATATTCCAGCCCATCAGGGACGACAGGATGATCGAAGGCGCGTACACACTGATGCCGGTTGACAAACCGCGAGAGATTAAAAACAGCGCTGAGGTGAGTGTCCTTGTCTTTACATCAAACCGCTTCTCTAAAAATTCGTAGGCCGTGATCAAATTGAGCTTTCGGAACATGGGCACAAACGTGATGCACAACACCACCATCGCCAGCGGCAACCCAAAATAGTATTGCACGAATCGCATACCATCCGTATATGCCTGTCCGGGCGCAGAAAGAAAAGTCACCGCACTGGCCTGCGTACCCACAATACTGATCAACACCATGTACCAGGGCATCTCGCGGTTGCCACGGAAATATCCATCCAGGTCGCGCGTGCTCTTGCTCTTGTACACCCCATACAGGATAATTGCCGCAAGGGTGAACACGAGTATGGTCCAATCCAGTGCACTCATCGGAAATGTTCAGTGATGATGGTAAACAGCACAATCTGCAACACGAGGAAAATAATCACCGCGAGGTACCAGCCCTTCCAGCTTTTGAACAACGGCGGCTTATTTTCTTTCGTCATAACTTTTGTCGTTCCGATATACGAGATACGCTATGGCTAATCCCAGCAGGATGGCGATCGCCGGTTTCCTGAACAACAGGCCGACCAACAGCCCAACGAATACGCCTACAATAATTCCTTTTCCTCTCATTTCTTATAATTGAGATTTTCGATGGACGATCACCATAATTCCTTTTCCTCTCATTTCTTATAATTGGGATTAGCGATAATATTAGCAAACAAACGGTACGCCCCTCCTACCCCTGCAGGCAATTGCCTGAACAACGCGAGTCCCGTGTACACAAACTTCCCCTTGCCGTATTGTGCCATCAGCAGCGAGCCCTTGCGGTCTTCCGCTTCACCGGGATCACGCATACCCAATACCGCCTGGTATTCGGGCGCCCACTTGTCGGCAAAATAAATCCCCCGCTCCTGTATCCAGCTGTTAAAATCAACGTTTGTGATCTTATTGGGCCAGCTCAACAATGGGCTCGATGGCTCGTTGAATTGAACCGGACTTTCTTCGTTGGTAACACGACCATTACTGATGGTAAAATCATAAGGACCGATCTTGCCGGCCCGGAAAGGACCTGCGAAATTGTTGGTATTGTATTGCACCACCATCACACCGCCCGCTTTCACATAATTCATTAATGCATTATACGCAACTCCTAACCATTCGTGGATATTATAAGCCCGCAACCCCACCACGATCACGTCATATTTAGAGAGACCCTGCTCATCCATATCGGCTTCGCCAATATAACTTACTTCATACCCCAACTGCTCCAGTGCCTCCGGCACCTTATCGCCCGCACCACGAATATAGCCGGCTTTTTTACCCGCTGTTTTAATGTCCAGGTTCAATACGGTCACCCCGTCTACATAGAAATATTTTATAGGGGGAATATGATCATAGTTAATGGTCGCCAGGGCCAGGTAATTGGCCTGGTCAAACTGACTGTTCTTATACTCTATCCTTGATGTGATGACATCCTGATCAGTTTTACCCATATCCTTATTCGAATAAGGCATCGGAAAATTCTTCGTCATTCCTTTAGCAATGGCAAAGTCAACGTCTTTTACATCGTCTTCTGATTTACCCGTCCTGTTGTGGATGGTAGCCTTAGCAGGACTAATATTCGCATATGCTGCAGCGGCAATCGTATAGTTTTTAGACATGGACTGGTTCTTCCTGAACAACATGATCGCGGGTGAGGTGTTTACAGACAACGGCGGCACTACAGACAGCGGTTGAAAGAGTTCGCCTTTTACCGGGTCCGTGTGCTTATACATCACCCCTTTCTTATAAACCAGGTCAAGGCCCTCCACATTCACGGCAAAACTGGCCACAAAAGCCGGGTCATTCTCCGGCTTGCCGATCAGCGCCTGGTCTTCCACGTTGAACGAACCTTTTTCCATCGGCTGTGTCAACCAATAGGGCTGACTGATTCCTTTCGACTGATCCACATAAAACTGCTTGTTGAAACTGGCATTTCGATTTGGAGCAAGCGCCTGATTAATCGTTGTATCGTAACTTTCAAAGGTAGCTTTGGTCCACTTAATGGACGCACTGCTTCTGTTGATCACACTAAAATTTACACGAAGGGAATCGCCCTGAACGGAGTACAACTGGGGCGTAGAGGCTTCGAAGTAGAGTCCCGCACAGGCCGAGATCAATTCCTGCACTTCTTCGAGCTTTTTATTCTTCCACTGTTGATCCGGCAACGCGGTAATTTCCCTGTAGAGTTCCACCAGCGGCTTAACCGAGAGTGATGGATTTGAAAAGCTATACCTGCTGATGACCTCGTTGATCCTTTGTGAAAGCCCTGCTGCGCCAATGCGCGACCAGGAAATATCCACCCCATCCATCAAACTGTCTTTCACCGGATCACCTCCCGTGAGAACAAAATATTCAAAACTGCTGCCGCGGCTGGCAGGCACACCGAAACCCTGACTCTTATGCTGGCTCCTGCTCTCCGCCGAGATCTCGCCATATCCTTTGCCCAGTAATGGATTGTATGTACCCACGTCCAACCTGAACTGGTCTGATGATATGGTATTGTTATTGCCGAAGTTGAACGTATTCCAAAGGATCCTTTTTGCTTTCCAGGGCTGAACACCTTTCTTCATGTGATCTGGGAAACGCGCCGGATCAGCAGCCGCTATGAATGCCTCACGAGCAAGCACACCCGAACCGGAGTGGTGACCGTGCCCCGCCCTGCTGTCTTCCGGAAATCGTGTGATGATCACGTCAGGTTTGAAATTTCGTATCACCCAAACCACATCGCCCAGGATCTTCTCCTTATCCCAGATCTGGAAAGCCTCTTCTGTACTTTTTGAGAAACCGAAATCGTATGCCCGGGTAAAAAATTGCTCTGCTCCATCGATCCGCCTTGCAGCGAGCAGTTCCTGGGTCCTGATCAATCCCAATGCAACGCCCTGCTCTTCTCCGATCAGGTTCTGCCCCCCATCGCCCCTCGTAATGGACAAATACCCTGTCCGGTACTGCCGGTCTTTGGAGAGCCATGCCAACAAACGTGTATTTTCATCATCGGGGTGCGCGGCCACATACAATACAGATCCAAGCACCTTCAGTTTATGCATCCTGCTGAGAATGTCGGCACTGGTATAGGTAGCGGGTGTCTGGGCAACTGCATTTGCGGAGAGAATTAAAAAAATGAATACGGCCTTTATCTTCTTCATAAACAGGAAACAGTAGTGCAATCGCATCGCAATATTTTAGCTGGGGGTGAAAATAATCAAAGCATATCAAATAGAAAGACATCCTACATTTACGAGATGAAAATGTTTTTATCCTGCCTGTTACTCTTACAAGTCATCTTGCTCCAGGCACAATTGAATCCATACCACTACGCGCCCGTTAAACAAGTGACGGCGACTCGCGCTGCCGTGGTATCTGCCCATCCCCTGGCCAGCGATGCAGGACTGCAGATCCTGAAACAGGGCGGTAATGCGATCGACGCTGCCATCGCTACCCAACTGGCCCTGGCGGTGGTTTATCCCGGTGCGGGCAACCTCGGCGGCGGTGGATTCCTCGTTGCCCACCTCGCGGAAGGCCAGAATATTGCGCTCGATTACCGGGAGAAGGCACCCGCTGCGGCCCATCGGGATATGTACCTCGATAACACCGGCAATGTGGTCCCCGGCCTGAGCCTGAACGGCCATAAAGCATCCGGCGTACCGGGCACCGTTGCGGGCCTGATCGCTTCGCACAAATACGGCAAGCTCCCGTTCAGCAAACTCGTAGAACCCGCTATCCGGCTCGCACATGGCTTTGCCATCATGGAACGCGAAGCCCGGGGTTTGAACAACGCGCAGAAACAATTCATCGAGAACAATACGAGTCCAACCGTTTTCATCAAAGAAACCAAATGGAAGGCAGGCGATACCCTGATTCAATTAGAACTGGCGCGAACCCTGGAACGCATCCGCGACCAGGGGCATGATGGTTTTTACAAGGGCGAGACTGCGGACCTGATCGTAGCAGAGATGAAGCGTAAGAATGGCCTGATCACCCTGAACGATCTCGCTTCTTACCGGGCCGTGGAAAGAGAACCTGTTGTGTTCACGTACAAAGGCCATAAGGTGGTCACCACCGCTCTGCCGTCCAGCGGCATCGTTTTACAACAACTGCTGAAAATGACCGAATCAAAGAAGCTGGGAAAGAAGGGCTTTCATTCACCGGAAGCCATGCAATGGATGATCGAAGCAGAAAGAAGGGCTTATGCCGACCGGGCAAAATTCCTGGGCGATCGCGACTTTGTGAAAGTACCCGTGAGCACCCTGACCAGTCGTACATATCTCAAAACCCGTATGAAGGACGTGGTCCCCGGCAAGGCCGGTTCCAGCGAGGTTGTTGCTGCCGGCCAGATCAGCGAATCGGAAGAAACCACCCATCTTTCCGTGATCGATGAATACGGTAATGCCGTGGCTGTCACCACCACGCTGAACGACGGCTATGGCTCACACACCGTCATAGGCGGAGCCGGCTTCCTGATGAATAATGAAATGGATGATTTCAGTTCCAAGCCCGGCGTTCCCAATATGCATGGCGCATTAGGATCAGCAGCGAACGCGATCGAACCCGGCAAAAGAATGCTGAGCTCCATGACGCCCACCATCGTCCTCAAAAAAAATAAACCCTATATCATTGTGGGAACACCCGGCGGAACCACCATCACCACCTCGGTTTACCAAAGCATCGTCAATATCATCGATTTCAAACTGTCGGCCTTCGACGCCGTGAATAAACCGAA
>Ga0164293_10002896_pt1 | contig 14560 bp, 12 predicted proteins | sample GEODES118metaG_FD_111487 | JGI IMG/M metagenome (GOLD analysis project Ga0164293, IMG submission 111487) | Eutrophic lake water microbial communities from Lake Mendota, Wisconsin, USA - GEODES118 metaG | ecosystem: Environmental > Aquatic > Freshwater > Lake | place: USA: Lake Mendota...
AGCTGCATGGTTCAAATGCTAAAGTAATTCTGGAAGCTGAAGTATCTATCGCTAAAAAGTTGCGGCGGGTACATGACTTATAAAAATAGCAACAACTTTGTAAATTCTGACCCTGTTCAAAGATTTTTAACTTATCAGAGTCATTTTGAAACAGCCTTTAAGAGTATAAAAACTGATGACTTCCTTCAAAAATTTCTTCGAGTGAAGCAATTAATGGTGGAGGTCTTAAGTAATAACAAGATGATCGCAATCGCTGGAAATGGGGGCTCGAATGCTGATGCAATGCATTTTTCAGCTGAGCTAATAAACCAGTTCAAATATCCTCATCGTCCACTTCCCGTTCTTTCCCTTGGAGCCAACCAGCCAGTTTTGACTTCTTGGTCAAATGATCGATCTTTTGAAGATCAATTCACTCGCGAAATGCTTGCCTATAAACATTTTTTGGGACTAATTATTTGCATCACTACTAGTGGAAAATCGAAAAACATACTAAATCTGATTAAATCGGCGAAGGACAATGATATTCCCATAGTGGCACTGACTGGGAAAACTGGCTCAATATATCTAGGAGAATGTGATGAGATTTTAGTTGTAGATTCGGACGTGACCTCTACGGTTCAAGAAGTACACACAGTAATTTACCATGCTCTGTCTATGGAAGTTGAGTTTGAATTTAAGTCATAATTTTATTTTATTGAATTAAAACAGGCTCTATTTTACTTACTTTGTGCCTAGATGTTATTGTTGGCACAACAAAACTTCTGCTTTATAGAAGGCAAAGTTTAAAGCTTAAATCAATAGTTATTTGATATACCACCCTATTAACCGCTTATCATTAAACTAGCTAGTCGCCAAAACAGAGATATAAATTCTTTACATGGTAAAATATTACTGTAAATCTTGTATTTCTTTTCTAGACTAATATAATTTTCGAGTAGAAAAGCTTGGAGACAGTTTTGAATAATAGATTAATTAAAAAATTACAGGATCTGATAAGGCGGCCACATTTATGTGATTTTCCATATTACTGGGATGATAATCCCATAGAAAAATTTAGAGTCTATAGCTTCTCTCAAGAATCAAGCTACACGTATTTTCCTGATGTAATTGAAAAACGCTTCAAATTTATTTCAAAGTTGAACTCTGTTATTAAGTTTAAAAAAACTAAGTTCTTTTCCGATAAATGTAAACCAGTTGCTACAATTACAAGCACTTATAGCACTCAATTTAATGATTCACTTGAGGTGATCAAGAATCTTAAAATAGATAACGGTGACTCAAATAAGTTGAATACTTTACTAATTTATGTTGACGGTCTCTCTCCATGCCTTCTGTATGGCAATGAAAAAGTTGGAGCTGTTATGAAGAGAACACATAATAAATTCAAAGGTGGATATATTCATGAAAAATACTATTCTGCTGCTGAATGGACTCTTCCAAATTTAGCTTCAATGTTTTTAGGTAAACTGCCTTCTCAGCACGGATTAACTAACTCGGAAAGCAATTACAAAACACCCTTTGTTATTCCTAGATCTCAAAATATTTTTCAATATCTCTCAAGATTTGGAGTATCGAGTAGTATTTTTTCTTCGGTACCTTACATGAATCCAAACTTTGGTTTTCATTTAGGTACAGACAATTTTTTTTATCATAAGAATTTGTGTGCTAAAAAATTGCTCCCTATCTTTAGTAGCTTCGTAAAAAATAGAGATAATTCTTTGAATAAATCTCATTTAGATTGCGTATTCCTAATGGATGTTCATCATAAGCTTGATGGGAATTTGGCGAAATGGAAACCACTTTATGACCAATTTGTTGAAAGTGTTTCTCAGAGCACTAGGTTAACTGAATTTGATACAAAGAAACTAATCGCCAGGGCTATTGAACTAGATGAGTGCTTGAATACTTTTTTAGATAATGAAGTACTTGAATTTTATGACAATATAATTTTAGTTTCTGATCATGGTTCAGCTAGGCTACGCGAAAATCAAGAATTGTGCGTAGATGACGCAAGAACATTGGCAACATTTTGTCTATTAAGTAAATGTGGTACAACTATCGATAAAACAAAAATTCTTAGTTTAGCTTCATTACCGTCTATTTTATCTAGATCATTTAAATTACCAATATTTCCATCCCTTTGGTCGGAAGAAAATGACGTGATATTCACACAAGCAATCTTCGCAAAACTTCCCTATCGTTTGAGAATTCGTACTCAGGAAAAATACTTTGACTTTGTAGGAGAAAATTTCTGGACTGACCATGGAGCCTTTAAATCGGAATTAAATGAATTTTTGTATCACGTGTCCTCGGTACTAGATGGCTCAAAATGTGTGGGCTATTTTAAAGAGAATAATCTGATTTTATGAATCAAATTACACAAAAATATATGATGATGGTTTATGGTAAAAATTTATCAGTAACTACCTTGAATTTCTAAATCAAATAATTCGTAATGTTTAATATTTTGTAAATTATAAAGCAGATAATTACTAATGGTTAAGTTGTATATTAAGAGTAGCTCCCAGTGTGAAAATTCAATTTGAAATATTGCTTTTAAAACTTTTGGTGATCAAATTTTTATAGCGATTGAAACATAACTCTGAGAAATGTTTTACTTTATTATACAAGCATATTTGACTATATATTTTAGAAACGTATCTTTAACTTTCAATAATTATTTTGCTAAATGTTTTTAATAGTTTGTAATCTCATGTTAAATACTGATACTATTTTCTTGAATTTTTCAGCAGATACTTAACTTCGTGACTTCTTTAATCCATTAACGAAGGAAGTCTGCGATTTTTTTTCTGATTGTTTTGCACCTAACTAAATTGCACTATCATTCCTTGCAAGTTTTATGGAGACTAGATACGAAAACCATGGCCATGACTGATATAGACGAGATAACTCGTGGTATAATTGATTTTCTGCTTGTTAATAAGTTAGGAAAATTTTGAAAATTGTTTTAATCACTTTATTTGAAGCACAAATAATCAGAAATTTTTTATCAAATAACATTACATTTTTGAAGAATGTTTCAATAAATTACGATGTGATAATATTTACAGACAAGAGTAATTCAGCAACTATTTCAAACTTATTAAAATATATTGATTGTGGAAATATTTCGATAGTAGAGTTTGATAACTTTGCCACATCAAGTATTTATAAATTTTGTTCGAGCATACTTAAGTGGACACATCAAAGTTCTTCAATTTACCGAGAGATTCTATCTACAGGTCAAGGCAACAAAAAATCTAGATTTCGAACTCCCGTAAAGATGCTACTGCACTTAAGCCTAAGAAATAGCCATGTGGTTGAGAAATTAGTAAAAAGTGTCATTTTGAAGACTTTTAACATAAGTAAGTTTAATAGTTACTTAGGTGCTCAAACTGCTGATTTAGTTGCACGAGAATGCGAGTCTTTGTTTGTTACCTCGTTGACAAACGTAAAGGATATTCATGTAGCACTTTATGCCAAAATAATGAAGATTCATACAATCGGTACAGTAAGAAGTTGGGATAATTTATCCTCCCATGGGCGATTAGTTGTTAATCCTGATGTTTTCTATTCACACAGTGATTTTATGAGTTATACTTTGGAAAAGTTTCACCCGTATCTAGAGTTTAAAGTTCATACATTGGTTGCTCCAAATTATCAGAAAGTTTCTTATACAAAAAAGAGTGACTCGTCAGAATACAAGGTGTTTAAAGTTGGTTACGCCTGCATGGGGGCAAGAGTAAACCCAGATGACTACAGATTTGCTGTAGAGTTTAATAAGCTAGCAAAGAGTTTTCCCAATCAAGTATTTTACTTAATTCAACACCCAAGTTTTCCCCATGAAATAGAATTTGTTTTAAATGTTAACGTAAAAATTATTAGATTTGATTATGGTACATCTAGCCTGGAAGATTACTATACAGAGCTCTCAACTTTTGATTTAATTTTAGGTGGAGGAACGTCTGCGCTTCTAGATGCTGCAGTCTTAAAAGTGCCTGTTATATACATTGGATTTGAGTACCAGAGACAAGGTTATTGGAATTCTGCTCTAAGATATCAGGATTACATGTATCACTTTAAACAGTTTATTCAAGTTACGAATATACATGTTTGTAAGTCCCACTCTGAATTGGTTCGAATACTTCAAGTGCAAAATTATAGTCTTTATATGGTCAATTCTGTATTGGTTACTTACTTCTCTGGAAGTATAGTTTTAGACTTGCCCTCTAGGCTCATTGAATTAATCAACCAAAAATAGTTGCAACTTTGGAAAAAATTATCCAAGTTTAATTGGTAGAATTCTTACAATAGGAATCACGCCCCATAGGTATGTTTGGTTGAAATAAATGATTACTTCTGGCTCACTAATTAGTGAATATCTTTTTTATTTCCAATACAGTTGATTATCTTTTTTGTATGTTAAATACTCTAAATTATTGAAGTCTTCAAAATAATCTATATCATGAGTCAATATCTCCGAAATAACAGGTAAACATCTTGTACCCATCAGCATGGAATCATCAATCACAACCTGGCGCGTGTATGCGTAACATGCTCCGTCTCTATGATAAGTATTTTTCAAATCTTGCCTTCTAGGAACGTGCTCGTGATTAGTAGCAATAACTAGACTCTGATCATAAATCTCAAATTGCTTTTTATAGTGAAATCTAATTGGAACTTCACTCACAGTCCAAGAAGTTTCAGCCTTGGAGCTTAAGACGTTATTTATGCATCTGTTTAAATCATTTTGGGATCGTATAGGCGAAGTTGGTTGAAGCATTAATACTGCTTCAAATTTAACATTAAATAATTTTTCAGAAAATTTGAGTGCATGCTCTAGCACCGGCTGGTCAGGCGATTCATCTGAGCTTAGTTCTATTGGTCTTTTGATTCGAATAAAGCGAGATCCTTCAAAACTGTCAATTTCACTTAAAATTTTATCTGAATCACTTGTCAATGCGATATGAGTGATAAACTTATTGTGTTGCGCAGAATACAATGCGTATTTTGTGAGTGATAAACCATGAACTTTAAGTAAATTCTTATTGGGTATTGATTTTGATCCACTTCTAGCTGGAATAATAGCAAGAACTAATCTTTTAGGCACGGATCTATCTCTCCCTTATTCTTTTGTCTAAAACAATTCTAAACGTTTGCACTGCCAATGAAACAATCAAATACCTTGAAATAAGAGATTTGTTGCGCCTGCAGGGATTCGAACCCCGAACCTCCTAATCCGTAGTTCGCTAAGACCTTACTCTAAGTATATCTAATAGTTTCTAGTGATTCATAAAATTCGGACTTTAAGTGTAAATTGCGCTTTATTGGTTCGGGTTATTTCTCTGCGACTATACTACTTCATGAATTTACGGGGAATTATTTTTAGGATGGTCGAAATTTTTGCATATAATTGTGCGCGCAGACTTTAGAACTAAACCTTTCGACCCATAGTTGGCCAGTGAATCTGAGGTTTTCGTTTCCTTAAGCACACTTATACTTGCTTTTACGGTTAAAGAGATTGTTGCCGGGGGGCAGAGATGTAACTAGACAGAAACCTACAGGCACACACTTTGATGAGTATTTAGATGAAGTGACAACTGGTAACAAAGTTAATGTTGGCGGTGTGAGCATTGATTAACTCAAAGGAGAAATGGTTATTCTGATTTTAATACTAGAATTCATTTAGGTTTCGCAAATAAACTGGATTGGTAACAAAAATATAGCGTTTTGTTTAGGTAAATCTCTAGTAAAAGATATCCTGATTTTGGCTATTTCTCTGAATTTTGGCAGAAAGTAGGTCTTAAATAAAAACTCCATGAGTAAATTGACTAATCAATCGATTTTGAAATAAGATGATACATATGTCAAGAGTGGTCTGGATTACTGGATTACCTGGAAGCGGCAAAACTACTTTGGCAAAATTGTTACAAAATGAGTTAAAGGCTCGTGGGGAATTTAGTGTTTTAATTGATGGGGATGATATTCGCGCACTCTTAGGAAATAAGTATGGGTTCGACAGAAATTCTCGTGAGTCACTTGCTAGGATCTACCAGGATATTACTGCATTTCTCATTCGCCAAGATGTTTCAGTTATTGTGAGTACTGTTTCATTGTTTCATTGGATTTATGAGTCGAATCGAGAAGTATTCCAAAACTACTTTGAGATATTTTTGGATGTAGATCAAAACTCTCGTATCGCAAGTGGTAGAGCTATGCTTTACGGTTCAATTTCTAATGTTCCGGGAGTGAGTCAAGAAATACAGTTACCAATAAACCCAAACCTAATTCTAGCTTTAGACTCATCTGGATCTAGAGACCATTGGGTAGATAGTGTTTTAGAAAAACTCTACAATTAGATGATGGATCGATCAAAAGCAGACCAACTTCTATATCTCCGGTCAAACGGTTTTGAAAAGAATATTCTTCCACTGCAGATTTTTTCTAGAGGAGACATAGAGGATAATAAAAAATTTACTTCCATAATAAATTTTATTGCCCACGATATGCCGGCTTATTTATACATAGTCCGAAGCAGTGCGTCAGATGAAGATGGTCATTTATCTAATGCTGGGAAGTATCAATCTATTCTCAATGTTAGTTTAGATAAAATCGATTCCGCTGTGCAGAAAGTTTTAAAAAGCTACGAGAATATTTCTTCAAGTGATCAAGTGTTTGTGCAACCAATGCTAAATAAAGTGTTGAGTTCTGGCGTTATTTTTACGAAAGACCCAAATACTGGGTCGAACTACTTTATAATTAATGTTCATAAAGGCACAGATACTACTGCCATAACATCTGGGGCAAAAGAAGGCGAGCTTCATGTTGTTGAATGGCAGGAATCAAATAGTAATGATTATCTTTTGAGTTTTGGTTATCTTAACCTTGTAAAGCTTGTTAAAAGGGTTATGAACAAGCTTAATAATGACTGTCTAGATATAGAATTTTCTTTGACTGAGAATGGTGTCTTCCTTCTGCAAGTCCGTAAATTAAGTGTTGCTCAAAGTTCTTTTTCTCGAGATGAACATTTAAACCTTATGAATGAAGTAAGGAAGAAGGTTTCAGTAACTCAAAATCACAATCCCTTTCTTCTTGGGAGAACTACTTACCTAGGCATAATGCCAGACTGGAATCCAGCTGAGCTCATCGGGATTAGGCCGCAACAACTATCAAGAACTCTCTTCAAGGATTTGATTACAGATTCTATTTGGGCCTATGAACGCGGCAATCTTGGATATAGAAACGTGCGTGGCGTCCCACTATTGATTGACCTTGCCGGCCAACCCTACATAGATGTAAGAGCAAGTCTTAATTCACTTATACCAGCTGCGCTTGAAGATCCGCTCGCAGAGAAATTATGTAATAGCTATTTGGAAATTTTAAAGTTGGATCCAAGCTTGCACGATAAACTTGAATCCGAGGTATCAATACCGAACTATGTATTTGATCTTGATGCAAGATTAGAAGCACTACCCGAAATCTTCACACCAAAAGAGAAGATTAGCATTAAGCGTTCCCTGATTGAGTTAACGACAAATATCATATCTGAGAATCCTTATGGACTTGGTAAAATACTCGAAAAGCATAAACCGTTAACGAATAGATATTTTCAAATTGTCTCATCTGATCTAGATTTTGTATCAAAAATTTATTGGTTACTTGAAGACTGCAAGCGATACGGAACCTTGCCATTTACTGGGGTTGCAAGGTTAGCTTTTATATCGACAACCTTGATTAATAGTTTAATTGAAATTGGTATACTTTCGACTAAGGAAGTTAGTGAATTTTGGATGGCTGTACCTAGTGTTACAAGTAATATGCTGCAAGACTTTCAAAAACTGCAAATGGATTCTTTTCTTGCGATCTACGGACACCTTCGCCCAGGTACTTTTGATATTAGAATTCCAACTTACGCGGAATCACCAGATATATATTTTAAGAAAGGAAATGAATCTGGGAACTTCTCATGTGCTACAAACGATATTACAGAACATTTTGTTAATAAAATAGATAGTGCAAATGTATTGGAAGACCTTCAAAGCTCAGGAAAAGATCTTGTTAATTTCGTTACTAGATCTGTCCAGGCACGCGAAAGTGTGAAATTTAATTTTACGAGAAACGTTTCAATGATTCTCCATTTAATTGCTGAGTGTGGATACGAGCACGGACTTACAAGAAATCAAATGGCACAAAGTGATATTAGAACTTTTGTTATGGCATATCGCGAATCACTTAACCTTAAGAAACAGCTATTGTCGGATATAAAACGTGGAGAAGAAATAACTAAAGCTTCAAATTCAGTTTGGTTACCCCCCTTGATTCTGGATTCGACCGACATTGGTTGCTTTCAGGTGCCGTCTTTAACGCCCAACTTTGTGTCGCAAAAGACTGTTACGGGTCCTTCAATTTATGTAAGCACTGGGGATGTGTCATTAAGCGGTAAAATAGTTTTGATAGAAAGTGCCGATCCAGGATTCGATTGGATATTTCTCCGCGGGATAATAGGCTTAATTACTTGTTACGGTGGTGCGAACAGTCATATGGCAGTTCGATCAAAGGAATTAAATATTCCAGCTGCAATTGGGGTCGGAGCCGAGACTTTTGAATACTTAAAGAAATCAAACGTGATTTTTCTTGATTGTGTAAACAAGAGAATAGAATCCCATTAATGAAGATTGCCTTAGTCACCTGCAGAGAACTTAAGTCAGATTTTGGGGATGTTTATGATGCGTTCCCAAAACCATTAACAAGATTGCTGCACCAACAGGGCTATTATGTACTTGCACTTCCGAATTTTCCAGATGAAATTTTGCAGGTGTTAGCACTTCTCAGCCCTTCATTAATAGTTCTAGCCGGCGGAGAGGATCTTGGATTTAATGAAGATCGAGACATTACTGAAAATTTGATACTTGATTACGCAATCAATAATACAAAGGTAAAAGTCTTTGGTATTTGTAGGGGCCTGCAATTGATGGTAACAAGGTTCGGTGGTTCAATCACTCCGACCAAAAATCATATCGGTGTTCTACATCATATAGCGGGGAGCGGTTACGATGGGAAAGTGAATTCATTTCATAAATTTCGAATAGAATCACTAACATCAGATTTTTCTATACTCGCAACCGCTGAAGATGGCAGTGTAGAAGCCATAAAACACAGAACTCTCCCCTGGGTAGGATGGATGTGGCACCCAGAACGAATGAATATGCCCCCTTGGATGCTGTTAGCATTCCAGAATATAATTAAATGAAGGTCGTAATTCTTGCAGCTGGTAGGGGCTCAAGGCTTGGAAAGCTAACTGATGATTCTCCAAAGTGTTTTGCGATCTACCGTGGTAAACCATTAATTTCCTGGATTCTAGAAAGTATCACGCAATTTTTTGAACAAAAAGATATCCATATAGTAGTGGGTTATAGATGGACGAATTTTGCATCACTCGGAATAAATCTTATTCACAATAGAGACTGGAAAAATAGTAATATTATGGGGTCACTCGCGTGCGCCGACAAAATTCTAAGTACTAGGAATTGTCTAGTTATCTACTCCGATATTTTTTTTGAAGCGGACGCAATAAAAATCATAAAAGCAACGCCGGCACCTGCAGTACTAAGTGTTTCAAATTGGATGGATATTTGGAGTAAGCGATTTGACAATCCTCTGGTTGATCTTGAAAACTTTGAATATAATTTAGATTCTATGTTACTCACTAAGATTGGTAACCGAGCAACCTCAATAAAATCAATACACGGTCAATTCGCTGGAATTTTCACATTAACTCCTTCGCTATGGCAAATGTTCAAGTCAAAAAACCACAATTTACAATCGATGGATACGACTTCTGTATTACAAAAAGCTATCTTGGGTGGTGCAAAAATTTCTGTCGTTAACTACTTCGGTCATTGGGCTGAAATTGATACGTATTCAGATCTTGAGAGCCAATAAAAGAATTGATAAAAAGCAACGATGGCAATCCCTTCTATATGCAAATTTTATTAATTCGAAGGAACCAATAAGAAATCAGAGCCTGGTTAGTTTACATTCGAGCCTTTGGTATGACCTGAGAGTTTCAAACCACTAAATTAAGATAATTAGAATTATCTGAAAGTAATTTACTCATAAAAGAGGCTTTTATTTTATTCCTAATACTTTTTGACCTAAAAAACTCAAACTATGCTTTTCGTGAGAAGAATTTTTCAAGTTATCTAATTTGAATAATGGTTTAATTGAATATTTCCTTGAAGGGAAAAAAGCGGTCGCCATTATTCTATCATTTTTTATTGCGTGCCCACCTTTGTGTATTCCGGCAGTATCACAGAAAATTAGTGTTGCTTTTTCAGCTGTAGCTACATAGTAACTGCCGTCAGGAACTGATTTTTTTATACTTTCTGAGTCAGGGTACGATCCGTGGGGGAGTTTTTGGGGGAACAATTTTGCTAACTTAGACTTAGCCGTCGGTTGACTTCTTAGTATATAAGTAAATGGTCCACTCTCAATATTTACATCATTCAAGTATAAAAAAATCTTTAGCGTCTTTTTTTCTTCGGGGTCTCTGTGCCAATTTTGTGAATAAGTTGGACTAGCGTCTCCAACTGGGACTGTTTTTTCAATAAATATTTCATATAATTGAGGAATATACCCTAAATATGAGACAGCTACTTGTAGCAATTTTTCTGAGAGAAAAAATTGAACAAAAGGATTGTCCAAGTCAATAGGTTTGCTTTCATCTTCAGTTCCGTAATAAGTATATAGATATTTTTTCTTGTTTTTTTGTTTTAAATTTCCCTCATTTTTATAAATCCAATCTAAAAGTTTAGAAAATTCTTTTATAGGAAATAGTTCACTAAAATGTACCATAGCAATCCCATTTAAGTGCAAATCATCGATAATTTTTTGCTGCACAGGTTCGTATTTGAGGTCAAAAGATGGAGGTCTATATTTTCGATTAACAATATTCTTATAGATAAACGGGTTGTTTCGAATCAAGAAATAAGGATGTCTAACTTTTTCAATAATTGGATTTCTTTTTATGGCCATGCTAAATTGTAACATAATCTGGGAGATTAAAAGCTTTGTACGCCCATAAGGATTCGAACCCCAAACCTTCTGATCAATAGTTATACTATAAATTAATAAGCTGATTACTCGATCAGTGAGTTGTTTCTGATTAGGAGTAAAAACGTCAGTAATTTGTGCTTAAAAGTGAAGTGCGCCCGCAGGGATTCGAACCCCGAACCTTCTGATCCGTAGTTCGTTAAGACCTTTATCTAAGCGTATCTGATAGTTTCTAGTGATTCATAAAATTCGGACTTTAAGCGTAAATTGCACCTTATGGGTTCAGGTAGTTTATCTAGGACTAGACCACTTTTAGACCAGTTTTTATAATTATTTAGGAATTGGTTTTTTATCTGCACACGCCTCTTCGGGCCAATCTCTTGGGGCCTTGAATAAATCCGATAAATATTCTGGTGGATTATTTCAGCAATTTTGATATTCAATAATTTCAATAGGGTCATACTCGGGTTGGCGATTAGAAGGGCAAACTGAGTATGCAGTAGTTCTCACCCACGGCAAGAAACCCAATCACCATCGACATATGCTTTATAAGATTTATTAAAACTTTCGGGCAGTTTTACATCTCTAGTTTTCTTATTCAAATCAGTTCTAACTCGATCACCAGCAGTGAATGAAGCAGTAAGATCGTTTTTAGAGAGTCGCTTTACTTCTTCCGACATTCCCATCGCGGTTTCGCGATCGAGATCTACGTAGAGAGATTTACCTAAGATGGAGTCGCGCTCTAGAAGTTCAAAAAGACAGAACTCGATATCGCGGAGATTTGCTATATAATGGCCCATAGGCCAAGGATGCTACCCACGAGTAACTTACGCAAGATAAAGCACCGAGCGGGTGATGGGAATCGAACCCGCGCTGTCATCTTGGGAAGTTGACGTGATTCCATTTCACTCGCCCCCGTAAGGCTTTTGGCGGGTTAATTAGAATCTGGTAGCAATTCCCAGAGAACAACATCATTCCCGACACTTGGACTAAAATTCAGCCTCTTAATGCGGTATGAAATTGATAACTCGTCAAGGTAAGCCCTCATTGTTCTCAAATAGTCTCGTTTCTTGGTATAGATGCCAGTCAAAATTTCACTGTAGTGGAATGGAAATACTCCAGAACTAGATTCAAGGAGAAACACCTTTTTTTCACCGAGCAGTTCACGGATGAAAGTCAGAGTATGGAAGGATTCTCTAGGGAGTTGTTCTAGAGCCAGAAAAGAAAAAATACAGTCAGAGTTTTGGACCAATTCCGTGGAAAAAGTTTGCTTTGAGGAGATGTCTCCAACAACACAATTAATGTTTAGATCCCATTTTGCGTTGGCCTCTTCTACCACCTGGATGCCTACCGGGGAGATATCAACCCCCGACAAGGGACCTTGGAAACCTAGGAATCTCATTGCAATTAGATTCCAGCCTGCCCCACACCCAAGCTCACAGACAGAGGAGTAAGGATTCAATAGATTTTGAAGGAGTCCTGCCTTTGCGCGCAAATAATCTGACATTGGAATAAGCTGAGTTCTGTAAGTACCAGGTCTACAGAGCTTCAGAAATTGATTTCCTTCGAACAAATACTCTTCAAGTGAAGTATATTCGTGCACTCGCCTTAGTTGCCTTAGCCAAGCTCCTTGGTCATATTCTTTTGTAACTAACTCTGCTGAGCGATTTTCGGGCTCAGTACTTAATATGGAAGCTACCTTGTGAGCGACATGCCTTAATTTTGACATACTAAACTTTAACATACAGTTAACCCCAAACTAACTTAATTGAGATTTCAGACCACAATTCTCGCAAATTGCGGTGAGGTTGTATTACAATTATCGTAGGTAGATTTGAGATTACGACGTGCTTTAATCCAGTGCAATTTGGAATAAGGAAGATTACTCTAAATCAGAAAGTCAAATGCTCTATCCTTTGTCCTTCGAGGATAAGTATTGCAGGTTAGAAAATAAATTAATAGCGGTAATTTACCAACCCACCCTTGTTTAATTTCTGCTTACTCCTCTTGACATACCCCAACTAGAAATATCTCCTAAAGTTAAGTAGTAATCAAGACCAAGGCTAGAGAAAAAAAGACTTGCTGCTATTGAGTCGTAAAGTTAAGAAATCGATCAGTTTATGCGCCATTATAGTTGTCTTATTAAAGTTAGAATTTATAGGTATTGTTTCGGCTGATATTAATTGCACTACCGCCAATTTAAGTAGATTAGAGTCCGAAAATAAAGAATTACAAAAGATAATTGATACTGAACCTGAATTCATTACTTTTTTATACAGTTACGATGGAAATGAGATTCAAAGCTCCCGGCCAAACACTAATCGCCAAATAGCTCAACTTAATCTTGGCGTAAATAAAGCTAATTTAGCAGTTTGTAAAAGCGAGCAAAATAAAAGAGCGGAAAAACAAAAAAGAGGCAGTGGATGAGATTGATGGATTTGAAGTAGATATAGAGGCTGACATATCAATAAATAAAGTATCAAATAAATGTCTCCAGTAATCTTGCTCTAGGAACTTTTGAATTGCTTGAATTTAAGCAAGGAAGTAAAATTATTAAATTTATTCTCAAGACTAATGAAGGTGGAAATAAAAAGTTTAAACTAAAAGAAATTTAAGTGGCTATAGACTTGTACTCAAACATAATGGTGAGCAAATCAATAGTTATACTATTAATTAATAAGCTGATTACTAGATAAGTGGGTTACTTCTGATTAGGAGTAGGAACGTCAGTAATTTTGTGCTTAAACATGAAGTGCGCCCGCAGGGATTCGAACCCCGAACCTTCTGATCCGTAGTCAGATGCTCTATCCGTTGAGCTACGGGCGCATTTGTATTTGGCATTGAAAAGTTTAGCGATTTATTGAGCTGTGCCCAAACTAATCAGCCGCTTCCAGTCAACCTCTTTTATGCGAGGTTTTCCAGCCAACTCTCCAGAGATTACCTCTGAGGCATTTATTTTTTCCCAACCCACCTGATCAATAATTTGATGTCCTGATTTTAATAATCCTTCAATGCCCACGGCATTTTTTGGCTCTTGCAAGGAGTCAATAATTAAATCCACCACATCTGCTGAGTCACTCTTATTTGTGCCAATTACACCTACGGGCCCTCGTTTTGCCCACCCTGTTACATAAACATTGTGTTCCACATGCCCGGCAATATTAGCAATCCGGCCATTTTCAATTTTAACTCCCGGGTATTCAACGCAGTCATAGCCAATTGCAGTAACCACTAATCCAGCTTTAATTGAAAAAATATCACCGCTGGAAACCACTTTGCCATCCTTTACCTCATTGAGTGCAAAAACTATCTCTTCAACTTTATTATCACCCTTAATCTCAATTGGGGCGACTAAAAACTTAATTTCCAGCTTTCGCTCTACACCTTTTTTACTATGCTCTGCGATTAATCGCATCGCCTCTAAATTATTTTTTAAATCTTTTTCTACCTCACCCATTTGCTCAACCCGCAGTTTGGCCTCATTTATTTGAACCTGGTCAATATAAAC
>Ga0164293_10002897_pt1 | contig 14558 bp, 14 predicted proteins | sample GEODES118metaG_FD_111487 | JGI IMG/M metagenome (GOLD analysis project Ga0164293, IMG submission 111487) | Eutrophic lake water microbial communities from Lake Mendota, Wisconsin, USA - GEODES118 metaG | ecosystem: Environmental > Aquatic > Freshwater > Lake | place: USA: Lake Mendota...
CCTTCTTCACTTGATTCTTCTTCCTCACCTTCTTCACTTGATTCTTCTTCCTCACCTTCTTCACTTGATTCTTCTTCCTCACCCTCTTCACTTGATTCTTCTTCCTCACCTTCTTCACTTGATTCTTCTTCCTCACCTTCTTCACTTGATTCTTCTTCCTCACCTTCTTCAACTGATTCTTCCTCACCTTCTTCAACTGATTCTTCATAACCTTCTTCCTCTACCGATTCTTCCTCACTGGACCCTGACATGTCATCGTCTTCAATATCCATGTTCTCAACATCATTATCGGTTTCATCATAAAACAATGCAAACCGCTTGATATTATTGTATTCTCCGGTTATTGGGGTCTTCGAAAACATATATATATCATCAAACCTCGTATGTGTAACAACCGGTACAATCAGTGATATATTGTCATATCCGTTTTCGGCAGTATAATATTCATTTGCATATGTTTCGTCTTCGTTTTTCGTACATAAATAAGAAATTATTGGACTAGGAACTGGTTCTCCACTTGCACTGTTAATTATCTTGGTAAATGGGTTATTATTAAATATTTGCAATACTGCACTGCTAATTTCCACGTTATTAATTCGCCCCGCATTTAATTCGTCTACAATGGCCATGATATATTCGCCCGTTTGAAACTTATCGCTATGGGTTTCTATGTTGAGCCTAGTACAATCAAAGAATACATACAAATGATTTGCGGTTTGGTCATCTTCTAAGAATCCACGATAAAGTGAATGCAAGTCCATGTCGGGAATCGACACTGTCTTCTGCAATAAATCACCACATTGAGATAAAAATTCGGCATCTACACCACTCGATTCGTCATATTCATCATCGTCATCATCACCGTCAACCGACCCTTCTGTATCGGGTTTAGGTTGAATTTTTTCGGCAGAAGTAGACTTTTGTATCGACGCCATATCTAATTCTGCATTAGGGAATTGATATACAGAATCGGTTTTACTAAACATAAATTGTAGAAATGGAGTATGCAAATCCGTATTAACAGAAAAAAGACACAAATGAATCGTATATGTTTCTGCCAAGTTTCTTGGAAATAACACCAGATTATTTGACAGGATAACATCGTCTAAATATTTGTATGCTCCCGTGGCTGGTGTCTTCATATTTGGTCGAGTGATATCATGCATTGACGGGGTTTTAGATGGTAAAAACAAGTCCATATCCGTATCCACAACCGGTTCTGGCGTGGGGATTATATTATTTACAGGTGTTTCTGTTAAAAAGTTTTTATTTATGAAGGCGCGTAGTTCTGCGGATGTTAACGCCATTTGTTATATATACAACGGCTCTAAAAAAGTGGCCAGTGTATATCGCAATACACAAATATTTATGTGAAGTAACATAAAGAGATGCACATAGGTATACGTAAGACAAATACACGTTTGTTTATTAGCCTCTTTTAGCTATCGCTAGTTATTACTAAACATGAATCAAGATGACGAGCAATCATACCAACCTTCCGGAGAAAATTACGGCGAGTACGATGAGCAATCGTACGTATATCACGAAACGGGTGATGTCGACGAAAGTACTATTTTCACAGACGTGAAATCGAAGCGTAAAGATAATTATCTCATGACTGACCCCGGTCATAAGGTTATCGGCACTAAGAAGGATAGGCTCGAATATTATGCAGGCAGTGACGTTACAGGTGCATCGATTCGCAATGCAGTGACTGGAATTCGCGAGTATAATATGAAGGTTGGAAATTGGAAGGCAGAAGCCCAGTTTTTCAAGGTGCGGTATTTGGGTGACGATAGTACCAATAACCCAGACATCTTGTATTACGATTCTCCTGAACAGTTTGAACGCCATATGCATTTCAACGTCAATCAACAAACAAAGCAAAAATGGCAGACCCAGTATGCGCAAGCAACGAAGTCAAAAGCCGGTGTATAATATAAAAATTATTTTATTAACTTGTCGACAAAAAAATCCCACAAAAAAATGTCATGGTATTATAACTTTAGTATGAAAACTGACCACATACCAATATTATCGTATGTCTTCATTGGAGTAACCTCGTTGGTTTTAACATATGCAACAATCGCGGATACTACAGATGAAATTATATTACCGCCGCCAACATTTGCTGAGCCCGAAGCGAGTGTTGCGCCCGAATCACAATCATCATCTGTATTTTCGGCCGTACCTGCAATCGCTCTGCCAACGCTTTCTGGTACTATCGATAAACTAAAATCCCTTAACCCGTTTTCAAGTGCGACTGCTGCTTCTGCGACTGTTTCGAGTCAAGAAGAAATACCGGTCGCAGTCGCAGTCCCTGCACCTTCCGCAACGACTGAACCATCCGCACCTCCTCTACCAATGAATAAAATCCCGTCATCTGGCGGTAAAAAAAGTACAAAAAACCGAAAAAGAAAACAAAAAAAAACTCGCAGGTCCAGCAAATGAAAAATTGACTGAATCACATGTTATAATATAATTCACATGTGATTTACAAATGTTGTTTGATACAAATTCAAATTCTTTTTCCTCAACGTTGACCGCGGTATTTGCGCAAAAAAAGAAATACCAATACGTATACGTATCGATTGGGTCAAAATACAATCAACAAGATGTATACTTTTACTCGGCAAAGTTACCACTCGCCAAACGGGTTGATACAAATGCTTTAGAACAAATGGTGCCTGTGTTTCTTCGCATAAAACCGACTGACCGAAATATTTTGGTCATTGTCATTGATGCGTTTAACACAGATAAAGACATTCAAATGAATCGACGACTCATACAATCCGTATTGGCCGAAAATATGGATTGTATTCTAGTAAATATGTATTGCATGAATGACAATTTGCACGAGTTGTGCAATAAGTTATTTGCAAAAGTATTGTTGGAAAATATACACGAGTCAAATTGCATGATATGCAATTATGTAAAATATTTGAATATGCCGAATGAATATGAACGGGAAGCAGAAGCCGCCATACCCGCAACAATACAGTCGGTATTGAGTCTGCCCGATTTCAATAAATATAAAGAATGTTACTACGAATGGTATGGTTATAAATACAGCTTATATAATTGTATTTACAATGTTTCATATGCAAAAGGCAACCTATATTTTCATAAACGGTCGCACGATTTAGAAATGAAAATGGAACAGCTGGTCAATCTACACCGACGCCCCATACACGTTATTCACGACAAAAACATCGTAGGTTTAATGACTCATTCATATGATATTACATCGCCATATGATGTAGATAGTAATACTGGGTTTTCGTTATCGCTGCACCAAATGCATAGTCCCCTAAGCTAATGATGCGAGGCATCGCTTAAAAAAATCGCGAACTTCGAGTTTATTTGAACCGACGATAACATCATCCGGTACATAATGTGTATTATTCTTGCGATAACACAAAATGGTTGGAATTCCTTTCACTATTTTTTTTGTTTTCATAAATGCATATAAATCAAACGTCTTATCTACATCGATAATTGCACATTGGACGGTGTCGGGCATGGATTCAAAATATTGATGCACATCTGCTTCAATTAATTTGCATGGCCCACACCAATCGGCCCCAAATTTCACAATAATTAGACCGGGGTTGTTGTTTAGGGAATCGAAAAATGCGTTTCTATTTTCATAATGCGTAATAATTGGTAATCCCATCTTGTATACTATATAGAGACACTATGTTTTATGTAATTTACGTAGTAATATACATAAATATTATCGAAATAGTATAATAAATACAAAATCTTTACACTGAAAATGTCACAAAAACAATATAATCTGGACATTCACATGTATAGTTTGCAAGATTTACTTGGACTGTTTGATTTGAATTATTCGATTACATTGGAAGATATGAAACGCGCTAAAAAAAAGGTGCTAATGACACATCCCGATAAATCGAAGTTGGCGCCGGAGTATTTCTTATTTTACAAAAAAGCTTTTGATATTGTTGTCAAATTTTACGAGAACCAAAACAAGCAAAATCAACCAGTTATCACCGAAAAACGGGTATATGATAAAGGACATATGTCTGCCGATAAAGCAACGGTGAATGCGGTCAGCAAAAACATTCAATCGATGGACAAACGCCAATTTAACACTACATTCAATGAATTATTTGACAAAAATATGGTATCTAAGACCAACCCGGAGCGAAATCAGTGGTTTACAAACGAGACTGCAACATATGAAACTCCGGAAAAGGTCAGTACACAAAACATGGGCCAGGTATTTGATAAAATAAAAGATACTCAACGTGGCATGGTAAAATACAGAGGTGTTGAGAACCTATACATGAATAGTGATTTTGGAAATTCAATATATGACGACGAAAACGACGACATTTATGTAAGTAGTGACCCGTTTAGTAAATTAAAATTCGAGGATTTGCGCAAAGTACACAAAGATCAGACAGTATTTGGTGTAAGCGAAAAAGATATACATAATGTGCAACAATATTCATCTGTTGACCATATGATGCGAGAACGTGGCAAACAATCGTTGACGCCACTCGAAAAACAAGACGCGGAACGTGTATTGGCACAACAAAATCAACAATATCGAGAACAAATGATGCACAAAGAATATGCCGATAAGTTAAAAACAATGCAATATGAAGAAAAAAACAAGAATGTGCTAGCCACATTTCTGCGCATTAAGAATGATAAATAATGGCATTAGCCGACCCAAAAATTGATTGGTTACGCGTGCATTATATATTCTTATAAATTTGTGTGAAAAATCTATAAGAATGACAACACCCCTGGACAATACAGATTATGTCATGGTCAGGGAAGCAATGGATATCATTAGTGAATTAAATCTGGTCGATTTTGTGAAGAATTTCAACGAAAAATGCGGGTTTATAAGTTCGCCGGATAACCGGGTCAACTTGATTGGGTTCGCATTAGCACATCAAAGTCATAGTGGCGCATCGTTTGCATCTGTCATGCGAAATTGCCAATATTATTTCAATCACATTGACGAGTGGAGACAACTCAAAATAATGTATGAATTTGAACCGGAGCCAGACCCAGAAATAGAAAATACAGAAAACGATTTATTTTTCGAAAATTAAAGTTAACACCAAATATACATTAGAATGATAAATAACCTACAAATCATTTTTTCATTTGCATTTGCATTTGCATTTGCATTTGGTTCTGAATCCAAGGTTTATCCAAATCTAATAAATGACCACTGTAATAGGTATCTTTGTTCTCAATGTCGCTGAAATTATCATACTGAGTTACGGTTAATGGTGTAATTATATACCAATAGTCTTGCATCTGTAGGCGTAGCCAATATTTATCAATCGCATACTCGAATTTATTAGTAGGATTTCGCATTAATTTCACTAGTCCTTCTTTGAAATTTGCAATGAGTTTATCGTAATATTCTTTTTTCACGATATATCCAGTTGTAGTTTGACAGTAAAATACGCGCGCGGCGTATTCATATAATTTTTGACAAGGTGGTCTATTGTTCCCACTGACCAATAAAACATCCCAATTAATGTCTTCGTTTTCAGCAAATTTGGTAAGATTTTGTTTGAATAATTCCGGATTCGTGAACGTAATATCATCTTCACATATAAATACCTGTTCATAATCTCGTCTTTTTGCGAGCTCCAGACACTTAATATGACTCATCGTGCACCCGACCGCAGGGGATTTTGGCTGAATTCCTTGTACACGTTCGGCTTGGATTCCCATTTTTTCAAATTCTTTTGTAATGTGTTCTAGACGGTCGGTTCGGTGGTCCAAATTAATGAAAAGTGTGTGTTCGAATAGTTCCATGATGAAACGTTGCAATATAATAAACAAGACAATTCTGTTTATTATATTTTGCTGATAAATATGAAATATTTATTCATTGTCAATTTGTGTCAATATACGTTCCATTGTTGATTTGATTTCATCTGGGCTTGGAATGTGTGATTGCACGTGCAGTTGCGTTGGAGTTTGTGTTTGTGAAATTGATACTTGGTTTGCAAGCAATTCGTTATATTTCATGGCTAATCCTGTGTTGGCTTCGTTCAAATGGACGATACTGATATGCGACCATTCAATGGAATTATTTAATTTCGTTGCCAGACCGGCATTTACTTCGGTCAATTGGGCTATGCTGGTTTGCGACCACTCAACCAACTGATTTAATTTCATTGCTAGACCGGCATTGGATTCTTTCAATTCGGCTATGCTGGTATTCGACAGTTCAATCGATTCATTATATTTTGTTACAAGTCCGGTGTTAGCTTCTTTCAATTCGGCTATGCTAGTTTGTGATAATTCGAATAACTGTTTCAATTGTTCGAACTCTTGTGTCATATTATTTACAGATTCACGGAGAACTAGTATCTCAGCATCTAACCGATTCATATCTGGTTCGTCGGTTTTCCAGGTAACACTCTTTTTATTACTAGGCGAACTAATTTCTTCAATGCTGATTTCAATATTCGAGGCTGCATCTATTTGCAGCTTTGGCGGAGCAATCTGTGCATTATTTTGCATAAACGTGTTTACAAGTGGAGGTGGTGGCTGTATAGCTGGTTGACTTATTTTGTTGACCGGTGGGGGTATCATGGACATCTCGTAGGCGCGCTGTTGCATTTGCAGTTTTATAAGTTCATCCATGTTTTGGATTACTCCATCATCCGCCTTTTCCGTGAAATTTACATTGGCCGGTACAGCTTTTTTGTTCAGGTTCGCATATTCTTGTTGTCTCTGTTCAAATTCTTTTGCGTAAATATCCTGTCGGGTATCTGGCACAATGGGCGGGGTAGGTATCGAATAAGAATTCGCAGGTTGATAAGATGGTATCGCCTGAGTTGGCGCGGTCGTTTTCGCGACAGGTTGACTTATTTGTTCACGTACATTTTGTATCATGTATGTAATAGTTTCTTTGTTCACGGCGTTCAAATCTGCCACCGTTAGTTTTTGCAGCTTATATCTTTCATAAAATGTGCGTATGATTGCTTTGAACCATTCGTTTTTCTTTTCGGGATTATATGGCGCAAAAAAGTCTTGAATATATGCATTTTTACTGATGACGTTCCATAATAATTCCTGATTCTCAGGTACTACGTATAATGACATGTTGTATATGAATATGGCATTATATCTATATGTATTCAGCGTTTAATGTTTTTTGACGTTTTTTCTAGACCCTCGTTTTCGGGTATTGACACGCTTGCGTTTTTGTGAACGTTTTGCATGGGATTTCTTTTTGTTGCCGCCCTCTGTTTGTTTATTGGTTGGAGGTTCTAACATTGGCTTTTCGTTAATGGTTTTGCTATATGATCTAAAAAAATTTGAAATATCTTCTTTGCGCGCTTCAACCGGCAAATTACTGTTTTCAATATATCCAAACAAGTGCTTTAAAAAATACTTCACTTCATCATCCGTTGAAAACGGATATTCTTCGTTTACTGCACGAACCTTATAATTATAAATATGATATCCTTTACTGTTTTTATCTTTGTCCGCATAGACATCTATAACAACACCAATATCTTTATTTGTAACTGGAACCGCGACCGGTCTAGGTCTATATTTTTCAATAAATGCATTCAACATATTTTTAATTTTATCACTATTGCATGTGCCAGCGTCTTTATTTTCGGCGTTAATTAATGTGGCTAACTCTTCAATCAACTCATCTTTTGTTTTAGCATTGAGAGTTTCTTTTATTGATTCTGTAATCGGTTCCGTTTCTGTACCGACCTCTACAGTCGATTTCGTTTCGGGACCGGTTGTTTTGGTCGAAGCAGCATCGATTTTCTTGCCCTTCACCGTTGGTTTTTTTCCGGGGTTCGTGATGCCGTATATCGTTCCTTTGCGGGTTGCCATAGTATAAGTATCAAAGTTATACTATAATGATAAAAAATTACGAATTAAAATACTTCTTTCTATAATGATGCATGTATTTATCCGGTATACGTTTGTTCTTAAAGAACGCAATTTTGTCCGTGTAGTTTTTGAATACTTTCTTTTCCGTCTTATTTGTCAACATGGTTACGATAAAATACAGCGAGTACATACCACATTCATTGTTTCCATATTGGTGCTCCATGGGACAATTTTCGTGGAAGTGTATATGCATGGGTGTTTCTAAATCAAGTCCTTGTGCAATAATACGTTTTGCAAGTGCATCAATTTCCGGTGGAATTGCATCGCCTGCGCTGTCCATGAAAAACATATATTGGTCTTCTAAATCAACGAACATGGAGACCCAATGCGACCCTCCTTGTCCATGATGGTCTAAATTAAATACAATCCCGATTTTTGTTTTCCCCGACTCTAAATAGTTCTTCACCTGAAATTTACATAGTTCTTCCCATACGCAGTCTCCGCCATTTTCGGGTAAGCGCGTATCAAAATCAATTGGCGACGGGCCCAATAATACGAAGTTTTTATATGTTCCTTCGTATTGTTTGAGAACATCTGCAATATCAAAATTAGAAAGCCATTCATCTGGGTCTTTATTCCATGATGACGGATGGTCCGGTGCAAACGATTGTTTGTCGAGCTTACGACGTACTAGAGGGTCGACAATCGTATCCAACCAACAATCTTCCTTCTCGCACGTTTTCAACTTCTTCTTTAAATCTGTCCATATGCTCTTCGGTTCTGTTGATAAAATCCGCTTATCTGGGTGACTCGCATTAAAAGACGTTTTTAATTGTACAAGTACATCATCGGTTAAACAACTATCGGCTACGCTTGTTTTTCCGGACGTACCCGGATTACAGTTCATACGCTTAAATTTGCGTGTATGTTTGCGTCGATGTTGTTTCTTTCTATGACGCGTTGTATTCGTCGGCATTAATTCTTTTATAATATACAAATAAAATATATATTATAACAATTTATTTCATCGTTTGGAGAACATGCGCATATCATAACTGGCCACTGGTAAATTGCCCTTTTTTACCACCCTATCTTTCCCCCAAAATGACGCGGTGCATGTCTGGTCGGCAGTAGGTGTCTCGTCCATATTGCCAAACAGAACATCCTCATCTTCGTCGTCCTTCTCATAACAGCCATTATGAGAGCGGTTTAGTTTCTCTACATCCTGCATTTTGAAATACTGAACCAGGCGTTTTGTATATGCGACAAATATTTGGTCCACGTCTGTCGTAATTTGCGTATCTGGCGAATCCAACAAGCGACTTGTTAAATCCATTATGCGACTTCTATATTTGCGATTGTCTGCGATGCGTTGGTTCTCCGCTTCATGCTGTGCTGGATTGGTTTGTGAGACATATTTTCGATAATGATTTTTGTTCATTAATAGTGACAATGTTAGTTGGTCGATTTCCGTTGTAGTGGCTGTGTTCTCTAAATCATCAATATGTTCGGGTACAGATGTTTCGTCGATTTCGCTTACTTCATCGAGTATGTCTTCACTTGCATTGTCTGCATGGTCCATGATTATGCGTTTTATATATACATAATCGTTTATTATTTATGTTTTTATGTATGAAAAACATAAATGGTCCAGGTTATTTCACATTATTTCGCATTCTTCTTTGTTTTACGTGCTTGTTCTCGCTCGGCTTTCTTTTTTTCCTGCTCTGCTTTTCGCGTTTTCTTCTTTTCTTCTCGTTCCACTGCCTTCTGTTCTCGTGCCAACTGTTTCTGTTCTCGTGCATCCGCTTTACGTTGTTTTTCTGCCTCTTTTGCGCGCTCCTTCTCTAAAATGCTCTCATCTAAATTGTGTAACTCGTCCACCATTTTTTCACGATATGTTTCAACAAGGTCGCCTATTTGTTTGTTAGTAATTTCCTCTTTATAATCGGCTTGTTTGCGCATTTCTTTGCGAAGTTGCTTCTGCTCGCGCGTTTGTTCCTTGATTTTTTGTTTGTTCTCGCCGATTTTTCTCTTAATGGTTTTCTGTATCTTTTTGAATCGTTTTTCACGGTCTTTTGTCAATTTCTGGACGTTCTTTTGTAACAGGTTCTCTCTTTGTGCGTTTTCTTTCTTCAAATTTTTCATAGTAAGGTTATGTTCATTCTGGTGGTCCTTCAATGTCATGCGAATTACACTGCGCTCCAAATCATTGTATTGGGCGTTCTTTAACATATTGCGCAATTCGGCAACTTTTTGCTTATGTGCCTCCATTCGTATTTTTAGGCCTTGTGAAATGGCTTCAATTTGTTTAGTATACTCCTCCAATTTCATGTCAATTTCGACAATTGCGGGGTGGCCTTTAACGTTCTCTTTTAATGCACTACTTCCTTTATCTGGTCTTACTGCACAGTCATTCTTAATATTATACAACACCGAATCCTTGTATTCTTGGTATTCGTCTGCGTAGGTTTCAATGTTCTCCTTGATATTGCCAAGAGTCTCTCTTTTCAACCCCTTTTTCTCTTTGATAAGGCCTTTCATCGTCTTCATTTCGGCGCGTATTTCGGCGGTCAAATGTTTTAGTTCTGCAACCATTCCCTTGATATTGGCATTGACAACCTTATCACATTGTTTCTTTGGGACGTTATCAAACGTTTCACATACTTCTTTTTTCAAAAACCCGAATTTATTTCTATCTAGGTCACTCAACTCCCCTTCAATTTCCTTGGCCTTTTCAACCAATTTCGTTTGTAGTTCCTTGGTTTCTTCGTTCATTTGTTCACGCATGAACTTCTTGTCGAACTTCTCGATTAATTCTTCATTTTGCACCATGGGCACAGATACCTGTGTAACAATCGGCTGCGCAAACTGACGTGCGTCCTTCTCGCGATTTAAGTAACTCACATATCCGGCAATATCGTCCAAATACTTATACCGACCCGTCTCGGTAAACTCGCCCTGAACATCCAAATATTCATTCGAGAACTCGTCAAATGTCGCGGGCATTTGCTCGCTCAAGGGTTTACACAAATTGATGAGTTGTATCAATTCCATGGGCTTTGTTGTAATGGGAGTCGCCGTCATCAACATGAGACGTACCGAGTTATCGCCGGAAATTTCATAAGACTTCATGAGAGCAGTATGCAGGGCATTCATATCCGGACGTTCGATACCGGATAAGTCATCCCCGCCGTACAATTTGTGGGCTTCGTCGATAATAATCAGTGTTTTTCGCAATGGGTCCGCCTCTCCGTTGATTTTGACAAGTGTTTCGTAAATACTGTTTTGCTTCGATACCAAATTGCTGAACTGTTTATAAGAAATCGGCCGTATTTTCCACGATTTTGACAACAATCGCATGCGCTGAGCGTGCTCTTTCGGCATGGTAAAATTGTCGGTATATTCGATTTGGTTGCGTATACTTTCATTGCATACCTGGTCAAACATATTTTTCCAAATATCGTTTTTAAGGGTGGTTCGTGTTACCCACAGAATCGTATATTCCTGTTTTTCAAAACTGCTGGTCGCAGTGGCAATCGCGCTGCATGTCTTTCCGGTACCAACTGAGTGCCACAATAACATACCCTTGCATGGATTTAACGGTGTAAAATAATTGCGAATGAAGTTTTGCGACGGTGTATATTTGAGAACATTTCCACCGCCATTCATCGTTTCCGCACACATATTGGTCATTTTCACAACATCCCATGTGTATTCTTTGAAATAGTCCTTAATATATTGACGCATTGCGGGGTATGTTTTGCGCAATTGAGCAGAATGCCCCGGTAGAGCAACTTTTGCCACGGTTTCTGTGGTGATCGGTGAACGAATACGGAGTTTGGGTGCACCGCCATATATAAACTCTTTGCCGCCAGGTAAGCGTTCAATGTTTTTGGCGGACGGAATGGAGAACGTATGAATATTTTTGTTTAAGTCGTAGTCGACCGACCCGAGAACCGTGGATTTTTCCAAATCATGTGCGAAATGAAATTGGCGTATATCAATGTTCATGGACTTTAAATACAGGTCTATTGCGTTTTCTGCACCCAAAAAGGCGCCTTGTACCTTCTTGGGAATAGCCAAATCGTATACAAAAATATGCAACGGCCACCCTCTTGACGGATGGAATTCCAAACCCTTCTGTCCACATGTGCGTGTACCGCGTCCAATCACTTGTTTTTGGTCAGCGGGCACAATCGACGGCTCGAATATATGAACGTATTTTACGTCAAATAAATCAATACCTTCTTTGAAGCCACTATCTAATACAATAATTCGCGCCAGGTCACCGTGAATGTTCTCCGGTCGTTGGTTGAATTTGGCCAACATTTGTTTTTTTGCGGCGACAGTAATGGGTTGGTCGTAGACCATGACCGAAGATAATAAGAAGAAATTCGTGTGTGGATTTCGCATAAGTTCTGCGTCTGTATTTAGTTCGAGTTTCTTGTATCGGTGTTCTCGTTTTTCGGGGGCATCTTCTTGCTCTTCCACTGACGCAGCTTCTTTATCAATTGGCTTCTTTAATTCCGCAGAATATCCCAAATGATAACCTTTTGCAATGAGGGCAGATGCAATTAATCTAGCTCCATGTGCCCCAGATTTCACATCCGAGAATATGAAATGCTTAAACTTCTTGCCGTGTTCTTTCATGTCTGATGTATCCAATTTGTGGATTCTTCCAAGCAATTCATGTAACTTTGGTGATATAGTTGGTATTTTATTTAGTAATTCTTCGCCTGAAAAATTCACAGAGTCAAATTTATATTTATCAAGGCCTTTACTTAAGTTACTTTTCTTACGTACACATGCCGGGTCATACGTAATTGTTTGTGTTTCATCTAATAACGATTCTAAATATTGATTTGACGACACATAATCCTCCTTTTGCGCATGCTTATTCTGCTTACGCAAGGAATGTTTTTTACGTGACATTCGCGATACGTTTTATAATATATCTGGATAAAATTATATTGTCATATACTATATTATAGTGATGTCAACGATAAACGGTATTTCCCCAAAACAAACACTTACAAACTACAAAGATGGAGAACAGTCTCTCGACAGAGGCGTTCTTCGTCGCGGATGGAACCAATTATACGCTTCCGGGACAGTAAATGGAAGGAATCGCGTTATAACTCCCTTTCGTGCGGTGAATAATTTAGGTGATTTCCTCGCTCGTCCAAATTATGTGTGTGGTGGACCCAACCAAGTAAATGCAAGCAAACCCGGATGGAAAAGTCGTATTGGTTCTATCATTAGCAGTTGCGATAATAGTGGCGTAGAAGGTGCGTCATGCAACCCTCGGTTTGTTTCTGACTCTTCTGATTATGTGCGATTTCGCAAGTTGCGTGCCATGAACAAGAATTATAATGATATAAAACACTAATGATACTAGTTTTTGTGGGATATGCATAAGCATTATGGCATTACGTCGTTAATTTAGTCAACAAATATAATTTATATCACTATGTTATAGAATCATTGTGATATGTATAAAAGGAAGTATAGTATACAAAATATAAACAATGGTGCATTGTCTGGTGCAAAACCTATGCCACAAAAAGATAGCACCAGTGACAACCAGGCATCATTCAATATGGCGAGACATACTTATTTGGAAACCATTCCTGCTACGCCCGAACCAGTTGAGTTGAAGATAGAAAAGAAGTGGTTCGGTAGCCGGGACGCGTCGAGCGTTGTTGCAAATAGACGCAACATTGCAGTTGGGAAAGGGTCTTTAAATGCGAGCGGTGGACTATTTTCGTTCACTACATACAATGATATCAGCACTGTAACTAACGCTCGTCGTAGAGTCCGCGCAGGTGGGTCAGTTGCACCGCCGAAAAAAAATGCACGAACTACAAATGCCCCGACACCAACGTTTTCCCCGATTCAATATAAAAACGTCGAGGGTGTTGTGCAAAATCAATACATCAAGGATTTTTATGGAAATAATGGAAGCTATATGTATCATTAAACGTCCATATATTGTGATGTGCAACTACAAAATCTGTAGAAATGGTATAAATGTGTGGGTCAGGTAGGTCATGTGGACATAGTACCCCATACAAAATGCATACAAATCTAACCAGTGAAAGAATAGCCATGAGATACATACCTGATTTATATCAAAATAATAATTATTCGAATTCGTTTCCAGGTGGGTTCAATTTTTTTCACAGTATACAATATATTGTCAATGTACAGTTATTTAGTTGAATTTTTCGGTGCAGCCTTCTTTATTTATGTTATCTTTGCGACAGGAAATCCTTTAGCTATTGGTGCCGCGTTGGCGCTTACTATCCTGCTAACCAGCCAGATTTCTGGTGGACACATTAACCCTGCCGTGACCATTGCCATGGCCTCTGCCGGTAAATTACCCGTGTCTGAAGTGTTGCCATACTGCATGGCCCAGATTTTCGGTGGGTTAACTGCGCTGCAGTTGTACAAGCGCTACCAGTTTTAAACCGTTAATGGCATGTCGTGATTGAATAATTAAAATATCCAATTTTAATTCTTCAAGGGTGTAAATTGTTTAAATTGTTTTCTTTACTACACGATACAATACAAATAATCCAACTAAAGACAACGCTCCTACATAAACCTTTGTTACAGTGTCTAATTTAACCATATTTGTCATAACACTTTCGTCATCATCGTCGCTATCCGTATCTTGTGCA
>Ga0164293_10002898_pt1 | contig 14557 bp, 11 predicted proteins | sample GEODES118metaG_FD_111487 | JGI IMG/M metagenome (GOLD analysis project Ga0164293, IMG submission 111487) | Eutrophic lake water microbial communities from Lake Mendota, Wisconsin, USA - GEODES118 metaG | ecosystem: Environmental > Aquatic > Freshwater > Lake | place: USA: Lake Mendota...
CATTTTTGATTTCAAAATTAATATTTAAAGCTTTAGCCATATTTGTAAAGGCTTTTGTCTGCTTTTTATTATTTGGATGAATAATTATACTTTCCATCTTGTTTAACATTTTGAGAAATAGATTAGCAAATATATTGAATTAGAAATGAAAACGAAATGGGTTATCTAAATTCAAGGCTTAAAATAGTTAAATTTCCCTTGAAATTAAGAAAGACACTCCCTGAACCTCAGAAAGTGCCTTCTTAATATTTCACCAAAATCGTAAATCAATAAACTACAATCGTAAATCAAATCAACCTTGCTTAGTCAACTGCACGTTCAATATCAATTTCACGTCGTCGCTTACTACTACGCCACCAGCTTCGGTAACTGCTGACCAGCTTAAACCGAAATCTTTACGGTTAATTTTACCCGAGATTTCGAATCCGGCTTTGGTTTGACCGTAGAAATCAGTCATTAATCCACCAAATTCAGCGTCAAGTTCTACTTCTTTAGTTACGTCTTTGATAGTTAAGTTTCCTCTCAAGACGTTATTTGCATAAGATGTTGAAGCAAAACTCAAAGTTGGGAAAGCTTCAGCGTCAAAAAACTCACCTGATTTCAAATGACCGTCACGTTGCTCGTTTCCGGTTGAAATAGAATCTATTTGTGCCGAAAAGCTGATTTGAGCGTTTTCAAATGAGTCATCACTTGTGGTTTCTGCTGTTGCGTCATAGGCTTTGAAGTCACCAGTTACAGTGCTGATCATTAGATGTTTTACTTTGAACTGCACTTCTGAGTGCATAAGGTCGATTTTCCAGATTGCCATCGTATTAATTATTTTTATGTTATTACAAAATATGTATATACATTAATAACGAATAATTATATAGCTCGGTTCAAAAATCAACGCTTTTTTTGCTATTTTGAAATGAATACTTCCTATCTTCGAAACATTAATTTTTTTTTCAACTTATTATCAGTTTTTGGGTTTATCACAATATGTTGCATTTTACAAAATTTGAACTTTCTCAAGAAGCCGACTGGGTCACTTTCGTTCATGGAGCTGGAGGCAGCAGTGCTATTTGGTATAAACAACTCAAGCATTTTAAGCAGCACTTCAATGTTTTATTGATAGACTTGCGTGGCCACGGGAAATCAAAAAAAGTGGATTATAAGTTTCTCAAGAAATATACCTTCAAAAGCATAAGTTCGGAAGTAGTAGATGTCCTTGATTATTTAAAGATAACATCAAGCCACTTTGTGGGTATTTCGCTGGGCACCATCATTATTAGGGAGATAAGCGAGCATTTTCCGGCAAAAGTAAAAAGTATGGTTTTGGCAGGTGCTGTTATGCAGCTCAACTTGAAAGGCCAAATTTTGATGAGATTGGGAGTTTTGTTGAAGTCTGTCTTGCCTTATCTTATTCTTTACCGGATTTTTGCTTTTATTATTTTGCCCAAAAAGAGCCACAAGGAGTCACGTAATCTGTTTATCAACGAAGCCAAAAAACTTTATCAGAAAGAATTTCAGAGATGGTTTACTTTAGTTTCAGAGGTTAACCCACTTCTTCGTTTTTTTAGAATTAAGGACGCTGGAATTTCTACGCTCTACATTATGGGTTCTGAGGATCACATGTTTTTACCATCTATTAGAAAACTCGTAGCCAATCATAAGTCAGCAGTACTTAAGGTGGTACAGAAAAGCGGGCATGTTGTTAATATAGACCGACCACTTGAATTTAATCAACTGACTGTTCAGTTTCTTCAATCTTCGCTAATTTGAGGTGTTTTTTGGAAAAAGCTAAGGATTCATTTTTAAACCAATGGCTTCAAGCAAAAGAGACGCATTGAAACTTTTGCAAACGCCCTCTTTTATCAAATAATCAAAAATAAGCTCTCCGTGGGCTGTGGAGTATTCAAAATAGAAGTTTTTGACCTTATCGGTATATTTTGCGGAAATTTCCGATAGTCGCAAATCATGTGTGGCCAACAGTGCGATGGCGTTTTCATTGACGAGTTTTTCAAATAGTGCCATAGAGCCTTTCAGCTTGTCTTCAGAGTTGGTTCCTCTTAGCATTTCGTCTATCAAAAAGATATGTAACTTGTCGTTTTTCAAGGCTTGTAACACCAACTTTATCCGTTCAATTTCGGCTTTGAAGGTAGATGCGTTTTCGTAAATAGAATCCGTGATTCGCATGTAACAAATCGGCTCCATGCCAAGTCTTAAATCTAGCTTTTCTGCAAAAACGGGAGCTCCCATATTGGCCAAAATTAAATTCATGCCGATGGTCCTCAGAAAAGTACTTTTGCCCGACATGTTGCTGCCCGTGATAAGGTTTACTTGGTTGTGCTTAGTCAGCTCAAAATTATTGCAAATCGTTTGGTGGACTTTTATCAAGGGATGCCCGATTTGTTTAGCTCCTATGAAGGCATCATTGTCTTCATGAAAACTCGGGAGGCACCATGCTGGATTATTAAACTGTAAAGTGCTCAAACTGGCGTAATATTCTAGAGTTGCTATTCCCTTAAAAATCTCCTTGAAGAAATTGGGATTTCGTTCTATCCATTCGCCTATCTTGATTGTTTCTATGGGTTCAAAAGGCCTGGCACTTGTCAAAAATAGCGAGGCAATCATGTTTTTACGCATTTCCAGACGCTTCACAATTAAAGAAAAATCTTCAATTGGGTTTTTAGATTTCAAGTCAGCTCTTGGGAAATCTTTTAAGGTTTCTTGCAAAACTTTAGATGTAAATTCTTCATTGGCAATTAGTTCTGCGGCCTTTGAGAAACTCTGCAAAGCCCTACCGGTTACTGATAATTGTTCGAGATAGGGTTCTGTGATTTTTTTATTCAGGCCATTTAGATAAAAATGAAAAAGCACCAAGCCGCCAATTCCGAAACCAATGCCTTCAAATTTTAGAAAATAAAAACCCACAAACAAAGCTATCCAAACGAGAGGAACGATTTTGCCATAAAATTTCAAGAAAGTACCAAATGCCAATTTCGGTGGCATTGTAATTTTGGATATTTGATGAGAAGAATCAGCCTTTGTATGAGGAATATGAACCAAAGAAGCTAAGAACTTCAGCCGCCAGCTTGTTTTTTCTTTTAATTCGGTTGTGGCTTCTTGTTTTTTTTGCAAAACCTCTCTATCGGATTCAATTTCCAACATACTTTTTGCCAATAATTCTAGCCCCCATCTTGTTTTTGCACGATTTAGAAGTTGAAAGAGTGAGTTCTGGCCAAACAAATCTAAATCTGCCGAAAATATGTGGTGTGGGTTTGAAAAGTCGCTGCCGTCGCTGTAAATTGAGTTCGGTTCGTTGTTTAATATCCCAATTTCATTTTTCAACAAGTTCTGTTGGTTATCATTTTGGTGTAAATCTTCTTCGGTACTTTCATGATATTTCACCAAATAATAAAAGCCACCTAAAAAGATAACCAATGCGACGGCACCCAAATTAGGATTAAATGAAAATACCTTTATCAAACAAAGTAAGCCTACTATCAGAAAAACAAGACGATAAGTGGAGGTCTTATTATAGGTTTTCTGCAATACTTTTCTATTTTCTAGAAGCGACTCTTGTTGTGTTTCGTAAAACTGTATCATTGAATAATATGGTTGAAAAGGCAAAAATAATTCAGAATTAATCAAATAACGGTTCAAATGCCTATTTTTGTTCCATGTCTTCTTTTTTTGAAACCAAAATAGAATCCCTACGTGGTGTTGGCCCACAAAAGGCCGAGTGGCTCAATAAAGAGCTGGGCATTTTTACTTTCGCCGACTTGCTCGAGTATTATCCCTTTAGACACGAAGATCGCACGCAGTTTCACCGAATAGCCGATATAAGTGAGGACATGTTTGCGGCTCAAATTGTTGGAAGAATAGCCTCTATTGAACTGATTGGCAACGGCGTGGGTAAACAGCGTTTGGTGGCAACTTTCAGAGATTCTACGAGCCACATGGAGTTGGTTTGGTTTCAAAGTATCACGTATTTTCAGAAATATCTCAAGCTCAATGCCGAGTATGTGGTCTATGGCAAACCGGTTTGGTTTGGTGGCAATTACTCCATAACCCATCCAGAAATAGAGCTTCTTACGCCAAATAATTCTAAAAAAGGGTATTTTCAGGCTATATATTCACTTACAGAAAAACTAAGAAAGCGATATATTGAGAGTAAATTGATTAGTATTTGGGTCAAAAACCTTTTGGATATTGCCGATCCATACATCAACGAAACCATTCCTGAGACTTTACTTACAAAATATAGATTGGTTGCTAAGAAACATGCCTTAAGATGGTTGCATGTGCCAAAATCTCCGGCAGAACTACACCAAGCTCAGCGAAGGCTAAAATTTGAGGAACTCTTTTATAATCAGCTTAGACTTATAAAGTTGAGTTTGGTTCGGAAAAACGAATATGCCGGTCAAGTTTTCCAGAAAACGACATTAATTTCAGAATTCTATAATAAGCATTTGCCTTTTGAACTTACAGGAGCTCAAAAACGGGTTATCAAAGAAATATTTGCAGACTTGAAATCAGCCAAACAGATGAATCGGCTGATTCAGGGAGACGTGGGAAGTGGCAAAACAATTGTGGCGTTTATTTCGATGCTTATGGCCATTGATAGCGGTGCACAGGCTTGTATGATGGCTCCTACGGAGATTTTGGCTCAGCAACATTACGCCAATTTGAAAAAATACGGCGATTTGTTGGGAGTAAGAATTGAAATATTGACAGGTTCCTCAAAGAAAAAGGAGCGGGCGGTTATCCATGAGGCTTTACTTAGTGGGGAGTTAAAAATATTGGTAGGCACACACGCACTTCTAGAAGACATTGTGCAGTTTAAAAACCTTGGACTTTGTGTAATTGACGAACAGCACAGGTTTGGAGTGGCTCAAAGGGCTAAACTTTGGGAGAAAAACAAGAATTTCTATCCGCACATGATGGTCATGACGGCTACGCCCATTCCAAGAACTTTAGCCATGACGCTTTTTGGAGACTTGGATCATTCTGAAATAGATGAAATGCCGCCAGGCCGAAAACCAATCATTACGGTGCACCGTTACGACGCCAACAGGCTCAAGGTCTTTGAGTTTATGCGTGACGAACTTAAAAAAGGTCGACAGATTTATATGGTCTTTCCGCTTATTGAAGAATCAGAAAAGCTGGATTTAAAAAATCTGCATGATGGTTACGAATCCATAGAAAGGGCGTTTCCGGGTGTTCCGCTGAGTATTGTTCATGGCAAAATGAAACCCAAGGACAAGGAATTTGAAATGCAACGTTTCAAAAAAGGCGAAACCAAAATTATGGTGGCCACTACCGTGATAGAGGTGGGAGTGGACGTGCCCAATGCCAGTGTTATGGTGATAGAAAGTGCTCAGCGGTTTGGGTTATCGCAATTACATCAGCTGCGTGGCCGTGTGGGTAGGGGAGGCGATCAGTCGTTTTGTATACTGATGACCGACTATAAACTATCTAAAGACACCCAAAAGCGTCTGCAAACGATGGTGCAAACCGAAAACGGATTTGTGATTTCGCAGGTGGATCTTGAACTTCGTGGGCCTGGGGACATGGGCGGAACGCAACAAAGCGGCCTTGTAGACCTCAAAATAGCCAACCTAGCCAAAGATGAAGGAATACTGAAAATAGCCCGTGAAGAGGCATTTAAGATACTCAAAAGTGACCCTGACCTGGAAATGGCGGACCATTTGCCCATTAAACTTCATATCGACAAAATCAAGAACAAAGAATTGAGCTGGAACAGGATTAGTTGAGCGGGTATTTTTTAAAATATTCAATTACTAAGTCGACAAAATTATGAGCAATTTTTTAGAGCCAATTCGGCTTCTTCGTCATTTACTTCATTCTCAAAATCATTGTCTACACTTTGCCTCATTTCCAAAATTTAGCTAAAAAATTTTCCGGTTCTACACTAAAAAAGCAGTTTTTACGAATATGTTATTAAAATTTGAAATCGCTCCGGAATGAGTTTTGGTAAAGATTTCCTTTAAGGATAAAAAAGAGGATATGGCGTAGTAAACGGAATAATAAGCCCTATTAACTGATGCAAAGTTCAATTCATTTTTGATGATTATATCCGTATCTGACAAACAATCAACAGATCTTTCTAAAGCCAACTGAGACTTCTTTTTCATATTTTTAAGTAATTTCGTCTTATTTCACTTAAAAAGGGCATGTCGGAGTTCTTGAAATTTTCAGTAGAGGTAAATTTGATTGAAAATAGTTTGTCGTATTTCAGGTCGTATTTAATTATTGTATTTCCAAGAATCTGACAATATTCCGCTTTCCTCCTTTTTTAAAACAACCAGCAAGTCAATGTCAGACTCTGTCGATTCTTCGCCACGAGCATAAGAACCAAATAGTATCAAGTCTTGAAAGTTTTTACCCAAGATCTCTTTTATTTCTTTTTTGAAAGAAGAAAGTATTGGCTTTAGATCAGTCATTTATTTGTTTTATCCAGACAAAAATACACATTTGAATTACTTTTTTATGACAAATTTTTATTTGTTACAAAGGATTTAGTTCAGTTTATGGAAAAATTTCTATATTTACAGACAAAAAATATTCAACCCAATAAATGAAAAATTTCAATATCAATCGTCGGCATTTCCTTAAAGGTGCTGCTGCAACCTTGGCTTTGAGCCATTTTGGTGCTAATGCCATGGACATGCTGAATCCCAACAAAACCTATCGTGTTGCCTTAATTGGTACGGGTTGGTATGGCAAAAGTGACCTTTTTCGGCTTATCCAAGTTGCTTCCGTAGAGGTGGTGGCCCTGTGCGACGTAGATAAAAACATGCTCAATGCGGCCGCCGACTTGGTTTCTAAAAGACAAAGTTCTGGCAAGAGACCAAAACTCTATGGCGATTATCGCAAGCTTTTGAAAGAAAACGAGCTAGACATTGTTCTTATCGGTACACCCGACCATTGGCACTCACTAATGATGATTGAAGCAGTAAAGGCGGGTGCTAATGTGTATGTACAAAAGCCTATCAGTGTGGACGTAATGGAAGGCGAGGCTATGGTAGCCGCAGCCAGAAAATACAATAAAGTGGTGCAGGTAGGTACTCAGCGTAAAAGCACGCCACACTTGATAGATGCCAAAAAGAATATCATTGACACCGGAATGTTGGGCAAAATTAAGCATGTAGAAATGTGCTGCTATTATTCAATGCGAAACAATGCCATCCCACCATTAGAGTCTGTTCCTGACTTTTTAGACTATGAAATGTGGGCGGGGCCAGCCCCCATGCGACCTTACGACGGCATCCCACACATACGTTGGTGGAGAGCATTTATGGAGTATGGCAATGGTATCACGGGCGACATGTGTGTACACATGTACGACACCGCCAGATGGATGTTGGGTTTAGGATGGCCTAAAAAAATAAGTGCGGTTGGCGGAATTTATATGAACAAAGAAGCCAAATCTAACATTGCGGATACCCAAACTGCCGTTTTTGAGCATGATGAGTTAAATTGTGTTTGGACCCACCGCTCGTGGGGAACACCCCCTGATCCTGATTATCCATGGGCATTGTTTATTTATGGCGAAAAAGGGACATTGAAGGCATCAACGATGCGATATGATTTTATTCCGAATGGAAATAGCAATGGAGAAAAAATCCATAAAGATGTGGTTTTTGAAAAAGAAAAATATCCAGAGGATTTAACCGAGGAAAGAATTGAGCTTAATGCAGCTCCTGCGACGAGATTGCACATGCTGGATTTTTTGGCCGCAATTGAAAACAAAACTAAACCTGTGGCAGATATCGAGGAAGGTCACATTTCTACCGCTTGTTGTATTTTGGCAAATATTTCAATGGATCTTGGTCGTCCTGTGGTATACGATCCCATAAAGAAGATTGTGGTTGGCGACAAAGAAGCCACCGCAAAGTTGACAAGGAAATACCGCCATCCGTGGGTTCATCCTGATTATAAGAATGTTTAGTGTTTAATATTGAAATCAAAATACACAGTTGACAACTCTTAGAAAGTTGTCAACTGTTGGTAAAAAGTGGGTAATAATATTACACAGTTGACAACTTTTAGAAAGTTGTCAACTGTTGGCAAAAAGGGGGTAATAATATTAGACAGTTGACAACTTTTGGAAAGTTGTCAACTGTTGGCAAAAAGTGGGTAATAATATTAGATAGTTGACAACTTTTGGAAAGTTGTCAACTGTAGACAAAAAAATTGACAACATTACACAGTTGACAACTCTTAGAAAGTTGTCAACTGTTGGCAAAAAGTGGGTAATAATATTAGATAGTTGACAACTTTTAGAAAGTTGTCAACTGTTGGCGAAAAGTGGGTAACAACATTACACAGTTGACAACTTTTAGAAAGTTGTCAACTGTTGGTAAAAAGAGGGTAATAATATTAGACAGTTGACAACTTTTAGAAAGTTGTCAACTGTAGCAAAAAAAATACCTTCGATTTGAATCGAAGGTATTTTTATAAATATTGAATTAAGATTTTTAGAACAACTTGGCTCTATTATCTACTATTTTAGCATTTTCTCGGAGTATTTGCTCACCTATCATACCCATACGTCCCATACCTGTTCTTTGTTCTACTTGTTGTTTGAAGGTTGTATAGTCAGTAATAGCTGGAGCTGGGGTTTTTTCCGTAGTTTCCATTACAAATACACCTGATTCACCTGTAAATACTTTACTTCTTTGACCTGCCTTTAAACCAAATAATTTTCCTAGAGCAATTGGGTCAAAACCCGCACTGTTCAGCATTCCGCTAAAGAAATTCACGTCTGTTACGGTTTCTACCAAAGCACCCGCACCATATTTTTTAGATAGAGCCGTTAGGTCACCTTTTCCATCACCTAATTTAGCCATTATCTTTTCGGTCTTCTTTTCGTTCCTTACTTTTATAGAAATGGCATCTTTGAAATCCATTGCCTCAGGGTCTTCCTTATCGGCAGAAGCTTTAAGAGCAGCAATAACATAAGTTTCACCTATAACAAAAACTCTGTCAGCTACGTCACCTTCCTCCGCATCTTTGCTGTAAGCCCAATTCACAATTTCTCTTGCGTTCTGAATGGTGTTTACATTGGTACTGTTAGGCAATAGATTTTCAGCATTCAAAAGCGTCAATGCGTTATCTTTCTTAACGGCAGCTTCCAAATCTTTGATAGTTTTGGCACTTGCTCTAAGGTTTTCCGCTGTTTGGAATATCTCGTTGGCAGCTAATTCGCCTACTTGAAGTTCTTTATTAATAGAAGCCAATTTGTATTTTGTGTTCGTTTTAGGCTCAGTAACTTTCACGATGTGATAACCAAAGTCTGTTGTAACAAGATTTGGAATAACACCTGTACCTGAAAAACCAAATATCGCAGACTCAAAAGGCTTAACCATTGCTCCATTATTTTGGAACGAACCCAAGTCTCCACCATTTTGTGCGGTTCCGTCTGTGCCATTTTGGCTTGCCAACATCGCAAAGTCAGCACCTGATTTTGCTTGGTTCAAAATGTCTTGGGCTTTTGTTCTAGCAGCTGTTTTTGCACTGTCAGACATCGTAGAGTCTGATCTGATAAGTATATGGCTGGCTCTAACTGTATAAAGTGAGTCTGTATCAGTTCCTTCAAATTTATGAATGCTATAAGTATTTCCTTCTTTGAATGGGCCAACCATTGCTCCAACAATAGCTGTTGAAAGAGCCGATTTAAGCTCAGGAGATATTTCGTTAGCTGACCTCAAGTATGGTGTTCTGATGTCTGTGTTGGAGTTGGCGTAAGTTTGAGCGTTTGGTGCCGCTGCAAGGCCTTTGGCCAATGTTCTTATTTCTATGTTCAAAGCAGCACTGTCATCTTTTGTTGGGGATAACTGATAAGCTACATAAGTTATGCTTCTGCTGTCAAAAGGTGTAAACTCATCTTTATGTTTGCTGTAGTAATCTTTAATCTCGCTGTCTTCAACTTTGATTGTAGAGTCTTGTATAGAATAAAAAGGAACAAACAAAAACTTACCGCTTGCTTTTTCGGTATTGGCTACATATTCTGCTTTTGCCTCTGCTGTAGTTACAAAAGTGGCTTTATTCAAAAGATTTGAGTATTTCTCTCTCATTCTTATAGTTTTCAATTCTCTTTTGAAATTATCCCACATGGCTTTTTGAGCAGCCGGCATACTTCCGCTTGTATATGACCTGATGAATTCAGCATGTTGAGCGGCATTGAAATTGCCTTGTTGGTCAGAAAACTGTTGTTTTACATAAGGGTGCATGTTTTTTGCACCTTGTATCAATTCTCTCAACTCATCATCAGAAACGGTTATTCCTAATTTTTCGAATTCTTCTACATAAACGTTTTCAAAAATCAATTTTTCCCAAACTTGCTCTCTAATTTGAGCAATTTCTTGTTCGTTGGCAGACCTTCCTGTTGAACCTTCAAGTTGTTGTTTTTGAGCTTCAACCAAAGCAATATACTGTTGGTAATCTATTTTTGTGCCGTTTATTTCACCTACTTCATTAGTAGATGAACCGAAAAGCCCTCCACCTTGGTTAGAAAAAATATCGCCGCCTACTATGAATAGCAACAATGCCACGGCTATAACCGCTACTGCTATTCCTGATCTTTCTCTGATTTTGTTAACTATTGCCATTTTATTTTTTAAAAAATACTGATTTTCAATTCTTTTTTATTGTGAAAATTTTTTGAGGTGCAAAAATAGGAATATTCCCATTGATTATCAAAGTTTTCTAATTTGTTTTATTTTTTTAAAATTAATGCCACTTAGAAGTTTGCCCCTTTTGTTTTTGTTTTTATTTTCAAAAGGTACATATCTGCTGTTATGAAAAGCGTACTTCCGTCTTCTCCCCAAGCCAAATTTGCTGTTGGGGCTCCTGTTTCTATACGGCCTAACAGCTTGCCTTGGAGACTTAAAATGATTACTCCACCTGGGCCGGTAGTAAAAATATTTCCTTTTTCGTCCACTTTTAGCCCATCGGGTGCTCCTTTAAGGTCCTGTTGGTTCAGATAAGATGCATCAAAAAGCAGTTTTCCTTTTCCGAGGCTTCCATCAGCATGGATTGGATAGCTCATTATATAAGCTTTTACATCAGACTGAGCTACATATAGGGTTTTTTGATCGGGCGAAAGTGCCACTCCGTTGGGTCTAACTAAATCTTTTATTTCAAGTGTGACTTTTCTATCTGGAGATATTCTGTAAACTCCAAAATATTCTATTTCGCGGCTTTTGTCATCTACAAAGTCTGGTAGCCCATAAGGCGGATCTGTAAAATAAATATTCCCGGCCTTAGATTCTACGATATCATTTGGGCTATTGAACCGTTTTCCTTCCCAAGCATCGGCTAAGGTAAATTTTCCTCCTTTTCCTGCTAATGGCATTTTCGTGATTCTTCTGTCGCCATGTTCGCAAGCTATTAGATGTTTCCCATCGTTGGAAAGCGTTAGTCCGTTACTCCCCGGTTCATTGCTGTAGGGCATTATTCCTGTATAACCCGATGGATTGAGAAATTCCGTGATTTTTTCACCTTCTTTCCATTTATAAATGATGTTTTTGGGAACATCAGAAAACAACAAATAGTTGCCGTCTTTTACCCAAATTGGCCCTTCTGACCATTCAAATCCTTCTCCTAGAATTTCTAATTGTGAATTGACATCAATGAGTGATGAAAGCGAAGGGTCGTTAGAAATAATTTTCCCGATTTTGGGTTTTTGTGCCGAAGAAAAGTACGTTGTAATCATTAAGGTTAGACTAAGGGTTATTTTTTTCATAGTGGTTGAATATAATCATCCGAATATTACCTAAAGTTATAAATTTTTGCCGAGAAACAAAAAAGGAAGCCATTTCTGACTTCCTCATTTTGAAATTTTGATAAACTAGGAGCTTTATTTGGCTTTTTCGTAGATAAAATAAGTGCCACCATCACGTGATGGAGTAGTATCTTTTTTGAATCTTCCTATATGCAATTTGCCTTCTTGCACTCTGAATTCAGAGAATTCATTGAGCATATTGAAATAATTGTTTTCGCAATCCATGAGCTCTGTCGGACCAGCCATTTTTGTGCTTCCTAATGGGCCGATTTTCATGGTACCGATGCCGGTTTTTGTGTCGAAACCTGTAATCGTAAAATTACCGAAATAGTTGTTCACTGCTGAATTGCCGTTGATGCTTAGTGATTTTTTAGCAGATGATTCGGTATTTTCGCTTAGCTCTAAGGTGATGTCTCTTACATCAGTAACTGCGTATCCACATGGTGTGTCAATAGCATCTCCTAAGAATTTGTACTTTAAAACCCATTTGCCAACAACGTTTGTGTCTACGGAATTATCAGCGGCGATTTCGATTTTGGTACAAGAATCGATTCTTAATAAAGGCATTAAAAGAAAAATTATAAGTGCTTTGTACATATTATTTTGTTTTTTAGTAAGACCAAAATTGTACTTTAAAGGTTGTAATTGGCAAAAAATCCTGCAACACATGGTAACCATTTGGTTAGTGCCAAAAAAGTTAGTAACCATTTGGTTAGTAACTAAATGGTTACTAAGTTTGTAAAAAAGTTTGAATATGACACCTTTTGTTTTTGGAAAAATAGCTGAATTTGAAAACTTCACTAATAGAGAAGATGAAACGGAATTACTTCAGAAACTTTTTAAAGCTCTAAACAATGTTATTGTAATATCCCCACGTAGATGGGGAAAGTCCTCATTGATTAAACATGCCACTAATCAATTACTTGGAATTGATTCGGAATATAGAGTGATTTATATTGATGTGTTCAACATTAGAACAGAGGAAGAATTTTATCAAGAATTTGCATCAAAGACTTTAAAAGTAGGTTATTCTAAGGTAGAAGATTTATTGGTAAAATCTAAAACACTTTTTCAAAAGTTAATTCCAAAGATGAGTTTTAGCCCAATTCCAGAAAGTGAAATTTCTCTGAGTTTTGATTGGGAAGAAGTAAAAAAAGACCCGACTGAAATTTTGAATTTGCCTCAAAAAATTGCTGATGCTGAAAATTTCAAGTTAATAATTTGTATTGACGAATTTCAGAATCTGAATACCTTTGATGAAAACCTTGCATTTCAAAAAAAACTAAGGGCAAATTGGCAACATCACAGTAAAGTGGGGTATTGTCTTTATGGCAGCAAAGAGAACATGATGCAAATTATTTTCAACGACAAGGCTCAGCCATTTTATAGATTTGGCTATGTCTTGAATCTAGAAAAGATAAAAGCTGACAAATGGTTAAGTTTTATTCAAAGAAGGTTTAATGAGACAGGAAAAGCAATTGGAAAGGATGATAGCAGATTGATAACTGAACTAGTACACTTACTGCCTTACTATGTTCAGCAGCTATCTCAAATTTCATGGTTTTATACCGAGAATATTTGTACAAAAGAAATAATTGAGAAGGCTTTTGATGACCTAATTAATCAACTTGAACCATTTTTTATTCGAGAAACCGAAAATCTAAGTAATCAACAAATTTCGTTTTTAGAATTATTGCTAAACGGAAGCTTGCCGATTAACTCTAACGAAAATATTAAGAAATACGGACTAAACTCTACAGCAAATATAGCAAAAGCACAAAAAGCTCTTTTGGAAAAACAAATAATTAGAAAATATTCAAACAAATTTGAATTCATAGATCCCATTTATGGTGTTTGGCTTCAAAAATCTTATTTCAAAAGCCGCTAATATTTCACCTCAAAAACGCCCCAATTCCGTTTCTTTTAGGATAAAAAACCTTTCCATTTTCGATTGTAACGCCATCGGCTGGGTCGTTGGCAATGAGCATGGCACCGTCCATGTCCACGTAATCGAGCATGGGTAGAAGCTGAGCGATGGCCGAAATGCCAATGCTAGATTCGGTCATGCAGCCCATCATTACTTTCATCTTGGCGGCTCTTGCGGTTTTTATCATTCTGAGGGCGGGAGTTATGCCACCGCACTTGGCAAGTTTTATATTTACCCCAGAAAAATAACCGATGCAACGCTCAACATCAGCTTCTACAACACAACTTTCATCGGCAATTATTGGTAATTTTGTGTGTTTGATAACTTCTCTCATGCCTTCAGAATCGTCGGCTTTGAGCGGTTGTTCTATAAATTCCACACCGAGTTTTAACAGTTCTTTGGAATTATTTATAGTTTCTTCCACGCCCCAACCCGTGTTTGCATCTACTCTGAAAATAGCCTCCGTTTCTTTTCTGAGGGCTTTCACGATTTCTATATCATTGGGGGTTCCTAGTTTTATTTTATAGATGGGGAAATCAAATTCCTTCATTTTCTCAATCATCTTCGGTATTTCATCAATGCCCAATGTATAATTTGAAAACGGAACTTTTGAATTGTCTAAACCTAGCATTTTATAAACTGGTTTGCCATTTCGTTGTCCCCAGATATCATAAGCTGCAATGTCGATGGCACATTGTACGAAGTGATTGTGGCCAATGAATGGATTCAGGGCTTCCCAATATTTGGCTGGGTGCTCCCAGATGATATTTTCTATCATTTCTTTGTTTTCGGCTATGACCGAGTCCATAACTTCTGGTGTAATGCCATAATAA
>Ga0164293_10002900_pt1 | contig 14553 bp, 15 predicted proteins | sample GEODES118metaG_FD_111487 | JGI IMG/M metagenome (GOLD analysis project Ga0164293, IMG submission 111487) | Eutrophic lake water microbial communities from Lake Mendota, Wisconsin, USA - GEODES118 metaG | ecosystem: Environmental > Aquatic > Freshwater > Lake | place: USA: Lake Mendota...
CATCCCAACGCCGATCGCTTGCGTGTGTGCCAAGTGGATGTCGGCGCAGCGCAAGCGCTTCAAATTGTGTGTGGTGCGCCGAATGCGCGTGTGGGCATCAAAGTGCCTTGCGCCTTGGTGGGTGCAGCTTTGCCACCAGGCGAGGATGGCAAACCGTTCCTCATCAAACTCGGGCAATTGCGCGGCGTCGAAAGCCAAGGTATGTTGTGCTCGGCCAAAGAATTGAAACTGTCAGACGACAGTGCAGGGCTGTTGGAATTGCATCAGACGGCTGTGGTGGGTCAAGACATCCGGGCGCATTTGAACTTGGACGACCATTTGTTCACCTTGAAGCTCACGCCCAATTTGGCGCATTGCTTGAGTGTGTATGGCATCGCCCGCGAGTTGTCAGCGCTCACCGGCGCACCCCTCAAAGCCCCCAGCTTCCCCACCGCCACCACCACCACCTTGGACACATTGGACGTGAAAGTGCAGGCGCCTGATTTGTGTGGTCGCTTCAGTGGCCGCGTGGTTAAGCACGTCAACCCCCAAGCCAAAACCCCTGATTGGATGGTTGAGCGTTTGGCACGATGTGGCCAACGCAGCGTGAGTGCCTTGGTGGATATTTCCAATTACGTGATGTTCGAGTTTGGTCGGCCATCGCATATTTTTGATCTCGACAAAATCCATGGTGGTTTGGTGGTGCGTTGGGGCAATGCGGGCGAGCAATTGGAATTGCTCAATGGCAACACGGTTACCCTGGACGACAAGGTGGGTGTGATTGCTGACCATCAGCAAGTCGAGTCCTTGGCCGGCATCATGGGCGGTCAAGCCACCGCGGTGTCGGATAACACGCAACACATTTACATCGAGGCCGCCTTCTGGTGGCCGCAAGCCGTGGCAGGGCGCTCACGCCGCTTCAACTTCTCCACCGATGCAGGTCACCGCTTCGAGCGTGGGGTGGACCCTGCCAACACCGTGGAACACATTGAACACATCACTGCGTTGGTACTGTCGGTTTGTGGCACACCCGGCTCTTTGGTGGGCGCCATCGACGATCAGCAAGTTCACATGCCCGCTTCGGTGCCCGTGACATTGCGCGTGGCCCGCGCCAACAAAGTGATTGGCGTGAATTTAAGTCAGCAAACCATGGCCGATGCCTTGCGCGGTTTGGGTTTGAGTCTGGAGGAAGCGCCAGGTGAAATCACGGTGGTGCCGCCCTCATTTCGATTTGATTTGAAAATCGAAGAAGACCTGATCGAGGAAGTGGCCCGGATGGTGGGCTTTGACAAACTGCCTGCCACACCACCCATGGCCCCGATCACGCCGAAAATCTTGCCGGAAAACAAGCGAAACGCTTTTGCCTTGCGTCGTCAGTTGGCCGCTTTGGGCTACCAAGAAACCATCAACTTCAGCTTTGTCGATGCCCAGTGGGAACACAGTTTGGCTGGCAATGCACACCCCATTCAATTGCTCAACCCGATTGCCAGTCAGATGAGCGTGATGCGCTCATCCCTGATCGGTTCTTTGTTGCAAGTGGTGAAATTCAATTTGGATCGCAAAGCAGCGCGGGTGCGTGTGTTTGAAATAGGCCGTGTCTTTCAGCGTGACAGCCAAGTGCAAGACTCCTTGCAAACGGTCAAAGGTTTTGCGCAACCCATGCATGTGGCCGGCATGGCCTATGGCCCAGCCCAGACCTTGTCTTGGAATGCCGACCGTGCATCCGTGGATTTTTATGATGTGAAAGCCGATGTGGCCGCTTTGTTTGCTGGGCAGCCCTTGACATTTTGGGCCGCCGAACACCCCGCTTTGCACCCTGGGCGCACGGCTCGCATCGCGTGCAATGGCCATCCAGTCGGTTGGCTGGGTGAGCTGCATCCCAAGTGGCGTCAGCAGTGGGACTTGCCGCAAGCGCCGGTGGTGTTCGAGTTGTCATTGGACGCGGTGTTGACACACCCCGTGCCGGTGGTCCAAGCCGTGCCTCGCTTGCAAGCGGTGGAGCGCGATTTGGCCATCGTGGTTGATGAATTGGTGAGCCACAGTGCCTTGATGCAAGCCTTGTGGTCTGCACCTGTGGACGGATTGCTGCAAGACGCCTTGTTGTTTGACGTCTACCGTCCGCAAAAACCAGGTGGTTCGGTGGCCATGGGTGAAAAAAGTTTGGCGGTTCGCTTGGTGCTGCAAAGCAAAGACGATGTGAGCCTGACTGACGCCCACATTGAAACTTGCGTGCAAAATATCCTTGCGCAGCTGTCCAAGCAGTTGAATGCCAAGTTGCGAACCTGAAGGGAATCGATCATGGATTTGTCGTTTGAAAGCATTGAAACCCCAGCCTTGACCAAGGCTCAATTGGCCGAATTGCTGTTCGACCAGATTGGTTTGAACAAGCGCGAGTCCAAGGACATGATCGACGCTTTTTTCGAATTGATTTCTCAAAAATTGGTGGATGGCGAAGACGTGAAAATTTCAGGCTTTGGCAATTTCCAAATCCGTACCAAAGCGCCGCGACCAGGGCGCAACCCGCGCACGGGTCAGCCCATTCCGATTGAGGCCCGCAGGGTCGTGACCTTTCACGCCAGCCACAAGTTGAAAGAGCAGATTCAGGAATCTTTCTCGCCAGCGGTCGAGTAAAGAACACTAAGCGTTTCATTTGACTCTTGGACGGTGGCCTGAGTCAGCCCTGCTTTCAAAAAACAAGTTGCAAGAATGTTATTGACTGCTTTAATTTAGGAATTTTCTGCCGATAAACAACTTTGCGGCTTGAACTTCGTGTAACCTCTGTTTTCCCTTTTTCCGACTGCCCCGATTCATGGAGTCCTCTCTCCCATCTATTCCAGCCAAACGCTACTTCACCATTGGTGAGGTCAGTGATTTGTGTGGCGTCAAGCCCCACGTGCTGCGTTATTGGGAGCAGGAGTTCACGCAACTCAAGCCCATGAAGCGTCGAGGCAATCGACGGTATTACCAACATCATGAAGTCTTGATGATTCGACGCATCCGTGATCTCTTGTATGAACAGGGGTTCACCATCAGCGGTGCACGCAATAAATTGCAAGAAATTGTTCAACTTGAGCGTGAGAAAAAGCGTGCGGGTGAAGTCATGCTCAGTGGCTTGGACGATTTGGAGGAGAACTTGCCCTTGGATGCCAAACTGGAAGCCGTCGTCCGGTCGACCATGGCTGACAATGATGTCAACCAGTTGCAGATGTTGCGACAGGAATTGTTTGAAATTCGCGGCCTCTTGGACTGATTCAGCATCATGAGACGGCTATAATTCATTTTTTATCGGCGTGTAGCGCAGCCTGGTAGCGCACTTGCATGGGGTGCAAGGGGTCGCGAGTTCGAATCCCGCCACGCCGACCATCATCACTCAGGGTTGGTTCTCAAAAGGAACCAACCCTTTTTTTTGTAACTGGCATTTTCAGGGGGGCCTGTGAAAAAGACCTTGGGGTTGATCTTTTGTTTTCTATCTGCCATGGTGCATGCTGACTGGCGCCTGGTCCATACCGATCCCAGCAATTCACAGTTCTTCATTGACCCCAGCAATGTGAAATTGATGGATGGCTATAAACGCGCTTGGATTTTGCACAATTTACCGCAAGCCAATTCTGAAGGAGCGCGCTCATTTCGCTCGGTGGAAGAATTTGATTGCGTCGAAAAAGCCGGACGTGTCATGCAAATTTCGGCTTTTGATGGGGAGATGGCTGGGGGAAATTTATTGGCTCGTCGGCACGGTAATGGCCAATGGGTTAAAAACGAAGCGGGGTCTGTGGATCAAATGCTGCTAGAGGCCGCCTGTCTTGATCAGCCTTGAACTGTTGTTTTGTGGCGTTCATGATTGAACATCTGCTGGGAGTATCTTGATGTCTCAAATGATTTGTATGAAATGCGGTGTTCAGTCAGAAGATGCCAAACCCTCTCGCTGTAGCAAATGTGGCGGTAAAGAATTTTATGAATCCAAAGGATCTGCTTTTGGAAAAAAACAGAATTCTTCGGTATCTGTAAAACCAGCTGAACAAGCCCCTGCCGACAATGTCGAAGACACCATCACCTTGTTTGACAAGTACGGCGGTGTTCCCACTGTTGCCAAGTTGGTGCGTGGCTTTCACCAAGAAATCATGCGACGTCCTCACCTTGCCGCTTACTTTCAAGGCATTGACATGGCGCATTTGGCTGAACATACTGTCAAGTACATTGCCTATGTGATGGGGAAGCCGGCAGAGGTTTACACCGGAAGAGACATGTACACCGCCCATGCCAAATTCCACATCCACGGCATTCATTTTGATGAAGTGGCTGATGTGTTGAAAGATATTTTGAATTCTGCTGGGGTGGCAAAGCAAGATGTGGCCATCATCATGCAGCGGATTGAACGCCTGCGTGAAATGATTGTTGTTTGATAGAAAAGGGGAATTGATGGGCCACTTGAACGCTCCAAGCCACTCTTTCAATGAACTCGCCTTGCGCTACGTGGCTTGTCAAGCTTCAGTTTTGTCGTCAGCCCAATTGAACCAACGGCTTGACCACTTGAGCCTGCATGCCATGGTTTTTTTTGGCGCGATGAACATGGCTGACATCACGCCTGCACATGTACAAAAATTCATTTACCACCTTGAAATGAAAGGGCTCAAGACCTCTGCGATTCAAGCTTGTTTGGTTTCATTCCGAGCGTGTATGAAATTTGCCATACAACAAAAATGGCCTGTAGCACAGCAACTGTCCAGGCCTTTGATCTTCAAGCAGGATGAACCCATCAGCGATGGTCCGCACCTCAGTGCCGATGAGTTCAATTTCCTTTTCCAAGATTTGGTGCAGGACATGACCAAAGATTTGTACCACTGAGCTTCAAACGGTCAGCTTCTTTCCAACCATGCCCCCTGATCAAGGGCTGCCAATCACCCCTTGAAGGATGACAAATTTCCCTGAAAACGGGGCCTTGTGTGCCCCTTTAGACAGGGCTTGTTTGTTCGCGTTCAAAGCGGTGACTTTGATTTCATACTCATGACCCAAGGTCGTGAAATTGTCTGGGCATGGGCCCACGTAGTTGTCCAAGGCGCCAGCGGGAATCGCGTATTCCGAGGGGAAACCGGCTTCAAGTGTGACCATGCCACCGCCTCCGCCGTGCACAGGATTGTTGCTGTCCAGATCCGTCATCACAACCTCCAAGGTCGTGGTGCCCGCTGGAATGTTCTTCACCTTGATCACGGGTGAATTCGTATTGCAGTGGTGGGCGATTTGCCAGCGAAATTCAACCCCCAGATTGGACTGGGCCCAAGCCGCACCCGCTGCCCAGCACATCACCAAAGTCGCGATCCATTTCATACCCATCTCCTGCTTGATTGAGCCCAATATTACGACCTGCAGGACCGATGTGCCTGTCGTAAACTCTCAAGGCCATCAATTTTTTTAGGATCATCATGCGCAGTGACATCGACATCGCCCAGGCCGCATCCCTTGAACGCATTCCCGATTTGGTTCAGAAGAACCTGGGCATTGCAGATGACCACCTTTATGCCTATGGACACCACAAGGCCAAACTGTCCTTGAAGCACATTGCGTCTTTGCCCGCGAAAAAAGACAGCAAATTGATTTTGGTCACGGCCATTTCGCCCACCCCAGCTGGTGAGGGCAAGACCACCACCACCGTGGGCCTGGGCGACGCCCTGTGCAAGATCGGCAAAAAAAGTCTCATTTGTTTGCGTGAGCCCTCTTTGGGCCCGGTGTTTGGCATGAAGGGTGGGGCCACCGGCGGCGGCATGGCTCAGGTGGTGCCCATGGAGGACATCAACCTTCATTTCACCGGCGACTTCGGTGCCATTGCGCTGGCCCATAACCTGTTGTCGGCCATGTTGGACAACCACATCCACCATGGCAACACCTTGAAGATCGACACCCGACGCATTGTTTGGAAACGGGTCATCGACATGAACGACCGCGCCCTGCGCCAATTGGTGGTGGGGCTGGGCGGCACCGCCAACAGCGTGCCACGCGAGGACGGTTTTGACATTGTGGTGGCCTCCGAGGTGATGGCGATTTTCTGTTTGGCCACCAGCTTGGCTGATTTGAAACAACGCTTGGGTCGCATCGTGGTGGCTTACAACACCGAGGGTGCACCTGTCTTGGCTGCCGATTTGCAAGCCCATGGGGCCATGACCGCGTTGTTGAAAGACGCCATGGCGCCCAACATCGCGCAAACCTTGGAAAACAACCTCGCCTTCATTCACGGCGGTCCGTTTGCCAACATCGCCCACGGTTGCAACTCGGTCATCGCCACCCAAACGGCCATGAAATTGGCCGATTACGTGGTCACCGAGGCCGGTTTCGGTGCCGATTTGGGCGCTGAAAAATTCATCGACATCAAGTGCCGCAAAGCAGGCTTGACGCCATCTGCCGTGGTCTTGGTGGCCACCGTACGGGCCTTGAAATACCACGGTGGCGTGCCTGTCAAAGAGTTGGGCACGGAGAACTTGCAAGCCCTGGAAAAAGGCATGGTCAATTTGGAACGGCATCTGAAAAACATCCGTGTCCATTACGGATTGCCCTGTGTGGTGGCCATCAACCACCGCACCGAAGACACCGCGGCTGAAGTGGCTTTGTTGGAAAAAACCTGTGCCGCCTATGGCGCGCAAGTGGTGGTGGCCAAGCACTGGGCCCATGGTGGCGCAGGTGCTGAAGAGCTGGCCCACGCGGTGGTGAAGTTGTGCGCCCAACCCCATGAATTCAAGTTTGTTTACCAAGACAAAGACAGCTTGTGGGACAAAGTTCAAACCATCGCCCGCCACATTTACGGCGCCAAGGACATCTCTGCGGACGCCAAAATTCGCGGCCAAATTGACAAGCTGCAAGAGCAGGGCTATGGCCACTACCCGGTGTGCATTGCCAAAACCCAGTATTCCTTCTCCACCGACCCCAAGCTGTTGGGGGCGCCCGAAGGCCATACCTTGAACATCCGCGAGGTCCGGCTTGCAGCGGGTGCCGAGTTCATCGTCGTGGTGTGTGGTGATGTGATGACCATGCCAGGCTTGCCCAAGGTGCCTTCTGCCCATGCGATTGATGTGGACGACCACGGCAACATCGTGGGCCTTTTCTGAAAGAAACCATGAAACTGTTGACGCCTTTCATTCGCCGTTCTTTGCAAACGGCCACCGCCGCAGGCCTGTTGGCCCTGGCCTGGCCCTTGGGGGCGGCCGATGGGGATCAAGCGCTGTTGGACAAGGCCAAATCCTTGTTCCAACCGCTGCCGGCTTCTTCGGCATTGGCCGACAGCACACCGCAACGTGTGGCGCTTGGCAAGGCCTTGTTTTTTGAAACCCGCGTGTCCAACGATGGGCGACTGGGTTGTGCCACTTGTCACAACCCGGCTTTTTATGGTGCCGATGCTTTGGCGCTGTCAGTGGGTGTGAATGGCAAGGTGCTGCCGCGCAATGCGTCCACCGTGTTCAACACCTCCTTGTTGATCTCCCAGCATTTCGGGGGCAACCGAGCCACTGTGGAAGAACAAGCGGTGAAGGCCTTGCTCAGTCCTTTGGCGTATGGCAACACCAGTTACGAGCAGGTGGAAAAAAAGTTGCAAGTGCTGGGCTACCAAAGCTGGTTTGAAAAAGCGTTTGCCGGCGACGCCAAACCCTTGAGCGCCGACAACTGGGGCAAGGCTATTGGCGCTTACGAGCGCACTTTGTTGACGCCTTCACCGTTTGACCGCTTTTTGAAGGGCGACACCCAAGCCTTGTCAACCCAAGCCAAGCTGGGCTTGAACAAATTCATCGACACCGGTTGTGCCGGTTGTCACAGCGGCGTGTCCGTGGGTGGTCAGATGTACCAAAAGTTTGGCATCACCCAAGACTATTGGTTGGCGACAGGCAGCACGGAAAAAGAAGCCTTCAAAGGCTACGACAAAGGCCGTTTCCACGACACCAAAAACGAGGCCGATGCTTTCATCTTCAAGGTGCCTCAGTTGCGCAATGTGGCGGTCACACCGCCATATTTTCACGATGGCTCGGTCGCCAGTTTGCCCCAAGCCGTGCGCGTCATGGCGCAGCTGCAACTCGGCAAACAGCTCAGTGCCGACGATGTGGCCCACATCGTCAGCTTCTTGGAAAGCCTGAGTGGCGAGGTACCCGCAGACTTTGCCAAAGCGCCGGTGCTGCCGGTGGCGCCCCACTGATCGAGGGCGGTTGTACAAGTTGTGAGCCATTCAACACCACGCATGGGTAAGGGGCTGTGGCTGTTGGTGCTGGGCCTGTTTGCCGGACCCGCCTTGGCGGGCTGGACCTATCTGGGCAATCTGGATGGCGACACGGTGATGTATGACAAAACCACCCTGGTTCAAACCAAGCGCAATGCCACCATTTGGATGCTGACCAATTACAGCAACATGACGATTCAAGATGTGTTGTCGGTGTCCAAGTGGCTTGAATTCGATTGCGACAAAAACAAATACCGTTTGCTGGCCGTGTATGGCTATGAAGGGCAAATGCAAACCGGCGCCCGCCTCATATTCAACCCCAACCCCTCCGAATGGGGACCGGTGCCACAAGGTTCGATCATTCAAACCATTCGCAACTTCGCGTGTTTGCGCTATCCCTTGTTGCCCAAGCGATGAATTTCACAGAAACCCCGCTGCTGCGCATTGGCTACAAAGAATGGAACCCTGAAGGGAAACGCACCATTGTGCTTGCCCACGGTTGGCCCGACAGCTTGCGCTGCTGGCACGAGGTGGCACCTTGGTTGGTGGATGCTGGCTACCGGGTGATTGCACCCGCTTTGCGCGGTTTTTTGCCCACCACGTTTTTGAGCGATGACACGCCTCGCACCGGGCAACTTTCCGCCTTGGGTCGGGACATGGTGGACTTTGTGCAGGCGCTGCAACTTGATCAACCGGTGTTGGTAGGCCATGACTGGGGTGCGCGTGCCGTGGCCAATGCCTGTGGCCTGCAGCCCGGCATCGCCAGCCACATGGTGCTGTTGTCGGTGGGCTATGGCACGAACGACCCCAATCAAGCCCTCAGCATCGAACAAAGCCATTTGTACTGGTACCACTGGTTCATGGCCACCGAGCGTGGCATGCAAACCGTGCGCGAAGAGGGTAAAGCCTTCGCCCAACACATGTGGGACCACTGGGCTCCCAGCGGTTGGTACTTGCCCAACGAGTTTGATCAAACCGCCATGGCCTTCAACAACCCCGATTGGGCTGATGTGGTGCTGCATTCCTACCAGCACCGCTGGGGCCATGCTGCGGGTGACCCGTATTACGACCAAGATGAAGCCCGGTTGCAACCGGCGCCGGTCATCAACATCCCCTCATTGGTGTTGCACGGGGCCTTGGATGGTGCGAGTTTGCCAGCCACCTCGGCCAACAAAGCGCAGTTTTTCAGCGGACGTTATGAACGCCAGGTGATGCCGGGTGTGGGGCACTTTCCGCAGCGTGAAGCCCCCGCCAAGGTGGCTGCAGCCATTTTGAAATTCATCGCCTGATCAGCTCTCCAGCCAATCGATGATGGGCTGCCATTGCAGCAAGTCTTTCTCGATTTTGCTGGGCGACAAGTCGAACAAACTCAAGCCATGTGCCGCCATGTGAAGGTAGTACTGGGTGTCGCGCAAAAAGCTGATGATGGGCAAGTCGAGGGTGGCCATGAATTCACGCAACTTGTTGGCCGCGATGGTGCGCTCATCGACCCGCATGCCGACAATACCCACTTTGGTTTTCGTGCCCCGCGTTACTTCTCTTAATTGTGTGATGAAGGCTTGGGCGGCGTACATGTCAAAGATGCTGGGCATGATGGGAATCATCACCCGGTCTGCTCGCGACACCACTTCTTTGAAGCGCCATCCACCCAAGCCGCCGGGGGTGTCAATCACCACATGCGTGGTGCCGCGCGGTGGCTTGGCCGTCAACACCAAATCGGCTTGCAATTCCCAGGTGGCGATCGGGCGCACCGTGTCGGGGCGCAAATCCAGCCAGAGCTTGGACGACTGCTGCACATCGGCGTCCCCCAACATGACCGCATGGCCTTTGGAGGCGAAATACCCTGCCACGTTGGTGGACAGGGTGGATTTACCGGCCCCGCCTTTGGGGTTGGCGACAACAATCACAGGCATATCAAGACAGTTCCCAGCCTTTGCCGCTTCTGCAGTGGGTCAGCGCTTGGTTGAGCAAGGCTTGCCCCGATTGCTTGCCGGCGATGGTGTACAGATAATTTCTCAATGGCATCATATCCACCGAGCGAGCACAGTCCAAGCCCTGGCCTTTGTCGCCGTTGAAATGCAACACCACCCGGCCATTGGCCTGCACTCGTTTGCGCTGTGCGCCCAAAAAGGCCAGCGCACAGGCAGATTCGCAAATTTGACCTTCGGTGATGATGACTTCCACCCCTTTGCTTTGGAACCACATGCCCAATTGTGTGCCCAACATCAACTCACCTTGGGCAGAGTTCAAGTAAACCGGCGTGCTGACGCGGCGGCCATCTTTGCGAATGCAAGGGGCTTGTTGTTGCAGCATGCTGCTCAAGGTGGGCAGGCTGTTGGCGCTGATGGTCCCCGAAAATTCAACAATATCCAGCGAACCCGACAAACAGTCTGGGTACTTGACTTGTGCTTGACGCGCCTCAAAGTCTTCGCCTTGAACCACATTCAGCACGCGAACATTCACTGCGGGGTAACCATAGGTGTTGGAGCCCAGCACCACATGGTGCAGATCAGGCGCTGGTGTGGCGCACCCAACCAGCGTCAGAAGCAACAAATAAGTCAAGCGCAAAGGCAGGGCGTTCATGGGAAACCTCAAAGTAGACGAACAGCAATCGATCCTTAGAGGGTCGGCGCCAGACCCTCAAACTTGAGCTGGGCAAAAAAAACCGCCCCGTAGGGCGGTTTGTTGAGCGCTGTGATCAGTGAACCACCATCAAGGTGAAGGGGAACACATAGGCTTGCAAGGTCACCAAGATGCCCACCAAACAGGCCAGGGCGATCGAATGGAAGAACACATAGCGCAGGATGTCGCCTTCATGGTTGAACCAACGCGTGGCCGTGGAAGCCACAACGATGGACTGGGCGTCAATCATTTTGCCCATCACCCCCCCCGAGCTGTTGGCCGCACCCATCAGGTTGGGCGACAGGCCCAATTGTTCGGCAGCCACTTTTTGCATGCCACCAAACAACACGTTGGAGGCCGTGTCTGAGCCGGTGAGGGCCACGCCCAACCAGCCCATCAAGGTCCCGAAGAAGGGGTAGAAGACGCCGGTGTTGGCAAACGCCAAGCCCAAGGTGGTGTCGGTGCCAGAGTAACGGGTCAGGTAACCCAGAGCCAGCATCAACACGATGGTCAACAGCGAATAGCGCACCAACCACAGGGTGGAGAAGAAGATGCGGATCATGTTGATCGGGTTGTATTTCATGACCAAACCACCAACGATGGCGGACAACAAAATGCCGGTACCTGTGGAGGACAACAAATTGAGGGTGTAGATGGCGCTTTCCGTTTTGGGGACGGGCACCACTGGCGGAATTTTTTGGATCAGGTTGTGCAAACCTTCAATGGGAAATTGCGGTGCAAAGATGCTGTTCAAGTAAGCTTTGACCGACGGCAGGCCCCAAAAGAAGATGAAGACGGTGAGGATGGCCCAAGGTGTCCAGGCGCGGATGATGGCATCACGGGAATGCGTTGTGACAGCGCGAGGGGCCTGCGCCTCGCCACCTGAGTTTTCGTGACCCTTCAGGGACACGGAGGTCCAGATGGTTTTGGGCTGCCAGTAGCGCAAGAAGGTGACCAAGCTGGCCATACTCACCACCGCCGCAATGATGTCGACCAACTCGGGGCCGATGTAGTTCGACACCAAGAATTGCATGATGGCAAAACTCAGGCCTGTGACCAAAATCGCGGGCCAGACTTCCATCATGGCGCGGCGACCTGCGAATGCCCAAATCAACCAAAACGGCACCAACAATGAGAAGAAAGGCAACTGGCGACCGACCATCTTGGAGACTTCCATGGCGTCGTAGCCATGCACGGCTGCCAGCGTGATGATGGGTGTGCCCAAGGCGCCGAAAGCCACAGGCGCTGTGTTGGCAATCAAGGACAGACCCGATGCGGCCAAAGGCGAGAAACCCAAACCGATCAGAATGGCCGCGGTCACCGCCACAGGCGTGCCAAAACCGGCCGCGCCTTCAAAGAAAGCACCGAAAGCAAAGGCGATCAGGAGCAACTGCAGGCGGCGGTCTTCGGTGATGCCCGCGATGGAGTCTTGCAAAACTTTGAAACTGCCGTTTTGCTCAGTCAATTGGTGCAAAAAGATGATATTGAGCACGATCCAGCCAATGGGCAACAAGCCTATCAAGCCACCGTAGAACGCTGCATTGGCCGCCATTTCGCTGGGCATGCCGTAAACCACAATGGCAATCACCAGCGCCGCCACCAAGCCTGCGCCAGCGGCGATGTGCGCTTTGAGGTGGAAGAAGCCCAAACCCGCCAACATGACCACCACGGGCACTGCAGCCAGCAGGGTGGATAAAAACATATTGCCCAATGGGTCGTATATTTGTTGCCAAACCATGCGAATATCTCCAAGACGAAAAACGAAAATTATAGAAACAACGATCAAAGGGTTAACCCGCGCATTCACTTTGAACCACCAAGGCTTTTCATGATCCCACGCACACTCTTTTCGACCGACCATGACGCATTCCGCGACAGTTTTAGACGTTTCATGAACGCTGAAATCGCGCCCTACCATGCCCAATGGGAAGAACAAGGCCATGTCGACAAAGCCGTTTGGAACAAAGCAGGCGCTTTGGGCTTCTTGTGCATGAGCCTGCCTGAAGCCTATGGCGGCGCGGATGCCGACAAATTGTTTTCCATCATTCAAATGGAAGAACTGAGTGCCGCCGGTTTTTCAGGCATTGGGTACGGCTTGCATTCTGAAATCGTGGCGCCCTATTTGATGCATTACGGCACCGACGCGCAAAAAACCAAGTACTTGCCCAAGCTGGCCACAGGCGAGATGGTGGGTGCGATCGCCATGACCGAGCCCGCTGCGGGCAGTGATTTGCAAGGCATCAAAAGCACGGCGATGCAACAAGCCGATGGCAGCTTTGTGCTGAATGGCAGCAAAACCTACATCACCAACGGCTGGCATTCCGATTTGGTCATCGTCGTTGCCAAAACCAACCCCAGTGCCGGGGCCAAGGGCACCAGTTTGTTGTTGGTCGAGCAAGGCATGGCTGGTTTCACCAAAGGCAAGCCCCTGAAAAAACTCGGCCTGCGCGCCCAAGACACCTGCGAATTGTTTTTCGACAACGTGAAGGTGCCCGCCGACAACCTGCTGGGCGGCCCCGACTTTTTGAACAAGGGCTTCATCGGTTTGATGGAGCAACTGCCTTGGGAGCGTTTGCAAATCGCCATCGGTGCCGTGGCAGCGTCGCAAGCGGCCATCGGATGGACCATCGATTTTGTGAAGCAACGCCAAGTGTTTGGCCAAGCAGTGGCGACTTATCAAAACACGCGCTTCAAATTGGCGGAGATGCAAACTGAGGTGCAAATTGCGCAAGTCTTCGTGGACAAATGCACCGAATTGCTTCTCAAAGACGAACTCGACACGGCCACGGCCAGCATGGCGAAATACTGGTGCTCCGATTTGCAATGCAAAGTGATGGACGAATGCGTGCAGTTGCACGGTGGCAGCGGCTACATGTGGGAATACCCGATCACCCGCGCCTACGCCGATGCACGGGTGCAGCGCATCTATGGCGGCACCAACGAGATCATGAAAGAAGTCATCACCCGCAGCATGGGCCTGGGCAAGTAAGGCTCAGCTGATGACCAGGGTGTGAAAACCAAATTCGCCTTGGGCGCGGTCGGCAAAGTAGCTGCGCAAGGTTTCTTTCACGGTTCGGAAGGCCAGGTCGTCCCAAGGAATCTCGGCCTCTGAAAACAAACGCGCTTCCATGGTTTCATGGCCGGGGTTCAAGGCCTCGCTTTGCATGGCGGCGCGAAAGAAAAAATGCACCTGGCCGACACGCGGTACATCCAGCACCGTGAACAGAGCTTGCATTTCAATGTCGGCACCGGCCTCTTCATCGGTTTCACGCGCTGCGCCCTCGGCCAAGGTTTCGTGCAGTTCCATGAAACCTGCGGGCAAGGTCCAAAAGCCTTTGCGTGGTTCGATGTTGCGCTTGCACAGCAACACCTTGTCGCCAAACACCGGGATGGTGCCCACCACGTTCAATGGATTCTCGTAGTGCACGGTGTTGCAAGCAGGGCAAACAGCCCGCTGGCGGGTGTCACCATCGTCAGGCAATCGACGCACCACAGCCGTGCCGCAGTTTTTGCAATGTTTGATCGCGCTGGACCAGGCGTTCGTCATGAAGATGCTTTCGGTCGAAGAAGGGCAGGCCACGAGTTTAGGCGAGGCCAGTGCGGCGTGCTCGCCTTGGTATCCTAGGCCCTATGAAACTCCACAACTACTTTCGTTCTTCCGCGTCTTTTCGGGTGCGCATCGCGCTGGCCTCAAAGGCTTGTCCTATGAGTACATCTCGGTGCATTTGGCCAAAGGCGAGCAATTTCAAGACGCATTCACCCAACTC
>Ga0164293_10002901_pt1 | contig 14550 bp, 32 predicted proteins | sample GEODES118metaG_FD_111487 | JGI IMG/M metagenome (GOLD analysis project Ga0164293, IMG submission 111487) | Eutrophic lake water microbial communities from Lake Mendota, Wisconsin, USA - GEODES118 metaG | ecosystem: Environmental > Aquatic > Freshwater > Lake | place: USA: Lake Mendota...
ATAAAGAGGATTTTGGATTCTTATATAAGTTAGTCTCTGGCCAGAGACTCGCCGTGCACGGGCACGCGGGCAGAAACAAGAAAGGGAGCAGTTGGGCTCCCTTTCCAGTCCGGACAGAATACTTAGTACCAAGAAATCGGGGCCAAAAGAAAAGGGGCAGATTGCTCCGCCCCTCTTCTCGTCAAACCGTTGGCTTACAGCGCGGCCAACTGGGCAAATTGCAGGTCATAGCCTCCGTTACAACCTTTAGCGAAGAGCTGGCCGGCTTCAAACTTCAGCTCGTGCTTCTGCTTGATCGGAATACCGGAGTTGTTGGAGCCGAGGTAGGTGAGCGAGTTCACCACATCCCATACGCTCTGGCCGGTGCGGATGAATGCTCGTTGCTTGTCACCAAGTCGGGCAGGATCATAGCCCTTCTTTACCACTCGAGCGAGAGCATCGGCATAGCCGTCGAAGTACTTGTAGCCGATCGCATCGGAGAACTGCTTACGCAGCGCTTGGTCCTGCTCGTCGACTCGGCCCTGTGCCAGGTGAAGGGCACGCTCGACCTCGGCAATTGAGGCTCGGGTGTCGACCGCCTGGTTGAGGGTGGTTTGAAAGGCACCGGGCACAAAATCGTGCTTCTTCATCTCCTCGACGTGGTTGAGGAAGTTGCGGATCTCCTCGACGCCGGTGCCTTGGAGCTTGAAGCTCTCGGTAAAGTTGAGGCTGCTGTTGCCGCCGATCGCTCCGGAACCTAGCGAGGCACGCATCCCGTTTGAGCACACCAGTCGCTGGTTATACATCTCGGTGTGGGTGCCCTTACGGGTCTGGACGATCGAGAAGCCGAACTTGAAGTACTCGTCCTTGCCGGCTTTCGGGAAGCCGATCTCGTTGCCGTTGAGCAGGTTGATGGCCAAGCGACCGCCGCCTTGGTTAAAGTCGATCGTCTCGATCAGCATCTTCGGCGACTCGGTCAGGATGCGCTCGGTGAGGTCGAGCACCGACTCGTTCGTCATTCGGCTGTAGCGCTTGGGCTCGCAAATATCGACGAGCTCTCGGCTCTGAGGATTGGCGATCAGCATCACGTCTCCCTTGCCGTGGCTCGATCGATACTCCTTCAGGCCGTTGATCAGGGAAGTGGCGATCTTGCCGTCCTCGTTCTTGAGGAACTCCTTGGTCAGGGCAGAATTGAGCTTCAGCAGGCGGCCGAGACTTGAGAAGAACTCGGGGCTTGCCTTGACTTCGTTGCCGGCCACCTGGATCCGACCCTTGCTCAGGCTCTGCTCGTCTAGGGTGAGGTGGGCCAGCGGCACCACCTTGGTGGCGTGCTCGGCAGCGGCGAGTTCGGCTCGCAATCGGGTGAGTTGGTCTGTGCTTACTTGGCGCATTTGAAAGGTTTTGTTGGTTTGACTTAGTAAATCTACCAAATCAGGCTGATACCTGAAAATCGGGGCCGGCTTTATTTATTCTCTACTGGAGCCGGCTCTTCTACGGAGTGGCCGTCTGCTGGCTTCTTGATGAATAGCTCCTCGAACTTTGCGTTGAGGTCCTGACGACGGTCGGTCTCGCGATCCTCAATCACACGCATCGACTCGGTGTCCTCGAAGCGACGGGTGTCGTAGACAACATCGCCGTTGTCGTCGAGCGAGTAGTAGAGCCGTTTGCCGACGCCGGAACCGCCACGACGGTTCTTTGAGAACTCGACATAACGGTGACCTGAAATATCGAAGCGGATCTCGACCATCGCCTGGGTGGCGTGCTTGAGGTAGGTCGATCCAACATATGTGCCGCCCTTCGTCATGTGCTGGATGGCGAGGACTGCACAGCCTTTCTTCTCGGCAGCATCGATCATCAGGGCAGTGAGCCACGACTCGGCTCGGGTCGATCGCCAGCCCTGCACCTCCTTCAGCTTGACGATGACGTCCTGATAGGAGTCGAGCAGGATAATATCGTGCTCTCCGCTGAACGCCTGTTCCAGTGCCTTCACCAGGTTGCCGTCACTGACGTAGTTCATCAGGAGGAGGGTCGGCACCTTGCCGATCGCCGGCGTCTTCTTGTAGTAGAAGAGGATATCGTTGCGGGTCATCTCGCTCGAGACGTAGAGGACCTTCGCGTCTGGGTTCTGGGCTCGGATCGCCGACAGTGTGTCGAGCATCACAGTCGACTTGCCGACGCCCGACTCGCCAATAACGATGTTGACTGTGCCGCCGTAGATCCCGCCGCCCTTCTCGTGATCGGAAAAGAGCTCGTCGATCTTCTTGCCGGTGGTGAAGAGGCCAAAGTTCGGGAACTCCATGTCCTCGACCTTCACCACCTCAAACTCGAAGGGCCGGACCTGAGGTTCGTCTACTACGGAGTGGTCGGTCTCGATGCCGGCCTCAGTCTCGACCTTCTTCAGCACCCCGTTGAACGAGGAGTAGCTGACGCCTGACTCAGGATAGATCGTCATAAAGTCCTGGAGCAGGACCTTGACAGATCCGCCTGGAGGCTGACCTTCGTGCTCATCGTTGATCCAGCCTCGGATGAGGCGCTCCTTCTTACCGCCAGTGATCTCTACCATGCTGCTGCTGTTTTTGGTTTGACTGGGTAAATGTACCAAATCCGCTCGACACCCGAAAATCGGGGTCAGCATTCCATCACTTTCCAAGTGCCGTCCTGGCCGAAGATGTAGAGCCACTCGGCACAGCCCTGTCGAGCGAAGTGCTCAAAGTCCTCGAGGTCCTTGTGCTTCACCGCTTCCTGACCCTTCTCTCCGCGGTCGCGACCGTAAGCGAGACAGGTGTCAAATCTAGGCACGTCGAAGGAGTGTGGGCCAGTGGGCTCGATTCGCTCAGAAAGGAAGCTCAGGTTGCCGAGCTCGATCAGCTGATTCGCCTTTTCGGGCGTGTCGTAGTGACCCTGCAGGATGGGCAGGTGGTGCTGGGGATGGCCGTCGTAGTGGCAGTAGATCGAGCTGATGCTGCCGTCTTCGTGTTGGATCGCGATGCGGGAACGGGTTGCCATTGTGCTTGGGTTTTGTTGGTTTGACGGGGTAAATATACGAAGAACTTTCGAAACCCAGAAATCGGGGCCCGAATTTTTACAGCTCGAAGATCGTCTCGTTGCCGTCCTTGTCGACGACGACAAACACACAGTGGTCGTTGCACTTCGGACACAGACCCATCTCTGGTATCGGGAATGCAGCATAGCAACAGTTCGACACCCAATTCGGCTCGTTGGTCGGCTTTTCCATGTTGGTTAGATTGATAAGGCTAATATACGAAGAACCTACGATACCCAAAAATCGGGGCCCAAGATCAGTTAAGACCCGGGCCGCCGGATCTGCTGGACTGGGCATTAAAGTACATCTGGAAGGTCGCATCAGCCATGTCCTTGATGAGGGCCTCGCGGTCGATCTCTCCGTCCTTGGCGTGGGACCGAACCGCCTCCAGAATGAGAGTCATCATCTGTTCAGGCGTCATCGATTGAGAATTCATGCCGAGCATCGAATACATCGTGAAGAGGTAAAGATACCATTTTATTGCCAGTTGGTGCTGCACTTCAAGTGGGTCCGGATTTGTGCAAGACTCGACGATCTCACGGACTCGCTGAAGGATCTGCTTGCGGGCGTATTTGCTGTGCTGTTGGTCCATGTTGGTTAGATTGATAAGGCTAATATACGACGAAGGCTCGACACCCGAAAATCGGGGCCAAGCCTTTTTCGCTAGAGACGGTTGCGTTTAGTCGCGCATTCGATCGATCATCTCTCCAAACCAGCGGGGCAGACGAATGTCACTGATGGGTCTGAAGCCGTCGATCTTATCACCAAGGATGGCGTGCTCATCTGGATAAGTTATGTTGGTAACTTCCCAAATTTCAAGAATGTCAAAGCTCATGAGATCTTCCGAGAGACGGATCTTTGGAGCAATGCCGATGTCGCTCATTAGGTCAGAGACGGTCTCTTGATTAGAGGTGGTCAGATCAGCCTGTCCGCTCTCCTCGATCGCCTGTAACATGATTTGATCTAGCTCTACGATCTTATCGTAGTCTGCTTCTAATGCGTCTGCGTACCTCGTTCCAGACGGATCGATCCCCAGTTCAATTAGCTGGTCGTCGCTCATTCGCAGCGGATTGTCCAGGCGGTGGTTGAGGATCCCTCCAGGTCTCCACTCCTCTCTGTCTCTTGGAGAGGCTTCATATCTCATCTGCTCGTTGACGAACTGCTTGAACGACTTCATTGTGATTGCGATTTTTTTGGTTATCTATCCTGGACCTCGATATAAAAGTACCAACTCCTGGCTGGACCCAGAAATCGGGGCCGGGTTATTTTCCGTGGACCCTGACCCTGACGATCGTCGCCCCGTTCTCTGCCCCTTGCTGCTTGAGCCTGACCGCGCCGTTGCGCTTGACTCTCTCGAGACAGTAGCGGTAGTTGCGGTCCGAGGCAGAGACCCTGGCCATCGAGAGCGCCAGCTCGTAGGCGTGAGAGAGCGTGTGGCAGATCGCTGTCGATTGGGTCAGCTGCTCCTCCCACTCGAGCCCGGCTAGACCCTGCCAATCGGCGATCACCAGATACTTAAATCCCTTCGGCATCTAGCAGGTCTCGCTTAAAGTCTCTGAGAAAGGCGCATCGTGTATAGTCTTCCCGCTCCAGGTAGAAGTCATGGAGAAAATCGACCGTCTCTAGCTTCTTCTCGATTGGGCTGTCGTCGGCGATCGCCGCCTCACGAGCATAGGTAAAGGTGTTGATCGCGATCTCAAAGACCTGTTCTGGAGTCACCGTGCCGCAGCTGACTAGCGCAGCTAACTGCATCTGGGCAATGTCGTAGAAGCTGTTCACTGTGCGTTGGATTGGTAGGTTTGACAAGAGCTGATATACTCGCTTAACATCCTTGGCCAGGCCAAGACGTAGCCTGCATGTGAGTGGATCTTGGCTCGCATCACTCCGTCTCCGCCGTGAGGCAGCCGAAACACCGCGTGACCCAGCTCATGGTAGACTATTCCTCTAGTGACCGTCTCTCCGCGATCGACCACCTGTCGACCAATGACCACCTTGCTCGACCAGCGGTCAGAGTGGCCGGCTAGACCCTCACCGGCCGGGCCGATGACTATTGAATCCAAGCCTGCCCATGCTCGATGCCAACCTATCCCGGCACCGGCTAGGTCTCTCTTCCACTCGTCGACTGCTGGCCGCAGCTCTGGGTCCACCCACGGCTCGTGGCCGGCTCTCTGTTGGTGGACCAGCTTTGAGATCGTTAGTGAGGCCACGACCAGGATCAGGGCCAGGGCCAGGACTGCTGTCTTCACTGTAGCGTGGTTAAGATGATCTGCATCGAGTTGCGGGCATGGAACTCGGCGGTCACGTCGGCTCCCATCTCTCGGGCGACCCGATCGTAGAGCCTAAGGTAGCCGCGGTCCACCTCGTGGGCGGGCTCGCCGATCTCCTTTGCGGCAAAGGTATAGACGAGCGTTGAGCCCATCAGGACGAGTGCACTGGGCAGGTCGAGCCGGTCGACATCGACTTGCACAACTTCTTCTCCATCGAATAGCTTGGTCATGACTACGGAGTGGGTTTGGTTTGACGCATCTTCTCAATACAGCTCTTCACGATCTGGCACACTCGGACATTGGTCAGCTGGTGGCGCTCGGCGATCACCTCGGCAGGTACCGCGCCGTCACGGTCGATACCAAAGTACTCCTTGACGATCTCACGGTCCCGTGTCTTGAGGCCAGACATTGCCCGACGGACGGTGAACCTGAGCTGGTCGACCTCGATCTGTTGCTCGATCTCGGGCTCGACCGAGAGGATGCGGTCGCCGACCGTCGAGTCGCTGTCGTCGTAGGCCGGAGCGTCGCACTCGACCTTGGTCGGGGCCTCGTACTCTCGTCCCTCGACCTTGGATCGATAGATCTCATAGGTCTGGTTGGCCGGCAGTCGGACGATCCGACCGTGAAGGTCGACCGCCCCGTTGATCCGCTTACGGACCCACATCTTGGCATAGCCGATGAATCGACCGTTACCCTTAGGGTCGTATCGCTGGGCAGCCTCGTAGAGGCCGATGTTACCTTCCTGGATGAGGTCATCGATCGCCACTCCCTGGCCAAGGTGACGGCGCGCAATGGTCACCACGATCTTGAGGTTGTGGCGGACAAGCGTGTGGATCGCCGTCTTGTCTCCGGCGCGGATGCGGTCGGCCAGGGCGAGTTCTTCCTCGACGGAGAGCGGCTTGAGCCTGCTGATCGAGCGGAAGTAGTAGGGCAGGTTGTCTGATGTCTCGAACATCTGCTGGTTGGTTTGGTTAGTAAATGTAACAACTCACTTTGACGCTGGACAATCGGGGCCAGACTTTTTCTCGGAATCAGGTATCTTGAATCCGCCGCACATCTCGGCGAGGCAGCGCCAGCAGGTGACCGCGCCGGTCGTCTGGTCAACTACCACCATCTCTGTGCACTTCTTGCACTTCAGCTTCTTGGTGTTGCGATCGTACTTGCTCATCTCTTTTGGTTTTGGGTCTGGGTCACTCGAAGCTCTCGATCTTATCGACGACTCGCTTGGCCGCCTTGAGCAGCGCCTGGTCATCACTGGCCTCGATCAGGGCCTGCAGCATCTCGACCAGGCCACTGGCACCAGGGTCTTTGCCGCCTATCATGACGTTGACCTGATATTCAGGTTGGCTGAATTCGTCGCCTGCGATCTTCTTTGCCATTGGTCGTTTGGTTTGATAAGGCTAATATAAGCCGACAGGTCGACACCCAGAAATCGGGGCCCAACTGTTTTTCCAGAGACTCGAGGAATCCGGGAAATCTTGGATTCGGGCCGCCAAAACAAGAAAGAGGCGGTGGTTAGCCGCCTCAGTTCCTGTTGCCTAAGTGGATTAGGCCTTGACCTTGCGGTTGCGGGTCATCTCATAGGCAGCGTTGACGATCTCTCCGCTGGGGTTGCCGCTCTCGCCGCGGATCACCCGGGAAACGTGGGTCGGGTGGTAGCCAGTTGCTTGCGAGATCCGGCTGAAGTCTCCCTCACGGAGACGCTGGCGCACGGTGCTCAGCTTTTGGGAATTGCTCAGCTTGCCGCTCTTGGTCTTTGAATTCTTCATGGTATTGGAAATTTATCTCTTATACTCGGCCCCTGGACTAGGTTTTAGTAAAGATTCCTACAACCTGTCCCTGAGAGCCTGCAGACGGGAGCATCTCTCATAATCCTCAATATCCAAGAAATGAGTAATACACCTAGAGATGTTCTCTTCAAACGCGTCCTGGTCGAGGAGCATCACAATACCGGTCTCTCGCATTGAGAACACCGGCACCTGGCCCAGGCTGGCTGGGATCCCGGTCTCTAGCGCGTCGGCGATCGCCTCGGTGATCGGGCCACGGTTGGCATCGGTCCACTCCCTCACCGTGCCCCAGCCCATCAGGTCGAACTCTGGGATCCGGAAAGTCCGGCCTCCGATCTTATGCTCTATCTTTCCCATAGCTCGATCTCAAGTAAGCGGTCCTCTGCCATCTGCTTGGCGCCCGGTTGGGTCTCTTGTATCTTGGTGCAGGGCACAAGCTTCTCGACCCCGCCGCGGAGCATGAGGTAGACTCCAAGGACCTTGCCGTCTCGGCCAAGCCGGAGCCACACGTCCCCAAGCGGGCTCTTGCCCTTGACGTGTCGGTCAAACTCTGGTGCCCACTCTATCTTGATCTCTTCCATGTGCCCGAGGCGGGAGTCGAACCCGCACGGCCGTTGGGCCAAGGGATTTTAAGTCCCTCGTGTCTACCGTTCCACCACCCGGGCAAGCACTGACTGGATAAACCTACACTTCTCGTACTCTTCCTTCTGCTCAAAGTGGTCCCGTGCTCTAGTTAGAGCCCAGACCTTCCTCTCCTTCGGCTTCTTCAGCCTAATCATACCCTCAGTGCCGACCTCCTCGAGGTCCCGATAGAAGGCGTCAAAGAGCTCTCCGTGGAGCCAGTCCGACTCCACTCGCTCGTGACCGAATGCGTACTCGTCGTGCATCTTAGAGCCGGCGAAAGCCGGCAAATTCCAGCCATTGAACCAAGCTTTCCTGACCCGATGTCTCGGCGATCAGCCGTTTGACCAGCTCGACCCACTCGTCGAAGGCTGCCGCACAGATCGCCGATACAAGTTTTTCATCGACCTCTAGGCCAAAAAACAGCTGGTCGGTGCCGCCTCCGACCGTGCAGTAGAAACTGTAGGCTCCGGCCGACTCTGAATAGATGCCAGAACAGATCACGTCAGGTCCAGCCTCCTGGTACTTGAAGATTGAGTCGGTCTCAGCTCCGTTAAAGAGCATAAAGTCCTCACTGGTGCCAGGCCGAAAGCCGTGCTGCTGGACAAGATCGTGTTTGTTCATGCTGCTAATATAAGATGGGGCCCCGACCTGGAAAAATCGGGGCCCCATTCTTTTCGGCCGAGTTAGGCGGCGGTCTTGGCTGACTTCTTCTTTGGTTGGGTCTTCGTCACCTCGACCCGGGCGGCCTTGCGAGCATCACGCTCCTGGCGGCGTTGCGCGCGTTCCTCAATCAGCCGCTCACGAGCCGCCCGATTCTTTGCCCGAATGACGTCCCGCTCGGCCTTGGCCTTGAGGTATGCCTGACGGGCCGAGTTTGGGTTTACCTTGCGGCCACGCTTCTTGGTCTCTGTCAAATTCTCCATCTGATAGTATTGGTTTGTACTGCTATTATACCGAATTCCCGAGTCTCTTAAAAATCGAGGATCGCACTTCTCTCCGGGTGACTCTGGGCGCGAGAGAGCCCCTGCGCCACCGGGTCCAGCGGGCAGGGGCTCGACTACGGAGTGGACCCTACATGCGGGTGTCTGTCCTGAGGTGGTTGCCGTCGAGGTCGTATGTGTAGCGATAGACTCCCTCAGACACGACGATGTTGCGACCCGACACCTTGACAGAATCGATGCCGATCTTGCTGATGGTGCCGATCGTCTCGCCGTGGCCGCCCTTGATGCAGACTCCATAGTGCTCTCGGATGAGGACCACCTTCTCGTTCCAGTCGAAGAGCTCTCGACCAAAGAGCTGGACGACTCCGGTCGAGCCGTCATCCCGATAGACATAGGCATCGTTCCCGTGCTGGACTACATCGATGATGTTTGGCATCTGCTTTGGATTTAGTGTAAACCTAACTAATCTTGCTTGACACCCGAAAATCGGGGCCAGGTCAGTGGATGCACTGGATGAGAACGACAAGCTCATGGAGCCCGTTAGCGACTCCGATAAACTCGACGTCGGGTCCAAAATCCAGGCCGAGCTCGGCCTCATCGAAGCTGCCTTGTATGACGCGAGTGCGACCGTCTTCATTGACGTAGACGGTCATCGGGAAATCGAGTTGGTTTGTCATGCTGCTAATGTACGAAAATCACATGGTCTCAGGTTTGGGTTGGGTAAGACTACGGAGTGGCCCACCGGGCCGGGGCTTCGCTCTCGACCCTGAACGCCCAGTCCAGGGCCCGGCGACAGGAGGAGTCGAAGCGGATCACGACCTCGTAGTAGGAGCCAAAGTCGTGCTCCTCGCGCTTGATCCGGAGCGAGGCGGTCTCTGGCCGGTCCTGGCCAAAGCAGCTCTCGAGCAGGTCTCTCCAGCGTTGGCACTCTTCCCTGGCCAGGGTCTCGTAGCCGGGCTGTCCGACCTGGGCACAGGGTTCCTCTGCGGGCGTCGAGCCCAAGTAGATCCAGTCGCTCATTGCTGTTCGCTTTTGGTTGCTTTGTCGATTGCTTCTCTGACGAGGTGTCGGACCAGGGCGGCGCGAAGGTTGTCGACCCCTTCTGCCTCATCGCGTCGCAGCACCTGGTCGACCTCTCGCAACGCGTCCAGCGCCAACTTACGCTCGGTAAGGATCTCTAGGAAAAAGCTCTTGGGTTCCATCTGGTGTGATTGTGTTTGGTTTAGGCAAAGACCTCTTGATCGCGACGAAGGCAGCGCCACTCGCCCTTCTCGACGTCGTAGAATGTGACGACCTTTTCGGACGCGGGTCGAGCGCCGGTCGGGTGCTTGTCGGTGGGGATACAGGTGAGGCAGGTGGTGCCCACCGCGGTACGCAGCGTCCCATCCAGCTTCTTGAAAGCGAAGTGGATAGGTCCACCATTAAGGCGGCGACGAAGCTCTTCTGGGGTGATGCGGCTGAGGTTCATCTTGGTTGGATTGATAAGGCTAATATACGAAGAACAGGCGAAACCTGAAAATCGGGGCCAAACTTTTTTCGGCAGAGACTCAAATAAAGACTTTTGGGAAATCTGCAAGCTAGCTAGTCTCTGGTCGACAGAGACCCGGCCGCGGGCCGGATTCAGGAGCCAGTAAAAAGCAAGAGCGGAGCCAATCGGCCCCGCTCCCGCACCAATCCGCCAACCGCGGAATCCTAAAATCGTTCCTCCCACCGGGAGGTTCTGGCCGCGAGCCGGCCCAGGCTCTCTCGGGTCCCGGCGGGCATGGGCACTAGATCATGTAGTGGTCGAGCTCACGTTGGGCAAGCCGACATGCATCAGCTGCCTCATTCTCTGCGGACGGTTCGTCTTCCGTGTCGTACTGCGCGTGCTGCTCAAGCACCTCTGCTGCCTGCTCTAGGGCACGCATCAATCGGATGGCCACGCTCTCTGGGATGGGGATGCTGATCTCTTTCATAGGTATGTGGTCGATTAGGTTCAGTCCTCAATGGAGTCAATCACCTCATCCAGCAGCTTGCGCGCACTTTTCCATCCTAGTTGCGCATTACGAGCTCGAGACGGGCGTCATGGTTTGCCGAGTTGAGGGCTCCGGTGACGATCATCGTGCCCATGTCGACCGGCCTCTCGGCGAGCGACGCGAGCTGTGTGTCGTTCATCCGGATGAACTCGTGGAGCTCGCGGACGGTGAAGCAGATGAAGGGGCGCTGGGCGAGGATGACTTCTTGTGCGACGTTCATCTTGGTTGGATTGATAAGGCTAATATACGAAGAACGAACGAAACCTGAAAATCGGGGCCGGCTTATTTCACCAGAGACGGGCTGGGCCCAAGCAGACTTGGACCAAGATTTGGATTCTAAACTAGAGACCGGCCTCTACTTTTCTGCAAGACCCCCAATCCGCCTGGCAATGTCGCCCCTGGTCTGGTCTCGCATGGTGGCTTTGGCTGCACCGGCTGCCGACTGGCCGGCCACATGCGCGACGGGGACGAATTTTGCCGGCTGCACCTTTGGCAGGATCTTACTCAGGGTCTCCATCACAAACTCATAGGTCTTTTGACCGACTGTTTGGATAAGATCCTTTTCTCCAAACTTCTTGCTGACCACCGACCCGGCCGCTGGCCCAAAACGCTCAAAGTAATCGGTGAAGCTCTTGATCCACTCAGCCGCGCTCTTTATCTGGCCGATCACCGCTGACCCCGAGTCTCCGACCTTTTTTAGAAGAGAGACGGCCTGTGCACCGGACTTAGAAGAAGAGAGCGCCTTTGCCACAAGTTCTATAGATTTTCCAGAGCCGACTGCTAGACCAAGTCCCACCGGTTTTAGAGCGGCGGCCAGCGGGGCTACAAGAAGACTGCCGCTCACGAGACCTACCGCGTCAATGATGAAGTTAGCCCAATTTATCTGACCCGTCTTTTCCCAAGAGACCAGGTCGTCGATCAGCAAGATTGCATACGCTACCTCAACCGCAGGCAGAGTCACAGCAAAAGCCGAGAGAGCCCCACTGGCCGCGATGCCGAGCGGGTGGTACGCGGCCTGCCTCAAGGCAGAGACGATTTTATCCCAAGCAAAATTAGGCTGGACGTGGTCTGGACGCAGCGTAGCCATTCCCCAAGAGCCCTGTTCATTGAGCGATTGCCAGTCAGAAAAAGAAAGGATGGGTCTCATTTTGTGAAGTGCTTTTAGCTATATATCCGTGACTACGGAGTGGCCCTACCCGCCGAAAACAGGCAAGGGCCTCGCGGCCCCTGACCCATATCAATCCAAACCTCTCTACTCTTCGTTGCCGCGGTGTTTTGGCCGGCGTCTCCATGCCCGCTTCGACCGGTGAACCTGGTTGCGGGGCACGAGGCGGAGCCCAAGCTCCAACAGCTCCTCTCGACGGGCTGCCGCCTCCATCCGGAGGAGCAGCTCCTGGGTGATCACTAGCGGCATCAGTTGCGCAGGATCTTTTCAAGCTCGGCCGCACGGATCGGCTCTTGCATGATCACCTCAAGGATCACCTTGTCGACGGGTGGGACTCGATGATCGTTCAGCATCGCATTGAGGTTGGCTTTGCTTATCTCAAGAAATTCTTTCAGCTCGTTGGATTGCAGGACGATCAACGGACGTGCGCTCAAGATGATTTCAACGGTCTGGTTCATGGTGTGGTTGGTTGGTTAGATTGATACCGTAAATATACGAAGAATACTTGGTACCAAGAAATCGGGGCCGGGTCATTTTAGCAGAGACCAGACGACTAGCACTAGTCAGACACCTCTTCGCCCCAGAGACCAGACGTCTAGCACTAGTCAGACACCTCTTCGCCCCAGAGACCAGACGACTAGCACTAGTCGGCCTCATACTTTATACTAAAAACCTAAAGAGCACGCCTCTGGGCCTCGAGCCGGAGCCTGAGGTCCCGGACACCGGCGCACCACTCCCACCGCTCGGCACCCGCCCACCTGCTCTCCAGCAGCCAAAGATCCTGGAGCTGGTACTCTAGCTCCTCACGCAGCAGCCCGGGTTCGAGGCCAAAGAGCTCACGGGCCAGGGCAAGCCGCTGCCGCCACTCCCGCTCTAGCCGGAGCCGAAAGAGGTCTCCGTCGACGGGACCCCACGAGAGCCCGTCTTCGAGCCGACGGGCAAGAGCCTCGAGGTGGGGATCCATGTAGGTTATACTCCGGCCGCGTATTTGGATCTATGAGTATCCTGACAAAATAATTATGTGAATCTCAGATAAATAAACTCATGCAAGCGGGGCATGCGCTACAGCCAGCGATGCATTCGGCATGAGCGGCCGTTGCGACTCCAAACTCAAGATAGATAACCCCATGATAAGGATCCTTCTCTTCTCGCTCCTCTTCGGGGCCTGCTCCTCAGGCAGGCGGTGCCCGGCCTACTCCGACTCCGGCCTGGGCACTACGGAGTGGACCTCGGCCGGCGTGGAGGAGGCGCGCCTGACCTGCGCTTGGCCGGCGGCCGGCTCGCGGGCTCAGGCTTGGGTCCAGCAGCGGGCGCCCCATCGTCCTGCCACTGGAAATCAAAACGCTCCCAGCTGACAAGCGTCTCCTGACCAAGCGGGCCCCGGACGATGAGCCCGACAGTCAGGCCCTTCGCGTCTCGGCGCAGGTCGATCCTGACCCGCTCGGCAAGGAACTCATAGATCCGGTCGTCGATCTCTGCCTGTGTCATCACATTGATTGATAGTGTTCGCTCTCCTGCCAGCGCAGGTACCAGGCCGCCCGATCCTCTTGGACCTCGGCACGGGGCACCGACCGGTAGAGGATCGCGCTGCCGAATGGGCTGGCAAGGTTGACCCAGTTGCGAGTCGCCCGGCGGACCCGGAACCAGCCGCCGCGGTAGAGGACGATTGCCCCTGGCCCGACCTCTGTTGTTTGGGTTGAGTGCTGTATCATGGGGCTAAAGTACCAAACCTCGACGACACCTGGAAATCGGGGCCCAGGCTCGGTCTACGGAGTGACCCAGCTGGCCAGAGACCCGAAGAGGAAGGATTCAAGTAATCTGTCCCCGGTCAGGTCTCTGGCCGGACAGACAAAAAAAGGGTGGGATCACTCCCACCCCTCTGACCCCGTCAGAACCCATCATCTCTTCTCGATGAGAAGAACGAGTTGACCCAGTGTGAGGTCTTCGAGTCGGAATTCCTCTCCTTCCACCTCTTCCACCTCGTACTTGACCACTTCACCGTCAAACTCGATCTCGACTCGAACGTCGGCCAGTGACGAGTCGTGAGGTACCTCGACGGGTACTGAATCAAAGAACTCGTAACCGTAAACGACGACCACACGGGTGGGTCCGTTCTTCTTGATCTCATCAATCATCATCTTCTTGATCGTGTTCATGGTGTTTGGATTGGTACCGTAAATATAAGAAGAACCGGTGACACCAAGAAATCGGGGTCGGTATTTTTCGCCAGAGACCCGGTCAAGTTTATGATTCATACATCGTAAACTCGCCAGAGACCGACCAGGTTTTAGATTCCTGGGCCAAGTTGGGATTTTAGCCGGCCAGAGACCCACGCTAGATAAGATTTAGATGGAGTATTCTTCTTTGATACAGAGACCCAAGAACTTATTCTTATTTCCTGATTCATTGCTCCAGAGACCTGACCAGTATAAGATTTTTTGGTCTTTAACTCCACCTAGTGGCCACCTAGTGCCTGGGCCACCCACCGCACCGGAGAGCCCAGACTAGTCCAAACCTGGACACTTAACGGATTCTTATCTGACCAGAGACCCAGCAAGATAAGTTTTAGAAGTAAGTATATCTCTTACCTGTTATTCTTGATTTCTTCGTTTGGCTCCAGAGACCTGACAAGTATAAAGATTCACCTGGTTTTAGTCGTCCAGAGACCTGACAAGTATAAAGAGTCATTTGGTTTTAGTCGTCCAGAGACCTGACAAGTATGATAGCAC
>Ga0164293_10002903_pt1 | contig 14538 bp, 13 predicted proteins | sample GEODES118metaG_FD_111487 | JGI IMG/M metagenome (GOLD analysis project Ga0164293, IMG submission 111487) | Eutrophic lake water microbial communities from Lake Mendota, Wisconsin, USA - GEODES118 metaG | ecosystem: Environmental > Aquatic > Freshwater > Lake | place: USA: Lake Mendota...
TCGACTGGATCATTCAGGTAATGAAGGGGGTGGTGGTATTACAAGAGCTTTTACAGGTAAAATTATTGAAAATGCCGGAGTAAATACATCCTGTGTTTTTGGAAAGATTGATCCTCAATTTGCAAAGCATCTTCAGGGAACTGGCGACGAGATGTGGGCGGCCGGTATTTCTCTCATTATTCACCCCATGAATCCTAAAGTGCCAACCGTTCATGCAAATTTCCGTATGATCCATCAAGGTGATAAGTTCTGGTTTGGTGGTGGAGCAGATCTCACGCCTTACTTTCCTTTTGAAGATGATTTTTCTTATTTCCATGGTGTATGGAAAAAGGCAGCTGGGGATAAGTACAGTGAGATGAAAAAAACGTGTGATGATTATTTTAATAATCACCACAGAGGGCTTGAGATGCGTGGTATTGGTGGGATCTTTTTTGATCACTATAACACCGGAGATATTACCAAAGACTTGAATGAGGTCTTTCATCTCTCAAATCATTTTATCGAGTCCTATTTCCCAATAGTAAAAAATAGAATTTCTGAACATTTTGATTCTGAAGATGAGGATTTCATGCTTCACAGGAGAGGTCGATATGTTGAATTCAATCTCCTTCACGATAGGGGAACTCTCTTTGGATTAAAAACAAATGGCAGAGTTGATTCGATTCTCATTTCTCTCCCAGCAAGGTGTAAGTTTAGTTATCAGTACAGGCCGAAGGCCGGTTCGATTCATGAAAGAATGTGGGAGTATTATAGGCCTAGAGAATGGTAATTTAATTTGCTAATACGAATTCGTAGAGAAGGTAGATTGTAATTCCCAGAAATCCTAAAAACATAATCACCATTTCACGACTAACAGAAGGTTGTTTTTCTTCTTTTTCTTCAGTTTCCCTTTCTGGTGCCTTTTTTATCTTCTTTTTTTTATCAATAGGATATTCAAGTTCAAAACTGATCGTATCAATTTCACGATCTACTTTTTTTGTGGTTGCTGTCTCTGATTTGGAGATGATCTCAGTAGGATTAATGGATAAAGTATAAATGTTTGCTAAGAGAATGTGACTCGATGGGGTTATTTTCGTTTTTTTATCTGGCGTAATTCGGACTTGATTGACCCAAACACCATTACTACTATTTAAATCCGTAAGAAAATATTCCCCGTCAATAATTTCCAATAAACAGTGTTCCCTTGATAAGTCTTCAAGGGGGACTGAAAATTCGCATCGAAGCGATCTTCCTATTTTAACAGTAGTGAGCTCTTCTTCAGGAAAGAAGGTGAAATACTTCGTAGGTGATTTTAAAGATAATATTATCGGTCTAAGCACGATGGTTAACCTTTGATTATATTAAAATTATTATCGAGTAATTTTAAAAAAAACCAAGGGCCAATATCTTGATCATTTAACTTTGTTAAAGATCAGGAGCGAGATAGACCTCGATTTGTGGGTTAAATTCATCTCTTAAAATGGATCTTATCGCTTCTAGAGTACCAGTCGTGGAACTTGGACAAGTTCCACAGGCGCCTTGGTACTTCACAATTAGGACATTTTCTTTAAACTCTTTCACCGCTAGATCCCCGCCATCCCCTTGAAGGCCTGGGCGGATTCTTTTGTCTAAAATTTCCTCAATTTGGCGAAGCTCAGGAGAGAGATTCGCTCTTCGATCGGCCTCTGGATCGAATGTTTTGAAATGAGGATCGTGATCCTCAATAAAGCTCTCAATACATGTTTGTACAGCAGGCTCTAAATTGTCCCATTCCTCAAAACTAAATTTACTTACTGTAATCACATTTTGAAAAAAGTGAATCTGATCCACGCCCCGCAAGTCAAAAAGTGCTGCCGCAAGCGGGATATCCTTACAGTCTTGGGGAGTTTTAAAAGAGACTTTTCCATCTGTTTTAACGTCTTGATCTAAAATAAATTTTAGAGCATTTGGGTTTGGTGTAGGTTGTACAACGATGTCCATAAATATTCCTATTCGAAAATTTTTTTAACTTTTAATAATGCCTTATAGAGTTGATCAATATCTTCTTGGTTCGTATAAATTGAAAAAGAGGCCCTGCATGTGGCGGGCACTTTAAAAAACTTCATTAATGGTTGGGTACAATGGTGACCTGTTCTTATGGCAATGCCTTCTTTATCAATAAGGGAAGCGATATCATGGGGATGGATGTCACCTAAGGAAAAAGAAATGACAGAGGTCTTTAGTTTTGCCTCTCCATAGATTTTAAGTCCGTCGATTGATTTCAACTTAGTTGTCCCATAGTTCAATAAGTCTTTTTCAAAAGCATGAATCTTATCGAGTCCAATGCTGTTAATGTAATCAACGGCAGTACCCAGTCCAATAACTGCCGAAATGGGCGGAGTTCCCGCTTCAAACTTATGAGGGAGATTGTTGTAGGTGGTCTTTTCAAACGTAACGACATCAATCATATCTCCACCACCCTGGTAGGGAGGCATGATGTTTAAAAGTTCCATTTTTCCGTATAAAACACCCACGCCTGTCGGAGCAAACATTTTATGTCCTGAGAAGGCAAGGAAGTCAGCATCCAAATCCTGAACGTCAATTTTTAAGTGAGAGACCGCTTGAGCGGCATCCACGAAAAATTTAGCATTAATATCGTGAGCAAGTTTAATCATCTCTTTGATAGGATTGATCGTTCCTAGAGCATTTGAAATATAGACGACTGAAACGAGTTTCACATCGGGTGTTAAGAGCTTTTTATACTCTTCCAAAAGGATGTCACCCTTTTCATCAATCGGGATAACCTTAATGTTTAATCCCTTTTCCTCAGCAACAAGTTGCCAGGGAACAATATTTGAATGATGCTCCATTTGAGAAAGAAGAATCGTGTCGCCTTTATTCAAAAAATGTCTTGCATATGACTGAGCAACAAGATTGACGGACTCCGTTGTGCCCTTGGTGAAAATGATTTGTGATCTGTCCGGAGAATTAATGAAGCTTGAAATTTTATCTCTAGTGGACTCAAATTTAGAAGTTGCATTTTCAGAGAGCCAGTAAAGCCCTCGATGTATATTAGACGTTTCAGTGGTATAATGTTTTTTGACTTCTTCAATAACAGAATGAGGCTTTAGTGTCGTTGCAGCACTGTCAAGAAAGGCAAGTCTTTTGCCGTTTATAATCTGATCAGCGCAGGGGAAGTCTTTTCTCAGAATATTATGTTCAATGTTTATCATAAAGTTCCGATTGAAAATTTTTCATTCAGTTTATTTTTAACAATTTGATCAATGTGCATCCTAGAAAGAGGATTTTCAATTTTTTGAACGATTTCTAATCCAAATCCGAGTGCAAGAATGTTTCTTGCTTTGTGTTTTGGAATTCCTCTTGATTCAAAATAAAAAACTTCGTCATCAGATAATTGCCCTGTGGTCGAGCCGTGAGAGCACTTTACATCATCAGCGAAAATCTCTAGTTGAGGCTGAGAGTGAACTTGCGCAGATTTTGAGAGCAAAAGGTTTTTATTCATCTGTTTGGAAGATACTCTTTGGGACCTAGGATAAATGTGGATTTTTCCAGTAAAAATGCCTTTCGAATTCCCGTCTAAAATTCCCTTAGAGATTTGGTTAGAGGTCGTATCTTCGCAGCGGTGATTAATTTCTGTGTTGATGTCACAGTGCTCTCCTGATCCCGTGAGAAATAAGGCGTAGGAGTCTCCATGGGCCCCTGGAGCGTTGAGATTAATGGATAAATTTTTTCTATTCATCATCCCACTAGCAGAAACGAAAACACTTCTAAAGGAAGCATCCTGTTTTACTTGGGCCGTAATGGAGGAGTGATTAATTCCTTTGGCATTTTCAACAAGAACGGAGATATGTTCGACTTTTGATCCCTGATGGGCCTTGATATAGGTTTCAGCTATGTGGGCATGTGAAGTTCCGCCAAGAACCCTCGTTTCCTCAATAATTGAAACTTTTGTATTCGAGTTAATAATAATCACATTGGTTGGTGCCGAGACAGTTGACTTCGTTAACACATGGAGAAGTCTTAAAGGTTTTGGAATATCTTGATTCCTTGCCACTTCAATGATGGTACCGTCTAACAGGAAAGCGTGATGAAGTCTTGAAAGAGCATTTGTTGCCTCAAGTAAATCTTTGACTTCATTAAAGTGAGACTTCATCATTTTTATAGAGATTTCTGGTTGTAGATTTTCTGAACCAAAGAATTCGCCATCTAGAAATGTAATCGTCGGGATATCAGATTTAAATTCTGGAATTTCAGCATCAAAATTTTCAGGAGCATAGGATAGTTCGCTAAAAAAACTCTCTAGATTGGTAAACTTATAGCTGTCTTTTATGATTTCACCAAATCCATTTGTTTTAAACTGATCTAAATATTTTTTGCGAAAGTCAAAGAGAGTACCGTTTATGTGCTCTAATTTCTTTTCAGCAATAGCGGATAAGGTTTCAATATTCATGCCTCTCCCTTGATGAGCCAGTCATATCCCTTTTCTTCGAGTTGAAGAGCAAGGGTCTTGTCTCCGGATTTGATAATTTTTCCTTTGTAAAGAACGTGAACATAGTCAGGAATAATATAATCAAGAAGACGCTGATAATGAGTAACGAGAATGGTTGCATTAAATCTATTCTTTAGAGCATTCACTCCATTTGAAACAATTTTTAGTGCATCAATGTCTAGACCTGAATCGGTTTCGTCAAGGAGGGAGAGTCTAGGATTTAAGACCGCCATTTGTAAAATTTCATTTTTCTTTTTCTCTCCCCCAGAAAATCCTTCATTCACAGATCGTTCTAAAAAGCTTTCATTCATTTCAAGAAGACGAAGTTTCGTTCTTAGGTGTTTTAAAAATGACTCATCATCCATTTTCTCAACACCTTGAGCTTCACATATTTGATTGAATGACTCCTTTAGGAAAGTGAAGTTAGAGACACCTGGTACTTCAATGGGGTATTGAAAACCTAGAAAGATCCCTTGCTTGGCCCTTTCTGCTGGGTCTAATTCAGTTAGGTTTGTCATTTTGCCGTTAATTTCAAATAAGATTTCTCCACCTGTGATGTCATAAGCAGGATGCCCAGCTATGATTTTTGAAAGTGTTGACTTCCCAGAGCCATTTGGGCCCATAATGGCATGAACTTCACCTTTTTTAACTGTTAAGTTAATTCCTTTTAGGATTTCATTGCCATCAACTTTTGCGGTTAAATTTTTAATTTCAATCATGTTTTTATCCTACTGAGTTTTCAAGTTTCATTTCGATTAGTTTTACCGCCTCGACAGAGAATTCGAGAGGGAGTGTCTTGAAGACATCTTTACAAAATCCATTCACAATAAGTGAGACTGCTTTCTCTGAAGAAAATCCTCTCGACTGCAAATAAAAGATCTGATCCGCACTGATTTTTGAGGTTGTCGCCTCATGTTCAACGACTGCGGTATTGTTTTTAACATCAATAAATGGAAATGTGTTTGCTGAACACTGATCTCCAATAAGCATAGAGTCACACTGAGAGTAGTTTCGTGCTCCAGTTGCACTCGGCATGATTTTGACTAAACCTCTGTAAACGTTTTGGGATTTTTCAGCCGAGATGCCTTTAGAGACGATGGTTGATTTTGTGTTTTTACCTACATGAATCATCTTCGTTCCAGTATCCGCTTGCATATAATGATTCGTTAAAGCGACTGAGTAGAATGATCCTTGGGAATTTTCTCCAAGTAAAACACATGAAGGATATTTCCAAGTTATCGCAGATCCTGCTTCAACTTGAGTCCATGATATTTTGGAGTTCTTACCTCTGCACTGGCCACGTTTTGTTACAAAATTGTAGATTCCGCCCTTACCTTCTTTATCTCCAGCATACCAGTTTTGAACTGTTGAATATTTTATTTCGGCATCATCTAAGGTGACAAGTTCCACAATGGCAGCATGCAATTGGTTCTCATCTCTTTGAGGAGCAGTACAGCCTTCGAGATAATTAACATATGAGCCCTCATCTGCAATGATGAGAGTTCTCTCGAATTGGCCTGACTCTTTGGCATTTATTCTAAAGTAGGTTGATAAATCCAGAGGGCACTTTACACCCCTAGGAATATAAACGAAGGAGCCATCTGAAAAGACAGCAGAATTAAGGGCAGCGTAAAAGTTATCAGAGTAAGGAACGACAGTACCCAAATATTTTTTTACAAGCTCTGGGTGCTTTTCAACGGCCTCTGAGATAGAGCAAAATATGACTCCTACTTTCTCTAATTCTTCTTTGTGAGTGGTTCCAACAGAGACTGAATCAAAAACGGCATCAACAGCAACTCCCATGAGTCTTTTTTGTTCAGTTAAAGGAATTCCCAGCTTCTCAAAGGTTTCTAGAAGTTCTGGATCAACTTCTTCAATATTTTCATAAGTCTTATTTTTGGTCTTTGGTTTTGAGTAATAGTAGATGTCTTGAAAATCAATTTTGGGGATTTTACAATATTGCCATTCAGGATGAGTTAACGTTAGCCAGTGCCTGTAGGCCTTCATTCTGTAGTCAAGAAGCCATTCGGGTTCATTTTTTTTACTTGAAATGAGTCTAATGATTTCTTCAGAGAGACCTTTTGGAAACTCTTCACTTTCTATGTTGGTGACGAAACCATACTTGTAATCGTCTTGTAGCTTATCATCTATTTTCATAAATTAACCTTGGCGTTATCGATGAGGGGACAGTGCTCAACTTTTTTTTCTGGAATCTTTTTTAGGGCGAGTAAATTATCTTCTGCGAGAAGCTCATTGAGTGAAATGGAGTTAAAAATAGTTATTAAATAATCGTTAAGTCTTTTTATTGGCTGAGTGATATTGCATTTATGGAAAAGATCACAAGGGCCCTCGTGACAATCCATCATAAAGCTTTTGCCCTCAATCAGTTCAACTAATTCCATGTAGCTAATGTGGGATAAATCTTTTGCCAGGGTATAACCACCCTTAACTCCTTTGTGAGAAAGAAGAATTCCACAATTATTCATAAGCTGCATGACTTTAGAAGTGGTATCGAAAGGAGTTTCGAATCGGTCACAAACCTCTCTTGCAGTCGTGAGATCTGATGAGTTTTTTTCCTTCATGAGCTTAAGGGCCATGAGGGCATATTCAATTTTTCGATTAATTTTAATCATAAATAGGCCAATATTTACCTTAGTTTATGCGCATCCTATCTTAAATAGGGCGAAAAATCACTTATATTTAACTTAGACTTTAATGAATGGGATTTCAATGATTTAGATTATTGCTTAAGATAAGTTCACCAAAGCCGACAAGGAGAGTATGACAAAGGTTTGGTTTTATTTAGTATGTCTTCTTTTTATTGGTGATGGGTTTTGCCAGACCAAAAAAGAAATCGAGTACCTTACAGATAAATATTTTTCTGGACCCTATTTAATCTATGATTGTGAGGAAAGACACTGGGTCTGTGTCTCTGAAGAAAACTTTAATGAGTGTCAGTCACTTCGACATGATGACTCGAAAAAATTTGAGAGTTATATCCATTCTTGTTCTCCATTCGGGCACTTTCCAACAATAGAATCATGTAATCAGAGGATTCTATTTCTCACGACCCATCAGCATGGACAACGATTTTGCGTCAAGGAAGAATGGAGAAGTAAGAATATAAGTTTTTAAAACTGTTCGTAATTTTTTTCAGAGCTGTTGGATGACTTCGTCGATTCAATTTCTCCCGGCTGATCGGCATTCTCATCTTGAGTGAAAAACCAAACAACTGCAGCAATGAGCAACAAAATGATAAGAGGCTTTACTAAAGTGTTTTTCTCTTCCGTTTTTTTCTTTGGAGATTCCTTTTGATTTGAACGAGGGGATGCTGATTCTTTAGCTGGAGGAGTTTTTAATTTTAAAACCGTTTCTTTCTGAGTTTTTTGAACTTCAGAACTATAAGCTTTCGTGGCCGTGATATCATTATCTTTTGAAATATGATCAGAGTTTTGTGAGAGATATTGATTCAGAGAGCTTGGACTATTGACAGATGTTTTATCATCAAATTCGATTGTAATTGATTGGATAGAGCCAATAGAGAACGTGAGATACGTTTGATAGGGAGTTTTAACATTTGGTTCCACTTTTGTTCCATCAATAAAGACACCATTGGTGCTTCCGAGATCCGTCACAAAGATCTCGCCATTTTCAAAATTTATTTGGCAGTGGTTTCTTGATATCCCATCGTAAGGAGCAACGATCGTGCAGCTTTTTGAACGTCCAATTGTCACGACATCAGTCTTCACTTGATGTTGAACGATTTCGCCGGAAATAAGTTTGAATGAGATGAGCATATGAAATTATACCCTCATAGAGATCATTTGCAATAGTTCTACTTATTAAGTCCAATAAACATCAAAGCTGCAACAATGATAGAAACGACGATAAAAAGAATGATATAAATATTTCTGGTATTGTTATTGGGGCGTCTTTTTAGTTTGTAGTCTTCTGCAACAGGGTTCCTTGATCCCTTAACCTTGGGGTGATCTCTTGTCAGAGGCGCCTCAACTTCGGGAGTCTCGCCAAAATGTTGGACATTCATGGTTCTTGTATTGGACCCCACCTTGGCGGCATTTATTTTTGAACTAGTAAACTCTTCCGGTTTTGTTAGTAAAGCTTGAGACTCAAGTTTACCAATAATAAAGACGTCACTAGTATTTAATAATTCTTTCTCTGAAGGAGTGAGTCTTTTTCCGTTGATAAAGGTCCCATTCGAGCTGCCTAAATCAGTGATGTATAAACTGCCCTCGACTTCATCGATCTGGCAATGTTTTCTCGATACAGAAGTATGAGGAACAACGAGATCACAGTCTTGAGATCTTCCCACTGAGACTGATGTTTTCTTTGTCTCCAAATCAATTCTTTTAATGGCATCAATTTGAATGGAAATTTTCATTTACATTTTCTCTGGTGCCTCTATCCCCAGTAAGGATAGTCCATGTTTTATCGTCAGGGCCGTCGCCTTTGAGAGTTTTAGCCGAGAGGACTTTAGGGGAGGAGGAGCTGATCCAACGGGGCACTCAGCATAAAAACTATTATAGGCACGCCCTAGATCATAGAGATAATTTGTTAAAAGAGATGGTCTGTAATGCTCTGTCGCCTGCTGGACGACGTGGTGATAATTCATAAGTTGAGATACAAGTTCTTTCTCTTGAGGGGATTCAACCACTAATTGACCTTCATCGGGAGTTCCAAGTTTATTCACCATGGAGTTGATGCGAGCATAGGCATATTGAATATAAGGACCCGATTCACCGTCAAGTTTTAACCACTCATCCATATCAAAAACAATTTTTTTCGAAGGATCAATTCGTGTCATTCCGTACTTAATGGCACCCTTGGCAACGATTTGCGCCGTTTTCTCGATCTCATCGCTGGTCCAATCATTTTTATAACGTGCTAGATACTGATCCTTAATTGTTTGAACCATCTTATCAATTAAGCTTTGGAGAGGGATGATGTTACCTTTTCTTGAGCTCATGGCACCATCTGGTAACTCAACAAAATCATACTGGAGATGAAAGCATTTTTTAGCATTTTCAAATCCCATAAGTTCTAGAACTTTAAAAACCTGTTTGAAGTGATGCTCTTGTCTTTTGTCTACAACGTAAATATTTTTTTCAATGTGATAGTCTTGAAACTTTCTTCTTGCGAGCTCAATATCTTTGGTTGCATATAGACCATTGCCATCAGTTTTTAAAAGAAGACAAAAGCCTAACTTATGGTCTTCTAAATTGACTCCAATTGCACCCTGATCCTCTACAAATAAACCTTTATTAAAGTAATCTTTAACGAGTTTAACTGAGTCAGAATCAACTTCGGATTCCCAATACCAGACATCAAATTTAACACCTGCCCATTCATAAACCTCTTTCATGAGGTCAATCGACCACTGCCTCGTCTCAACCCAGAGGTCATAAAACTCGCCAGTCTTTTGCTCTAATTGCTTAAGGATCATGGTGAGCTTTTCACGATTGTCAGCTTCTGTTGGAGTCCCTCTTTCTGCCTCCAATTTATTATGGGCCGTTGAGTACATGGATCCAAGCCAAGCCCCTTTTTTTACTTTGGGTATCTCTCCTTTAAAGTGATACTTTAAATACCAGAGGCATTTGGCGACATGAGTTCCCACGTCTCCCGGAAAAGTTGAGGCGACAATATCAAAACCACAATAACGATGAAGTCTAATCAGAGCATCACCAAGGCAAAGGTTTCGCATGTGTCCGACGTGCATTTCTTTGTGAGTATTAGGTTGGGAATACTCAATCATAGTGCGCGGGGTATTTTCTGTTAATTTTTGTTTGAAAATTTCTCCCGTAAGAATTTTCGGGATGAGAACGTTTGATATTTTATTAAAATCAAAAAAGAAATTTAAATAAGGGCCTACGACTTTTTTTGAGGCAACAAAATCTGGCAAAGCTTGGATGGCATCGTGAAGAGTTTTTGCTGCTTGGGCAGGATTTGTTTTAGCTTCTTTGGCGATCATGAAAAGGGGGAACGCCAGGTCTCCCGCCTCTTTTGAGGGAGTCGCCCCAAAAAGATCATAAACCTTTTCAAAGGGGAAAGTGCAAGAGAATGATTTTTCAATAACCGGTGCGATTGCAATAGCGAGCTCGCGACGAAAATAATCGTGATGAGTAAACACTGTGATCCTTAGAGAAGTTTTTTTTATTATCTAATCAATCTTAATAGACATCAAGATATGTTTTCCAATGTTTGGAATCGTAAAGAAGTCTCCATTTGGAGTGAATCCAACCTTAACATAAAAACCCATAGCTTTTTCTCTCGCATTACACCAGAGAAGGGTACATTGATTTTGCTTAATGACTGGGAATGCAGTTCTTAAAAGAGAGGAGGAGAGTCCTTGTCCTTGGTATTCCGGCAAAGTCGCCATACCACGAAGTCGGTACTGATATTGATCTGGAAACCGATCATTCCGTTCAAAATAAAACGAAGCGACACTTACAAGTTTTTTATCAACAAAAGCACCTAGGTGAAAAGTAAGCTCGTCATTGTCACCCTGAAAGATACAGTCCTCGAGCGTCCCATTAGGGCGCAGCATTTTATGCCGTATAGGATGAGTATCGATGGGTTTAATTCTTAGTACTTGCACGAGTCGAGATTAATTGGGCCGAAACTATTTGAAAAGATTAAAAGATAGAAACCCTGATTAAATGCTCCAGACCTAGCTTCCCGACGGTTTGAATGAATGTTGCAAAGATAATATTTGGCAACGGAGTTTCTGGACCTCTCCAGTCAGTTTTAAGTCCCAAAAGACAAAATTTTCCAACTTCTTGAACGATCACTGTGCCTTGAAGGTCTTTTAAAAAACCATCTTCAAAAACAAAGGGGTATGTTCCCTCTTTTGTAATTCTTGGAATTTTAAACCTGACAATCATGGGAAATGGAAGGAGAGTGTGATCTATAGTGAAAGAAAATTTCTGAGCATTCTCATCGTATTGGCTTGATTTTATGAAATCCATGTAGTTCTTGTAATTTTCATAAAGTGAGAGTTTTCTCATCGCTCTCGTACAATTTCTAGGATGAACTCCGGCCACAAACAAAAACATTTGTTGTTCTTTTTTAGTTGGAGAATGGACTTTACCTGTTGATATGACTTCACCTTTTAATAAATCTTCTCTTTCTCCTTCAGAAGGAGTGAAAAAAGGTTTAAGCTTCTGGGAAAATAACTGACCATAGCTTACTGGTAGATTGATTTTGTTTTGGGCAAAAACCCCAAAGGCAAATAAAAAACTCAGTGAAATTAGTAAAAAACGATATCTCATTGGTTGACCTATTGTTCTGGATGATCTTAATCTTATCCTATTGATTTTCCAGTAAGCAAATTTAAAGGAGCTTTTGACTATGGCCGTCGAAGAAGTTAAGCGCCGCAGCGCAAAGGTCAAAGAAGCTATCATTGAGAGCAAAGACCAACGTTGGCATTGCCGCAATCGAGTCACACTCGTGTTTGGAAGTAATGATATCGAAGAACTTGATACTTATATCTACACCAAAGATTCTCTAGAGTTTAAGAAAGTTAATTTTCACCAGGCAAAGTCAAAAGCGATTGAGGAAATCCTTGATAACTGTATTGACGAATTCTACCGTGGTCACGTTTCTGAAATTCACGTTAATCTTTCTCAAGATGCAAAAGTTGTCACTGTTCAAGATAATGGGATTGGTTTTCCATTAGCTAAAATTAAAGATGTTTACACTGAGTTCAGAACGGGATCAAAATTTAAAGATGAAGAAGTGGATGATAAAGGATTTCTGTATAGAACCCTTGGTCAGAATGGTCTAGGAGCTTCGGCAACTTGCCTTACATCAGATATGTTTAAGGCGACTATTAGGCATTACAACTCTAAAAAAGAGCAAACTTTCGAATTCTTGGATGGCGCTCTTCAAATAAAGAAAACGAAGGAAAAGCCTTTTAAAGGGCCTTCTGGAGTTAAGGTTGAATTAACTCTCGCCAAAGAAGTTTATAAAAATCAAGTCGTTGATAGAGAGCTCCTCAGAAAACGCATCATTGATCTGGCCTATAATAATCCTGGATTAACATTCTATTTTAACGAAGAGAAATATCTGTATAAAAAAGGTCTTTTTGAGCTTGCTCAAAGGATTGATACCAGTTCAGCTCAATTAATTGGGGATGAAGGTTACACCTACGAAACCACAAATATTAAAGGTGCCAAGGTTAAGGCAAAATATGATGTTCACGTTTCTGTGACTTTTGATAAAAAGTCAGATGAAAAAGAGAGAATGATCTCTTTTGTGAACTCAACTCCAACCTATGATGGAGGCTTCCATCATGACCGAATTAAGCGTCTTTATATTAATACAATTAAAGAAAAACTTGAGCGTACGGCAAAAAAAGACAAGCTTACTCTTGTCGATAATGATGTTCTCGCGGGAATGACGTTTGTGATTGGGATCGTGATGCCAAATCCTCGATTTGAATCACAAACGAAAAGAAAACTCGTAAGAGATGCACTTCTTGAGAAGGCCCTCGAGACGTTTATGAATGATGGTATGGCGAAGTTCATGAGAAAAAATCAGGAGCTTCTTGACCATATTATGGAGCGAGCAAAATCACGTCAGCGTTTGATGGATCTAAAAGATGCTTCAAAACTTGCTAAGAAAGGTAAAAAACAAAGAGTTGAAAAGCTTCTTGACGCCAACGAGAGAAAAGATAGAACGAAATGCGCTCTTTTTATCTGTGAAGGAGACTCGGCAATTGGTGGTCTTCGTTCAGCAAGAGACAAGCTTTATCAAGGTGGGATTGCTCTAAAAGGTAAGCCCATGAATGTATCTCAAGCTTCAATTAAAGAAGTTTTGGAGAACCAAGAATTTGCTGACATCATGAGCTCCATTGGACTCGCGATTGGGCAAAAGCCTGATCCACAAGAGCTTCGCTATTCAAAGATTGTGTTCCTTGCTGATTCTGATGTGGACGGTGGGCACATTAATACACTTTTGACGAATTTCTTTTTTACGTTCTGGCCTGAAATGTTTGAAATGGGCATGATCCAGATCGCTAAAGCTCCATTATTCGAGGTCGTTACTGACAAAGGAACGATTTATTGTGAGTCTGAGCCTGAGCTTGAGAAATTAAAAAATAGAAAAGACATTAAGATCAAAGAAATTATGAGAAACAAGGGTCTTGGAGAAATGAGCCAAGAGGCCTTTAAGCATGTTCTTAACAGAAAAGATTTCACCAAAATCTCAGTAAAAGATATGAAGGCTTCCAAAAACATGCTTGAGACTTGTTTTGGGAAAGAATCTCAACTTCGAAAAGATCTTCTCATCGATTCTGATGAGATTGATGTCGATTTAACGAATGTCATTGCCGGAGTTAAGGCACAAAAGAAAAAAGCAGCACGTGAGGCCAGAGCATAATTATGAAAGATTCTAATCAAGCACTCCATTCAATGGCCGCCGTTCCTTTAGAGGCGCTGGTTAAAGAAGAATACAGAACCTATCAGATTTATACGTTGATGGATCGAGCCATTCCTTATTTGCAAGATGGATTAAAGCCCTCTCAAAGAAGAATCCTCTTTACCCTTTGGAAGAATTCTAACAAAGGTCTTGTGAAGGTGAGTTCTCTAACGGGGTTAGTATTAACTCTTCATCCGCACGGTCCTGCATCAGTTGAGCAGTCGATTGTGAATCTCGCTCAAGATTACACCTTTTCTAACAATTATCCTTTGATTGATAAGAAGGGATACTTTGGTGAAAGGATGGAAACGCAGGCAGCTGCCGCCCGATACATTGAGTGTAAACTTGGGAAAGTCGCTGAACTTTTACTCTTTGATGATATGAATCAGGTTCAGATGGTTCCTAATTATGACGAAAAAGTCATGGAACCAGTGGGGCTTCTCCCAAAACTTCCTATCATGCTTTTGAATGGAGCTGAAGGAATTGGAACAGGATTTTCATCCGTGATTCCGAGCTTTAATCATGATGACATCATTAAATCGATGATCTCATTTGTTGAAACTGGGAAAATTAAAAAGATTAAGCCTTACTTTCGTTACTACACTGAAAAAGTAGAAACAGATGAGAAGGCGAGA
>Ga0164293_10002906_pt1 | contig 14527 bp, 11 predicted proteins | sample GEODES118metaG_FD_111487 | JGI IMG/M metagenome (GOLD analysis project Ga0164293, IMG submission 111487) | Eutrophic lake water microbial communities from Lake Mendota, Wisconsin, USA - GEODES118 metaG | ecosystem: Environmental > Aquatic > Freshwater > Lake | place: USA: Lake Mendota...
AATACGGAAAATTTCTTTTGAACCTGACATTTTTGCAATGCTAATAAAACTATTTCTAAGAATAAAAAAATATAAAAGGGATTACTAGTTTTATTTTGTAATCTGAACTGAATCAAAGATATAAACAAAAATTATCCAACCCTTTCCAATATTTATTTAAAGATACGAAATTATTGTTCAGAGGGTTGCTTAACTTAAGGGAAGATGTAAAAAGCAATATTAATAAAACCATTTAGACAATATACCAGTCAAAATGATTTAATATATTTTGTTTCAATTTCCAACAATTGAAACAATTACTTAAACGTGAAAAAATCAACAAAAAGGAAAAATAAAAAAGACAAGGATTGTTTAAAATCGTCTTATTTGAAGCGTAAAAAACTGTTGCTATTAGTATGGTAAAGTATCTTATTCAAGGTGCAACCATGATTTTTTTGCAAGCAGCTCTTCACGGCTTTCACGAACATCTTCATCATCAACACAGCAGTCTACCGGACAAACAGCAGCGCACTGAGGCTCATCATGAAAACCTACACATTCTGTGCATTTGTCAGAGACAATGTAATAAACCTCATCTGAAATAGCAGCCTGTACTTCTTCAGCATTGAGTGTTGAACCATCTCCAAAATCAATAAGTCCTTTTAATCCTGTACCATCGGAAAATCTCCATGCAGCACCGGCATCATAAATTGCATTATTGGGACATTCGGGCTCACAAGCCCCGCAGTTAATACACTCATCGGTGATTTTAATTGCCATTTTATCTAAAAGTCTATTTGTTAAGCTATTTTTGCACTTTAATAGAGATTGGTCTCATTTTCAAGTGTGGCACAAATATAACATTATTTGAAGTAAAAATTTTAATGAGTAAGATTTTGACAAGCAATCAACGAATCAGGGCTTTTGAAGCTTTGAGCCATATCATGGCACAGCCTGATGAACAATTAAGTGCACTGATTGGTTCTGCACACCAATACAATGCCTGGTTCACCCCTCAAAGTGCTCAAATGGCCGTTCATGCCATTGCTGTGATGTTGAACAAAAGGGATCTTGAAAAATGGTTGGAAAATGAATCAGGAAATCCAGAAATAAAAATGCACTCCATTGGTTTAATTCTGGCCGGCAATATTCCTATAGTTGGATTCCATGATATTCTTTGCGTCCTGGCTTCCGGGCATAAAGCGCTGATCAAATTATCTTCCCAGGATCAGAAATTTATACCCTATATATTGAATAAACTTATTGAAATTGAGCCTGCTTTTCAGCTACAAATAAGTTATATCGATAGATTGAAAGATTTTGATGCAGTTATTGCTACAGGAAGTAATAATACCTCAAGATATTTTGACTACTATTTCAGCAAAGTACCCCATATCATCCGCAAGAACAGAAATAGTGTGGCCATTTTAAACGGTGAGGAGAGTAAAGAAGATCTCAAAGCACTAGGCCATGATATTTTTGATTATTTCGGACTAGGCTGCAGGAATGTTTCAAAATTATACGTCCCTAAAGACTATGTCTTTGAAGAATTTTTTGAGTCGATCGAGGAATTTAAATCGGTAGCTGACCATCATAAATACAATAATAACTACGATTACAACAAGTCGATCTTTTTGGTAAATCTGGACAAACATCTTGATAACGGGTTTATTTTATTGAAAGAAGATTCACGTTTTGTCTCCCCGCTGGCAGTCCTATATTATGAAGAATACCATAATATCGAACAGCTTGAATCAGAACTAATAAAAAATGAAGATCTGATACAGTGCGTCGTTTCAAACTCTAAATTACCACTTAGCACAGTACCATTTGGTCAAAGCCAGTGCCCGGGCCTTGTGGATTATGCTGATGGGGTGGATACGATGAAGTTTTTGAGAGAGCTAAAATAAGTGTTGTCAGTTGTCTGTTACATGAGGTCTGTTACCCGAGGTCGGAGGTATGAGGTATGAGGTCTGATATGAGGGTGCCGCTATAGTTAGTACTTTATCTCTGCTTGCTAAGCAATACCAAATAAAGCTGAATTCAGTCTTGATTCTTGGTTCCTGGCTCAATTCTGTTGACTTTCGTCAAATTAAAGGTCCCTAATTCCTAATGAATATCCCATAAATCTAACTACTAAATACTAACTACTAAATACTATTTAATTAACTTTGGTACCAATGTATGTGATTAAAGTAAAAGGGGGAGCTAAAATCCCGGATTATGTTCAATTACGTGATGAGAAATTCACACTTCTGGCGTATTTTCGTGTAGATCGGCCCGAAAAAGCATTAGAAAAAGTTGGACTTTCAGAGAAGGCAGATTACATCATGAATAAAATTAAAGACCTCCCTTTCGGGCAAATTTTAAAATTAGAATTATGATCGGAAACTCCGTTATAAAATTAGAAGGTATAGATGTTTACCAGCAGAAGCATCTGGTACTGAGTAATGTAAATCTACATATCAATCCGGGTGAGTTTGTTTTTTTGATCGGACAAACCGGTTCTGGAAAAAGTAGTTTATTAAAAATTATTTATGGAGATCTGCATATTTCAAATGGAAATGGACTTGTTGCAGGTTTTGACCTTAAGAACCTAACAGAAAAAGAAATCCCTTTTCTTCGTCGTAAGCTTGGAATTGTGTTCCAGGATTTTCAGTTACTGACCGATCGCAGCATTGAACAAAATCTGGAATTCGTAATGAAAGCCACCGGATGGAAGGATCAAAAATTAATTTCGGAACGGTTGCTCGACGTTTTGGAGAAGGTAGGCTTACGCTCAAAAATTAAAAAGATGCCGCATGAATTATCAGGAGGAGAGCAGCAACGTGTTGTAATTGCCAGAGCACTATTGAATGATCCTGAATTGATACTTGCTGATGAACCAACAGGAAATCTTGACCCTGAAACATCTGAAGAAATTGTTACGCTACTGAAGCAGATCAGTCAGTCGGGAACCGCTGTATTAATGGCTTCTCACGATTATCATATTATTAGAACCTTCCCTTCCAGAATAATTAAATGTGAAGCAGGCCTGGTTCATGAAGATGTGAAAATATAGGACTAAGATTATTAGCCTATTAATTCCAAATTATTTACTGTGCTCTATTAAATCATAATTTATATTGACTTTAAACAGTCTTTGATACTTGCTCTTTTTCCCTTTACTTCTGAAAACACTGACAGCTTGACTGATTTTATCTTTGGCAAAAAAATTGCCATGAATCAATATGAATTTTTCAGAAATGTTGAATAAAAAGAAGAAGAACAAAATGGAAGTGAATCAAACTCCTGAAAATACTGAGCAAAACGACATGCTTGATGAAAACGAGATCAATAAAAATGAAGTTTCAGGCAATTTAGAAGAAGAATCAGAAAATTTATCTTCAGAAAATGCAGAATCCCAAATTTCGGCAGAAGATAAATTAAAGGCAGAAGCGACAGAATGGAATAATAAATACCTCCGTTTATATGCAGAATTTGACAATTTTAAGCGCCGTACCAGTAAAGAGCGATTAGAATTATTGCAGATAGCAGGAAAAGATGTCATATCAGACCTTTTAACTGTACTTGACGATTTTGAAAGAGCTCAAAAATCGATAGAAACTGCAACAGATATACTGTCAGTAAAAGAAGGAGTTACGCTTGTTCAACATAAATTAAAAAGTATTCTTACCCAAAAAGGCTTGAAAGAAATGGAATCAATAGGTAAAGAGTTTGATGCAGATCTTCATGAGGGTATAACCAGTATTCCTGCACCCTCTTCAGATTTAAAGGGTAAGATACTAGATGAATTAGAAAAAGGTTATTTGCTTAATGATAAAGTGATTCGCTTTGCAAAAGTTATTATTGGTGCATAAATAATATGCAAGTAAGAATATTAAAATCAGAATTACCTGGGCAATTAAACAATATGCATATTGTTGATTTATAAAAATGGCTAAAAGAGATTATTACGACATTCTTGGTGTCACACGCAGTTCAAGCGCCGAAGAGATAAAAAAAGCTTATCGGAAAATGGCAATTAAATATCATCCGGATAAAAATCCAGGAGATAAAGCTTCAGAAGAGAATTTCAAGGAAGCGGCCGAGGCTTACGAGGTATTGAGCAACCCTGAAAAGAAAAAAAGATATGACCAATTTGGTCATGCAGGAGGAGCATCCAGTCCGAATAGTGGCGGATACGGTGGTGGTCACATGAATATGGAAGACATCTTCAGTCAGTTTGGAGACATCTTTGGTGGCGGTGGCGCTGGTGGCAGTCCGTTTGATAGTTTTTTTGGCGGACAGCAACAGACCAGAGGCGGGCGTCGTGCTTCCAGAGGGAGCAACCTTAGAATTAAGGTTAAATTAAGTCTTGAAGAGATAGCTAAAGGCGTTGAGAAAAAAGTAAAAGTTAACAAACAAATTGTTTGCGATACGTGTGATGGCAGTGGCGCGAAAGATAAATCCTCATTTAATACCTGCAGCACCTGTAATGGAAGCGGAGCAGTAAGAAGGGTTACCAATACCATTTTAGGCCAAATGCAAACAACAAGCACCTGCCCTACCTGTAATGGAGAAGGAACACAAATTACCTCAAAATGTACAGTTTGCAATGGTGATGGGCTTAGCAGAGGTGAAGAAACTATTAGCATCAATATTCCGGCAGGAGTAAGTGAAGGAATGCAGTTGTCAATGAGTGGTAAAGGAAATGCGGCCCCAAGGGGAGGTGTTCCTGGAGATCTGATTATATTAATTGAAGAAACACCTCATGATTCATTAAAACGGGAGGGAAATAATGTTATTTATGACCTTCACATCAGCTTTATTGATGCTACTATCGGAGCAAGCGTTGAAGTCCCAACCATTGATGGTAAAGCAAAAATTAAGATTGAACCAGGTACTCAGGGTGGTAAAATACTCCGTCTTAAAGGAAAAGGTATACCAGAAGTAAACTCATATCATAAAGGCGATCAGCTGATTTATGTCAACATCTGGACCCCGAAAGCATTATCTAAAGATGAGCATGAAATACTTGATCGGCTTAGAGAGTCTCCAAACTTTAAACCCCAGCCAGGTAAAAACGAAAAGAGTTTTTTCGATAAAATGAAAGAATATTTCGAATAAAAAAACAACATCGTCTTATAAATATATTGTCTGTTAAAACCATCCAAAACCTGGATGGTTTTTTCATTGAACAAGGATTCAAAAAAGTGTGTCAATTCACTCAAAAATTTTACATCCATATTATGGACATACAGGGTTTTGTCAGAAAAAGCGAATGGAAGTTTTAATAAATTAGACGCGGCTATAAAACTAAGAACTAGCTAAAAATAATAAATGGAAATTAACAGAAACTTTAACAGCATTAGAATCAAATTATGTTTATTACTCTCTTTAATAGTGAGTGATGGCTTTGCTCAGGGTAAAGTAGATTCGGTTCAGAAAGTTAAAGAAATCGTTATCAGAGCATACCTATCTGAACAACCAATATTAAAAGTTCCTTCTTCTGTAAGTTTGATTAGTAATAAACAATTGAGAGATCAACCCGGAATCACCATGTTACCTGCGCTTAATGCTGTACCTGGAATCAGGATGGAAGAAAGATCTCCCGGAAGTTACCGTCTTTCTATTCGGGGAAGCTCGCTCAGATCACCTTTTGGAGTTAGGAATGTAAAGATGTATCTGGATGAATTACCATTAACAGATGCTGGAGGAAATACCTATTTGAACTTAATAGATGTAAACAGTATAAATGATATTGAGGTTCTGAAAGGACCGGATGGCAGTCTGTTTGGGGCAAACTCCGGTGGAGTTGTACTGATTAACCCTATCGACAAAAATGCCGACAGTACCTGGGCTTCGGCAGGTATAAGTAGCGGTTCTTATGGATTGTTTCATGAAAAGTTAGCCGTTCAAAAAAAGTTCAAAAATCAATATCTGAACATTAACCATTCATATCAGAGATCGGATGGTTACCGGGAACATAGTGCCATGAGCCGCCATTATGCACAGCTCATGTACCGAGTGAATTATGCTAAAGAAAGCCAACTACGAATAATTGCCTTTTACTCCGACCTGAAATATAATACACCAGGCGGTTTGACTTTGGCTCAATATACTGCAAATCCACAGGCTGCCAGACCGTCAACTGCCACTGTAGCCGGCCCTGTTGCACAAAAAGCACGAATTGAAAATGAAACATTATATGGAGGTGTTGTTAACGATACAAAGATTGCAGGTAACTTAAGGCATGTTTTTGCGGTTTATGGTTCTAAGACGGATTACATGAACCCCTTCATTACCAACTATGAGATTCGTGATGAATATACAGGTGGAATCAGAACTTATCTGGAATTGTCAGGTAATAAAGAAAATGCGGTAGACTGGAAATGGAATGCCGGACTTGAATTGCAGAGTACAAGCGCTGATATTGCCAATTACAATAATCTCAGAGGAGTCCGTGGTACCTTGCAGGCTCAGGACGATATCCTTTCACGTCAATTTTTCTACTTTACGCGATTTTCAGCAAATATCGGAGAAAAACTTACCGCAGAAGTTGCCGCCAGTTTAAACTATTACAAATATCAGTTTTCTAAAGATTTCAGTTCAAATACTTCAAGCTTTGAACGTAATTTCGATCCTGAACTTATGCCCCGATTCGCTCTATCGTACCAGATTTCAGATCTTCTTGCACTACGTTCTTCCATTAGCAGAGGTTATTCTCCTCCTACAATTGCTGAAGTCAGGGCTTCTGATAATAAGATCAATAACACGCTAGAATCTGAAACCGGATGGAACTATGAAGCTGGATTCCGTTTACGAAATAACAATGATCGTCTTTGGATGGATGCCTCTATTTTTCAATACCGTCTTCAAAATGCAATTGTTCGTCGTGTAAACGCAGATGACACCGAATTTTATTTAAATGCCGGAGGAACCAGACAAACCGGTATAGAAACGCAAGCCAGTTATTGGCTTATTGAGCCGGGCTCAAAAGGATTTTTAAGCGGACTTCAAATTCAAAACAGCTTTACTCTAAGCAGATATTTTTTCAGGGATTACCAAAATGGCCGCACTAACTTTTCAGGAAACCGCTTAACAGGTACTCCTAGAAGTGTGGTAGTTAGCGGATTGGATTTTAGGTTTCAAAAGAACTTTTTCCTATTCGTTCAACACAATTATACCTCAAAAATTCCTTTAAATGATGCCAATAGTGTGTATGCTAAAAGTTTTGACCTTGTACATTTTAAGGCAGGCTGGAGAGGTTCAAAACCTGGAAAACCAGTTCTTGAATTTTATGTAGGTATTGACAACCTCTTGAATGAAACCTATAGCCTTGGAAATGATATTAATGCATTTGGAGGAAGGTTCTTCAATGCTGCGGCGATGCGAAATTTCTTTGCTGGTGTTAAACTTACTTTATAACCAGAGTTTCAATATTGAGGACAGGTTCAAATAATACAGTTAAAACTAATCAGTTAAGGCTTTAAAACGCTAAAATTTTTATTTTGAAAAGCATCACCTGTGTTTTATAGCTTAGTTCAGCCCTTTCCTACGGTGTAATTCCGGCGAGAAATTCCGTTATAAATCAAATTACGAATAACCGGAAGCTAACTCCTTCGGCAAGGTTTATTTAACCTGGTGTTGTATTGCATTGGAACGAGCAGCTCAGTACAGCTATATTATCCATCTGAGGCCGTTGATCCCAGGTGAATTATTTTATGCCATATATTTGAGCTCTGTTAGTTTTTCTGTTGGGTTCATCATGTAGGTAACCAAAGTACCATCATTCAATAACTCCACTACTCTAAATCCTCTGTAGGGTGTACCCCAACTTCCTCCAACATGTGAATCAAATAAGAAAGGGATATTTCTCGCCATGAACACCCCATCCTGATCATGTACATGACCATGAAATCCTGCTCTGACATTTGGATATTTATGGATTAATTCAAAAAAATCAGGGGTGTCAATCGCATGCTCAGTCCATTTAGCCTGCGGAATATGCAGAACTAGAAATACATTCTTTTTGCTTTTGTATTGTTCAAGCTTCTCTTTTAACCATTGCAGATCAGGAGAAACATAAGTGCCCTGTATATTCGAAGTATCTGCAAGTATAAATGCCGAACCTTTAGCTTCAAAACTATGATTCAAAGGCATTTTCCATACCTCATTCCATAATTCATCAGTCACCATATCATGATTTCCCCGAACAACATAATAAGGCACCTGCAGGTTATCCGTTTTTTTCTTGACTAGTGGTAAAAGATTCTCTTCATTATGAATAATGTCACCATTGAGCATACAAAAATCAATACGATTACTCTTGTTGAATAAATTAATCTGATTGATTACTTTATCCGTCATCTCGTCGAATGCCGTGTTGGGCTGCCCATAATGAAAGTCGGAAGCAAGTACGAATCTAAGTTTAACTTTTGCTTTTAAGTCATAAACTTCCGCTGCAGAAAGATCAGTAATTCTACCACTTAGCAATAAAGCAGAGGCAATTGAAATCTGCTGAATAAAACTCCTACGGGTCTGTCTCTTTATACTTTTTTCCATAACCTGTATATTTATTTAATATAAAAACCTTGATTTAAAGATGCAGCTTAATATTAAGATGCATGTTAAATTCTCGTTAAGCTTCGAAAAACCCTATAACTTAACTCTAGCTGATTTTAGCTCTACTGTATCGCTTTCAAGATATTTTAGTTTATATCCCCCGGTATCAATAACGGCTTTGGGGAAAATTTTATTAAGCTGACTGAATTCTTGACTAGAAATCGGAGTTTGATAAAGAAAAATTTGCCTGAGTTCTTTTAATGACTTTAACTGCATCAGCCCATTTACTGTCACAGTTGTTCCAACAAGGTTCAGATACGTTAGATTTGGTAAACTTTTCAGCATTGCAATACCTGCATCGTTTACCGCAGTTCTTTCAATTGACAGTCGGGAAAGTGAGGATAATTTCAAAAGGGATTTAAGCTTATCATTATCCAGATTAGTATCCCCAATTTTTAACCAAATTATCTGCTTACTTAATGATTGTAATAATTGCAGATCACTATCAGTGATCGTATCTAAAGCCACGAAATTGATAGAAAGGTAGTTACTATTTAAAGCAACAGGTATTACCGCAACTCCGCGAGCGAGCAGCTCCTGAACAACTTTTGTATCTGCCTGCTCTACCTCTTTTTCAGGAATATCAGATACCAATTCCTTTTCAAGTTTTTCTTCCGACTGCAGTGATAAAAGAACCGGTTTAATCTTTTCGGGCTGGACAAGGTCGGCCACTTTTTTGTCAAAATCAGCTCCGCTACTAACCCACCAATGAATCAGATCCAGTTCAGTTTTTGTAAGCTGTGGTTGTTCGATAGGTGGCATATGATCATCACTATCTTTTGACAATAAGATTCGTTTGATCAATTCGCTTTCATCAGTATTTCCGGCAATGATTGCTTTGCCCCCCTTTCCTCCTTTTAAAATAAAATCAGGCATATCCAATCTAAGCTTTCCCTTCTGCTTATTTGGTCCGTGACATTTATAGCATTTGGAAACAAGAATTGGCTTAATAACATCCTGATAAGCAAGAGCCTGCTGAACATTTGGAATTGGTTTTCTTTTCTCTTGACTTTGTTCTGTTTCCTCAGCAGCAAATGCACGGGTCAGATAATCAGAGCCATGTGTTATGGAACCACCCAAGTGTCCGGTGAGCACAATCAATAATACCATTAGAATAGTAATCCAAGTAATTGGCCTGCCCTGCCTGTTCAAATACCATGTCAATATTGAAATTATCGCGAGGGCAATTCCTGACCATTGATGATTAAAAATAAGATTTTCATCATAATCACCAGAACCTGAAAGTAGATATCCACTAATGCAGGAGGCAATTGCACTGCACATCCCCAAGAATAAAGAAATATCAACAGCTGAACTCAGCGACTGATATTTTTCCTTTTGGGACAATAATTGAAATAAAGCTGCAAGGAGTAATATCCCGATTGGAAGGTGTACAAAAAGAGGGTGGAAGCTCCCTGCCAATTCAGTAAGACTAAACAATAAAATAGCTAATGTGCTCATTCAGGCAAGATGAAATCAGGAATATCGTTTTCTAAGCAAATGCATCATGTGCACATTGACAGCCCACTGATCAGACAAAGCTTGTCTGGTAAATGGATAAGTAGGCATATAATCAGGTGGACCAAATTCTGTTAAAAAGGTAACAGGTTCACCCTTCATTTTTTTCCTCTCCACTACTTTATCCCACCACTCGAAATGTTGCTTCACAGTTAATTCCCATTCGGGTGCACGGGGATCATTAACTTGAGGGCCTTCAGGATGGCCGATTCTAGCATGAATATGTTCAGTTCGTGCCAAGGCCAGATCAATGGTTTCTTTCTGATCAGCAAGTAAGCTCTCATGCACATTGCACCAATGTGAAATATCTAAAGTCAGCTTCATATCAGGATATTTCTCGAGGAAATTTCTGGTAATATGCGCAGCAAACAACATTCGGCCACGATGTGTCTCATGGCAAATTAAAAGGCCGGTTTCCTTTGCCAATGCCTGAGTGTGCTCAATGAATTTCTTATTATCATCGAAACTAAAATAGTCCCTTCCAGAGTGATTGTTAATGTACAATGGTCTCTGGATATTTTGTTTCGCTGCCGCATCGATCATTCTTTTGTAGAACTCAAGGTGCGTTTGCGGGTCAGACTGAGATCCCCCGCAGAGGAAGCCAATTTCAAGATCATGCTTCTTCAGAGCGGCAAATATTTCATCTTGAGACTTTTTATTATCTGTTGGCCACCACAATTCTATTCCGTCATACCCTTCCTTTTTGACCTTTGCACAAAAAGAATCTATCGTACCCTGATAACCCCACATAGTTGCCAGAATCTTCAGTTCATAATTCTTATTTGAAGTTGAAGCAGTCATTTCGGGTAAGGCGAGAGACTCTAATGAGGATAATAATAATCCTGCTGAACCAACAGCAGATGTTTTGATAAACTTTCTTCGGTCTTGTTTCATATAATTTGCCTCAAATTCAATTTAAGCTATAATATCGTTAATAACTTTTCCGCCAACATCCGTTAAGCGGAAAGGCCTTCCTTGTGATTCATAAGTGAACTTTTCATGATCGAAGCCCAATTGATTGAGTATAGTAGCCTGGATATCAAATGCTTCTGTTTTACCATTCACAATATCGTATCCAATTTCGTCTGTTTCTCCGTATGTGGTACCACCTTTGATACCCCCTCCTGCCATCCACATATTGAATGCTCCCGCATGATGATCTCTACCCTTAAAAGGCATATCTTTCCCTTCTCTATTCTCCTGCATCGGGGTTCTTCCAAATTCAGCTCCCCAAACTATCAGGGTTTCATCAAGTAAACCTCTTTGTTTCAGATCAAGAATCAATGCAGTAATGGGCTTATCTACATTTCGGCATTTATTGACCAGTCCGATATCGACTGATCCACTGGCTGAATTTCCATGCGTATCCCAACCCCAATCAAATAACTGAACAAAACGAACACCTTTTTCAACCAGCTTTCTGGCAAGCAATACATTATTTGCAAAACTTGTTTTACCTGGTTCAGTACCGTACATCTCATGTATGTATGCTGGTTCATCATTTATATTCATTACTTCAGGTACTGAAATCTGCATTTTGTAAGCCATTTCATATTGGGCTATACGCGACAAAATTTCGGGATCTTTATATTCTTCGTATTGTTCCTGATTTATTTTATTGATGGCATCAATAGATGCTTTGCGAAGATCTCTATCCATTCCTGCAGGATCTTTAATAAATAAAACCGGATCACCTTCGCCCCTACATTGCACGCCCTGATAAACACTTGGCAGAAAACCACTTCCCCAAACACTTTTACCGGCATCCGGATTATTGCCCCCGGAAGTTAATACAACAAAACCAGGTAAGTTCTTATTTTCTGATCCCATTCCATAGGTTACCCAGGCGCCAACACTAGGCCTTCCAAGTCGTGCTGATCCTGTATGCATCAGTAATTGAGCAGGTGCATGGTTAAACTGGTCGGTTGTAACAGCGTTTAACATGGCTATCTCATCTGCAACAGTAGCGAGGTGGGGTAAATTATCTGAAAGCCATAAACCACTTTTCCCGTGTTGTTTAAAATTAGCCTGCGGACCGAGCATTTTGGGTACTCCTCTTATAAATGCAAACTTTTTGCCTTCAAGTAAAGATTGTGGACAATCCTGTCCGTCAAGTTTTGCTAATTCTGGCTTATAGCTGAACATCTCGAGCTGAGAAGGTGCTCCGGCCATATGTAAATAAATAACTGATTTAGCTTTCCCGGGAAACATTGGAGGCTTTGGAGCAAGTGGATTGGAAGCATCTAACATTGCATTTGGAGCAGAAGATCCACCAAAACCACAACTTCCAAGTAATGAGCCCAAAGCGAGTGCACCAAAACCCATGGCTCCTTCCTTTAAAAAATGACGACGAGTATGTAATTGCAAAGCTGCACGTTGAGCCTCCATTTTTAATTTTTGTACCAGAGCATCTCTCTTCATATAAAATAGTATTACAAGTACTAAAACCTATTTAATTCTTATTGAGCCATTCATCCATATTTAACATGGCACCGGCAACAATTACCAATGATGCTGTTTCAGGATCTGTAGGTTTATCTTTTGAACCCATTAATTCAGTCATGGCTGTTTTATCCTTCTTATATTTCTTTAAGGCTTCAAAATACAGATCGGATAATGCCTTTAATTTTTTCTCCGAAATCGGTTTAAACATCATGGCTTCATAAGCCTTACTGATTTGGGCTTTTGTTTCCTTCCCTCCTAACTCTTTCATTCGCAGTGCCAGACTCCTGGAAATTACCAATGTTGTAGAGTCATTTAGTGAGGTTAAGGCCTGCAGCGGAGTGTTAGTTCTTATTCTACGGGGCAGGCATGATTCACGGGCACTTCCATCGAAGGTCATCATAGAAGGATAAGGAGCTGTACGCTTGAGATAAGTATAAACTGCCCTTCTGTACTGATCCTCCCCCTGACTCATTATCCATTTGTCTCCGTTATATGGTGATTTCCAAATTCCTTCCGGCTGAAAAGGCATTACACTCGGTCCATACATTTTATTACTCAATACCTTACTCACTTCCAAACCTTGATCTCTGAGCTGCTCTGCTGATAGTCTTATTCTGGAGGCTCTTGAATAAAACTTATTATTGGGGTCAATCTTTAATTTTTCCTCAGTCACAAAAGAGTTCTGTCTATAAGCTGCAGACATGACTATCTCTTTTAAAAGACTTTTCATACTCCAATTATGCTTATTCATGAATTTCCAGGACAAATGATCTAATAATTCCTTGTGAGTTGGCGCAATTCCTTGAGAACCTAGGTCTTCAAGAGTTTCGGCTATCCCGAATCCGAACAACTGCTCCCACAATCTGTTTACCATGGTCCTGGCTACAAGTGGATTTTTCTTATCAGTTAACCACAAGGCCATTCCTAATCTGTTCTTAGGAACATTTGCAGGCATTGGGTTCATTATGTCAGGAACACCAGGTTGAACTTTGTTTCCTTTAACCATCCAATTTCCACGTTCAAAAATCTGGGTAGTTCTGTATTGTTCGTGATTATTTTCGATCATGATGGGTGTTTCATCTACCCTGGCTTGCATCAGCTGGTTAAAACTATTTAAAGCAAGTTCATAACCCGGCTTTCCTTTACCGGGGAAAGGGTCATCAAACTGAAACCACTCAAAGAGTACACCGGTATCGTCGGGGTTTTTGATTGCCGGACTGAAATATTTAAAAAACAGGTTATGCTTCCCTTTTTCAGCGGGTATTGGCAGCATTACAATTTTCCATTCACCTTTTGTATTTGCAAGCGGAATAGTCTTTAATAGTTTCCCGTTCAACGCATCCAGATAAATAGACCATTTACCCCCATCAAAATTCGTTTTATAACGAAACATCAGCTGTGTCTTATTTTCCAAAACAACATCCTTCAACCGACAGGTACCGTTATTTCGCAGTCCGGCAAACCAGCTGCTAATCAATGCGGCATTGGCAAACTGATCACATTGCAGCGAATTAATTGTTGGCTGCCAGGTTTTAAGAAAGTTAAAGTATTTTTTCGCTTGGTTTTCTGAGGTATTACTTTTTAACCATCCAATCAACTTTACCAACTTTAAACTATCCTGAGAATTATACTGGCGTAATAAAGGATAATCTGCATTAGTATCTTCATCCCTTGTATTGTTAAAAAAGGCTAGAAACTTATAATATTCATCACTTTTAAACGGATCGTAAGGATGACTGTGACATTGTACACAGTTAAATGAAGTTCCCATGGTAGCACTCCAAGTTGTATTTACCCGGTCCATCACAGCAGAAGTTCTAAACTCTTCATTATCAGTTCCACCTTCATCATTAGTCATAGTGTTCCTGTGAAAAGCTGTTGCAATATATTTTGCATCATCAGGATTTGGCAACAGATCACCGGCAAGTTGCTCAATCAAAAAATCATTGTATGGCTTATCTGAATTATATGCTTTGAT
>Ga0164293_10002907_pt1 | contig 14526 bp, 9 predicted proteins | sample GEODES118metaG_FD_111487 | JGI IMG/M metagenome (GOLD analysis project Ga0164293, IMG submission 111487) | Eutrophic lake water microbial communities from Lake Mendota, Wisconsin, USA - GEODES118 metaG | ecosystem: Environmental > Aquatic > Freshwater > Lake | place: USA: Lake Mendota, Wisconsin...
CGGCTGGTTCGGCCACGCCGCGCCTTTCGCTTTCTCGGACGACTACGCCCCTGCGCCGGGGATCGAGCGACTGCTATGCGGCACCTCGCCGGTGCTCGGTCTGGCGGCGCTCGAAGTCGGAGTGGAGTTGATCGCCGCAATCGGGGTGGATCGGCTTTACGGCAAGTCGCAGGCGCTTTCGGAATTCTTCCTCGCCTGCCTTGCTGACCTCGGCGTCACGCTCGAACTGGTCAGCCCGGCGGATAGCCGCGCGCGTGGGAGCCAGCTTTCGTTCCAGCATCCGCAAGCCTACGCCATCAGCCAAGCGCTGATTGCGCGCGGGGTGATCGGCGACTTCCGCGATCCCGATGTGCTGCGATTGGGGCTTGCGCCGGCCTATCTGCGGTTTGCTGACATGGCGGCGGCCGCGCGCCATCTCGCCGAGGTGCTCGCGAGTGGGGAGTGGCAGCGCGCCGAATTCAACCAGCGCGCCGCCGTTACCTGATTGCTCATCCGCCTTTGCGGCTGGCCTCCGCCGCTGCGATCGCTGCGGCGTCCCACGTTACCTGCGTCTGGGTCTGCGGGTTGAACCGGCCGCCTTCGTAGACCGCCGCCTTGGCCGCAGCGATTTCGGCTTCGGTCAGATGCTCGCTCGGCTTCAATGCGAAGACGTCGATACCACGGGTGATCTCGGTGCCGTAGATATGGCCCTTGTACCAATAGATCGACCAGTAGCCGCCCAGCACCATCTGCTCCTTGTCGATCGGGCCGCGATCAAAATAGGCGATCTCCTTGGGGTTGGCGCTGTCGGTGAAATCCATCACCGAGAGGCCGCCCTGATACCAGGCCTGCGCGAACAGGTCGCGGCCCGGGACGGGGATGATCGAGCCATTGTGCGCGACGCAGTTTTCCTTGTCGCTCTGCGGCGCGGGCATCTTGTAGTGGGTCCGGAACACCAGCTTGCCGTCGACGATGTCGTAGACCGCGTTGGCGCCCCAGGTTTTGGGGTCGGAAGCCTTGCAGCGCGGCCGCCCGCCGCCGCCCCATTCGTCGGTGAAGATCACCTTGGTGCCGTCATTGTTGAAGGTGGCCGAGTGCCAATAGGCAAAGGTGGTGTCGGTCACCACGTCGATCCGCTTGGGGTTCAAGGGATCGGCGATGTCGAACAGGATGCCGTTACCCGAGCACGCGCCGGCCGCGATCTTGAGCGCAGGGAAGACGGTGATGTCGTGGCACTGGTCGGTTGGCGCGGTGCGCTGCGTGCCGTCGCCATGATCGCCGCCGGTCCACAGGCCCGCGATCGAGCCGGTTGTCTCGTCGGTGAAGACGCGCGGGCTCTTGACGATGCGCGCCTTGGAGGGATCGGCGAGCGGAATCTCGATCACGTCGATCGAGAACAGCGCGGTGCGGGTGTCGCCCGGAATTTCGCCGACGCAGCCGGCCAGTTCCTCGGTCTCGCGGATGCCCGCGGTGCCCGAGTTGTAGACGATCAGGCGCTTGTCGTCGGCGCTGACGATCGAGTGCGTGTGGCTGCCGCGGCAGGTCTGCACCGCGCCGACCTGACGCGGCTGGGCGAGATCGGAGATGTCGAAAATGCGCAGGCCGCGGAAGCGATCGGTGCTGACCTTGCCCGGTGCACCCTCGAGCCCGCAATCGATGCGGCCGCGGGTCTGCTCGACGCTCATCACAAGGATGTTGCCAACCACCGAGACATCGCCCTGACCGCCCGGGCACACGACCGAGCTCATCAGTGCAGGCACGCCGTCGGCGCCGAGCTTGTAAAGGTTGAAGCCGTGGTAGGAGCCTGCCACCAGCACATCGCCAAAGAACGCCATGTCGGTGTTGGCGAAATCGAGCAGCGGCGAGCGTTCGGCGAATTCGGTGAGGCTGTCTTCCTCCTCGCGCGGCGGAGTGGCTGCGGCGGTTTCGGCGGTTGCGGCAGCAGGCGCAGCTTCAGGGGCGGTGGCAGCTTCCGGCGCGGCTTCGGCCTTTTTGTCCTCGTCTTCCTTGGGCGGGACGGGCGGGCGCAGATCGGCCGGGTTGGCGGGATTGAAGAACCCGGCGGGCTTACTGAGGCTGGCGACCTTGGTGAGATTGAGGATCGCCTCACCGGCATTGACGAACCCGGCAGCAAGTCCCGAGCGCGGATCGCTCGAAAGGCCGGCGAGCAGCTTGTCCATCCGCTTGATCTCGCTGGTCTGCTCGCTGTCGATGTCGCCGACGAAGCGGTAGAGCACCGGATCAGCGGCGGTGCCTTCCTCGTCGAGCAGCTTTTCGACCATGTCCACCGCGCCTTCGTGATGCGCGATCATCAGGGTCAGAAACTGGCGGTCGAATTCTGTGCCCTTGGCCGCGGCCAGCGCTGTCATCGCTTCGGGCGAGGCCATCCCCTTCGTCATGTGGTGCATATGCGCACCGTGGCCCTTCATCTTCGGGTCTTCGGCAGGCTCGCCGCGTTCGGCCAGCCATCCCTTCATGAAGGTGATCTCGTCGGCCTGGCTCGACTCGATCCGCCCCGCGATCGTGACCAGTTCTTCGGTGTTGGTGCGGTCTTTCACCAGCACCGCCATTTCGAGCGCCTGCTGGTGGTGCACGATCATGTGCTGCATGAAGGTAACATCGGAAGCGGTGTAGCTGGCTTGCGCGAGTTTGGTGGCTTGCTCGGCGGTCAGCGTCTTGCTCGCCTGCCCCGGCGCGCCGGGCTGCACGATCGGCACATTCTGCGCCAAAGCGAGGCCTGAAGTGCCCAGAAGCAAAGCGGAAAGAAGCGCGCCGGACGCGCGAAAGCTGAGTGCGTTGTTCATGATGCCCCTTCACACCAAATGGTTGCCGCACAGAGTGCCGCGATCCACCCGGCAGTCAAGGGGCCGCATCACGGTGCAAGAGGGGTTTCGACGAAGTTGCGATGCCGACCGAGCAGCGGCATGCGGCGGGTCGGTCGTGCCGGGCGCACCTTTCGTCGCACCGGACGAAATGAGCCCTTGCCCCGACGAATCGCACATGCCTAAGCTATGTGTTAAGCCGAGGGAAACCTTGAGGGAGTAGCTTTAGACCATGGCACGCACCCGTTTTTCCGCCTTTGCCACGGGCCTTGTCGCCGCTCTTGCAGCGGCAGCCACGCCGGCCGCGGCGCAGGCGGACGAGCTGCAATCGAGTTTTGACCGGGCGCTGGGCACCGAGCTGCGCGCACCCCAGAGCTTCGAGGCGCTCTATGCCTCGAGCTTCGAACAGCGCATCGCCGAACTGGCCGATCCTTCGCAGGGCCGCATCGGTGTCGCTGCGATCGATCTGGCTACCGGCGAGCAAGTGATGGTGCTGGGCGACCAGCTGTTCCCCTTGGCCTCGACCAGCAAGGTCGCGGTGGCGGCGACGTTCCTTGAAATGGTCGAGCAGGGGCGGTTTTCGCTGAGCTCGGAATTTCCGCTGATGATGCCCGAGCGTTCGGCGCGCTTTTCCTCCGCCAAGGCGCCGGTGCGGCCCGGGCAATACATGCCGGCGATCGATCTGATCGAGATCATGATCACCCGTTCGAGCAATCCGGCGACCGATGCATTGCTGGCGGCGGTGGGCGGGCCGGGGGCGGTCAACGACTGGACGCGCCGCCAGGGCATCGCCGAATTCAGCATCAACCGCGACATCGCCACGTTGGTGCGCGACGATGGCGAGTATGATCCCGCGCGCCACATCGACAAGCGCGATGCCGCCACCCCGCGCGCTATGGCGCAGCTTCTGGCCGGGCTCTATCGCGGCCAATATCTGTCGGACGAAAGCCGCCAGGTGCTGCTCGGCGCGATGAGCCGCACTGTCACCGGCAAGCGCCGCATCCCGGCGCACATCCCGCTCGAAGCGCGGGTGAGCCACAAGACCGGATCGCTCAACAACACCTCGAGCGATGTCGGTCTGATCGAATGTCCCGACGGACGGACCATCGCGGTCGCGATCTATGTTACCGGCCAGGGCACGCGGCTGGCACGCGAGGAGCGGATCGCGGCGATTGCCCGCGCGCTCTATGATGGCTTTGCGGTGCGCGCCCAGCAGCGCAATCCGGTGCGGAACTGGACTGCTGCCCCCTTCAACACCGGCGGCTGAAGCCCGCCAGCTTCAAATAGAAAGGGCGGCGCCTTGCGGCACCGCCCTTCTTGTTTGACCATCACCGCACGGGGCGGCGCGATCAAATCCGATTACTCGGCAGCCTTCGCGGCTTCGTCAGCGACGGTTGCGGCAGCGTCAGCAGCAGCGTCGGCGGTCACTTCAGCGCCTTCAACGGCGGCGTCGGCAGCAACTTCGGCGCCTTCGACGGTCGCGTCGGCAGCAGCTTCGGCGCCTTCGACAACGGCGTCAGCATTGGCTTCGGCGTCAGCAACCATGGCGTCGGCAGCTTCTTCGGTTTCGGTGGCGGTTTCGCCCGAGCAAGCAGCGAGGCTGAGAGCCGAGGTGGCGATGGCGGCAGCAAGAATGATCTTACGCATGGTATAAAATCCTCGTTCAGTGTGTCACGCGCTCCACACCGGAGCGTGTCGAGACCGGTATTTGACCACCGACTCACATTTGAAATAGTGGCAGGATTGGGGCAATGCAACCCAATAAGGGCGCTGCGCCCTTTTTTTGCCATTATTGCGCCACAATTCGCCGCCCTGCGGCCCGGAGTAGCTTGCATCTGCGACGGGGATCGCGCCGCTAAACCGGCTACCCCGCTTGGCTCGCGGATGCTAGCAGACCGCATGGCCGATCCCCGAACACCCAGCAAGCAGCATCTCTATCTCGTCGATGGCTCGTCCTATATCTTTCGCGCCTATCACCGGCTGCCGCCGCTGACCGACCCGGAAGGCACCCCGGTCGGCGCGGTCTATGGCTACACCACGATGCTGTGGAAGCTCGCCGCCGATCTCGACGAGGCTGACGGGCCGACGCACCTCGCGGTAATCCTCGATGCCAGCGGGGTCAGTTTCCGCAACGACATTTACGAGCACTACAAGGCCAACCGTCCCGAACCGCCCGAGGATCTGGTGCCGCAATTCCCGCTGATCCGCGATGCCACGCGCGCCTTCAGCCTGCCGTGCATCGAGGTTCCCGGGCTGGAGGCGGACGACCTGATCGCCACCTATGCCCGCGAGGCGCAGCGCATGGGCTGGGACGTCACCATCGTCAGTTCCGACAAGGATCTGATGCAGTTGGTCGGCGAGGTGGACACGCCTCATGGCCCGGCGCGCGTCGATATGCTCGACACGATGAAGAACCAGCGCATCTATCTCGCCGAGGTCGAGGAGAAGTTCGGCGTCGCCCCTGAACTGGTCGGCGATGTGCTGGCGCTGATGGGCGATGCGGTCGACAATGTGCCGGGCATCTATGGCATCGGCCCCAAGACGGCCTCGAAGCTTATCGCAGAACACGGCTCGCTCACCGCGGCGCTCGATTCCGCGCACGACATGAAGCCCTCCAAGCTGAAGGACCGCCTGATCGAAGGGCGGGGCGATGCCGAACTCAGCAAGGTGCTGGTGACGCTGAAAGAGGACTGCGACCTGCCGCAGCCGATTGCCGAGATGAAGCTCGGCCCCGTGCCGCCCGAGCCGCTCGCTGCTTTCCTCACCAAGCACGGCTTCACGTCGCTGTTGAAGCGGCTCGAGGCAGGTAGCGGCAGTCCGTCGCGCAAGACCGATCTCAATCCGCCCAAGCCGACCACTGCGGGTGCCACCGGGGCAGGGGGCGCAGAGGATGGCAGCCGTCAGCCACTGCCCGAAATGCCGCGCATCGATCACACCGCCTACGCCGCGGTGCAGACCATGGCACAGCTTGAAGACTGGATCGCCCGCGCCCGCGCCGCGCGGCTGGTAGCGGTCGATACCGAGACCACTTCGCTCGATTCCGTCCGCGCCGATCTGGTCGGTGTGAGCCTCGCATTGGGGCCGAATGACGCCTGCTATATCCCGCTTGCCCACGGCGGGGACGATATGTTCGCGCAGAAGCCCGAGCAGGTAGCCATGAACGCGGCGCTCGCTGCGCTGAAGCCGCTGCTGGAAGACGAGGCGGTCCTCAAGGTGTTCCAGAACGGCAAGTATGATATGAACGTGCTGGCCAAGGTCGGCATCAACGTCGCGCCGATCGACGACACGATGGTGATCAGCTTCGATCTTGATGCCGGGCGCGGCGAGGACGGCATGGGCGGCGGCCACGGGATGGACGAGCTCGCCCAGCGCCACTTGGGCCACACCCCGATCGCGTTCAAGGACGTGTGCGGCACTGGCAAGAAGGCGATCCTGTTCAGCGAAGTCCCGATTGACCGCGCCACCGCCTATGCCGCCGAGGATGCCGACGTCACCTGGCGGCTCTACCGCGCGCTCAAGCCGCGCCTCGCCAGCGAGGGCGGCACGCGCATCTACGAGCGGGTCGACCGTCCGCTGATCCCGGTGGTGGCCGCGATGGAGCGCGAAGGCATCCGGGTGGACCGCGCGCGGCTAGCGAAGCTGTCGGAAGAATTCGCCATCGAGATCGGGCGGCTGGAGGGAGAAATCCACGCGGTGGCCGGACAGCAATTCACCGTGGGCAGCCCCAAGCAGCTCGGCGACATCCTGTTCGACAAGCTCGGCTACAAGGGCGGCAAGAAGGGTAAGAGCGGGCAGTATTCGACCGACGTCTCGGTGCTCGAAAAGCTCGCAGCCGAAGGCGCGCCGATCGCGCGGCTGGTGCTCGAATGGCGCCAGCTGGCGAAATTGAAATCGACCTATACCGATGCCCTGCAGGCCGCGATCAATCCGGTGACGGGCCGCGTCCACACCAGCTATAGCCTTGTGGGCGCGCAGACCGGACGGCTCTCGTCAACCGATCCCAACCTCCAGAATATACCGGTGCGCAGCGCGATCGGCCGCCAGATCCGCGAGGCCTTCGTGCCCGAACCCGGCAACGTGCTGCTCGCCGCCGACTATTCGCAGATCGAACTGCGGCTCGCGGCGCATATGGCGGGGGTCGATACGCTCAAGGAAGCCTTTGCGCAGGGCGAGGACATCCACGCCCGCACCGCCAAGGAGATGTTCGGCGAAGTCACCCGCGACACCCGCGCGCGCGCCAAGACGATCAACTTCGCGATCCTCTACGGCATCAGCCGTTGGGGCCTCGCCACCCGGCTGGAGGTGCCACCGGAAGAGGCGCAGGCGATGATCGACACCTATTTCCAGCGCTTCCCGGGCATTCAGCGCTACATCCTCGAAACGCTCGAGTCTGTGCGGGCCAAGGGCTATTCCGAGACCTTGTTCGGCCGCAAGACCTGGTTCCCGCGGATCAATTCGAAGAACCAGGCCGAACGGCAGGGGAGTGAGCGCGCCGCGATCAACGCCCCGATCCAGGGCACCAGCGCCGACATCATCAAGCGCGCGATGGTGCGGATGTTGCCTTCGCTGGCGGATGCCGGGCTGCACGATGTGCGGATGCTGCTGCAGGTGCACGACGAACTGGTGTTCGAGCTGCCCGAGGAACGCGTGGAAGCTGCCACCCCGATCATCCGGCAGGTTATGGCCGAAGCCGCACTGCCGGCGGTCGAACTGAGCGTGCCGCTCGGCGTTGATATTGGCACTGGCGCGTCATGGGATGCGGCGCACTAGGCGGGAAATTCGTCCCGCCTAATCGTGCTTCTTCTCGCGTGTCGGGGTGAGGGCTTCGGGCGAAATGAAACCGATCGGCTGCACCGCTGCGGCGCGCTTCTTCAGCTCGCCGCGCATCTTCAGATATTCGGCCTCCATTTCGGGCGTCACCGTCGCGCGCGAATCGTTCAGCGCCGACTCGAAGTCCTGCGCCGCGACCGTCGTGACATCGCCCCCGACCCGCCGCAGCGCGGCAAGCCCGGCGCGGCGCACCAGATCCTCCAGATCCGCCCCCGTGAAGCGTTCGGTCTTGCCGGCCAGCGCCGGCAGATCGACGTCGTCCGCCAATGGCATCTTGGCGGTGTGGATGCCGAGAATATGCGCGCGTCCCGCCTTGTCGGGGGTGCCGACATAAACCAGCTCGTCGAACCGGCCGGGGCGCAGCAGCGCCGGGTCGACCAGCGCCGGACGGTTGGTCGCGCCGATCACCACCACCGACTGCAATTCCTCCAGCCCGTCCATTTCGGCAAGGATCGTGTTGACCACGCGGCCCGTGACCTGCGGTTCGCCCTGGCCTGAGCCGCGCGCCGGCACGAGGCTGTCGATCTCGTCGATGAACAGCACGCAGGGCGCCACCGCACGCGCACGGGCGAAGAGTTTGGCGATCTGCTGCTCGCTCTCGCCATACCATTTGGACAGCAGATCGGAGCTCTTCATCGAGATGAAGTTCGCCTCGGCCTCTTTCGCCACCGCCTTCGCCAGCAGGGTCTTGCCGGTGCCGGGCGGGCCGTAGAGCAGGAAGCCCTTGGCCGGGCGGATGCCGAGCCGGCGGAAGGCTTCGGGGTTCTTGAGCGGGAGCTCGATGCCCTCCCTGAGCTTGTCGATCGCCTCGCTGGCGCCGCCGATATCGTCCCAGCCGATATTGGGCACCTGCACCATCACCTCGCGCATCGCCGAGGGCTGGACGCGTTTGAGCGCGGCGAGGAAATCGTCGCGGGTGACGCACAGGTCTTCGAGCACGTCTTGCGGGATTGTGCGCTCGTCGAGATCGAGCCGCGGCATGATCCGCCGCACCGCCTCGATCGCGGCCTCGCGGGTAAGGGCGGCAATATCCGCGCCGACAAAGCCGTGGGTGACGCGGGCGAGTTCGTTCAGATCGACTTCGGCCTCCAGCGGCATCCCGCGGGTGTGGATGCTGAGGATTTCACGCCGCCCGCGCTCGTCGGGCACGCCGATCACGATCTCGCGGTCAAACCGGCCCGGACGGCGGAGCGCCTCGTCGATGGCATCGGGGCGGTTGGTGGCGGCGATGACCACAAGGTTGGCGCGCTTCTCCAGCCCGTCCATCAGCGTCAGCAGCTGAGCAACCAGCCGCTTCTCTGCCTCGCCCGTCACCTGCGTTCGCTTGGGCGCGATCGAATCGATCTCGTCGATAAAGATGATCGCGGGCGCAGCGCGGCTGGCTTCCTCGAACACTTCGCGCAGCCGCTTTTCGCTTTCGCCATAGCCCGAGCCCATGATTTCCGGGCCGTTGATGGTGAAGAACTCTGCGTCGCTCTCGTTCGCCACGGCCTGCGCGAGCCGGGTCTTGCCCGTGCCCGGCGGGCCGTGGAGCAAGACGCCCTTGGGCGGCTCGACGCCGAGGCGGATGAACAGTTCGGGATAGCGCAGCGGCAGCTCGACCATTTCGCGCAGCGCCCGGATGGTGTCCTCCATCCCGCCGACATCATCGTAATTGACCACGGCGCGGCCATCGCGCGGTTCCTCGAATTCGGCGCGCAGCTCGACTTCGGTGTTCTCGTCGATGTGGACGATGCCCTTGGGCGTGGTGGCGGCGACGGTGAGGCGGATCTGGGTGAGCGCATAGGCCGGTGCGCGCAGCAGTTGGCGCACGTCGGAGGGCATGTTCTGCACCGGTTGCTGGCCGGTGGTGGCGACCAGATCGCCGGCCATCAGCGGACGGCGGAAGAAATTGCGCTTCAAGGCCTGGGTCGGCCCCTGGAGCCGCATCTCGCGCTGGGCGGGGGCGAACACCACGCGGGTGGCGGGGCGCGACTGGCCCGGCGCAATCTCCACATGCTCGCCCGAGCCGGACTCGGCATTGCCGCGCTGGAGCCCGTCGAGACGCACCACGTCGAGTGCGTCATCCTCGGGGTAAGCCGCCATTGCGATCGCGGCGGTGGTGCGCTTGCCGACGATCTCGACCACGTCGCCCTCGGTGATGCCGAGCTTCTGGAAGGCGGAGCGCGGCATGCGCGCGATGCCCTGACCGGATTCCTCCTGCCGGGCGGGCGCGACCTGTAACCGGACGGTGCGGGCGAGCGCGGCGGTTTCTGCTTCGGCCATGGGAAGTCCTGCGTTTACCTGGTGATCTTGAAACTCGCAGGTCTAGCTAAGCACGGCCACGGGCGATTGCAATCAAGCAGGACTGCCCACCGCCGCAGCGCGCGCTTGGGCGAGCCGCGAAAAAGCTCGGCGCGCCACCCGTTTGTGCCGGGCAGAAAAAAGCCCGGCGCTGAGGCCGGGCTGAAAAGTTTGGGAGAGGATGCCTGAAAGGCCCTTCGCTATTGCAGCAGATTCGCCCATTGTGCAAGTGCGTAAGGCGCATAGGAAGATGCAAAAATAGCAACATTTGGCCGAAAAATGTTCGATTTATGGCAAATTTTGCAAAAAAACTGCCTTATAAAGAGGCATTCGCTCGTTTCTTGAGCAAAATTTGCCCCAAAAATCGTTTTGCAATGCAACATGAATAGGCATTCAACTCTGTCACCAGCGGGCGTGACAGCGCCGATTGAACGCACTAATCACCCTCGGGAAAACCCGCAGGGGAGAGGCCCCTGCAAAACCGCAATGCCAACCCGTAACCAAGGCAATCAGGCCCGATGACCAAGCTCTATCCCGATGCCGCCAGCGCGCTCGACGGCGTGTTGAAGAATGACATGCTGATCGCCGCCGGCGGTTTCGGTCTGTGCGGCGTTCCCGAGCGGTTGCTAGACGCGATTCGCGACAAAGGCGTGACGGGGCTCACCTTCGCCAGCAACAATGCCGGGATCGACAACGAGGGCATCGGCAAGCTGTTGCGCACCCGGCAGGTTAAGAAGATGATCAGCTCCTATGTTGGCGAGAACAAGGAGTTCGAGCGGCAATATCTGTCGGGCGAGCTCGAAGTCGAGTTCTGCCCGCAAGGCACGCTGGCTGAACGGATGCGCGCCGGCGGCGCAGGCATCCCCGGCTTCTACACCCGCACCGGCGTCGGCACCGAAGTGGCCAAGGGCAAGGAACACAAGGACTTCCCCGATCGCGACGGGGTGATGCAGACCTATATTCTGGAGCGCGGGATCTTTGCCGACTTGTCGATCATCAAGGCGTGGAAGGCCGACGAGACCGGTAACCTCGTATTCCGCAAGACCGCGCGTAACTTCAACCTGCCGGCCGCGACCTGCGGCAAGGTCTGCGTGGCCGAAGTCGAGGAAGTGGTGCCCGCCGGCAGCCTCGATCCTGACCAGATTCATCTGGCCGGCGTATTCGTAAACCGAATCGTGCTCGGCGCGCCCTATGACAAGAAAATCGAATTCAGGACGGTTCGGGAGAGGGAGGCCGCGTGATGGTAAAGAGACTTGCGCGGCTGTCGTTGATGTTTCTGGCGGCAACATCGCCGCCGGGCAGTGCCGCCGTTGCGATCCCAGCGCTGGCCGGGTCGGCGATGATCGGGTCGCGGGTGCAGGACAAAGATAAACAGTCCGAGGCTGAGGTGGCGGCTGTGCCAGCGCCTTCGACCATCTATCCCGTCCGCGATCGCCCGCTTGCTCACCGACAAGTGGCCTTCGCTTGCTTTGTGCACTACGCGGAAGACGTGGCGCGCGGTGCCACTTGCGGGGCCGATGTGGCTTCGGCGATGCCGAGCGATCCGGTAGCGCTTGATGGTAGGCGCCGCCGCTGTGCGGTGGGCGATGAGCTTGTCGCCGTGATCGATCTCGATCCGACCGGCCGCCTGTTCGCACCGCCCGCCAATCCGGCGCCGCAGCCCGGTCTGGCGCTCGGCCTGGCACTGCTTCGCGATGCGAGAGTGGAGATAGCGTCGCTAGTCAATCTTCCCATAAGCCAGTTCAGCGTGCCGCACACCTCGCTTGAGCAGTCGGGCCTCGACCCTCGCGAGCAGGACACCATCTCGCTGCGGCTTGACCAGAGCAACGCAAAGGCGCAGCGCCGCGACAATCTCGCCGACATCACCTACATTATCGCCACCGCCAGAGACGGGCGCCACGATCTCGCCGAACGCTTCAAATATCTGCGCAACCCCGAGGCCGGCGTGGGGATTGAACCGTTGATCGGTAACGGCTGGTTCCTGATCCCGCCGCTTCTGGGAACGCAAAGGCACATCTACCCATGACCACGCTTGCCCAAGGCTGGACCCGCGACGAAATGGCCGCCCGCGCCGCGCGCGAGCTGAAGGACGGCTATTACGTGAACCTCGGCATCGGCATCCCGACGCTCGTGGCCAACCATATCCCCGATGGCATGATGGTGACGCTGCAGAGCGAGAACGGGATGCTCGGTATCGGGCCGTTCCCCTATGACGACGAGGTCGATGCTGATCTCATCAACGCTGGCAAGCAGACCATCAGCGAGCTGCCGCACAGCGCCTATTTCGACAGCGCCACCAGCTTCGGCATGATCCGCGGCGGGCATATCGATCTTACCGTGCTGGGCGCGATGGAAGTGGCCGAGAACGGCGACATCGCCAACTGGATGATCCCGGGCAAGATGATCAAGGGCATGGGCGGGGCGATGGACCTCGTCGCCGGGGTCAAGAAGATCATCGTGGTGATGGACCACACGGCGAAGGATGGCAGCCCCAAGTTCATCCCCGCCTGCACCCTGCCGCTGACCGGCGCGGGCGTGGTCGACATGGTGATCACCAATCTCGCGGTGTTTGCGCGGCCCGATTACGCCTCGCCCTTCCGCCTGATCGAGATGGCGCCGGGCGTGACCGAGGCCGATATCGCGGCGACCACTACCGCGCATTACGTGGCCTGATGCGGCGTGCGCTGTTGCTCGCCGGCCTTGCGCTTGTCCTCGTGAGCGGCGGCATCCTCGCCTTCACCTCGCCGCCGCGGCTGCTCTCGGTCTTTGACCGGGTGGCAGGCGGCGGTGCGGGGGCGCGGCAGGTTGCCGAGGGCGTGGCTTTCGGAACGCACGGTCAGACGCTCGACATCTGGGCGCCCGCCGATCCGCCAGCGGGCAAGCTGCCGGTGGTGATCTTCTGGTACGGCGGCGGCTGGGCGAAGGGGGATCGCGCCGCCTATGCCTTTGCCGGGCGGGCGCTGGCGAAGGACGGCTTCCTCGTGGTGATCCCCGACTATCGCAAGGTGCCGGACGTGCTCTTCCCGGCCTTCCTCGATGACGGCGCGGAAGCGGTCGCATGGGTGCAAGCCAATGTCGCGGAGCATGGCGGCGATCCCGGGCGGGTCGCTTTCATGGGCCATTCGGCAGGCGCCTATCAGGCGGTGATGCTGGCGCTGGATAGCAAGCGTCTGGCGGCAGCGGGCGCCGATCCGGGGATCGTCAAGGCGGCGGTCGGTTTGTCGGGGCCTTACGACTTTTACCCCTTCGACAAGCCGCGCTCGATCGCGGCGATGGGGCAATGGCCGCGACCCGAAGAGACGCAGCCGATCGCGTTTGCCCGCGCTGACGCCCCACCGCTCTTGCTGGTGACTTCGGAAGGGGACGAGACCGTTCGGCCCAAGAACGCCAACAACCTCGCAGCCAAGCTGCGCGGGATGGGCGCTCCGGCGGAGGTGAAGAACTACGGTCCGCTCGATCACGAGGAGATCGTGATGGCGCTGTCGAAACCCTTCCGCGCCAAAGGCCCGGTGCTGGCCGACAGCGTCGCCTTCCTCAAGGCGCGCCTCGGGCAATGACCATGTGGTTTGCCCAGCCACGCAATCCCAACGCGCCGCTTGCGGGCCTCAAGGTGGTTGAGCTTGCGCGGGTGCTCGCGGGGCCGTTCTGCGGGCAGATCCTCGCCGATCTCGGCGCCGATGTGATCAAGGTCGAAAGCCCCGAAGGTGACGGCACAAGGCTGTGGGGCCCGCCGTGGGTCGAGCGCACCGACGCGCACGGCACGGTCCACCGCGAGGCTGCCTATTACCACGCCTGCAACCGCGGCAAGCGCTCGATCATTGCCGACTTTGGCGACACGGATGACCTTGCGCGGGTCAAGGCGCTGATCGCCGAAGCCGATGTCGTGATCGAGAACTTCAAGACCGGCAGCCTCGCCAAGTTCGGCCTCGATTACGCCGCTTGCGCCGCGGCCAATCCGGGCCTCGTCTATTGCTCGATCACCGGCTTCGGCCAGACCGGGCCGCGCGCGCACGAGGCCGGCTATGACTTTGTGGTGCAGGGGATGAGCGGCTTCATGTCGCTCACCGGCGAGCCCGAAGGCCATCCGGTCAAGATGGGCATCTCGATCTCGGACCTTTCGACCGGGGTGTGGGCGGCAAACGGCATTCAGGCGGCGCTGCTGATGCGCGCACGGACAGGGCCAAGGCAAGGACTCGGGCAGCAGGTCGATATCAGCCTGATGGACAGCTCGGTCGCGCTGCTCTCCAATCAGGCGACCTACTTCCTCACCACCGGGCACAATCCGCCGCGGATGGGCAACGCCCACGCGCAGGTCGCGCCTTACGGCGTCTTTGCGGTGAGCGACGGCCACGTGATCCTTGCACCTGCCAATGACGGGCTGTTCCACAAGCTGATGGACCTCTTGGGCCTCAGCCACCTCAGCACCGACCCGCGCTTTCTTGCCAATGGCGACCGCACCGCCAACGCCAAGGCGCTCGATGCCGAGATCGCGGCGACGACGATCGGCTGGACCAAGCAGGGGTTGCTCGATGCCTGTCATGCGGCAGGGGTTCCCGCAGGCCCGATCAACCGCTTGGACGAGGTGTTTGCCGATCCGCAGGTGGTGGCGCGC
>Ga0164293_10002909_pt1 | contig 14523 bp, 17 predicted proteins | sample GEODES118metaG_FD_111487 | JGI IMG/M metagenome (GOLD analysis project Ga0164293, IMG submission 111487) | Eutrophic lake water microbial communities from Lake Mendota, Wisconsin, USA - GEODES118 metaG | ecosystem: Environmental > Aquatic > Freshwater > Lake | place: USA: Lake Mendota...
CTAGGTGTTCAACGTCGCTCGGTGAATGGCGCCGGCCCTAGAATTGTGGGTGATGAATGCTTCGGCGACCATTGACGTGCGGCTGCCGGATGGCTCGGTGCGAACGCTCGACCGGGGCGCGTCAGCGCTCGATTTAGCCAAAAGCATTGGCTCGCGCTTGGCCAAGGCTGCAGTGGCAGCGGTTGTAGATGGCGAAGAGCGTGACTTAGTCGCGCCGCTACCTGAGGGGGCGATAGTGCACGTGGTGACGGCCGACTCGGAAGAGGGTCGCCATGTGCTGCGCCACTCCACGGCGCATGTGTTGGCGCAGGCGGTATTGCGTCTATTTCCGGGAGCCAAGTTTACGATTGGGCCGGCCATCGAGGATGGCTTCTATTACGACTTTGATCTGCCTGGCGGTCGAACATTCAGTGATGAAGATCTCGAGCGGATCACCGAAGAGATGAAGCGAATCGTGAAGGCCGATCAGCCCTTCGAGCGTTTCGAACTCGATGTCGAGGATGCGTTGGCGTTGTTTGCTGATCAGCCCTACAAATGCGAGATCATCACGCGTGTGACAAGCGGTGCTGCCGATGGTCACGACTCGGGGGAGGTCTCGGGGTCGGGTTCGGTCAGCGTGTATCGCAATTCCGAGGAGTTCGTCGATCTCTGTCGCGGCCCCCATGTGCCGAGCACGTCGCGGTTGGGTCATTTCGCGTTGATGAAGGTCGCCGGCGCCTACTGGCGAGGCAACGAAAAGGGTCCGATGTTGCAGCGCATCTACGGCACGGCATGGGAGTCCAAGGCCGCTCTCGATGAGCATCTCACTCGTCTTGTCGAGGCAGAGAAGCGTGACCACCGTCGACTTGCCGTCGAAATGGATCTGTTGTCATTTCCCTCAGAGTTAGGTGGTGGTCTTGCGGTGTGGCACCCGAAGGGGGCCATCGTGCGCAAGCTGATGGAGGATTACAGCAGGGCGCGCCATCAGAGTGGCGGCTACCAATTCGTCTACACCCCGCATTTGGCGAATGCGAAACTGTTCGAAACTTCGGGCCATCTCGATTTCTACCGAGACGGGATGTATCCGCCGATGGAGATGGACAACGGCGTGTATTACCCCAAGCCGATGAACTGTCCAATGCATTGCCTCATTTTCAAGGAACGCCAACGCAGTTACCGCGAGTTGCCACTGCGACTATTCGAATTGGGGACGGTGTATCGCTACGAGCGTGCGGGCACCCTCCATGGACTCTTGCGTATTCGTGGATTTACGCAGGATGACAGCCATATCTACTGCACCGAAGAGCATCTTGCAGACGAGATCGCGTCATTGTTGGACTTCATCATGTCGGTCCTGCGGCAGTTCGGATTCGACGACTTTGAGTTCAAGTTGTCCACGCGGGATCCGGACAAAAGCGTGGGGTCGGATGAGATATGGGAGAAGGCGACGGCCGCATTGCGGGAGGCAATGGAGCGGCACGGCGTGTCCTATTCGGTAAAGGAGGGCGACGCGGCGTTCTATGGACCCAAGATCGATATCGACGTTCGAGATGCGATCGGACGAAAGTGGCAGTTAAGCACAATCCAATGCGACTTCAATTTGCCTGAACGGTTTCAGCTCGAGTACATCGGGTCCGACAACGCTCGACATCGGCCAATCATGTTGCACCGTGCGCTGTTCGGATCGGTTGAACGATTCTTTGGTGTATTGCTTGAGCATTATGGGGGTGCGTTCCCCACGTGGCTTGCTCCTGTTCAGGTGCGCGTTCTTCCGGTCACTACGGCTCATGAGGCATACGCACACGACGCTGCGGACGCGCTGCGAGTGCGCGGGCTGCGGGTCGACATCGTGGAAGCCGATGAACAGCTCGGCAAGCGAATCCGTTCGGCAAAGTTGGAGCGCATTCCCTACGTGCTGGTGGTGGGAGACGAGGATGTCCGGGACCGCACCGTGGGAGTCAATCCACGTGGTGGAGACGTGGTTCGGGGGGTTGCCCTCGACACATTCGTTGCACAAGTTGTAGCCGAAGCATCAGTGGACCTCGGTTGATGCTCGAACATCTCTGGAACGGATGGCGTGCGCAGTATGTGCAGCGCGACACAAAGATGGCGCCATCTGGTCAATCGATATTCACGCAGATTCTTCAATCGAGCTTGCCTGACGAGGAGACGTTCATCGTCTATCGAGGACAGGAGTGCTTTGTCATCTTGAACGCCTTTCCCTACTCGCCGGGTCACATGTTGGTGTTGCCGTATCGCGAGGTCGGTGAGATCGAGTTGCTGAGCGATACCGAACGAAACGAGATCTGGTCGTTGGTGGCAGATGCTGTTCGCGCGGTGAAGGCGGAGTACGTACCGCATGGTGTGAATGTGGGTATCAACATGGGTGCCACTGCCGGTGGCAGTGTGTCGCAGCACCTACATGTACATGTGGTGCCGCGCTGGGGAGGAGACACCAACTTCATGGTGACCGTTGCCAACACCAAGATTCTTCCCGAGGCGTTGTCGGTGTCGGCTGCGCGACTGCGCAGTAGGTTTTTAGAGGTGATGGGGACTTCTCAATGAGTGGTGACCCGGTCAACCCGGACGAATTGCGCGACCAACTTCCGGAAGATCTTGATGTCTCGGTGTTCGTTGGGCCATATCAATTTCCTGACAACAGCAGGCGACGAATTCCCGCGATTTTGTACCTCATCGTTTCGGCAGTCTCGTTTGGGCTGTGGCTATTTTTCGCGCGCAATGAGTCGATTGATTCGTCGGGGCTCGTGAACGATGGCATGTTGTACGTGTCGATCGGCCTTGCAGTATTTGCGGTGTACGTGCTCAGTTCATCGTGGAAGATGTCGGTGTCCGAAACCGACGCGTTGGTACATGCCTCTCAGGCCTGCGGTTTTGCGGTGGGCCATGCATCTGCGCAGCAGGTGTGGCGAGGTCTCCGAAGCCGGCCCACGTGGCGTGTCTTGTGTTACAGCGCCGAGGATCCACCGCTGCGTCGAGCTTTGGTGTTGATCGATGCGGTTGATGCACGCGTTGTAGAGCAACTGGTCGAAGACAATCCGGAGTAGCAATCGCCTTGAGCGTCCTGGCAGTAGGATGACGATCAATGTTTGACGGTCGCTTCCGTTCGCATGTTGAGCGTGCGGTGAAACCGATTGGGGAACGACTCGGTAAGACCCGCTTGTCGCCCGATCATTTCACGCTCGGGGGACTGCTTTTTGCTGTTGCTGCGGCGGTTGCAATTGGCGCGGGTGCGTTGCAGGTGGGCTTTGTGTTGCTCGTGCTTTCGGCATTGCCCGATCTCCTCGACGGCGCACTCGCCAAAGCATCTAACGCTGCGAGCCAGCGAGGTGCCTTTTTCGACTCTGTCATCGACCGCGTGAGCGATGGAGTGGTGCTTGGCGGAGTGGCCTGGTATTTCGCTACCACGCAGGACCCTCGGACCTCGGTGATTCCCTTTGCGGTCATGGGACTGTCAATGCTGATCTCTTATGAGCGAGCGAAGGCCGAATCGCTCGGCCTGCAAGCCAAGGGCGGGCTCATGGAGCGCGCAGAGCGGATCATCGTGTTGTGTTTTGGGTTGGTGTTTGGCTCATTGTTGTTGTGGGTGATGTGGGTGATGTTGGTGCTCACGGCGATTACTGCGGTGCAGCGTTTTGTGAAGGTTTGGAAGCAGGCCGCTGTTGCGCCGATCACCGCCGAACGACAGGCCCAACGGCGTTCTCGACGGGCATCGCGGCGTGCACGTCGAGACGATTATCGACGCAAGTTCCAGCGCCGCCGACGCACGAACTAGCGCGTCGTGTTCGAGACGCGAGTAACGCTGACGACATTCGGATATCGCGCCGCCTCGACGCTCGCTCGTTTCACTCCTGCAGGCATTGCGTCACGAGCCCCTTCATTCGTTGGTGCACCGCTAGCGGCGACACTTCGGGATCGTCGCCGCATGATCGAGCGTCATCTCACGCGGATCGATCCGACATTGCATGGAGCAGCTCTGAGCGCTGCGGTCAGTGACTCATTCAATAGTTATGTGCGTTACTACGTAGACGCATTTCGTCTGCCCTCGCTGTCGCCATCGACTATCGAACAAGGGTTTTCCGTCGATGGGTATGAACACATCCAGCAAGCCGCTGCGCGCGGCAAGGGCGTCATTTTGGCTTTGCCTCATTTGGGTGGCTGGGAATGGGCGGGCAGATGGCTTTCCACGCAAGGTCACACGGTTGCCGCAGTTGCGGAACAACTCGAGAACGCCGAAGTATTCGAATGGTTCCGGGATATTCGGGCACAAATTGGTATCGAAGTGATCGCACTTGACGAGAAGGCGGGGATACGGGTGAGTGCTGCGCTTCGGGCGAACCATGTTGTCTGTTTGCTCTGCGACCGCGATATTCCGCGTGCCGGCAAACGTTCAGGGGTTGACGTTGAATTTTTTGGCGAGCGCACCAGTGTTCCGGCAGGCCCCGCACTATTCGCAATCCGCACCGGGGCTGCACTGCTTCCCGTTGCCACCTATTTCACGCCACAGGTGGACGGACATCACGCCGTTATTCAGCCACCGATAGCGATTGCACAAAGTGGATCACTACGCAATGACATTCGCCTCACAACGCAGTCACTTATCACCGAGATAGAAGCATTGATTCGGCACGAGCCAACGCAGTGGCATTTGTTTCAGCCCAACTGGCCAAGTGACCCGGGCTACTAGCGCCAGAGATCAAGAAACTCACGGACAGCAACCGCTTGTCCGCCGTTCGTTGACGACATCACCGCAATCGGCGTGACGCCGACTGCCCACCAGCGGCGGAATGCATCGCGCACCTGACCGGCGTTGCCGGAGATGGTGCAGTCGTCAATCCAAGTGTCGCTCATTACCGCTTGTAGTCGTTCGGCGAGTTCATCCTTGGCCGACGTCTCCAGAATCTGCTCGAAACGGTCTACTTGCTCAACGAAACCCGCGTGTCGCCAATAGTTTCGGTAATTGGGCAAACTGGCATACCCCGTCAGTGTCTTGCGGTGCACAGCGCGTGCAGCCTGGCGATCATCGGACACCACGGTCGGAATCATGTTGGCAAGAAAAAACTCGGGCGACGCATTCGTTCGCGCGTGTGCTGCTTGAGTCGAAATCGCGCTCAACGCAGCGTTAGCCCAAATGGCGCCGTCGGCAATTCGGGTTGCGAGATCGAGCATCTTGTCGCGGAGCGTCGCGAGATAGATCGGCGGAAGTGCGCCACTAAAGCGTTCGTTTGCCCGCATCGCTGCAACGTACGTGTCGATATCGGTTAGTGGCTTGCCGGTCTCGACACCCAGCCGCTTCGTGACTGCGGTGTGACTCACGCCGATACCAAATCCGAAACGACCGTGCGACACCTCGTGAATATGCGCGGCGGCATTGCCTGCCTCCACGGGGTGGCTGTAATACATCGGCTGGATCGACGTCCAGAATCGAATCGATGACGTGACGTGGGCGAGGGACGTACAGAGGCCCAACGTTCCACCGAGACTCGGGCACGCAATACCACTCACCCCAATACGTTCCGCTTCGATAGCAAGGTCAAGCATTGCCGCACGCTTGGTTGGCGTGGCGACAAGAGAGAGCGCCGGTATCTGGTCACTTTCGCGTCTGCTCATGTCGGTAACGCCTCCTTCCACGCCTACGGTAGAGGAGTGGACATGTTGCGCATCGCCATGGTCTGCCCGTACAGCGTCACGGTTCCGGGTGGTGTGCAGGCGCAGGTTTTGGGCCTCGCTCGCGAGTTGCGACGTATGGGGCACGAAGTTCGCGTATTGGCACCCTGTGATGGCCCGCCGCCCGAACCGTTCGTCACGCCATTGGGAAACAGTCTGCCGACATCAGCGAACGGTTCTGTTGCGCCTGTAGCGCCCGATCCCTCCGCGGCGTTACGCACAATTCGAGCATTAAACGATGAAGCTTTCGACGTCATCCATCTTCACGAACCAATCGTTCCAGGACCTACGGCAACCGCGTTGCTGCTGAAATTGGCACCCACCATCGGCACATTTCATGCAGCAGGCGACTCGTCGTCGTACCGCGTGTTGAATCGCAGTGCTCGGTGGGCGGCAGATCATCTCACCACGCGCGTGGCAGTGTCGGACGCAGCGCGAGAGCTCGCTCACCGCTACCTCGGTGGCGACTATCGCGTGTTGTTCAATGGCATTGAGACCGACCGATTCAGGCGTGAGCACATCGTTCGTGAGTCCTCTCCGACGATTCTGTTTTGTGGTCGTTATGAACCGCGCAAAGGTCTAGAGGTGTTGCTTCAATCCATGAGCCATCTGGCCGAAGACGTCACGCTGTGGGTGGCTTCGGAAGGTGTCGGACTCGACGAACTCGAACGTCGCTATGCACACAATCATCGCATTCAGTGGTTGGGGCGAGTTACCGATGACGAAAAAATCGAGCGCCTCAATCGAGCAACCGCTTTCTGTGCGCCCTCGTTACGTGGCGAGTCCTTCGGGATCGTCCTGCTTGAGGCGATGGCTGCAGGTGCTGCGCTCGTGGCAAGCGATATCGACGGGTACCGACAGGTGGCAAGCAAGGGATTCGACAGCCTCCTTGTGGAGCCGAACAATCCGGTTGCATTAGCGCAAGCACTCGCATCGGTACTCGGCAACGTCGAAGTGCGTGGTCCGCTTGTCGCCAATGGCTACGAATCTGCTCAGAGTTTTTCGATGGCACGTCTTGCTCGGGAGTACGAGTCCATGTACCGCACACTGCTCGAAGCCGAGGCGCGTCGCGAGATCGATGTCCCGCCCAGTCGGCTCCTCAAGTCGTTCAACGAACGCCTGTTGCGTCGGTCTCGCTTTCGCGGAGAGTGACGAGCGGGTGAGAGAGGCTGGCGTAGACTGGCGCTCGTGAATGCGACGTGGATCATCGTTGTGGTCGTCGGAGTCCTGCTCGTTGGGGCGTTCGTGTTGTACAACGGCCTGGTTCGTCGACGCAACGAGGTTGACAATGCGTGGTCGCAGATCGACGTCCAACTCAAGCGTCGCCTTGATTTGATTCCCAATCTCGTCGAAACCGTGAAAGGGTATACGGCTCACGAGCGCGTGGCGTTAGAGGCGGTTATTGCTGCTCGGAGCAATGCGATGGGTGCGGGTAGTACGCCGCACGAGCAGGCTGCGGCAGACAATCAGTTGACCGGAGCATTACGTCAATTGTTTGCTTTGGCCGAGGCATACCCCGACCTCAAGGCGAACCAAGGGTTTGTGTCCTTGCAGGAAGAGCTGGCCAACACTGAGAGTCGAATTGCCTACGCGCGACAGTTTTATAGCGATGCCGTGCTGGCATATAACACGGCGATTCAAGCAGTGCCCGGTGTGATCGTCGCACGCGTATTTGGTTTTACCGAGCGTGAGTACTTCGAAGCTGAAGAGGCCGCTCGACAAGTGCCCCGCGTGCAGTTCTGATACCTCAATGAACGACCTGATAACTGCCAACAAGCGTCGCACCGTGTTCCTGATGGTGGGCTTTGTCGTCGTAGTGATTGGCGTGGGATGGGCGGTCGGGCTTGTGGTGGGCAATGGCGCGACGGGCACCGTGGTCGCAGGGGCGATTGCCGCCGTCATGGCGTTCACGTCGTATTGGAAGTCCGACGCCATTGCGTTGCGCGTGAGTCGAGCGGTACCAGCGGGCGAAGAGGAGTACCGGCGTCTACATAATCTTGTGGAGGGCCTCTGTATCGCCAGTGGTCTACCAAAGCCTCGGGTCTATGTGATCCACGACCCTGCGCCGAACGCTTTTGCGACGGGTCGAAATCCGAAACATGCGGCGTTGGCTTTCACCACGGGGCTCCTCGAGCAGATGAATCGTGTCGAGCTCGAAGGGGTGGTTGCTCACGAACTGTCGCACATCAAGAACTACGACATCTTGGTGTCAACGTTGGCGGTGACCTTGGTCGGCACCATCGCGATCGTGACCGACCTGGCCATTCGCACAATGTGGTGGAACGGTGGGCGGGTGCATCGCTCTGGCGACCATGCGGACCGCAACAATCCGTTGGCATTTGTTGGTCTGGCACTGCTGATTCTCGCCCCACTTGTGGCTCGTGCGATGCAATCCGCGGTAAGTCGTCGTCGCGAGACTCTCGCCGATGTTTCTGCGGTTCGACTCACGCGGTATCCGCCCGGATTGATTGGTGCGCTGGAGAAGTTGCAGGCCGATACGACGGTGACACACTCCGCGAGTATGGCTACCGCCCATATGTGGATTGAGCAGCCCATGGCTGGTGTGGGTGACTCCGGCCATCTCGGCGCATGGCATAAACTTTTCAATACGCACCCGCCGCTGAGTGAGCGGATCGCATTGTTGAGGGAGATCTGATATGTCCGTACGTCGAACCGTGCTTCTTGTCCTTGCAGTTGGCTCGATGGCAGGACTTGCCGCCTGTGGCGGTAGCGCGGGAGACACCGAGGCGGGAGCCCTGGTAGAGACAACGGCGCAGGCGCAGGCTACGACGACCGTCCCCGAGATCGCGACGTACCCGCTTACCGGGCTCGAGGCCACTGATGAGTCGGTGATGTCCCGTCCGGCGATGGTGGTCAAGATCGACAATCATCCCAAGGCGCGACCGCAGTTTGGCCTCAATCAGGCAGACATCATCTTTGAAGAAAACGTCGAGAAGTTGACCCGTTTTGCTGCCGTGTTCCACAGTCAGGGTTCCGACCCGGTGGGACCAATTCGCAGTGGTCGATTCCAAGACATCAGTCTTGTGGGGTCGTTTAATCAACCGCTGTTCGTCTGGAGTGGTGGGAACGCACAGGTGACGAAGTCGATTCGCGAGTCGGACCTCGTTGACTTGAGCTTCACCGTGGCGAACAAGGACGGCGGATACGCACGCGACAGCGAACGTCCCGCGCCCCACAACCTGATCGCCGAAACGTCGAAGTTGTGGACACTGGCCAACGATGGATCGGTGCCCCCGCAACGCCAGTTTGAGTATCGCACCGTGAGTGACGCCAATGCGTCCTCGTCAACTGCGGTGGACGGTTTCCGCATTTCGATGGACGGCGTAAAGGCACAGTGGCTGTGGTCGTCAGCGGAGAGTGCGTACCTACGCGTACAGGACGGCACGCCGCATGTGGATTCGCAGGATGTGCAACTCGCGGTTGCCAACGTCGTCGTGCTGGAGGTCGAGTACACCAACACGTATAGCCCCACAGCAAAAACGGTGGGTAGCGGCAAGGCATACGTCTTCACCAACGGCGTCGTCTACGAAGGCTCCTGGGAACGCGCCGTTCGCACGGAGCCCTGGGTGCTGCGGGATTCGGCTGGAGCGGTGATCAAGCTCACGCCGGGCCGGACCTTTGTTGAGGTGTCGCGATCTGACAAGGTTGCAGTGATCGGTCAGGGAGTGGATCCCGAGACCGTTGCATTTCCCTGATTGACGCTCGACCCGGCTCGGCGCGTCCCCGGCTCGGTACGCTAAAGCGCATGTCGTCGCAAGATCACACAAGCGTCAAGGGTTCGATGGCCGTCAAGCGCGGGTTGGCCGAAATGCTCAAGGGCGGCGTCATCATGGACGTCGTTACGCCTGAGCAGGCAAAAATCGCTCAGGATGCCGGCGCCACCGCCGTAATGGCACTTGAGCGCGTGCCGGCAGACATTCGTCGCGACGGGGGCGTTGCGCGCATGAGTGACCCCGAGATGATCGAGGGCATCAAGGCGGCAGTCACGATTCCGGTTATGGCCAAGGCCCGCATCGGCCATTTCGTGGAGGCGCAGATTTTAGAAGCGCTGGGCGTGGACTACATCGATGAGTCTGAGGTGCTGACGCCTGCAGATGAGACACACCACATTGACAAGTGGGCGTTCTCTGCGCCGTTTGTTTGTGGCGCGACCAACTTGGGTGAAGCGCTTCGTCGCATTGCCGAGGGTGCAGCCCTCATCCGCTCGAAGGGTGAAGCCGGTACGGGAAACATCGTGGAAGCAGTGCGGCATTTGCGTAATATCTTGGGCGATATTCGCAAGATCGCGACCGCAGATGCTGCCGAGCAGTTTGATTGGGCGAAACGTCTGGGTGCGCCGTTGCCGCTTGTGCAGGAAGTAGCAGTGACTGGCTCCTTGCCGGTGCCCTTGTTTTGTGCAGGCGGTATCGCCACCCCGGCTGACGCAGCGTTGGCGATGCAACTCGGCGCCGAGGCAGTCTTCGTGGGATCGGGCATTTTCAAAAGCGACAACCCCGCGCCGCGAGCCAAGGCAATCGTCGAAGCCACAACGCATTTTCGCGATCCGCACATCTTGGCGAAGGTCAGCCGCAATCTCGGTGCGCCAATGACCGGCATTGGCATGGACGCCGTCAATGAGCGGTACGCCGAGCGCGGCTGGTAAGACACCGCCACATCGGTTCATGACGCCGCCCCGCATTGGTGTCCTTGCGCTGCAGGGCGCATTCGCCGCACATTCTTCGGTGTTGCGTGAGTTGGATTGCCGCGTGATCGAGGTGCGGGTTCCTGCCGACCTTGATGGCATCGAAGCGCTGATCTTGCCGGGCGGCGAATCCACAACGATCTCACATCTATTGGCTTCTTCGGGGTTGGTAGACGCCATTGATGAACGGTTGCGCAACGGTATGCCAGCCTTTGGTACGTGCGCCGGCATGATTTTGCTTGCCCATGCAATTGAAGACGGCACCACCGACCAACGGAGTTTCAATGCGATCGATATCGATGTGCGACGGAATGCCTACGGTCGTCAGGTGGACAGCTTCGAGACCGATATCGACGTGGTCGGTCTCGATCGGCCATTCCACGCGATGTTCATCCGTGCGCCGCAGATGACGCGTCGTGGACCGGGGGTGGAGGTGCTTGCCAGTATGGATGGCGACCCGGTGTTGGCGCGCGAGGGCACGGTGTTCGTGGCCTCGTTCCATCCCGAACTCACACATGACGACCGCTTGCATCGTCTGTTCCTAGGATCCTTGAAGGAGGGCTAAGCATGTCCGGTCATTCGAAATGGGCCACGATCAAACGAAAGAAGGGCGCGATTGACAAGGCCCGCGGAAAGATATTCGCCAAGCTTGCACGTCAATTAGAGGTTGCCGCTCGGGAAGGTGGCGGAGACGTCAACGCCAACGCCTCGCTCCGGACGGTTGTTCTGAAGGCCAAGGCAGCCCAAATGACCAACGACGCAATCGATCGCGCAATCAAGCGCGGCTCTGGTGTGCAAACGGGTGCGGCTTATGAATCGATCGTGTACGAGGCGTACGCGCCGGGGGGCGTTGCCATGTTGATTGAAACGCTTACCGATAATCGCAATCGCACTGCCTCAGATGTTCGGTCCTTGTTCAGCAAACACGGTGGGGCAATGGCAGAACCGGGTGCTGTGGTTTGGCAATTCTCGCGACGGGGTGTTGTGCAAGTGGGTAAAGACACGAGCGAAGACGATGTCATGGCAGTGGCGTTGGAGCATGGCGCGGAGGATGTAGTCGACGATGGCGACACGTGGCGTGTGATGTGTGATCCATCTGTTGTGTTTGAAGTGAAGGCAGCACTGGAAGGGTCGGGGATGACCGTGCAGTCTGCATCGTCGACGATGTTGTCATCAATGAGCGTGCAGGTGACCGAACCGGCAGATGCCAAGGCGATCCTTCGCATCATGGACGAGCTCGATGACAATGATGATGTGCAAGACGTGTATGCAAACTTCGATATCGCCGAAGAGTTGATGGCCGAGGTCGCATCATGAGCGTTGGGGTAGGCGATACCGCGCCGGACTTTTCGTTGCCGGGAACAGGGGGCACGTATTCGCTCGGCCAGTTTCGCGGGCGTGTCGTTGTCGTGGTGTTTTATCCTGGAGACAACACGCCGGTGTGTACGCGTCAACTGAATGCCTACAACGATGAGTTATCGCAATTTGTCGATCTCGGTGCACAAGTTTTGGCGATCTCTGGCCAGGACGTGGCGAGTCACGAGGATTTCTCAGCACGACACGGCTTTGGATTTCCTCTACTTGCCGATGTCGACAAAGGTGTCGCACGCGAATGGGGTGTACTTGGCCCCTTGGGATTTCTCCGGCGCAGCGTCTTTGTTGTTGACGCGCACGGTGTGGTGCGTTACGCGCATCGTGCCATCACCGGGGTGACGTTTCGCCCCGTTGCTGAGCTGGTGGAGGCAATTCGGCAGGCGGATCGCTGAGGAGTCCCCCGCGGCTCGGGCCTCGCTCGGTAGTATCTGAACATATGTTCGCCCCACCGGCCTTCGGCGCTGCTCGGTCCGCCGGCACCACGGTGCTGGGGATCGATCCCGGACTCACGCGGTGCGGATATGCCGTCTTACATCAGGAATCTGGTGCGGTGACAATGCGGCATATGGGTGTCATCACGACGCCCCCTGAGATGGATCTCGCCGATCGTTTACTCATCGTCATGCGCGAAATCGAAGCGCTGATAGATGAGTCCCGCCCGCATTCGGTGGCCGTGGAGCAAGTCTTCTTTCAAAGCAACGCACGTACCGCGATGGGTGTTGCGCAGGCAAGTGGATTAGTGCTCGTGTGTGCGCGTCAGCGTGATCTTCCCGTGGCGCGTTACACGCCGAGTCAGGTAAAGCGAGCAGTAACGGGGTCCGGTGTGGCGGATAAGAAGCAGATTCAAGCGATGGTTGCCCGTCGTCTGCAACTTTCCGTGTTGCCGTCGCCAGTTGACGCGGCCGATGCCGCAGCTGTCGCGCTGTGCCATCTCGCGGCAATGCCCCTCGCGCATGCCATAGGGAGCACGATGTGATGATTGGTTCGCTCAGAGGAACGGTGCTCGAACGCTCGGGTGACTCGACGGTCATGATCGACGTCGGAGGCGTTGGGTATTTGGTCACTGTAACGCCAAAGACTTTTGGCGAGTTGGAGCCCACGTCAACTGCGTTTCTCCATATTCATCACCACATCAGAGAAGATGCCCAGACATTGTTTGGTTTCGTCGATCGTCTTGAGCGTGAAACCTTCGAGACACTGCTGTCGGTGCATGGCGTAGGTCCCGCAATGGCGATCGCTGTACTGTCGACTCATGGACCACATGCGTTGGTCGACATTGTTGCCTCGGCAGATCTTGCTGCACTGACGACTGTTCCTGGCGTGGGTCGTAAGACCGCCGAACGTATGGTGATGGAACTGAAAGACAAGCTGAGCCTTCCGGTGCTCGACGCCGCACAGTCGGCGAAGCCATCGGTTGCCGCTGCGGTTCGCGATGCGTTGGTGGGTCTTGGGTATTCGCCGGACGAGATCCGTGAATCGTTGCGTGGCGTTGCCGAAGGATCGAGCGCAGAAGAGGCGTTGCGCCATGCGTTGGGTGCGATGGGGGCACGACGTGCGTGAGGAATTTCTCGATCCGGGTCGAACCGATCGGGATGGCACCGACGAGCCAGGGCTTCGGCCTCGGCGCCTTGACGAATTTGTTGGTCAGGCCGAGCTGAAGGATCACCTGTCGATCATGCTCGAAGCCGCCCGACGACGCGGCCAGGCGGCCGACCACGTGTTACTGGCTGGCCCACCGGGACTGGGAAAGACGACAATGGCAGGGATCGTTGCTGCCGAGATGGGCGCCACGTTGCACGTGACGTCAGGTCCGGCGCTCGAGCGTGCGGGCGACTTGGCATCCATACTCACCAAACTCGAGCCGCACGATGTGTTGTTTATCGACGAGATTCATCGGCTTTCGCGAACCGTCGAGGAAATGCTCTATCCCGCGATGGAAGATTTCCAGATCGACATTGTCGTCGGAAAGGGCCCGACCGCATCGTCGATACGCCTGTCGTTGCCACGGTTTACATTGATTGGTGCGACCACGCGGACGGGAATGATTACCGGTCCGTTGCGTGACCGATTCGGCCTTGTCGCGCGCCTCGACTTCTACGAAGTCGATGACCTCCGCTCAATTGTTGGGCGTGCCGCGAGCATTCTGGGTGTACGGATCGATGACGTGGGCGCCCGCGAGATCGCGGGGCGCTCGCGCGGAACGCCTCGTATCGCCAATCGTTTGCTACGTCGTGTCCGCGACTTTGCCGACGTGCGTGGCACGGGCATCATCGATCAGCACACTGCGTCCGAGGCATTGCAGGTGTTCGGCGTCGATGCACTGGGTCTCGACAAGGTGGATCGGGCGATTCTGTCGGCGCTGTGTGTGCAGTTCGGCGGAGGTCCGGTTGGGCTCTCGACGCTGGCCATCGGCGTGAGTGAACAGCCAGAAACGGTCGAGGACGTCTACGAGCCCTTCTTGATACAGCGCGGTCTTCTCGTACGCACCTCGCGTGGCCGTGTGGCGATGCCGATGGCGTGGAATCATCTCGGACTCCAACCGCCGAGCGGCGAGCCATCTCTTTTCTCCTGATCCAGTTATGCACATCAACGACGTTCTTTACGACTTGCCCGACGACCTCATTGCGCAGGAACCCTGCACACCTCGCGATGCGGCGCGTCTGCTCGTTGACCGTGGAACCCAGGAACCAGCGCACATGCGTGTGCGGGACATCGTCGACCTGCTCAATCCCGATGACGTTCTCGTGGTGAATCACACACGCGTGGTGCCGGCACGACTCGAG
>Ga0164293_10002911_pt1 | contig 14521 bp, 12 predicted proteins | sample GEODES118metaG_FD_111487 | JGI IMG/M metagenome (GOLD analysis project Ga0164293, IMG submission 111487) | Eutrophic lake water microbial communities from Lake Mendota, Wisconsin, USA - GEODES118 metaG | ecosystem: Environmental > Aquatic > Freshwater > Lake | place: USA: Lake Mendota...
CCAAAAACGAATGGATTTATCTTCAGTTTTTTCATTAGATGGAAAGGTAGCCCTGATCACAGGCGCTAGCAAAGGAATCGGATTTAGCATCGCAGAAATCTTCGCTGCAGCTGGAGCTAAAGTTGTCATCAGCAGTAGAAAGCAAGATGTGCTGGACGAACAAGCACTTCAGCTCAATTCAAAAGGATACGAAGTGACCCCAATAGCCTGCAATGTAGGCAACATGGCCGAGCTCGCTGTGCTTGTTGAAAAGACAGTTGAAAAATACGGAACCATCGATATCCTCGTAAATAATGCTGCTAGTAATCCTGTTTTTGGACCCGTACACGAAACTACCCTTGAGGCCTTCGACAAGATCATGAATGTCAATGTCAAGGCTGCATTTGAACTAAGTAGACTTTGCTACCCCCACTTGCGAAAGTCATCTAATGCATCTGTCATCAACATTTCGAGCATTGGGGGCTTGTCGCCTGAACAAGGACTTGGAATTTACTCCGTTTCGAAAGCTGCATTAATCTCGTTGACCAAAGTTTTTGCCAAAGAATGGGGCGATTCAAAGATTCGCGTCAATGCCATTTGCCCAGGACTGATTCAAACCAAATTTTCGGAGGCACTTTGGTCCAATGAAAAAATCATGGCCATGATTATCAAACAGTTGGCGATTAAACGTGCAGGAACGGCGGAAGAGATCGGTGCAATGGCATTATTCCTAGCTTCTCCAGCATCCACCTACACCACCGGAGCGATTTTGACCGCGGATGGAGGCTTTACCATTTGATTGATCATGCAGCCTACACAAGATATTTCTTCTGAACAACTTCAGGAACTCCTAAAAGCCTACCGGCAGTTTGTAGAACAGGAAATCTTTCCGATCGATCTGCAGGTGGTCAGAGGCCCCTTCAAACAGTATTTGCCCCAGCTTAAAGCACTTCGTGAAAAAGCTAAGTCCCTCGGACTTTTTGCCCCTCACCTTCCCAAAAATGAAGGCGGGCTGGGATTGAATCTCATTCAATTTGCGCATGTCTCTGAGATTTTAGGCCAAAGCCCAATTGGACATTACGTATTCAACTGTGCTGCCCCTGATATCGGCAATATGGAGCTACTCCACCAGTTTGGATCTAAAGAGCAAAAAGCGAAGTGGCTCGGTCCCCTGCAGCGAGGAGAAATTCGCTCTTGCTTTGCGATGACCGAACCAGATTTTGCAGGAAGTAACCCAGTAAACCTGGCTACCACAGCGGTAGTAGACGGGGATGACTACCTCATTAATGGTCACAAATGGTTTATAACAGCTGCCGATGGTGCACAATTCACCATTGTGATGGCAGTAACCAATCCCAATGCTCCCTCTCCTTACCAGAAGGCCAGTATGATTTTGCTTCCACTAGATACTCCTGGCTATACTTTGGTTCGCAACATTCCCATAATGGGAGAAGCGGGTGAGGATTACCTTTCCCATGCCGAAGTAAAATTTGAGCAGTGCCGAGTGCCAGTGACCAATCGCATAGGACTGGAAGGCCAAGGATTTGCGCTTGCACAGGAGCGACTTGGTCCAGGAAGAATACACCACTGCATGCGTTGGATTGGTATCTGTGAACGCGCATTTGACATGATGTGTACCCGTGCCCTTTCCCGAGAACTCGAGGTGGGCAAAGTTTTGGCTGAAAAACAAACCATTCAAAACTGGATTGCTGAAAGTAGAGCCGAAATCAAGGCCAGCCGTTTGATGGTCTTGGATACCGCGCAGAAAATGCAGGAACTGGGAGCAAAAGCAGTAAAAGAAGATATTTCCACCATCAAATTTTTCGTGGCAGATGTGCTCATGAAAGTAGTTGACCGGGCCATACAAGTTCACGGTGCCTTGGGAATCACGGACGATACGCTCCTCTCCTTCTGGTACCGACATGAGCGCGGTGCACGGATCTACGATGGCCCCGATGAAGTGCATAAATCAGCCCTAGCGAGAAGCATTCTGAAAAATTACAGCAACAAATGAGCAATACGCTAACTTTTAATTTGCTCAAAGAATACTTGGCTACACCCCTAAATTGTCATTCTGAGCAAATTCATATCAACCAGCTTCCTGGAGGTTATTCCAATCTAAGTTTTTTGGTGGAAAGCCCAGCTCAAAAACTCATCTTGAGACGTCCCCCTTTTGGTGAAAAAATTGCCAAGGCTCACGATATGGGAAGAGAGTTTGACATCCTTCAAGGCTTAAAAAAAGCAGGTTACACCAAAAGCCCTACCCCTATCCTTTTCTGTGAAGCCGAATCTATTTTTGGAGCGCCCTTTTTCTTAATGGAATTTGTGGAAGGAGCGATTATTCGAAATAAGGTGCCACAGGGAATGTTGCTGGGCAAGCAGGAATTTGAAAAGCTTTCTAGAAGTGCCGTAGATTGCTTGGTGGAGCTCCATCAGTTGGAACTTGTACAATCTGGCCTGATCCAATTGGGCAAACCAGAAGGCTTTACTCAACGGCAAGTGGTCGGATGGGTGGAGCGGTACTTTAGAGCCAAAACGAACGAATTGCCTGAGCTTGAAATTGCAGCCACCTGGCTTCAGGAAAACATTCCTTCCACTGAATACACAGCCTTTATTCACAACGACTTCAAATACGACAATTTGGTTTTGGATCCTGCTGATCCCTGCAGTATTCGCTCGGTTCTGGATTGGGAGATGGCCACCATTGGCAATCCCTTGATGGATTTAGGTACAACGCTCGCGTATTGGGCGGAAGAAAGCGATCCAGAAATACTCAAACTGTTTAATTTGAGCCACCTTCCTGGCAACCTCAGCAGGGAAGAGCTGATGGATTACTATTTCTCAAAAGCTGCTGGATCCAAAGGAGAAATGATCTTTTATTATGTTTTTGGACTAGTTAAAGTTGCAGTAATCGCCCAACAAATATTTAAAAGATACTCCCAGGGCCATTCCACTGATGCCAGATTTGCCCAATTAATCCATGTCGTGGAAGCTGCAGGCAAAAAAGCGATACAAACCCTTCAAACGAATCAATTCTAATTCCCATGACTCTTCAAAAAATTTGCATCCTAGGTGCTGGAACCCTTGGCTCACGCGTGGCCCTTCAAGCCGCAATTTCAGGATTTACAGTGACCCTTTTTGACCTGAAACAAGCATCCCTAGATTCTGCAAAGCTGACCATGCAAAAAATCCTTCGCCAGCTAGTTCGCGCAGGAAACCTTGCTGAATCACAGGTTCCAGAAATCCTTGAACGCGTACAACCCACCTTGAATCTGAGGGAGGCCTTGAAAGGAGCTGATTTGGTGAATGAAAGTGTGACCGAAGATGTATCAATCAAGAAGGCGCTATGGACTGAAGTTGGACAGCTCGCCGACCCACATACCTGGTTGACGACAAATACCTCCTACCTACTCCCATCCCAGTTTGCAGAAGAAACAGGCCGCCCCAAGCAGTTTTGTGCCTTCCACTTTCATGATGTATTCTATTCGAGAGTAGTTGATATCATGCCTCATCCTGGTACAGACCCTGCCCTAATTGAGGTATTGGAAGTACTCGGAAGGCAATTAAATCAGGTTCCAGTCATCGTACGCAAAGAAAATCCAGGGTACTTATTCAACACCATGCTGATGGCCCTTTTGGGTGCTGCAGGAAAATTGATCACTCGAGAAGTGGGCAGCATCGAAGACATCGACAAATCTTGGATGGTCAATTTCCACATGCCGATGGGACCCTTTGGCATTTTGGATTCCATCGGACTGGATACGGCTTGGCACGTCACCCACAAGATGCCCGACTCGGCTTCGCAAGCCTTTGCAGCGCTTTTGAAAACTTACATTGAACAAGGCAAACTAGGCGAGAAAGCCGGAGAAGGATTCTATACCTACCCCAATCCACGCTACCGGGAACCTGACTTTATTCTGTAAATGAAAATTGGATGTATTTGATTTTTTCGCCCTTATCCGAAAAAATCTTCTCGTAACGCGTCTTGATGCCATGATGTGCATCACGAAGTTCACTTTCGTAAAAATCAGCAGTATTGAAATGGATTTGGCAATCCGGTCGATCCTTCAATACCAAGTCGGTATATTCATAGAGCCCCGTGTTGTCTGTTTTGAAGTGGATGAGTCCACCAGCCTTGACCAACTGCTTGTACATCTCCAAAAACTTCGGGGAAGTTAATCTCCGCTTTTCATCCCCATCCCTTGGAAATGGATCTGGGAAGGTAATCCAGAGTTCGGAGATCTCACCTGGAGCAAAAAAATCCTGCAGCTGCTGAATTTGGGTACGCAAAAAAGCCACGGTATGAATTCCTTCAGCCGTAGCACTGGAGCTACCCTTCCAAATTCTACTGCCTTTGATGTCTACTCCAATAAAATTTTGGTTGGGGTACTGTCTGCCCAAGCCCAAGGTAAATTCACCTCTTCCGCAGGCCAATTCAACGACTAAAGGTTGATTATTGGCAAACTGGAGCGCATTCCACTGTCCTTTTATCTGCTCAAAAATAGGCTTACCAGCCTGTACTACATTGGGATTTACTTCGTTTTGGGCAAAGCGAACCAGCTTTTTTCTACTCATTAAAGATTTTCAATTTCTGCAACTACAAAAGTACTTCCTCCTATAAATATCAGGTCATCTGGCGAGGCATTTTTTCTCGCAAATTCTAGGGCATCCATCACCTTGGGAATTACCTGTCCCTTCAATCCCTTTTCACTTGCCTTGCTTGCCAATTCATTGGCATCCATCGCTCGTGGGATACTTGCTTGGCAAAAAATATAGCTCGCCTCAAGGGGAAGCAAACCCAAAACCTTGGAGATGTCCTTGTCATTGACCATTCCAATCACCATCCACAGCTTCGCATACGCGTAATTCTTAAGTTGAGCCACTACTTCTAGTATTCCTGCTTCATTGTGCCCTGTGTCAGCAATCGTTAAGGGCTTGGTCTGCAAAATCTGCCACCTCCCTTTCAAGCCGGTGCGCTCCGAAATACTTTCCAAACCTGCTTGTATGGCCCTATCCGTAAGGTTCCAACCCTGATCCCGAAGCTGCTTGACCGCCTCCAAGATGCCCGGAAGGTTAAAGCGTTGGTAGTCGCCATTCAAGTCTAACTTTAATACAAACTCTCCCTCACTGCTACGAACTTGAAAATTGGCTCCAGTATCTGAGGAAACACCTTCTGATTTTTGAATTTTAGTTACCTCCCACAGCTCGTCCGCAAATACAAGGCTTGCCTGCATAGCGGCTGCCTGCTGGGTAAATACTGCCTGCGTTTCTTTTTGGCTTTGGCTGATGACAACGGGAACACCTGCTTTGATGATTCCTGCTTTTTCTCCTGCGATCAAGGGAAGGGTATTCCCCAAGAATTGGGTGTGGTCGTATCCAATATTAGTAATAACGCAAAGCTCGGGATGAATCACATTGGTACTGTCCAGGCGGCCTCCCATCCCCACTTCGATCACTGCCACATCCACGGCCTCTTTGGCAAAATACCAGAATGCCATTCCTACAGTCATCTCAAAAAAGCTAGGTTGAAGCTCGTCCAAAAAGGCTTTGTTGTTGAGCACAAATTCAACTACCCCATCTTCGGTGATTTCTTGTCCATCAATCCGAATTCGTTCGGTGAAGGATCGGAGGTGCGGAGAGGTATAAAGTCCTGTTTTATACCCTGCAGCTTGGAAAACCGCAGCCAAGGCATGAGAAGTACTCCCCTTTCCATTGGTCCCTGCCACATGAATTGTTTTGAAAGTATCTTGTGGATTGCCCAGGTGAGCACAGAGGGAAATGGTATTCGTCAAATCTGCTTTGTAAGCAGAAGCCCCTACCCGCTGAAACATCGGTAAGGCATTAAAAAGGTAATCCAAAGTTTCTTGGTAAGTCATTTTACTCCACCTTGATCACAAACGTGATTTTCCCAGTTGAAAAATCAGCCGCTGCAGCCCCAGATTTTTTGAAATTGAGTTGGTTGACTACTTGGCGGTAATAGGCCAATACTGCATTGGATACATTGTATTCCAAGGGTATCGCTTGGACGACTTTACCTGAACTATCCACGGTGATTTTAAAGACTATTTTTCCATTTCGAGTGGATACTCGGTCGTTGATTGCTGGTCGGGAGGCAAAATCCCAGCCTGCCAGATCCAAGCTATACCCAGCACCTCCTGCGGCACCTTTACCTGTACCTGAAGGACTACCCTGATCTCCCTTGGAATTGGAATTTCCTTGTCCCGTGGATGTACTTGAAGGCGAGGCCTTTCCAGACTTACCTCCAGCCCCAAAAATTGCCCGCTGATCCACTTTGGGTTGCTCCACTACTTTGGGGTTTACTTCTTTCGATTCTTCTTTTGCTGGCGCAGCAGTCGCTGTAGTTTCCCCTTTGATGGGAGAAGGCTGGGTACTTACCGCTTGGTAGGTACTTGGCTTAGAGGAAGTTGTTTTTGGAGTCGTTGCAGCAACTGCTTGTTGCGTGGGCGTCACCTCACCTGGAGCGGGAGACTCGGTCGCTGTAGTTTCAGAAGTGGTGGTAGGTATTTGGGATTGATCTCCTGAACCAAGATCCGAAAACCCCAAATTCAACTCCATTCCATAGGTTGGTTTTGGAGGATCCGGTTGCTCCCAAACGACAATAAAGTAAATAGCAAGAAAAAGCAACACCTGAACTCCCACGGTGATGAGTGCCGATTGGATTCGGCTTTTTTGCTCGAGTGAATTGGAGTTCACACCTACCATCAATTGTAGGGTTTGGTCGCTATAGATACATTGGCACCCAGTCCTGCTGCGATGCCTCCAATCTCCACTAAATATTCTACAGGCACCTCCTTATCCAAATGCAAGACTACCTGACCCTTTTTGCCCTCCAACAAGGGCGTGAGTACGGATTTAAGTTGATCTCGTGTTACCAACTGATCGTTGACCGAAAACTGCAGGTCTTTGGTAACCGATACGGTCACTTCCTGCATCACGATATCGGAAGTTTCACTAGAGGGCAAATTTACCGACAAGCCTGAAGGAGTGATAAATGAGGAAGTAAGCATGAAAAATATCAGCAACAAAAAGATGATGTCCGTCATGGAGGACATGCTGAAGGAAGCGTCGACTTTATTTTTCTGCTGCAATCCCATCGCTATTTGTCTTGAAGAAGATCGATAAATTCAATAGAAGTATACTCCATGTGGTGTACCAATTTGGATACTTGGGTGACCAAATAGTTGTAACCCAAGTAAGCGATAATTCCAACCACCAACCCTGCGGCAGTAGTAATCATCGCTTCGTAAATTCCAGAAGAAAGCAATTTGGGGGATACCATGCCATCCTCCTGTGCAATAGAGATAAAAGCTTGAATCATCCCTGTTACAGTTCCTAAAAATCCAATCATTGGAGCAGCACCAGAGACAGTCGCCAAAACGCCCAAGTTTTTTTCCAACTTGTAGATTTCTAGTTTTCCCACATTCTCGATCGCCACTTCAATATTTTTTAAAGGTGAACCAATACGGTCTATCCCTTTGGAAATCATGGCTGCTACTGGAGTATTTTCACCAGCACAAAGCATTTTTGCTTTTTCAACCTGTCCATTTTGCACCAAAATTTTCACTTGATCCATCAAACTCCCTGGAGTTTTGGAAGCCTTGCGGATTACAAGGAGCTTCTGGATGAAAATGAAAATCGCCAATACGAACAATACGTAAAGTGGAATCATCATGTAGCCACCCTTAATCAAAAGATCCAAAAGCCCAATGGATTGACTGCTGGCTGCTACTGCAGCTGGAGTAGTGGTGACTGAATCAATAGCAAGTGTCTGTAATAAAATCATGGTCAATATTTCAAAATCCAATACCCATTTGATTGTTGTGCTTTCAATTCATTAAGCTTGTTAGAAGCTTCACTCCATGAACTGAATGATCCAGCTGCCAATCTATAGTTTGTACTCCCCTCATACGGATATATCAACTGGTATTCAGCAAACTTATTGCCTGTTTTCTGAATAAATCGATCTGTTTCTTCCTCGGTTCCAAAGCTGCCTATCACTAAAAAATACTTCGTCTTTCCTTCCTTTTGGGTTACTCGGGTAATCTTTGCTTGTGTTGCAATTGATGTGCCAGAAGTAGTAGGAACAGCGGGTAATTCGGAAATAACACTCCCAGTAGAATCTGGAACTGAATCTACAGCTACAAGTGCTGAGCTATCCACTTGCGGTTTTTGAGGTACAGCAGTGATTGGAGGCGTTACAGGAACTACTACATCCCCTTCAAGGGGTTCCTGATTGATTTTAAGTTGAAAAACGATTACAGAAACTGCTCCAATAAATGCAAATACAACCACCCAAACCCATGTTTTGGATTTTTTTTCTGGATTCTTTACAAGAGGCTTCGGTGTTTCAACTGGTCTACTTGGCTTTGTTTCTTTTTTCTTTTCTACAGTAGCGACAGGAGGAGCCTTTGGCAATTCCTCAACAGGAGGAGGCGTTGAAACCTTTGCTTCTTTTGCTTTAGACTTTGATTTAGAAAGTGGGCTAATTTCTACAAAAGGGAGACCAAAATCCTTGGGATCTGACCATTGTTTGGGATTCGATTCTTTTTCTGCCATGGTGCTATTGAGAAGATACTAAACTAACTTAAAACTAGGTAAAGCCCAACCCTAGGCATTGGTAAATTAAAATTTGAAACTCAGCCCCCCAACTCCTTGAATTCCACGCACTGGATAGTTCATCCAACGCATGTTATTTCGATTCAATAAGTTGGCTCCATTGGCAAACACTGCTAGACGGGAATTAATTCGATATTCCAAATTGACTTGCAGGTCAACCACTACAGGCAATTTGACCACCTCAGCTTGCGTGGGTAAGGTATCTATCTGTCCCAAACCTCTTGCTTTCATGCCCCCTAAAACTTGGAGATTGGCTTGAAGAGTAAAATTCTTGAATGGAGCAAATCTATGGTTCATACCTGCCGTCCAAGTAGGTCGATGCCAAGCAGTTTGCAGGGTACTTAAGTTGTAATGGAAAAAATCAAGCTGGGCAGTTACCCTATATTTTTCGGAAACTGAAAATTCCACATCTGAATTGAACTGCAGCACAGTAGCCTGCTGATCGTATACCAATTCAAACCTAGAAGTATCAGCAAAAGAATTGACAAAGAAATGAAGATTGGACTGCCGACGAACAGCCATGCCTGCCCGATACACTAATTTATCGGTTGCGAGCCCCTCTACCCCTGCCGCAAACTCAAAGGAGGTAACCGTATTCAATAATTGATCATTAGGTCCGAGGAAAGGATTTTCTTGAACAAAACTTCGGTAGGTATTGCGCTGAACATCACCAGAAATAGCTGCGTTCACTTTGAGATTTCCGGATACCTGATAGGTGGATTTTAGTACTGGAAAAATGCGAATCGCAGGTTTACTTTCCGCTACTGAATCATTATCAGAAACCAAAACAACAGCAGCTGTAAAATGAAAATCACCATATTCGTAGTACCCTTCAGGTCGCATTGAAAAATAGTTTCGGTTGAGGTCATACTTTAGGTCTTCTGTTGCCGTCGTAAAGTACGAAACCCCCAAACTAGCCTTCATTTCTTTGGATGGTCTAAATTCTCCTTTTCCTTCAAACCCAAGTTCCTGCTCTCGCACTGCATAGCTATCTCTGAATCCTCCCAGAACGATTTCCCCAGCATATCCAATTCGACCCACTTTGTCTAGGTCTCGGATCCCCAACTTTAAATCTCCATGTAGTTGCTTGTTTGGAGCAAAATAGGGTCCTGCAAAATCCACATTGGGAGGGATTACAAATCCTAAGTCTCGACCGTAAAAGGTGTAGGCATCTCTTTTTAGCTCTAGGGACGAATACAACTCCGATTCATCTAAAAAGTAACTCACATCCCCAGCCAGTTTGGTATGTGATTCTTTACTTTCCTCATCCATCCAGCGTACTGGGCCTTTTCCAAAACTCTGGTGGTGGAATTTTGTAGCATACTGCCATTCGGAGGATTGGGTAGAAAGGTAGCGTCCTTCAACCAAAGGGGATAAAAAATTACCGTAGCCTACCCGAACCCATCCTGGAAACAAATCCAACTTGGGAGCTTTCCATTCTTTTTTGGCAGGTTCCGTTTGAATTTCAGATGCAGGAACGGGAAGAAAAAATGGCATTATTGGAAAAGTGAGCGATCCCAAGGCTTTGGTCTGTGGCAATACAGGCATCTTTTCGAAACTTCGGATCTGCTTTGGCAATCGGATTTCTCGATCTTTTTGAATCACAAAAACCTGATCTTGAAGACCTCCTCGTGCAGCAGTTTGTGCAGCACTAAAATTTAGGCTTCCGAAAAAAACCACTGAAACTAAGAATAGGATGTAAATTCTTCTCATGATTTAGTCCAGGCTTTTAAGTGTAGCTGCTGCTTTTTCTTTGACCATAGCATCGGTAGATTGATCTATCACGGATTGGAGGGTCGCCTTGGCTTGAAATACCTCTCCCAACTTCAGGTAGTTGTCAGCCAGAAGCAAAAACATGCTTCCATACCAATAATCAAACTCGGAAAATGGAGTCGAATAGTCGAAAATTAATTCGTTTGAACCCTTAAAATCACCCTTTTCTTGGTATTGAAGCGCAAGCAGGTACAATGCTTCTGCCGCCTCCTCAGTGGTGTATTCCTGGATTAGCTGGCCAAAACTATCCTCGGCCTCAGCGTTTTGTCCTAGGGAGCGCTGGGATTTGCCTTTCACCAATAGCGCTTTAGCAGCTGAACCTGGAATCAATTCCTCTTGCGCAAGCAGTTGGGTTGCCGCAGAAATTGCCTGAGGGTAATCCTTCATGGAAAAATGGGATGCCATCAATCCTTGCGTCACCTCTGCTTCATCCAATGGAGATCTGGATTGGCCTACAATAGACGTAAAATAGCGCAAGGCTTCCTCAAACTCTTCTCTATCCAAGGCGATATTCCCCAATTGTTGTAGGGACTTGACACGGTACGGAGATGCGGGCTGCTGCTCCATCAGCTTAAACAAATCATAGGCTCTTTCTACATCTCCAGCTTGTTTGTAAGCATCCGCTGCAAAGTACAAGGCCTCACTTTTTTGAGCCGATTCTGGGTAGGTCGTTAGGTAGCTATCCAGTGCCTTGGCCGCCTGAGGAAACTTTTGGCTGAGGTAGAGGCTCTTCGCAGATTCATATTCTAGCGTTTGAACAGATCCTGTATTGCGGTTGGTATTTTTATAGTTTTGAAGGTACTCTCCAAACTCTTCTGCTTTGTCCTGTACGGCTAAAGCCTCTTGCAGGCCTTTCAGCGCAGCTTCAGAATTTTCTGCCATTGGATGCTCTTCCAAAATCTTTTTGTAGTCCGCTTGGGTTTGACCGAAACGCTGCAATGAATAGTTGGCCACTGCCCTCCCCTCCAAAGCATAAGGTAGGAATGGTGAATTTGGTCGTTCACGGATCAATTCACTAAAGGCGGTGGTTGCTTCTTCGTAACGAAGCTCTTCGAGGTAAATCTGACCCTTCTGGAAAAATGCATCCTCCAAGTAGACACTCGTTTTAAAATTTGCAAGCAATAGGTTGAGTTGCTCTACAGCCGCTTGATTCTTTCCCTGGTAGTTGGTCACCACTGCTAATTGCAGGTGCGCATAATCCTGTCCTGCTACTTTTTGGTCGATGGCCTCCGAGAAAGTTGCCTCTGCCTGAGCAAATTTCTTTTGAACGAAATAGCAATCTCCCAGCCTCAGCAAGGCATCTTGAAATGCCGCTTCATTTTTGTTTCGTTGACTGTTACGGTAGGTTTGGAATTGCTGCTCAGCCAATCCATAGTCTTGCGTATTAAAATACGCATAGCCCAATCCGTAAGTAGCCTTCAAAAAATAGGGATCAGGATCTGAAGATTGTTTGAGGACAAGCTGAAAGGATTCAATCGCCTGGGCGAATGCCTCTTGTGCACTGTAAATCTCTCCCTTCCAGAAATGTGTCTCAGCCAAAAGGTTGCGATCCAAAGGAAAACTTTGAGATTTGGTCAAATAGCTAAGCGCTTGCTCAAACTTTTGATCCCGGTAATATATCAGTGCCTGGTAGTAGGCTACTTTTTGATAGGCTTGTTGAAGGCGCGGAGATTTGCTTTTGAGCTTATCGAGTTGCTCCAACACGCGGAGGTAGTCGGAAGAATTGAGCAAGGCCTCAGAAAGCAAGGTTTCTGCTTCCCCAAATCTTTTTCCTTGGGGATAGCTAGTCAAGTAATCGTCCAAGGTATTGACAGCCACTTGGAAATTTCCACGCTGTAAATTGATCTTAGCTAAGTTGAATAAGGCTTCTTCTTGAATTCCTCGATCAATTGAACTTGCAGAAGCCACTTGAAAACTAGTAAGTGCATAGGGAAAATTACCTTGCTGCACGTAGGTATGTCCCAAATAGTAGCTTGCTGCTTGAGCGATATCTGGATTTCCCAAGGCTGCCACCTTCAGGAATTCACTTGCCTTTAGGTAGTTCTTTGTTTCAAAAAAAGAGATTCCTGCTTTGTAATATTCCTCCTTGGTCAATTCACCCGATTTAAAAGAAATAAATGAATTGTACTGGTCTGCAGCATTCTTGAACTCTTTCAGCGCATAGTGCGACTCTGCCAAGAATAAATGAATGGATTCTTGTTGGTCGAAAGACTTCCTCGATGCGAGTAAAGGAGTCGCATACCCGATGGCTTCGGCATACTTGCCTTCCTTGTAATACAGTGAAGTCAACAAATAGGGAACCTTGTTAGAATAAAATTCACTTTCCGCAGCAAGCTGGAGCTCTCGGATGGCCTGTTGGTTATTCCCCTGCTCCATGGCAATGTAGCCACTGTAATACAAGGCATCTGCAGCTAAGGGAATGGCCAACTCTTTGACTTGATCCAAATAGCTGGCCGCAGCGGCATAATCCTTGAGTTGAAAATAGCTGTAGCCGACTTTAAAGGCTACATCCGCACGGCTATTCTTGTTTATCAAACCAATCGGAGCAAGCGCAAAAGCTTCAATCGCCTCCGAAAAACGGTTTTTGAAAAAGTAGTGATTTCCTAAAAAAATGGCTGCTGTAGCCACTTCAGGTTGTCCTGAATAATCTTGAACAAACTTTTTGATCAGGCCCAAACCATCTGGTCGATCCAATTGTAGTGCTGAAAGCGCACGTTGAAGTTCAGCTTGCTTTTGCTTGGGAAGGTCAAGTCCCGTTGCAAGCAGCTTGGTGTTATCGTAAAGATTTGCAGCAAATAATTGCTGCTCGTACAGGTTGGCAGCTCGATCTAAACCCAGCTGAGCACTGCTTTGGTAAAGCGAAGATTGTGAAAAGGACTCCAGCGCGAAGCCCAGTCCTGCAAGCAGAACCAAGAAGTATTTCATGGCAACTAGTGAATTCAATGCAAAATTTTGTAGACCAACTCTCGGAGTATTTCTCCTTCAGTCATGCTTCCAGAATCTACTCCTTTAAAACGAAGGTCTGCCTCTTTTAGGTATCCAAATACATCAATTACCTTGCCCAACTTGTAATTTTTTGCCGCAACTACATATTCTTTAACTCCGTAAGGGTTCACACCAATGGCAGCAGCGAGTTGCGCCTCAGGAATAGGGCCTGCCCGATGTAGTAGTGCAACTCTAGAAAAATAAGAATAAAGCAGGGAGAAAATTGGAATAACGGGATGATTTTTAGGGTTTTGAATGAAGTAATGCACAATCAGATTGACCTTATTGACATCGCGAAACCCAATTGCTTTGGTCAATTCAAAGTTGTTGTATTCTTTGTGGATGCCGATGTACTTGGAAATGTGATCTACCGTAAATCGAGTCGGCTCAGGAAAATTGATGAGCATCTTTCCCACCTCATTGGTCATTACTTCCAGGTTGTTGCCAATGGAGTCAGCAAGTAACTGCCCCGCTTTCGCTTCAATTTGATGGCCCAATTCCTTAAAATAGGTTTCAATCCAGTCGTTTAGCTTCCAATCCTTAATTTTTTCCGCTTCAACAAAGACCGCTTTTTTTTCAATCTCCTTTTTTAGTGTGCTCCTGCCATCCAGTTTTTTATGCTTGTAGGCAAACACCAAAATGGTGCTTGGCAAGGGATTGCTGAGGTAGCCAATCAATAATTTCTGGGCATCTTCTTTTCCGAGGTCGGGAATATTCTGCGCCTCCTTCACCAAGACCAGCTGTCGATCAGCCATCATCGGAAATTTACGCGCATGGGAAAGTATGGTACTTACCGAAACTTCCTTTCCATACAGCACAAGCTGATTGAATCCACGTTCAAATTCTGGAATGGCATTCTTCTCCAGGTAGTCACTGATCTGGTCAATGAAATACGGCTCATCGCCCTGCAAAAAATAGATTGGGGCAATTTTATTCGCTTTTAAATCTTTTAAAACTACTTCAGGAAGGAGAGCCATACGGTAAATCACTCGTGCACTTAAAGATAATAGATGGCAGCAATCCATCGAGAATTTCTGAGCAAATAAACTTTAATCGATGATTCTAGGTTAATTTTGCAAGCCAATTGAATGACGATGAATTTTGAAAAAGGAGTAGCCCTATACAAGGAAGGTGATTTTGAAGCTGC
>Ga0164293_10002912_pt1 | contig 14519 bp, 13 predicted proteins | sample GEODES118metaG_FD_111487 | JGI IMG/M metagenome (GOLD analysis project Ga0164293, IMG submission 111487) | Eutrophic lake water microbial communities from Lake Mendota, Wisconsin, USA - GEODES118 metaG | ecosystem: Environmental > Aquatic > Freshwater > Lake | place: USA: Lake Mendota...
GCACAGCAATCGGTATGGTGATTTGACCTTTTGAGGTGAGGGTGGCGGTGGACATGGGCAGCTCCTTATTCCTTACTTCATTGTAAGGAGGTTTCCACCGTCAGGCAATAGCAAACCACAAGGTTCTTTGGCCAAGAAGTCATAGACAGCGCGAATCGGGCCGCTGTTCTTGATTTCTCGGTGAACCGTGAGCCAAATCGGTCAAACAGGCAGTTTCATTTTGGGCAGCAGCAGCTGCACTTCGGGCTCGGTGGCGGCCACATAGTCAGCCGCGAAGCCAACGCCCAATCCCGCTTTGACGTGGGCCAAGCGGAAAAGGGCGCTGGCTTGGGTTTGTGTGAGTTATTTGGATGTGACTCAATGGCTTAGCGCTGCCCATCAATGCGCCAACTTCAAGCCATTGATCTTCATCAGCAAATAGATGTTTTGCAGCTCGGCCTTTTCGCAGTCCGGGGCGCCCACCCAGCGTGACAAAGCAGACGCGGGCATGTGAATCGTCTTGCCCTGCAACGCCACTTCCACGCGGAAATAGCAAGGATTGAATTCCGTGAATGAAATCACTTTGCCCCATTGGCCCACCGGCCAAGGTTTGCGAATCACCACCACCTCGTCGCCTGGTCGCGCCAAGCAAAGCAGGTTGTCTTCATAGGCTTGGTGGATTTCATCGTTGGATGTTTTCGCGCTGGCCCGTGCGAATTCGTTGGCAAATTGAATAAATTGTTCTGCTTTCATACCCAGAGTATCGGTATGGAAGTGGATTTTCTTGAATGCAAGCTACCCGGGTGTCCTCAGCACTGCACAAAGCTCCGGTGCTGCTGGGCTTTCGCAGCAATCGCATCTTTTTGCTCGGGTATCAGCCTACTTCAGCAGCTGCATCACCGCCGCATGGTCGCCTTGTTGCGCCATGTCCCATGCTGTGAGACCGCGGTCATCTTTCAACAATTTGTTGGCACCTTGGTCCAGCAGCCGCCTCACGGCCTCGGTGTGGCCTTGGCCTGCCGCCCACATCAGCGGCGTCAAGCCGTCCACATACGCTGCATCCACTTTGGCACCACCGTCCAGCAGTTTTTGCACCGCGTTGGTGTGGCCCATGCCAGCGGCATACACCAGGGCCGATTTGCGCAAGCGATCCACCTCTTCAAGCTTGGCCCCTTTGTCAATCAACAACTGAACGATGTCCGCGTTGCCCGCGTAGCTCGCGGCAATCAGGGGTGTGACTTTCTCAAGAGACGCCAGGTTCACGTCACCGCCCGCGTTGATCATCATTTGCACGATGTCCATGCGGTTTTTTTCAATCGCCAAAAACAGGGTGGTTTTTCCCAAGCGATTGCGCGAATTGGGTGCCGCGCCCCGGTCCAGGCTTTTCTTCACGCCTTCGGCATCGCCTTGGCGAGCCGCCACCAGCAGCTGTGCATGAACCGTCAAATTCGCATCGGTTTGTGCTGTGGCCACCGATGCCCAGCACAGGAAAAAACCGAAACAAATAGTAAGCAGTCGAGAGAAAACACTCAGGGTAAACATCATGATGGGGCTCCGAAAGTTGAAGGCTTAGGCTGTGGAAGTCTTAAGGGATTTCCCTTGGCCATGGTTTCTTTGTCGTGCAGATCGAAACCGCGTGGTTAAGATGATGCATGGGAAATTTTCCTTCATTTAATCTTAGTGTTGGGATAGCACAAGGTTATCTTAAGAAAAATTCCCAGAAATCCGACCATGTCACTCGCTGCAACAAGGATTGAAACGAGCACAAACCTGGTTTTTCAAACAATGGCCGAAAGGCCGAAGGAGCAAACATGCACAAGATTGGAATCTCATTGTCCAAAACCATCGCCTGCTTGGCGGTGGGATTTTTGGTCGGAGGTGTGGCTCAAGCGCAAGTTGGAAAAAGCATCTCGGTGCAGCAATCGCAATTGACTGCGGCTGACAAAGATGTCAACAACAACCTGCACTCCAATGGAAGCTACGCACAAACCCGCTACAACTTGAACAAGCAAATCAACGGCGACAACGTCAGCAAGTTGCGTCCTGCTTTCACGTTCCAAACTGAAGTGCTCGAGTCCATGCAAACCGCACCCATTGTGGTCGACGGCATCATGTACATCACCACTTCTTACAACCATGTGTACGCCATTGATGCGGTCACGGGCAAACAGTTTTGGCATTACAAACACAAAATGGGCCCGGTCACCACTTACTGCTGCGGCCCCAACAACCGTGGCGTGGCCATCATGGGCGACCGCGTGTTCATGGGCACCTTGGATGCCAAGCTCGTTGCGTTGGACGCCAAAACCGGCAAGTTGCTGTGGGACACCCAAATTGCCGACCCCGAGTTGGGTTACTCTGAAACCATGGCACCTGTGGCTGTCAACGGCCGCATCTTGATCGGCACCAACGGTGGCGAATACGGCATCCGCGGTTTCGTGAAATCCTTCGATGCCAAAGACGGCAAATAGCAGTGGACCTTCCACACCATCCCCGAAAAAGGCCATGAAGGTGTGTGGGCTGTGAACGATTCCACCGGACGCAACATGCTGCGTGACATCAAGGCGGAAAAAGAGCAGTTGGCCAAGCAAGGCGGCGACTTCTACAAAACCTTGGGTGGTGGCGTTTGGATGGCACCTGCTGTCGATTTGGAAACCAATTCCATCTTCTTCGTGGTGGGCAATCCTTCCCCTGACCTCTACGGCACGGAGCGTCCTGGCGACAACCTCTACACCGACTCGATCGTTTCCTTGGACCTCAACACCGGCAAGTACAAGTGGCACCACCAGTACATCGCCCATGACGTGTGGGACTTGGATGCTGTGTCGCCTGTCATCCTGACAGAAGCCAAAGGCAAAGACGGCAAGATGACCAAAGTGGCCATCCATGCTGGCAAAACCGGCCATGTCTATGTGCATGACCGTGCCACTGGCGCACTCATCCGCTTCTCTGAAGCCATGGTTCCCCAAGACGGTTTGTGGACATTGCCCACCAAAGAAGGCGCCAAGATGATGTTGGGTGCCAACGGTGGCGTGGAATGGAGCCCCATGGCTTTCAATCCCGAAACACGCTTGGCTTATGCAGCCAACTTGTTGCAACCCATGACCTACCACGTTGAGCCTTCAAAGTACCCTGGCGGCAAGCTGTGGTTGGGCGGTGCGTTCAAAACCATCCCCAGCGAAAAGCAATCCGGTCGTTTGTCTGCTGTCAACATTGACACCGGCAAAGTGGCATGGAAATTTGAAACCGACGAGCCCCTCATCGGTGGCGTGTTGGCAACAGCTGGTGGCCTGGTCTTCAACGGCGAAGCCAATGGTTTGTTCCGAGCTTTCGATGCCAAAAACGGCAAGAAATTGTGGGAATACCAAACCGGTGCTGGTGTGAACGCGCCTGCCGTGTCTTATGCGGTGGGTGGCAAGCAATACATCGCGGTGGCCTCGGGTGGCAACAACCAAATTGACGCCAAGCGCGGCAATTCGGTGGTGGTGTTCGCACTGCCTTGAAGCCACTGAACTGACCTTTCGTACAGGCCTGAGGTGCACGTGAATGCACCCAGGCCTTTTTTGCATTTGATTGTTCAAAACACATGAAAAACCTCTCTACGCTTCTCATCTCCTTGCTTGCATGGCTGTGCTCGCCCGCCTGGTCACAAGCTGACATGCCCGCCAAAGCCGGTGTTTGCATCGGTTGCCATGGCCCTAACGGCAACTCCACCATGCCTGGCGTGCCCAGCCTGGCTGCTCAAAATTCGCGCTACATTTACCTGCAGTTGCGGGACTATCAAGAAGGCCGCCGTCAAAATGACTTGATGACGCCCATGGTGGCGGGTTTGAGCAAAGACGACATGCGTGAAATTGGCAACTACTATGCCAAGCAAAAGCTCACCAGCAAAGGCTTCAAGCCCGATGCTGACAAAGCCAAGCTGGGCAAAGCCAAAGCCGATGAAACCTTGTGCGCCATGTGTCACCTGGGCGAGTTTGTCGGTCAAAATGATGTGCCCAAAGTCGCCGGTCAAAACTTTGATTACGTTGTCAAAACCATGCATGATTTCAAAGCCAAAACACGCACCAACGACGCTGGCAACATGACCAGTGTGGCCAGCACCTTGAGTGACACCGACATTGAAAATTTGGCGCATTACATCTCAGGACTGAATTGAACCCATGAACACCACCACCCTAGACAGGCGCGTCTACCGCGATCCCAAACGCTGGGCTTGGTGGTTTTCTTTGTTGGTGCCTTTCTCCATTGGCTTGGGGCCCTTGCTGATGCAATGGACCGAGCAGGCCTACACCCTGTGGTGGCCTTTCGTGTTTTTGTATGTCGCCGTGCCGCTGCTGGACGCCATGCTGGGCGAAGACCGCAGCAACCCGCCGGAGTGGGCCGTGCCGCAACTCGAAGCCGACCCGTTCTACCGCTACCTCACCTATGCCTTGGTGCCCGTGTTGTGGGGTTCATTCGTGTTTGCGGCATGGTTTGTGGCCACGCGTGAATTAGTCTGGCATGCACAACTCGCCATGGTCCTGAACGCGGGCATTGTGGGTGGTTTCGCCATCAACCTCGGCCACGAGTTGGGCCACAAACACAACCGCTTGGAAAAAACCTTGGCCTTGTTGGCGCTGGCGCCCAGCGGCTATGGCCATTTCAGTGCCGAGCACAACCGCGGGCATCACACCGAAGTGGCCACGCCCGAAGACACGGCATCGGCGCGCATGGGCGAATCGATTTGGCGTTTTCTCTGGCGTGAAATGCCAGGGGGCGCAAAGCGGGCTTGGCAGTTTGAGTCTCAGCGTTTGCAAGACAAAGGCTGGTCCACCTGGAGCCTGCACAACCAAATTGTGCAAGGTCTGGTTCTCACGTCAATGCTGTGGCTGGCACTTTGCCTGTGGCTGGGTGTGGGCGTGTTGCCGTTCTTGCTGGCCGTGGCGGCCTGGACCAATTTCCAACTCACCTCGGCCAACTATGTCGAGCACTATGGCTTGTTGCGAGTGAAGCAAGCCGATGGCCAATATGAACGCTGCCAACCCTGCCACTCATGGAACAGCAACCACGTCATCTCCAATTGGATTTTGTTTCACTTGCAACGCCATGCCGACCACCATGCGCATGCCAGCAGGCGCTATCAAGCTCTGCGGCACTTCGCCGATGCACCGCAATTGCCCAGTGGCTACAGCGGGATGTTTTTGCTGGCCTATGTGCCCAGCTTGTGGTTTGCGGTGATGAACCCGCGCTTGCTGGCTGCGGTGGGGCGAGACCCCAACCGCATCAACTTCGACCCGGCACAGCGCGAAGCCCTGTGCCAGCGCTACGCGCTTACTTGACGCCTGCAGCTGCTTTCAAAGCAGCGGCGCGGTCCGTGCGCTCCCAAGTGAACTCGGGCTCGTCGCGGCCAAAGTGGCCATAGGCTGCGGTCTTCTCGTAGATGGGGCGCAGCAGGTCCAGCATTTGAATGATGCCTTTGGGGCGCAGATCGAAATGCTCGGCCACCAAGGCGGCGATTTTGTCGTCCGCGATGACGCCCGTGCCGTGCGTGTTGACCGTGATGTTCATCGGTTTGGCCACACCAATTGCGTACGCCACTTGCACCTGGCACTGCGTGGCCAAGCCCGCAGCGACCACGTTTTTCGCCACATAGCGGGCCGCGTAAGCAGCAGAACGGTCCACCTTGGAAGGGTCCTTGCCCGAGAACGCGCCACCACCGTGGGGGCAAGCGCCGCCGTAGGTGTCGACAATGATTTTGCGACCGGTGAGGCCGCAATCGCCTTGCGGGCCACCCACCACAAATCGACCGGTGGGGTTGATCAGGTAGCGGGTGTCTTTCAACCATTCTTTGGGCAACACCGGCTTGATGAGCTCTTCAATGATGGCTTCATTGAAAGACGCTTTCATCTTGGTGGAGGTCTCCGATTGGTCGGGGCTGTGCTGGGTGGACAACACCACGGTGTCGATGCTGTGCGGTTTGCCGTCCACGTAGCGCATGGTCACTTGGCTTTTCGCGTCGGGACGCAGGAAAGGCAAACGGCCATCGCGGCGCAACTGCGCTTGTCGCTCGACCAAACGGTGGGCGTAGTAAATGGGGGCGGGCATCAGCTCGGGGGTTTCTTGGCAGGCGTAGCCAAACATCAGGCCTTGGTCGCCCGCGCCGATGTTCAAGTGGTCGTCAGACGCGTGGTCCACGCCCTGGGCGATGTCATTCGATTGCTTGTCATAGCACACCATAACCGCACAACCTTTGTAGTCGATGCCGTACTCGGTGTTGTCGTAGCCAATGCGCTTGATGGTGTCGCGCGCAACTTGGATGTAGTCCACATGCGCGTTGGTGGTGATTTCACCCGCCAACACCACCAAACCCGTGTTGGTCAGCGTTTCAGCGGCCACACGGCTGCGCGGGTCTTGTTTGAAGATGGCATCGAGGATCGCGTCTGAAATTTGGTCTGCCACTTTGTCGGGGTGACCTTCCGAGACGGATTCGGAAGTGAAAAGAAAATCGTTCGCCATTGAAATACTCCTGAAAAAAAGATGGACGCGTTGCCAACTTCGGGAGTTCGGCGAACGCTTTAGCAGATGGCTGTGAACCAGCCGACTCTTGCGAGTTTGTCGCCCTGCAAGTTGCTTCATTAACTCAGCGACAATCGGCATTCTAATCAAAAGCGACAGTGTTTTTTAAAAGTATTGTTCGACCAACGCAATTGCTTATTCAATGACCGGCTTGTTTCGTTTCTTGGCTTTTTTGCCGCTGCCCTGGATGCACCGTGTCGGTGCTGTGCTGGGGTGGCTGGTGTGGTGGCTCTCGCCCACCTACCGCCGGCATTTCAAAGAACAGTCTGCGCAAGCGGGTTACAGCTGGCACCAGGTGCGCGATGCAGTGGCCGCTGCGGGCTGCCAAACCTTGGAATCATTTCGCGTGTGGTTTGGTGCGCCCATGCCCATGCATTGGGAAGGCGTGCACCACATCGAAGAAGCTTATGCACAAGGCCATGGTGTGTTGTTTCTCACGCCGCACCTGGGTTGCTTTGAAATCACCGCGCCTTCGGGCGCAGCACATTTCGGTCCCACACGCGGGCCCATCACGGTGCTGTACAGACCGGCAAGACAACCGTGGTTGCGTGAATTGCTCAGCCACGCGCGCGAGCGCGCTTTCATGAAAGCCGTGCCCACCAACATGGATGGCGTGCGCCAACTCTTGAAAGCTTTGCGACGAGGCGAAGCCGTGGGTTTGTTGCCCGATCAGGTGCCGCCAGATGGCTTGGGTGTTTGGTCTGAGATGTGGGGACGCGAGGCCTACACCATGACCTTGGGTGCCAAACTCGCGTTGCAAACCAACGCGGCCGTGGTGTTGGCCTGGGGCGAGCGTTTGCCAAAAGGTGCGGGCTATTGCGTGCATGTGGAGCCCCTTGGTCATGCCCTGGATGCCGACTTGAACACAGCGGTCAAGCAACTCAACCACGCCATGGAACGACTCATTCGCCAATGCCCTGCCCAATATTTGTGGGGCTACGCCCGCTTCAAGCAACCGCGCAAAGAGGGGCTGGCATGAACCCCTTGGTGCTGGTCATGCGCTTGCTGGCGCTGTTGCCCTTGTCGTGGTTGCGTGGTTTGGGTTGGGTGCTTGGGCAGGTGTTGTTTCACACTTCAGCGCGGCGCGGTCATGTGGTGGCCACCAATATTGCTTTGTGTTTCCCCGACCTCAATGCCCAACAGCAGCGTGCCTTGAGGCAACAACATTTCGTGTACTTTGCACAGTCGTTTTTGGATCGGGCTTGGTTGTGGCACGCTTCAGAAGATGTGGTTGCGCAACGCTTTCAATTCGAGGGCCATTTCCACAATTTTCAAGACCCTTCGCCGCTGATTGTGTTGGCGCCGCATTTCGTTGGACTGGACGCCGGTGGCTTGGCCATGACCTTGCTGCAACAAGCCCGCATGTCATGCGTGTATGTGCCGTTGAAAAACAAACGTGCAGAGGCCTGGATGACCGAAGGGCGCAAACGTTCTGGCCGCGTCCTCACCATCGCCCGACGCGAAGGGCCCATGCCCATGATCAAATCTTTGAAAGACGGCTGGCGTTTGCATTTCTCACCCGACATGGACTTTGGCATCAATGGGTCGGTTTGGGCTGCGTTTTTTGGCGTGAAAGCAGCCACACCGTCGTCGTTGTCGCGCATTGCCAAACTGGGACGCGCGCGCGTGTGTACCGTGGTCACACGCCTGACCCCACAGGGCTACACCTTGGTGATGGGGCCGGTGTGGGAAGACTTTCCAACACAAGATGTGGATGCCGACACCCAGCGCATGAATCTGGATATTGAAACATGGGTGCGTCAGGCCCCAGCACAGTACTACTGGGTGCACAAGCGTTTCAAAACCCGCCCACCAGGCGAGCCTTCTTTCTACCAAGCGGGCGCAACGCTCAACGAGCCAGATTGACCAGCGCTTGCAAATGCGCCTCTGATTGCATGGAAGGTGCCGTGGCTTGGGTCCGTGGTTGCTGCCACGCCCGCGCGACTTTGTCGGCAATGGCTTGTGCATCCATCGCTTGTTCGCACACTTGCGGGGCCGCCAAATCGCTGTAACTCTCGGCGAAATGCCAGACATGGGGGCCATGCACCACTTGGCACGCCAAGGCCAAAGGTTCATGGGGGTTGTGTCCGCCAATGGGGGCCCATGAGCCGCCCAGCATGGCGATCGGGGCCAGCCGGTACCACAGGCCCATGTCACCCATCGAGTCGGCGATGTACACGGCTTCGTGCTCGGGCAAGGCATTCGTTTGACTGCGCAGCAAACTCGGCGCTGTGCAAAGTTGGGCAATCTCGGGGCCACGGTGGGGGTCACGCGGGGCGATCACCAACAACGCGGATGGATGTTGCTGGCGCAAGAGGTGATGCGCTTGAAGAGCCAACGCTTCCTCTGACGGGTGACTGGAAGCCAACAGCCATACCGGTCGGTTCAACAGCATTTCTTGCCATTGGGTCAGCTCAACTTCATCACAACGCAGTGGTGCCGACATGGCTTTGATGGTGCCTGTGACCACCACCTTGTCGGCAGGCGCACCCAGTTCAATCAGACCTTGTCGGGCTTCATCGTTTTGCGCCCACAGACTGCCAAAGCCCGGCAACAGCGCTTGGTAAAGCCATCGCCCCCAACGTCGCCTGGACATGGCGGCTGGGCCGAGTCTGGCATTGACCAACGCGTGGGGAATCTTTTGTTGCGCGGTGGCATGCACCAAGGCGGGCCACAAATCCATTTCACACCAAACCGCCAGCGATGGTTGCCAGTGGTCTAGAAAACGACGCACGGTGTCGGGCGAGTCCACCGGCGAAAACTGGTGGATGAAACCAGGCAACAAACCTGTTTTGTGCAAGGCATCGCCGGAGGTCCGCGCTGTGGTGGTGATTAAAAAATGCGCTTGCGGCCAAAGCTTGCGGATGTTTTGAAACAAGCCGTACAAAGCCATCGCTTCACCCACCCCCACGGCGTGGCCCCAGACCAATGGCCCAGTGGGTCGAGGTGGCGGTGACACCACCCATTTCTGCAAAAGACTTTGCGGGGTTTCTTTGCCGCGTTCAAGCCGCTTCTTCAACACCCATCGCCACACAGGCTGCATGACCCGGGACAACCACACATAGGCAAGCAGCGCCAAGCGGGCTTTCATGCTGCTGTCGCCTCAAGCCAAGGCAGCAGCACGGCCAAGTGTTTTGGGGTAGAGCCTGCGTGTTCTTGGTAAAAGCTTTCTGCGCCCGCCATGGCTTGGGCATAGGCTTGGGGGTTGCTCAACAATTCAAGCATGGCTGCCGCCAAAGACGGCACCGTCATGTGCTGCTGCAACACCCCGCAGGCCAAGGCTTCAACGCCTGGGTATTCGATGCCCCACATGCTGGGCCCCACCATCACAGGTTTTTTCAAAGCCAAGGGTTCGATGATGTTGTGCCCACCGGTGGGTACAAAAGAACCACCGACCACCACCAATTGCGACAACGACAGGTAAAAAAACATTTCACCCAAAGAGTCACCCAGCAGCACATCCACATCGGTCATGGCGAGCAAGGGGTCGTGGGCTTGAAGCTGTTCGTTCAACACTTGACTGCGTCTGACCAACCGGAGCCCAGCGGCTTGCAAAAGCACAGCGACTTCATCAAAACGCTGGGGACTGCGCGGCACATAAACGACCAAGGGCTTGGGCTGGTGGGCATCTTTCAAGCCCGATTGCAACAAGCGAATGGCTTGCAAAAACGACGCATCTTCGCCCACCACGGCACTGGTGAAACACACCACCGAACGCGCTGTAGTGGCATCCGAGCGCAAGCCCCATGCATTCAGCAATGTTTGCGCGGCTTCAAGCTGGGCGGGTGGAATGGGCAAATCGAAACGCGTTTCGCCAACCACCACCACTTGCTGGCAACCCACAGAACGAAACCGCTGGGCATGCGTTTCAGATTTGCACAACACCAAGTCGTAGGCTTGAAACAGCGCGGACCTGAAGCCACCCCACGCCAGGTCGCGCGCCAAACTTTGTTTCGGGTATTGCGCGTTGGCGATGCACAAGGGAATGCCTTGTTGTTGAACGGTTTTGAGCAGCACCGGCCAGGTGTCTATTTCAGTCATCATGACCATGCGGGGGCGAACATGGCGGATGAACTTGTGCACGGCTGAACGCCACTCAAACGGCACATACGCCACTTGCAACATGCCACTGTGGATGGCCTGCTGGAACAAAACACCCGCCGCCGTGCGTCCCGCAGGGGTGAGCGTGGTCAGCATGATCGGGTAGCCCACATCCAACAGACCCTGCACCAAGGGTGCTGCACCGCGCAGTTCACCCAATGACGCTGAATGGACCCAAATGGGATTGACAAGTGTGGTCTTGGTTTGCCCCCAGCGCTCATTCCAATGCTGGCGGTACAAAGGTTCGCGTTGTCCCCGATGCCACAAAAAAAGCAGCACCAAGGGCATGAACACATGCCAAGCGGTTTCGTAAAGCGCCATCAACACGCGAAGATGCCAATCGGGTAGAAAGCGTCTCAACGGCTGTCTCCGCCCGGGAATGAAATAGATAGAAGGCGCATCGTGAGTAGAAGAGGGTGGGGACAGTATAGTAAGGCCCTGAGATGGTGAACATGAAAATCCTCGTCCTTGGCACTGGCTCTATTGGAAAGAGGCACATCGCCAATTTGCTCAGCGCTGGCGTGCAAGTGCTGTCCTACAGCTATCGACCAACCGCCGACACCAACCCCCTTGATGCGCGCGTCACGCGCTTGGCAGACTTGTCTGCCGCGTTGGCCTCTGATGTCGATGGCGTGGTGGTGGCCAATCGCACCGATCAGCACATGGCCGTGGCTTTGCAGGCCGCCCACGCCAAGAAGCATTTGTTTTTGGAAAAGCCGCTTGCCGTGTCCTTGTCGGGCGCCGATGAGCTCTCGCAATTGGTGGCCCAGCACCGCTTGGTGGTGGAAGCGGGCTTCATGTGGCGCTTTCATCCAAACTTATTGTGGATTCAACAATTTTTAAACAGTGGTGACTTGGGCGACATCATGTACATGCGCGCCGCATTGGGCCAATGGCTGCCTGATTGGCGCCCTGGTACCGACCACCGACAAGGCTATGGCGCTTTCAAGGCCACCGGTGGTGGCGTGGTGTTCGATCTGGTTCACGAGCTCGACTTGGTGCATTGGTTGCTCGGGCCCGTAGAAGACGTCACCGCCATGACCCAGGTGGTCCCATCCTTAGAAATCGAGACCGAAGGCATTGCGCAAATAGGCTTGCGTTTGGCCTCGGGGGCGCTGGCACAAGTTCACTTGGACTATGTCCGCCCCGGCTATGGCCATGAGTTGGAAATCGTGGGACGCCATGGCGTGTTGAGATGGAACTTCATGCAAGGCTTGGTAGAGCTGCAAAAGGCCTCGGGGCCAGTGGACATCGTGCATCGGGTGCCTGCGAATTTCGAGCGCAACAGCATGTTTCAGCAGCACATGGCGCATTTTTTGAGTCGCATTCGCCAACCCGACATCGCTGCTGCATCCCCCTTGGCAGACGCGTTGGCTGTGTTAAAAGTGGCATTGGCCGCGCACGAATCGGCAGCCACGCGTTGTTGTGTGCGCCCGCAGGCGTTGGGCCCTTCGTTTGATTTGAAAAAGAATTCTCTATGAACATCACTTGTGTGATTGGTGCGCGTGGCGGCTCCAAAGGTGTCGCAGGCAAGAACATCCGCCCCTTGCTGGGCAAGCCGCTGATTGCCTGGAGCATCGAGCAAGCTTTGGCCTGCCCAGACATCACGCGTGTGGTGGTGTCCACCGACAGCCCAGCCATTGCTGAAGTGGCAGTGGCTCACGGGGCCATGGTGCCCTTCATGCGCCCCGACGCCTTGGCCGACGACAAAGCTGGCAAGTGGGAGGTTTGGCAGCATGCGCTGCAAGCCTGCGACCAGCATTTCCCAGCAGAACCAATAGACCTCTTTGTCGATTTGGATTGCACCTCGCCGCTGCGTGATGTGGCGGACATTTCCCAAGCCATCGCCCAATTCAAAACTGCACACATGGATGCCGTGTTCTCGGTGTGTGAAGCGCGCAAGAATCCCTACTTCAACATGCTGGAAGTGGTGGACGGGTCGCAAAGAATTTGCAAGCAACTGCCCAAGCCGATCGTGCGTCGACAAGATGCACCCAAGGTGTTTGAGCATGTGGCTTCGATTTATGTGCTGTCTCCGGCTTATTTGCGCAGCGGCACCGGCTTGTTGTCAGGGCGCACGCAGGGCTATGACATTGGCGTTGACAAAAGCTTGGACATCGACAGCGAATTTGACTTTGAGTTGGTGGAGTACCTCATGCGCAAACGCCTGGGCCTCTAACCGCCCTTATTTTTTTGAAACAGAAGAAACAACATGCAAGATCGATTCAATCTCACAGGCAAAGTCGTGGTCGTCACTGGGGGCACCGGTTTGCTGGGTTCGGCCTATTGCCAAGCCTTGGCTGATCACGGTGCACAAGTGGTCATGGCCGATTTGGCCGCCGCCGACCCGATGGGCAAAGCCAAGTTGGTGCAGACACCCACGGGCGTGGTCGCGCATGGCGTGAATTGCGATGTGGGCCAAGAGGCCCAAGTGGTGCAGTTGTTTACCGATGTGATGGCGACATTTGGCCGCGTGGATGCGGTGCTCAACAACGCCGCCGCCACTGGTGAACACCTCATGCGACAGGGTGCAGTGTTTTCGCCTTTTGAAGACTACCCGCTTGCCGTTTGGGAAGAAGTGCTCAAGGTCAACCTCACGGGCGTTTTTTTGGTGGCGCGTGAAGGTGGCAAAGCCATGCTCAAGTCGGGCGGCGGCAGCTTGGTGAATGTGTCCAGCACCTATGGTGTGGTGGGCCCCGACCATCGGATTTACGAGGGGATGAAGTTCGCTTCGTTCCCAGGTTACTCAGCCACCAAAGCGGGCGTGCACGGCTTGACCCGTTGGTTGGCCACCTACTGGGGCGACAAGGGGATTCGTGTCAACACCTTGGTGCCTGGTGGCGTGGAGAACAAGCACGACCCCGAGTTCGTCAAACGCTATGCGGCACGCACCCCACTGGGCCGCATGGCCAAGCGCGAAGACATGGTGGGCATGGTGATTTATTTGGTGTCCAATGCATCTGCTTATTCAACCGGACAACAATTCTTTGTCGACGGCGGCTGGACCGCTGTTTAGCGGCAAGGCCTCTCCAACACGCTCTTTTGTACAACCCGTCAAACGCTATTATGAAAATCGGACATCGACACATTGGATTGAACCAAGCACCGTTGGTGATTGCTGAAATCGGCATCAACCACGGTGGCAGCTTGGAGGTGGCCAAAGCCATGGTCAGCGCAGCGCATTTGGCCGGTTGTGAAATCGTCAAGCACCAAACGCATTTTGTCGATGATGAAATGACCGACGAGGCCAAAACCATTTTCCCGCCCAATGCGGACAAATCCATTTGGCATGTGATGCAAGAGTGCGCACTGGGCAAGGACGATGAAATTGCATTGAAGAAACACGCCGAGTCGCTGGGCATGATTTACATCTCAACGCCTTTTTCCAGAGCTGCGGCCGATTTTTTGAATGAGATTGGTGTGGCCGCCTTCAAAATTGGCTCGGGTGAGTGCAACCATTTGCCCCTGATTCGCCACATTGCCCGCATGGGCAAGCCCGTGATCATGAGCACCGGCATGCAAACCATCGACAGCATGCGACCCTCGGTGCAAATTCTGGAAGATGCGGGCATTGACTACGCCTTGTTGGAATGCACAAACTTGTATCCATCCCCCCCAGAGATTGTGAGTTTGCGCGGCATCACAGAATTGCGACAAGCCTTTCCCAATGCGGTGGTGGGTTTTTCAGACCACAGCATCGGCCCTGAAATGGCCTTGTCGGCCGTGGCCTTGGGCGCGTGTATTTTGGAGCGCCATTTCACCGACACACGCTACCGCAAAGGCCCAGATATTTCATGCTCGATGGACCCGGCCGAACTGCGTTTTTTGATTGACCGATCCAAAGAGATTCACACGGCTTTGAACAACCCCAAAGTGCGCAC
>Ga0164293_10002913_pt1 | contig 14512 bp, 11 predicted proteins | sample GEODES118metaG_FD_111487 | JGI IMG/M metagenome (GOLD analysis project Ga0164293, IMG submission 111487) | Eutrophic lake water microbial communities from Lake Mendota, Wisconsin, USA - GEODES118 metaG | ecosystem: Environmental > Aquatic > Freshwater > Lake | place: USA: Lake Mendota...
CTGGTTATCGAAGATACGCATGAGATTCAGGCAGCGCACCCCCACCTTCTCAGGTTGCAAGCTCGAGAGAGCAACAGCGAAGGCATTGGTGCGCTAACAATTCGCGAATTGATTCGACATGCGCTTCGAATGAAACCAGATCGAATCTTCCTGGGCGAGGTTCGGGGCGCGGACGTTCTTGATCTTTTCCTCGCTTTGAACACCGGGCATGCTGGAAGTGGCGGCACGATTCATGGAAATTCACCACGGGATATCCCCAATCGCATCGCTGCGCTAGCCATGACAGTTGGGATTCCTCGAGATGGCGCACTTGCCCTCTTCGCTAGTTCGATAGATCTCATTATTCACTTAGATGGTGGGCGAAGTGGTAATCGAATTTCCTCAATTTCACAAGTGGTTGCTGCCGACGAGAACGTAGTAATTGAAGAGCTGATCAGCCCTCCTGAAGATTTCACACTCGAGCACATAGCGCATCTGAAACGAGCGTTGCTCAAGTGATTCTCACCTGGTTGCTACCTGGCGCCCTCCTTCGACCAGAGCCTAAGAATGCGCTCACGCGCCAGATGGAATTTCTAGAATCAGTGATTGACGATGCAGAGAGCGGCGAGCATATTCATGTCAGCTTTGAACGACATCGCTATCGAGATCTTGCCGGTACTCCGATTGAAAAGTTCTGCTATCTCTCAATCGCGCAAGGGCTGGCGCTGCTGCCGCCACTTCGCGAGTTGGCACGCCAATGTAAATTCCAGATAGAGCGTGAGCGTGCAATTGACGTGGAGATTGCGCCAGCTCGAGCAACGCTCAAACTGCTCACCTATTTTCCAGCGCTCATTCTTTTTGGCGCGGCAATCGGAAATGTGATGCCAGTAAATCAGAGTCTGCTTGCGCCGATTCCGGTTGGAATGGTTCTTCTCTCCATCGCGCTGCAAGTATTAGGTCGACGATGGTCGGAGCGGATTATCGCTCACGCACGAAGTTAGCATTCAGATGCGTGTGATTTCGTTCCTTCGATCGATACATCTGATGCCAATGGTGGGCGCCCTCATACCGCTTCTCTTTTTTGGTATGTGGTGGGTTTTAGTCGCGCCAATTGCCTATTGGCTTCTTAAGCGAACGCTAACGCTCCTTCCTTCCGAGGCGAGCGTTGCGCGCGCAAAAGAGCGTGAACGCGAGGGGCTTTTCTTTCTCTCTGCGCTGGGCGGCTCGCTAAAAGCTGGGCTGCCACTTCTTCCAGCCTTAGCAAATGTCGCCTCGCTACTGACTAGTTCCCTAAAAAGCGATATCGAAAAGGTCTACTCGCTATTACTTCTGGGTGCAGAGCCAAAGCAGGCATGGGGAGTACTCGTTGATGACCCACAACTTGGCTCCTGTGCCCGCGCAATTGCACGTGCCCAGCTTGAAGGGCGCTCGCTTGCCGTTGTCGTCGATCGAATGATTACTGAGGTTTTTGAGAAGTCGCTCACACGCTCAAAAGAACGGGTGAAATCACTCTCAGTGAAGTTAGCGCTCCCTATTGGTCTGTGTTTTCTGCCTAGCTTTCTTATCGGCGGAATCGGACCAGTGATCTACTCTTTCTTTTCTTCATTGAGAATCTTTTAACAGCTCTCGACTTTCCCCATCTATCAATCATTCAATTTAGATAATTTCTTAGGTAGATGAGAATTCCTTCACGAAGCATTATTTCTGTTATCAACTCAAAAGAAGGAGAATGACATTGTTCGCTAAAACAATTGTGTTCATCAAAAGCTTTAACTCGGCCCGAATCTCTGGCGAGCTAGGAATTGCCACCGCCGAATATGCAGTAACAACAGTTGCAGCATGCGGCTTCGCGGGAGTCCTTTACAAACTACTTGGTTCAGAGAGTATCGCGCAATTGATTGGTGATCTCCTGCGCCGCGCACTTTCAACTTTCTTGTTGTAATTCTCGTGCAAAATTCTCATCACAATGAACGCGGAAGCGCTACTGCTGAACTAGTAGTGGCGCTCCCGATCGTTATCACTATGTTGTTGTTAGGCGTGAATTTCTTAGGAGAAACGATTCAAAGAGAACGACTTCGCTACATTGCAGAAGGTGTAGTACAGGCAGTTATGCGCGATGAGAGTCAGAGCGATATTGCGCGCGAAGTAACTCGAACTCTTCCCGGCGCGCGGTACTCGGTGATCCGCCATGAATCTGATGGCACTTTCCAAGTCACCGTTCGCCATCGCGCGGCGAGCGCGAGCGCTACAGGCTTGCAGTGAGTCGTCCATACGCTAGCGAGGCAGGAAGCGCGGCCCTTTTCACGCTCTGCTTTGCCTTCCTATTAATAGGTGTGAGCGCTCTAGTAGCGATCGAAATCGGGCAGATCGGGGCGCGGCGCGCCGAGATACGAAAAATTGAGGCGGTCGGGCTGGCTGCGATGGAACGGGCTGGGGGCGCTGGCGCCCTGGCCTGCCAGATTGCCCAGGCTAATTTCGCTATTCCCTGCGAATTTGGCGGGGACGAGATAGCCCTGCGCCCATCCTGGGGCCCCGCCGATTGGGCGGTGCGGGTGGGGTGGCGCGCCCAGCAGTCGGGGGTTTGGTAGCCCATTGGTGCGTTCATGGCGAAGGCGATTCCAAAGTAGGCCGCTTCTCGCCTTACACTCTTTCTAGAAACGTTTCTGTCCGCACCCCATAGATGGCCGCTACCGGTCATCGCCATGGAGTAAATAAGGAGTATCTATGACTTCCACTGTTCAGGTGGCCGGCTCAAACCTGACCCTCGCTTATGCAGTTCTTGCTATCGCAATTGCTGCCCTAGCCGTTGCCTTTGGGCTGCGCGCTCGGGTTCTTGCTGCAAGCGAAGGAACCGAAAAGATGAAGGAGATCGCAGCTGCAGTCCAAGAGGGCGCTGCTGCATATCTCACACGACAATTTCGCACACTTTCGATTTTCGTAGGAATCGTCTTCTTCCTACTGCTCGCTCTTCCCGGCGATGGTGATGTTCGAATCGGACGTTCAATCTTCTTCCTCGTTGGTGCAGGGTTCTCTGCATTCGTTGGTTACCAAGGAATGTGGCTTGCAGTTCGCGCGAACGTACGTGTGGCTGAAGCAGCACGCGACGGAAGCGCAGAGCGATCGGTGCAGATTGCATTCCGCACTGGCGGCGTCGTAGGTATGTTGACTGTTGGTCTTGGTCTTGCAGGAGCAGCCCTTGTCGTTGTTCTCTACAAAGCAGATGCACCATCAGTTCTTGAAGGATTTGGTTTTGGCGCTGCGATGCTCGCGATGTTCATGCGCGTTGGTGGCGGTATTTTCACTAAGGCTGCCGATGTCGGAGCAGACCTTGTAGGTAAAGTCGAACAAGGAATTCCAGAAGATGATCCTCGTAACGCAGCAACAATCGCGGACAACGTTGGTGACAACGTTGGTGACTGCGCCGGTATGGCAGCAGATCTCTTTGAGTCATACGCGGTAACTCTTGTTGCAGCGCTCATTCTTGGTCGCGCTGGATTTGGTGATAGCGGATTAATCTTCCCGCTTATTGTTCCTGCAATTGGCGTTCTCACTGCAGTACTTGGAATCTTCCTTACTCGCCTTCGCCCGACAGATAAGAACGCAATGAGCGCAATTAACCGTTCATTCTTTATGTCAGCAATTGTCAGCGCGATTCTCGTAGCGTTTGCAACGTTTATCTATCTGCCAAGCAGCTTCTCACAATTCGCAAACGTCTCACCAGAGATCGCTGGCGCAAGCGGTAATCCACGAACACTGGCACTCGGTGCAGTATTCATTGGAATTGTCCTCGCAGCTGCTATCCAAGTTCTTACTGGCTTCTTCACCGAAGTTGGTCGTCGTCCAGTAAATGATGTTGCTGCCTCGTCACAAACTGGCGCTGCAACAGTCATTCTTGCCGGCATCTCAGTTGGCTTCGAATCCGCTGTCTATTCAGCGCTTCTTATCGCCGCAGGTGTATTTGGCGCTTATCTACTAGGCAATGGCATCGTCGTACTTTCACTCCTTGCAGTTGCGCTCGCCGGTTGCGGCTTGTTAACAACAGTCGGAGTCATTGTTGCGATGGATACCTTCGGACCTATCTCTGACAACGCACAAGGCATTGCTGAAATGTCCGGCGATGTACATGGTGAAGGCGCAAAGATTCTCACCTCACTTGATGCTGTCGGAAATACGACAAAGGCAATTACCAAGGGAATCGCAATTGCAACCGCTGTTCTTGCTGCAACTGCGCTCTTTGGATCCTTCACCGATGCAATCAAGCATGCTGTAGAAGAGAGTGGCAAGAGCTTGGCAAATCTTGGCGTTGAGTTCTCCGGAATTCTCAACGTTGCCGATCCTCGCAATCTCGTCGGTCTGATCATCGGCGCAGCAGTGGTCTTCCTCTTCTCTGGCCTTGCAGTCAACGCGGTATCGCGCGCTGCTGGTGCAGTGGTGATGGAAGTTCGTAACCAATTCAAACTTCATCCTGGAATCATGAACGGAACCGAGAAGCCTGAGTACGGTCGCGTTGTCGATATCTGTACTCGCGATTCACTCCGTGAGCTTGCAACTCCAGGACTCCTTGCAGTTCTTGCACCAATCTCCGTTGGATTCGGACTTGGCGTTGGCGCGCTTGGCGCGTACCTTGCTGGCGCAATCGGCACCGGAACCTTGATGGCGGTGTTCCTTGCTAACTCAGGTGGCGCATGGGATAACGCAAAGAAGATGGTTGAAGATGGCGTCTACGGTGGCAAGGGCTCACCAGCTCACGCTGCAACGGTTATCGGCGATACAGTCGGCGATCCATTCAAAGACACTGCAGGTCCAGCAATCAACCCACTTATCAAGGTTATGAACTTGGTAGGTCTGCTTGTTACGCCAGCAATCGTCGGACTCACACTTGATGAGAATGACACCGCACGAATTGGAATCGCGTTGCTTTCCCTTGCCGTGATTATCTTCTCACTCGTGCGTAGCCGTCGTAAGGCAACTGCGCTCGTATAAATGACGCTCTCGTATCTTTGATACTGAGTAATTTGCTAGAGCCGGGGAGGTAAACGTGGCGAAGAAGAAAACGCTAGTCATCGTTGAATCCCCGGCAAAGGCAAAGAAAATTGGGAGCTTTTTAGGTAGCGATTATGTAGTTGAGGCAAGCCTTGGCCATATTCGCGATTTGCCCCAACGCGCTGCAGATATCCCCGCCGATGTGAAAAAAGAGAAGTGGGCTAAAGAGGGCGTTAATGTCGATAAGGATTTCGAACCGCTCTATGTGATTAACCCCGACAAGAAGAAAAAAGTCTCTGAACTCAAGGCGCTTTTAAAAGATGCCGATGAACTCTTTCTTGCGACAGACGAAGATCGCGAGGGCGAAGCGATTGCCTGGCATTTACTTGAAATTCTCAAGCCAAAAGTCCCTGTACGACGTATGGTCTTTCATGAGATTACGAAAGATGCAATTCTCGCGGCAGCAAATGACACCCGCGAATTAGACCAACGACTTGTCGATGCGCAAGAGACCAGGCGCATCTTGGATCGGTTGTATGGATATCGACTCTCTCCTGTCTTATGGAAGAAAGTCATGCCACGAATCTCGGCTGGACGTGTGCAATCTATTGCGATGCGCCTTGTGGTTGAGCGTGAACGCGAGCGTCAGGCTTTCGTTGCATCAGACTGGTGGGATATCACCGCGCATTGTGCACTTGGTTTTAACGCACGTTTATTGACTCTTGATGGCGCAAAACTGGCCGCCTCGAGCGATTTTGATGCGAACGGAAAAGTAAAAGATAAATCCACATCTATGTGGTTAAAAGAACAAGAAGCGCTCGCTATTGTTGAATCGCTAGAAGGTTGTCAATTAACTGTAAAGTCAACGGAAGAATCACCTCGAAGTGAGAAGCCAAAAGCGCCATTCACGACATCTACATTGCAGCAGGATGCTGGAAGTCGTTTGGGATGGGGTGCGCAGTTGACGATGCGCGTGGCACAACGGCTCTATGAGAATGGGTACATCACTTATATGCGTACCGATTCGGTGACGTTGGCACCATCGGCAATCGAATCTGCTCGTACTGCAGTTAAATCTCTATATGGTGCTGACTATCTTCCCGATTCGCCGCGTATGTACACCGGAAAGACGAAAAACGCGCAAGAGGCACACGAGGCGATTCGTCCGGCTGGAGATGTTTACAAGACGCCAGGTGAATTAGCGAAAGAACTTACTCGCGAAGAGTTTTCGCTCTATGACCTGATCTGGAAGCGAACTATTGCTTCACAAATGGCAGATGCCAAAAAGATGCAGATGCGCGTGGACTTAGAAACTAAGAGTAAAGATGGAAAGATTGCAGGATTTCGCGCCAATGGTTCGGTCGTTACCTTCCCTGGCTATCTCGCTGCATATGAAGAGATTGTTGATGATAAGAGCGCAGATCTTGATAGCGAAGTTGAGATGAGATTGCCACCAATGAAGAGCGGTGATGTCATGGCCGTAACACGTTTCGTTGGCGAGGGACATCAAACAAAGCCACCAGCTCGTTATACCGAACCTTCGCTGGTAAAGAAGTTAGAAGAACTTGGCGTTGGCCGACCCTCCACCTTTGCGAGCACAATCCAAACAATCCAAGATCGCGGATATGTTGCTAAACGTGGCCGGGCGCTGATCCCGTCGTTCTTGGCATTCTCTGTCACCGGATTGTTAGAACAACATTTTCCGCGGTTGATTGATTATGACTTTACAGCCAGCATGGAAGAAGACCTCGACAAAATCGCACTTGGTGAAGAGAACCGAGTTGCATGGTTAAAACGCTTCTTCTTTGGACATGATGGAATTCCAGGTCTTGCAGAGATGACTGATGACCTCGGCGCTATTGATGCGCGCGAAGTTAACACGATGAATCTGGGCGATGGCATAGAAATCCGTGTTGGCCGTTATGGTGCATATTTGCAAAAGGGTGAGGGCGAGAATCGCATCATTGCGAATATTCCTGAAGATCTCGCGCCGGATGAACTAAACCTTGCAAAGGCACATGAACTATTTGCACGACCTTCTGGTGAGCGCCAATTAGGTGCACATCCTGAGTCCGGATTGCCGTTGGTAGCAAAGACCGGCCGCTTCGGCCCGTATATCGTTGAAGTACTTCCGGAAGATACGCCGAAAGTGAAAGGCAAAGCGCCAAAGCCTCGCACCGCATCGCTTTTTTCTACCATGTCTTTGGATACCGTAACTATCGAAGAGGCGTTAAAGCTCTTTGGATTACCTCGCGTTGTTGGCGTGGATCCCAATACCAGTGAAGAAATCACGGCACAGAACGGGCCCTATGGTCCGTATTTACGTCGGGGTAAAGATTCACGTCAATTAGCGAGCGAAGATCAGATATTTACCTGCACGCTCGAAGAGGCTCAAGAACTTTACGCACAACCAAAGCGTCGCGGTCGTGGCGTTGCAAAAGGTCCGCTTAAGGATCTTGGTCCAGATCCTGTCACTGGGAAATCAATTCTGGTTAAAGATGGAAAATTTGGCACATACGTCACTGATGGTGAGACAAATGCAACCTTGCGCCGTGGCGATATCGTTGAGCTACTGACATTGGAGCGGGGTATGGAGTTACTTGCAGAAAAGCGCGCTCGCGCTACTCAAGACTAGGCTTTGGCCATGGAGCCAACACTTCAGGGTGATATACGAGGTGTCCTTTCGATAAAGCCATTTCGAAAACTATGGCAATCGATGGCCTTCTCAAGTTTGGGTGATTGGCTTGGCCTGCTTGCAACAACGGCGCTCGCACAACAATTAGCTGGTGGTGACTATGCGAAGGCGAACTTTGCCATCGCAGGTGTATTTATCTTCCGATTACTGCCATCGGTGTTCCTCGGGCCGCTAGCAGGTGTGATTGCAGATCGTTTTGATCGTAAGCGAACAATGATTGTCTGTGACATATTGCGTGGGGTTATATTTGCAACAATTCCTATTGTTGGAAGTTTGCTCTGGCTCTACATTGCAACAATTCTCATTGAATCAATCACACTCTTCTGGTCGCCAGCTAAAGAAGCTTCCGTGCCAAATCTTGTGCCACGCAATCATTTAGAAAGTGCGAATCAGGTGAGCTTGCTTGCCGGGTATGGGACAGCGCCAATCGCTGCATTGCTCTTTACATTCTTAGCAGTTTTCAATTCTGCCCTAGCAACGGGAATTCCATTCTTTAAGAGCAATCCAGTAGATATGGCGTTATACATAAATGCGGTGAGCTTCCTCTACAGCGCTCTTGTCATAGCAAAAATACAGATACCGCGTACACCCGCAGAAAAAGGTGAAGCGCAGGTAGGAATAATTCGCTCACTCCTAGATGGTTGGAAGTTTGTTGGGAAATCGAAGAACATTCGCGGACTAGTCCTAGGCATGCTCGGAGCCTTCATCGCTGCAGGAGCAGTAATTGGGCTCGCTCGAACATTTGTGGGCGATCTTGGTGGCGGTGAAGCTGCTTATGGAATCTTATTCGGCGCTGTTTTCACGGGATTAGCGCTCGGAATCGCATTTGGTCCCAAAATATTCGCGCAATTCTCGCGGAAGAGATTATTTGGTGCATCGCTTTCAATGTCAGGAATAATGCTCGCGATTCTCGCGTTGATTTCAAACCTCGTACTTGCCATATCCATCGTCACAATCTTGGGATTTTTTGCCGGTATTGGTTGGGTATCTGGATTTACCATGCTTGGTTTAGAAGTAGAAGATTCAAAGCGTGGTCGCACCTTCGCGTTCGTGCAATCGCTCATCCGAATCACATTGGTACTTGTCCTCGCAGTGGCACCAATCATCGCGGCCGCGATAGGCGAACATACTTACCGGTTCCGCCAAAGCGTTTTGGAATATAACGGAGCATCTGTAACGCTGTTAATTGCTGGAGTAATTGCGACAATCGTTGGCATCATCTCATTCCGACACATGGATGATCGCAAGGGTGTTTCCATCTTTAGCGATATCGCCGCGGCGCTTCGGGGTGAACTAGGAGTGCGAAACACCTTCTCCGCAACAGGTTTATTCATTGCCTTCGAAGGTGGCGAAGGAGCAGGCAAATCTACGCAAGTAGTGAAGTTACGTGAAGCGCTCGAAAAGTTAGGCGAAAACGTAGTTGTCACTCGCGAGCCTGGTGGTACTGAATTAGGGAAAAAACTACGCGAGATTCTGCTGAGCAATGAGACTGGAACTATTGCACCACGAAGTGAAGCGCTCCTTTATGCTGCAGATCGCGCGCACCACGTGGAGAGCGTGGTGAAGCCGGCGCTAGTTGAGGGTGCAATCGTGATCACCGATCGATATATGGATTCTTCCATCGCTTATCAAGGCGGCGGTCGAGTCCTTGCGCCGCAAGAGATTGCACGGATCTCGCGATGGGCGACAGATAGCCTTACCCCATCACTTACCGTTCTCCTTGATGTTCCTGCGGAGACAGCCTTTAAACGCTTCGCCGATCGAGACCGATTAGAGAGCGAGCCACTTGCCTTCCACGAGCGGGTGCGCACCACTTTCCTCGAATTGGCAGCATTCTCCCCAGATCGATACCTGGTCATTGACGCCACCGATTCAATTGAGAGAATTGCCGAACAGGTCCTAGCGAGAGTGCAGAGCCTCTTAGCCAATCGGAGGAAGTAATGACGGCACTCTTTGGCGACATCATCGGCCAAGAGCGAGCTGTTGAGATACTTCAGAAAGCAGTTGTAGCTGCGCACGCGCGCGATGGTTCGCAATCGATGGTTCAATCTTGGTTATTTACTGGCCCTCCAGGTTCTGGTCGTTCTCATGTTGCGCTCGCATTTGCTGCAGCTTTGTTATGCGATACAGGGGGGTGCGGCAGCTGTCACTCGTGCCATCTAGCAAAGCGCGGTTCGCATCCAGACCTTGAAGTAATTCGCACCGAAGGTCTCTCACTGAAGATTGATGAGGTACGCGAAATAATCGCCCGCGCATCGTGGGAGCCAAGTTCAAGTCGCTTTCGAGTGGTTGTCATCGAAGATGCAGAGCGCTTGACTGAGAGCGCAGCTAACGCCTTACTTAAGGCGATCGAAGAGCCAGGAGTGCGAACAATCTGGTTGCTATGTTCACCCACTATTGAAGATGTTCTCCCTACTATTCGTTCCCGTTGTCGACAGATTGCATTAGTTACCCCGAGCACAGCGGCTGTAGCAGCGCTACTAATCCGAGAAGAACATGCGCCAACAGAAATCGCTGAGTTTGCTGCGCGCGCTAGCCAGGGTCATATCGGTCGGGCGCGCTTTTTGGTTAAGGAACCCGAATCACGCGCTCGCCGCGATGAGGTGATCACCTTCGCACTTGAGTTATCCGATGTTGCAGGAGCGATGGCAGGTGCGGCGCGACTGATGGAGATCGCTGGACTTGAAGCTGCAAGTGAAGCCAGCGAACGAGATGAGATTGAGCGGGAAGAATTAGCGACTGCGCTCGGCGCAGGTGGAAGTGGCAAAGGAGCACCAAGTGGATCAAGTAAAGCGCTCAAAGATTTAGAGAAAGAGCAGAAATCTCGTGTTACCCGTGCGACTCGAGATTCAATCGATCGAGCTCTCTTAGATATTGCAACTGCCTACCGTGATGTGCTGTCGGTACAGATGGGGGCTTCAGGCGGGCGAGAATTAATCAATGAACACTTACGTGGTGAAATTGAAAAACGCGCCGCAAGCAGCGACTCTGAAGGAGTTATGAAGCGCTGGGAAGAGATTATGGCCACTCGCCGCACCTTAAAATTCAACGTTGCTCCACTACTTGCGCTTGAAGCGCTTTTTCTGAAGGTTCGCTTTTAAATGCTGCTGACTAAGCGAAGAATTGCGCTACTTGCGACCTTCGTGATTGCCACCGCCACCACACTTGTGTACCGAGCACAAACCGGTGATGGTTGGAGCTTTGCCGATTATCAGAATCAGCAATTGACATGGATTGAATGTGGTGGGCCATTTCTTTGTACTGATCTCACTGTTCCCGTTAATTATGGAAAGCCAGGCGGAGAACGGATGCAGTTATCTCTGGTGAAATACCCTGCGACTGACAAAAAGAAGCGGTTGGGTTCGCTCTTCGTTAATCCCGGGGGGCCAGGCGCATCTGGCGTTTCATATGCCTACGCAGCTGAGTACATCGTGAGTAAAAAAATATTGAGCGCTTATGACGTAATTGGTTTTGATCCGCGTGGTGTCGGTGGGAGCTCAGCTGAGCGTTGTCTGAGCAACAGCGAGACAGATCGATTGATTGAGGCAAATGGTCCAGTAGTTGATGGTTTGAGCTTGTCTACACTTGAAGAGTCCTCAAAGCTACTTGCTACTAGGTGTATGGAGAAGTTAGGGGAGCGCTTAAAGTTTTTAGGTTCGGTAGATGTCGTGCGCGACATGGATCTGATGCGCCAAGTTCTTGGTGAAAAGCAGTTACATTTTCTCGGCAAGAGTTACGGCACATATCTTGGACTTGTCTATACAAGTATGTTTCCTAAAAACGTTGGTCGCTTTGTGCTCGACGGTATCGTGGACCCTAATTTGAGCGCTAATGAAATAAATAAGGCGCAGGCGCTTGGTTTTGAGATTGCGCTAGATGCTTTTCTTACCGATTGTGTAGACAAACAGGATTGTTTTGTAAAGGGAACGTTAGACCAAGCGCGCGCAGCAGTTACTAAGCTGCAAGATTCCGTAGCAAAAGAAGCGTTACCTGGAAAAGATAACCGTCTGGCAACAGAATCAATTCTGGTGCTAGCAATGGTAGCTTCTCTTTACGATTCGGAGACCGGTTGGCCTGCGCTAAATAAGGCGCTTAAGGATGTGTACAAAGGCAATGGCGCGCGACTTTTTGATTTAGTAAATGACTACGTGGTGCGCGATGGGAAAGGTCGCTACCCTTCGAATGAAAATGAGGTTGCCTACATCGTTAATTGTTTGGACCGCACTGATGATGCAAGTCCGGAACGTTTAGCCAGTGATGCGGAGCGTTTCGAGAGTTTCGCCCCGCATTTTGGCCCGTACATCGCCTGGTCGACGCTGCCGTGCCATTACTGGCCCTATGAACCTGTTCGCCCTCCCGTTCCATTGAATGGAAAAGGCGCCCCGGATTTCGTGGTGATTGGCACGACCCGCGATCCCGCTACCCCCTACAGCTGGGCGACTGAGGTCACGGCGAAGTTCCCATCGGCCTATCTCATTACCGCCGACGGCGATGGCCATACTGGCCACGGCCGCGGCTCCTCCTGTGTAGATAGCGTCGTGGACACCTTTTTTCTCACGGGCGAGTTACCAACTCGGCCGCTGCGCTGCTCGCTCTAGCAGCGCTCGCTCGTGGTCAAGAGCACCCCTTCGGATAGGGCAGGATTTACCTCGTGCACTTAGACCATATCTCTTACGTTGCATCGCATGATCACCTCATCGATGAAGTACAACGAATCGGTTCGCGACTTGGCGCAGGTTTCATGGATGGCGGAATTCACCCGCGCTTTGGTACGCGTAACTTTACGTTGCCATTACAAGGCGGGCGTTACTTAGAGATTGTCTGTCCATTAGATCATCCTGCAGCAGATGCCTCTCCATTCGGAAAAGTTGTCTCGCAACGAGCGCAAGATGGTGGCGGCTTATTAACGTGGGTGCTCTCAGTCTCTAATATTTCAACATTCGAAAAGCGTCTTGGCCGCGAGAGCGTTGACGGGCATCGTCGTCGTCCAGATGGCAGCGATCTACATTGGAAGCAGATTGGCGTTCTTGGAACGTTGGAAGATCGACAACTTCCTTTCTTCATCGAATGGCTTACCGAAGATCATCCTTCCAAGGAAGCAAAGCCAGTTGCGAAAATCGAGAAACTTGAGATTGCTGGCGATCCAGAGCGCGTTCGCGAATGGATTGGCGAAGATTTCGAATCAGCGTTCGCAGGAATTGCACTGGAGTGGGTTGATCCTGCAGAGAATGACGGTGAGACTGGAATTTATGCCGTTCACTTCTCAACGCCTACTGGTTCATTTAGGTTAGATTAAATCTGAATTAAAACCTGCCGCCTTAGCTCAGGGGTAGAGCAACGCACTCGTAATGCGTAGGTCCCGGGTTCAAATCCCGGAGGCGGCCCCACTAGAGCTGCACGAACTTGGCTGAACTCGGCGGAACTCAGCGGACTGGTCACCGTAATTTCACTGGAAATGTACTCTTACGTCATGAAATCGCGAGCGCTCCACTTGTTAATCGCAGCGCTTATGTTTCTCGCAACTTTTACTCCTGCCACACATGCGGCAAATTCTTTAGATAGGCCGTGGTGGCCTAAGGTTCCCTCACTTGGCTTCTCATCAACCGAAGCGTTTACACCTGGCGTCCGAGAAAAGTCTTGGGTATCAGGTTATTCCTATGCAGAGGGAACTTCGTCAGGGCTCTATACCCGCGTTGTTTCCTGCCTTTCAGTAGAAGATCCTGCATGTGCAAATGCAGATTCCATTGCAGCTAACTTCATTCTTCCGCCATGCTCGTTAAATGAAGGAGAGTTGTGTATTGATTCACTTGAGCTATCGAATGCAGCAGGCAAATTGGAGCCCGCCACATTCGATTATGTAGCGCCTTCACCAAAATTTTTGGCGAGCAAAACTCGAGGCACTCCCTTCGGTGGCGGAATTAGCCTGTGGCGCTCAAAGAGCACCTTGAATGCTCTAGGTGTCGACCAATTCGCAGTCCACGTGCATTTAGACCTGCAGAACATGCGAAACAAAGCTTGCCTGACAGACGCACAAGCATGCTCATTTGAATTAGGGAACTTTTCAGCAAATGTCTTTCCGGTGAAAGTTCGACCTATTACCTCTGAAGAGAAATGTTTGTGGACTGAAGGTAACAATTGCGCAGTCATCACAGATTTCTTGCCGGGCACGAAAGTTGCTCTTACTGTTAGAATGAATAATTCTTTAACTGGCTTCCTTTTCGGTCGCATGCAGGACGTCTCCATGGAAGTGACGCCCATCTCAAAGACTCTTAATGCGCTTCGTGTGGAGGCAAGCCCCATTGATGTTCCCAGCATTCATGCATTTGTCGCCAAAAGTGAGTTATCTAAATACCCAGAGATAGACAAGTACTGGGATAACCGGCGCGCAAACTTGGCTGCTTCCGACAAAATCAGCAGCGAAACGATTGATCTTGGCCCGTGGCCACAATATGCGATGAATGATTTTCTTGCATTCAGCAGCCTTGTGGAATCAGGTGAATTGGTGAGCTCGATTTGGCGGTTTGGTTCTGGACTCGGATTGGGAACAGGTAGTGATTGCTATAAAGATAAAACAAAAATCTTGGGCTTAGTCACAACAAATGCGTCAACTTACGATCCTGGTCCGCCCTCCTTCGACGGCACTTCTTTGAATTATCGAGTTGGAGGTGCACATCACCTTGCAGATGGCAAAACTTTGACCAGAGGTTCTTATGATCTTGCACTTCGCTCTGAATTTGCGCGTTGTCTCTATGGATTTTCGAACGCTCCCTTAGGAGCATCAATCTCAGTTCTCTCGAGTGATGGCACAACCCAGGAAATTTCCACCGAATCACTTCGTGAGGATGCAAATCGTCA
>Ga0164293_10002914_pt1 | contig 14512 bp, 12 predicted proteins | sample GEODES118metaG_FD_111487 | JGI IMG/M metagenome (GOLD analysis project Ga0164293, IMG submission 111487) | Eutrophic lake water microbial communities from Lake Mendota, Wisconsin, USA - GEODES118 metaG | ecosystem: Environmental > Aquatic > Freshwater > Lake | place: USA: Lake Mendota...
GACCATCGCGCCGACCAGCGCGGGCAGCACGTTCAAGCCCAGCAGCGACATCAACAACGCCGTCGTGTAGGCCCCCAGCCCCATGAAGGCGCCGTTCGCCACGGAGATCTGCCCCGTGTATCCCATGAGGATGTTCAGGCCGATCGCCACGATGGTGTAGACCAGGATGATCGTGACGAAGTAGAGCTGGAACGACGCCAGCGCCGCCGGCAACAGGATCAGTGCCGCAAGGACCGCCGCGCCGGCGAGCCTGCGGGAGCTTGTGCTTGTCGTCATCGCACCCACCCCTTGCAAGCTGTCAGACGCGCCTGGTGGCCGCATGGCCGAACAGCCCCGTGGGCCGGACCCACATCACCGCCAGCAGGAGGCCGAAGACGACGACGTCCTTGAATGCCGTGGACACGAAGGTGTTCGTGAGGCTTTCGACGACCGCCACGAGCAGCCCGCCGACCAGCGCGCCGCCCAGGCTCTCGAAGCCGCCCACTGCGGCGGCGACGAAGCCCTTGATGACGAGCAGCCCCATCGCTGGCGAAATGCCGACCTGCGGAGCCACCAGCATGGCGGCGACCGTACTGACGCCGGCGCTCAGTGCCCAGGTCAGAGCCAGGATGGCTTGCAGATTGATGCCGACGATCTGTGCCCCGATGCGGTTCTGCGCCACCGCCTGCATGGCCTTGCCGACCCGTGTGTACTCGAAGAAGAGGTAGAGGGCGCCGAACACGGCCAGGGCCGCCCCCGGCACCCACAGGTTCTGCGCGGTGAAGAAGATCCCGAACACCTGCTGCGGCTCGGTGCTGAGCATGGGCGGGAAGGCGTAGACGTTCTCCTCGAAGATCGCGCTGGCGATCTGGTGCAGCAGGCCTCCGACGCCCAGGGTCGCCACGACAAAGATCCACGCCGATGCCTTCGACAGGCGCCGGAAGACCAGGATGTCGAGGAGGTAGCCGAGCACGCCCCCCGCGATGGGGCTCAGGATGAGGACAGCCCACATCGGCAGCCCCGCCAGAAGCAGGGTGAGCGCGATGTAGGCCCCGGCCATGACCCAGCTTCCCTGACCGAAGTTGATGAGGTGGGAAGCCTTGAAGATCAGGACCAACCCGAGCGCCACCAGGGCATAGATGGCGCCCAGCGTCAGCGAATTCACCAGCAGTTGAATGACGGTCGACACCTCGAGACCTCCCTCCATCGATGCACAGCGTGATCCCCGGCCGGCCGCGAAGGGCACGGCCGGGGCCTCAGGCGCCTCAGAGGCCTGAGGCGATCTTGGAAAGATCGGCGACCTGGCTCGTACCCATCACCGCCGTCCTGCCGTCCTTGACGACCACCCAGACCGATTCGACGAATCCCTCGTTGCTCGGGTTGTCGAAACTGGCTACCGCGTTGATCGGCGAAGGCTGGAAGTTCTTGATCCGCTTCATGGCCGCAGTGAAGCCTTCCACGCTCAGGTCGGGACCGGCGTCCCGCAGGGCCTTGGCGATGATGTAGGCGTCGCCGTAGGAGAAGGTATCGGCATGGTTGGGCCGCCCGGCCGGCGCGCTGGGGTAGCGTGCGCGGTACTTGGCGCGGAAGTCCACCATCGGCCCGGTCTCGTCGGACAGGAAGGCGGGCGAGAACCAGTTGAAGATCCAGTTGTCCGTGGCCTTGCCGGCCCGGCCCCAGACGGAGGGGTTGGCCTGCGCGGCGTCACCGACGAACAGCGACTTCACCCCCAGCTCCCTGGCCTGCCGCAGGATCACGCTGGCCTCGGGGAAGTGCCCGCAATTGACGACCAGTTGCGCGTTGGCGTTGCGGAGGGCGACCAGCTGACCGCTGAAGTCGGTGTCCCCGACCTTGTAGTTCTGCACCGTCAGGGCGGGGATGCCGCGCTTCTTGAGCAGCTCGATGGTCGGCACGCACAACGAGCGGCCCCATTCGCCGACGTCGTGCATGACCGCCACCCGCTTGATCTTGAGGTCGTCCAGCAGCTTGCCCAGGTCCTCGATGAAGGCGGTCGAGGAGACGGCCTGGCCGTGGAAGAGCGTGGGTACCTCGGGCGACTTGCGCGCCGCGGCGCTGCCCGAGAAGCCGTTGTAGACGGGGATCCTGGAGGCGCGCAGCGTGTCCGCCACGGAGATGAAGACCGTGCTGCCCGTGCCGGTATAGACCATGAAGGGCTTGGTGTCCGACAGCACGCGCCTCACGACGGTCTGCGCTTGCGCCACCTGGAAGGCGTCGTCCTCGTAGACGAGCTTGAGCTGGCGGCCGTGGATGCCGCCGGCCTTGTTGATCTCCTCGAGGGCCATCGTGAACCCGTCGCGGGTTCCCAGGCCCATCCAGCTGGCGGGCCCCGTCAACGGCCCGAAGGCGGCGATGACGATTTCCTTGTCGGTCACGCCCTGAACGGGCCTCTTCGTCTGGGCGGGCGCCGCCGTTGCCATCGCCATGACCCCGAGGGCCACCATGGCCCTGCGCATCAGACTCATCTTGGTTCCCATGTTTCTCCTCCGGACGTTTGAACTGCGATCAACCCTGTGAGCCCCGACCCCTGGGACAGGGATCGAGATCGATGCGGCATATGCCGCGGCACGGACGGACGCACGTCTTGTGCTCGCGCGCGTTCCGCTTTGAACAAGCTCTGGCCGGCAGCGCATTCAGCGCATGGCCCAATGGCGGGCCGGCCCCGTGAACTCCCTTGATGAAGCAAACTGGTCGTTGTTTCCGGCGCGCTCAGGCGCGCATCCTCTTGAGCAAGCGCTTCGCCATGACGAAGCGGTTGATCTGGTTGGTGCCGTCGTAGATCTGGGTGATCTTCGCGTCGCGCATGAAGCGCTCGACGTCGTAGTCGCGGATGTAGCCGTAGCCGCCGAGCAGCTGCACGGCATCCGTGGTCACCTTCATGACCATGTCAGAGCAGTGAACCTTGGCCATGGCCGATTCCAGCGAGAACTCGCTGCGCGCCTTCTGGTCGATCATGCGCGCCAACTGGTAGGTCATCAGGCGTGCCGACACGATGCTCATGTACATGTCCATGAGGGTGAGCTGCACGGCCTGGTAGCTGTAGATGGGCTTGCCGAATTGCTTGCGGTTCTGGGCGTACTCGAAGGCGATGTCGTAGGCCCCCTGGGCCAGCCCCAGCGCCTGCGCGGCGGTGCTGATCCGGGCGTCGCCGAGCGCCCCCATGGCGATGCCGAAGCCTATGCCCTCGGCGCCCAGGCGGTTCGCGGCCGGGACCCGCATGTCGGAGAAGAAGAGCTCGGCCGTGTTCGACCCGCGGATGCCCATCTTGCGCAGGGGCTTGCCGCAGGAAAACCCGGGCGTGCCGCGCTCGACGAGGAACATGCTGATGCCGTCGTGCCGTGCCGCCGGGTCCGTCTTCGCGAACACGCAGACCCAGTCGGCGACGCCGCCGTTGGTGATGAAGATCTTGCTGCCGTTGATCACGTAGTCGTCGCCGTCGCGCACGGCCACGGTCTGCATCGAGGCGACGTCCGAGCCGGCGTTCGGCTCCGTGATCGCGATGGCGGTCACCTTGTCGCCAGCCACGGCAGGGGGCAGCCATTTCTGCTTCTGTTCCTCGCTTCCGGCCAGCAGCACGGGCAGCATGCCGTGGATCTGCGTCATGAAGGTCGCCGATGTCGCGCCACACGCCTTGGCGATCTCCTCCATGGCGATCACGTACTGCAGCATCGAGGTCCCGGCGCCGCCGTACTGCTCTGGCACGAGGATACCCAGCAGGCCCTGGCGGCCGAAGGTGTGCAGGGCCTCGCGGGGGAAGCGCTCCTCTTCGTCCACCAGGCGCGCCCGCGGCGCGACCTCGCGCGCGACGACCTGCCGCACCATGTCGCGCAGGGCGACATCCTCCGGGCTGAGGTCAAGATCGGTCAAGTCCATGTTCGTAAGTGGCCTAGGTTCGGGGATCAGCCGTGATCGACAGGCCGCCGTCGGCGATGATGGTCTGGCCGTTGATCCAACTGGATGCCGGGGAGGCGAGGAAGGCGATGACCTCTGCGATCTCGGAGGCCTTGCCGAAGCGGCCGGACGGGACATAGGGGAGCCAGACGCGGTCGTAGTACTCCCGCTGGGCGTCGGTCTGGGTCCGGTTTGCGTAGATCGTGAAGGAGTCGGTCTCGATCGGGCCGGGACAGACGCCGGTGACATTGATGCCGCGGCCACCAAGCTCCACGGCCAGGTAGCGCACCATCGACTCCATCGCCGCCTTGGCCGCGCCGAGCACACCGTGGCCATTGAGGAAGCGGAACGAGTCCCACCCGGACACGGCGACGATCCGCCCGCCCGAGGGCATCATCGGCAAGGCCTGCTGTGTCAGGAACAGGAAGCCGTGGATGGTGAGCTTGAAGGTCTTGTCGATGTGATACCCGCGGATCTGCTCAAGCGGCTTGAAGGCCGACGCCGCCGCGTTGGCCACCACGATGTCCACCCGGCCGTAGGTTTCGCGCACGCGCTCGTACATGGCGACGATCTGGGCCTCGTCCTCGATGTCGGCCTGGACGACCAGTGCCTGCCCGCCGGAGGCCTGGATCTCCGCGGCGACGGCGTCGGCCGCCTCGCGGTTCTTCTTGTAGTTGACGACGACGCTTGCGCCCTCGCGCCCGAGCTGCAGCGCGGTGGCCCGGCCGATGCCGCGCGACGCGCCGGAGATGACGGCAATCTTTCCCTTGAAGCGCATGAGGTTTTCCTCCAAGCCGCCCCGATTGCGGCACCTGAGGCCGGCCCATGGGATGCCATGGCCGCCGGACCCACCTGATACGACGATCAGTATGCTGCGTCCAGCCGCCGATCGTATTGCTGAAGACCCTTAGTCCGTGATGCTTGACTCCAGCAACCAAGCGCATCACACTCCTGAGGCGGGAGTTTCTTCCGGCGACGAGGCGTTGTATTGGACAGCGGTTTCGGGGGGTAGGCGTTGCGGGTGCCCGGTCGGCAGGTCGATGCGAAGAGCGGCCGGTATGAGACAGGGCGGACGGTCAACGCTCGACGGGATGGAGGCAGATCAGTTGTCACAGGACAAGGTGTTGCTCGAGAAGAGCGGGGCGGTCGCCGAGCTGGTTCTGAACCGGCCGGACAAGCTGAACGCCGTCGATGGCGACTGCCTGGCGTTGTTCCGCCAGCACATCGCTGCGGTGGAGGCCGACGACGAGGTGCGTGCCGTGGTCGTTCGGGGTGTGGGGCGCGTGTTCTGCGCGGGAGCGGACCTGGAATTCGTCGGGGACCGGCTGGTCGACCCGGCGGCCTTCGCACCGTTTCTGGAGGAGTGGCATCGCACCTACGACCTGATCGCCGCCTGCAGGAAGCCGACCGTGGCCGCGGTGCACGGGTTGGCGCTGGCGGGCGGCTTCGAGTTGACGCTCGTGTGCGACTTCGTCGTCTTGGAGGAGGACGCGAAGATGGGTGACCAGCACGCGAACTTCGGCCTGTTCCCGGGCGGCGGGAGCTCGCAGCGCCTTCCCCGGCTCATCGGGGAGCGGCGGGCCAAGTGGCTGATGCTCAGCGGCTCCTGGGTCTCTCCGGCCGAGGCGCTGCAGTTCGGGATGGTGAATGCGGTGGTTCCTCCGGGACAGGCGGCCACCAAGGCGCGGGAGATGGCAGGCCTGCTGGCGCGTCGCAGTCCCCTGGCCAACCGGAACATCAAGCAGTCCGTCGAGGTGGGCATGCAGATGGACCTGAACACCGCGCTGGCCGTTGAGCGGCGCATCGCCCTGGATCACATGCGTTCGCAGGATGTCAAGATCGGACTCGAGGCGTTCCGCCGCCGGGAGCAGCCCGTCTTCGTCGGCCGCTAGCGACGATCCGGTCCGTTCTTCCCGAAAAACACCACAGACGAGGAGCCCAGCAAGTGGAATACCAGGACATCCTTTATGCCGTCGACCGTAACGTGGCGACGATCACCATCAATCGCCCGCGCGTCCACAACGCGTTCCGGCTCGAGACCCTGGACGAGCTGGCCGACGCGTTCAGGCGCGCCGAGGTCGATCGCGAGGTCGGCGTGATCGTGCTCACCGGCACCGGCGGCAAGGCCTTCTCCAGTGGGGGCGACATCAACATGGAGGAAGAGTCCGATCCTGCCGGGGCACGCCGGCTGTCGCGCAAGTCCGTCGAGCTGGCCATGGTGATGCGGGGTTGCGGCAAGCCGACGATCGCGGCCGTGCGCGGCTGGTGTGTCGGCGGCGGCAACGAGCTCAACCTGCTGTGTGACCTGACCATCGCCACCGAGGAGTCGAGATTCGGCCAGACCGGACCGACCATGGGCAGTGTGCCGATCTGGTGGGGAACCCAGCTGCTGCCCAGCCTGGTGGGCGACAAGCGAGCCAAGGAGATCGTGATGCTCTGCCGGCGCTACTCGGCGCGCGATGCCGAGTCGATGGGGTGGGTGAACAAGGTGGTCGCCGACGGCGAACTCGAGACCGAGGTCAGGGCGTGGTGCGACCGGCTGCTCGAGATGAGCCCGCAGGCACTGCGGGTGGCCAAGCTGTCGCTGAACCACGACACTGACCAGAAGTGGCCTTCGGTGCTGCACGGCTTCCAGATGATCTCGTTCATCCATGGCACGGAGGAGTTCCACGAGGGCACGCGCGCCTTCCTGGAGAAGCGCAAGCCCAATTTCGGCCAGTACCGCTGACGCGACGCCCGGATGGCCGCGCAGCCGATGGCCCTGGAGGGGATTCGCGTACTCGACCTCTCCTTCTATCTTCCGGGCCCCTTCTGCACGATGATGCTTGCCGATCTTGGCGCTGACGTACTGCACGTCGAGCGGCCGGGGGTTGGAGACCCTGCCAGGGATCTGCCGGTGCGGATGGGAGACACCTCCGCACTGGACTGGTGGGTGAACCGCAACAAGCGCAGTGTCGCCCTCGATCTGAAGTCGCCGGCGGGCCGCGAGGCGTTCCTGGACCTGGTTCGCCGCGCGGACATCGTCGTCGAAGGGTTCCGGCCGGGCGTGGCGGATCGTCTCGGCGTGGGGTACGAGGCTTGCGCCAAGACCAACAAGGCCATCATCTACTGTGCCTTGAGCGGTTACGGCCAGACGGGGCCGTACCGGGATCGCACGGGGCACGACATCAACTACGCCGCCGAGTCCGGGATGTTCGATGTGACCGGCCACAAGGACGGACCGCCCGTGGTCATCGGCTTTCCGGTGACCGATGTGGGCGCTGGCGGCCTGGTTGCGTCCACGGCCATCCTCGCCGCCTATGTGCATCGCCTGCGCACCGGCGAGGGTCAGATGATCGACGTCTCCATCCTGGATGGTTCAGTGGCCATGGCGGGCATGCAGATCATGCACGCGCTGGCCGGCACGCCCCCGGTGCGGGGCGTTGACATGAATTCTGGCGGCGTGCCCTACTACCGCCTGTACGAGACCGCGGATCGGGGACACATCGCCGTTGGCTCCATGGAGCCTCATTTCTGGGAACTGCTGTGCCGCGGCCTCGGTCGGCCCGATCTGGCGGCGGCGCAGCACGACCCTTCGGTGGGCGTCACGCTCGAGGCTCTCTTTCGCGAGCATCCGCTGCCCCATTGGGCTGCCGTGCTCGGCGAGGTGCACGCCTGCGTGTCGCCTGTCGTTCCGGTGGGGCAGGTCAAGGACCACCCGCAGGTCCGAGATCGCGAGATGATCACGCTCATGGCCGATCGCCAGGGCACGCTGCGGCCGCAGGTCGCCAACCCCATCCGCATGAGCCGCACGCCGCCGAGCCTGCGCTCGCCCGCGCCGCAGCTCGGCCAGTGCGGCGATGCCTGAGCGACGGCAGGGCACCGACATGAATCGACCGAGAAAGTGATGTCCTTCTTCACTCCGGAACACGAGGCGCTGAGGGCGCAGGTGAGGGATTTCTTGGCGCGGCATGTCGAGCCGTACGCCGCGGCTTGGGAGCAGCAAGGCGCGCCGCCGCCGCAGACCTTCGAGCTCTTCGGGGAGCACGGCTACCTCGCGCTGACCTACCCGCGCGAGCTGGGCGGCGGCGGTCGCGACTTCCTGTCCGGGGTGGTGCTGGTCGAGGAACTCTACTATTCCGGATGGGGTGGCCTTGCCCTGGCCATACTGGGGCATTGCGGTGTCGCCCTGCATCCGCTGGCGGCCCTTGGCACGCCCGAGCAGCAGGCGAAGTACCTTGCGCCGGCGCTGCGGGGGCGCATGATCTCGTCGATCGCCGTCTCGGAGCCGGAGGCAGGCTCCGATGTCGCCAGCCTGGCCACCCGCGCCGAGCTCACGCCCCAGGGGTGGAGGATCTCCGGCCGGAAGATGTTCGTGAGCCAGGGCACGCAGGCCAGTTTCTACATAGTCGCTGCGCGAACGTCCGAGGGACAAGGCAGCAAGGGCATCAGCCTGCTCCTGGTGGAGCGCGACGCACCCGGGCTCAGGGTCGTGCGCAAGCTCGACAAGCTGGGCATGCGCGGGGGAGACACGGCGGAGATCGCGCTCGACCACTGCCTGGTCCCGGCATCGGCGTTGCTTGGGGAGGAGGGCAAGGGATTCCACGCCATCATGCGCCAGTTCCAGGCGGAACGCCTGATGCTGGCCGTCGGCGCCCTCGCGCTGGCGCGGCGTGCCCTGGACACGGGCATCGAATACGCGCGCAGGCGCAGGCAGTTCGGCCAGCCGATCGCCCGGTTCCAGGCCTTGCGGCACCGGATTGCAGACGCCGCGGCCGAGCTGGAGGCCTTGCGGACCTTTGTCCTGACCACCGCGCGTCGCTACCAGGACGGCGAGTACCCGGTGACCGAGATCGCGATGTGCAAGCTTCTGGCCGCGCAGCGCGCCTTCTGGGTGGCCGACGAGATGCTGCAGGTGCTCGCGGGCTGGGGATACATCTCCGACTATCCGCTGGAGCGCATCTGGCGGGACGTGAGGCTCATGCGCATCGGCGGCGGCACCGACGAGATCCAGCGCGAGATCATCGCTCGCAGGATAGGCCTCGACGAGGCTGAGCATTGATGCCGCTCGTGCTGCGTTGTGGTGGCGCGATGCGGCTCGACCCTGGTGAGGACACATGACGAAGCCCGAATCGATCCCATCGATCCCGTCGCTGCTGCAGCACTTCGAGGTTCCCGTGCGCGAGGGCGAGGACAAGGTGATGGAACTGGGCGAGGCGGTCAGGCGCTTCGTCAGGCCCGGCATGACCCTCCACGTGGGCTATTCCGGTGCGCGGCCGAACGCGGCGATGATCGAGCTCGTGCGGCAGTTCGGGCGCACGGATCCGGGGTTCACGATCGTGACTGCCGGGCTGGTGAGCGTGCAGCATGCGGTCGTGGCGTCGGGCATCGTCAAGAGAGTCATCGCGTCGTTCGCGGGCGAAAACTACCCGGCGGCCAGTCCGAGCCCGATCATCCAGGCAGCGGTGCGCTCGGGCGCCATCGAGATGGAGAACTGGTCGCTGTGGTCGCTCATCGCGCGGCTGATCGCCGGTGCCCTGGGCACGCCGTTCTTCCCGGTGCATTCCCTGCGCGGCAGCGACATGGAGAGGGAGCACCTGGGCAAGCGCTTCGCCCTGTTGCCCGACCCCTTCGGCAGTGGCGAGAGCACTGGCGCGGTGGCCGCGCTTCGCCCTGATGTGGTGCTGTTGCAGGGGGTCGCGGCCGACCCCTATGGCAACCTGGTGATGTCCGGACCTTACGGTGAGAGCTTCTGGGGTGCCCTTGCGGCGAAAGAGGGTGTGATCGCCTGTGTCGAGCGCATCGTGGACACGCAGTTCCTGCGCAACCACAGCGCGCTCGTCAAGGTGCCGGGCCATGTGGTCAAGGCCGTCTGCCACGTACCCATGGGCTCGCACCCGTATGGCCTTTACAACCCCGGCCTGCCGGGCGTCTCGGGCTATGTGGAGGACCATCGCTTCATCGTCGAACTGCAGGAGATCTGCCGCAGCCCGGAGCGGTTTCGCGGCTGGATCGATGAATGGATCCACGGTACGGCGGACCACCGCGCCTACCTGGCCAAGGTCGGTCAGGACCAGGTCTTTGCCTTGATGGGAAGGGGCCAGGAGACGGCCTGGGAGCTGGAGGCCACGCCGGCGTGGCTCGAGATGGGCGATCCGAAGTTCAACGAGGACGAGATGATGGTCGTCGCCTCGGCCCGCAAGATGATGGAGCGCATCCGCGAGGAGGGACACCGAACCGTCCTGGCCGGCGTCGGGTATTCCAACCTGGCTGCCTGGCTGGCATGCACCCGCCTGAAGGAGCAGGGTTACGACGTGAGCCTGATGGCGGAGATCGGGATGTTCGGCTACGCCCCCAAGCCGGGGGAGCCGTTCCTGTTTGCCAATCGCAACCTCCCCACCTGCACGATGATGACGGACGTCATGGGCGTCCTCGGAACCCTGGTCAGCGGCTCGTCCAACCGGGCGCTTGGCGCCGTGGGGGCCGGGCAGGTCGACAAGGAAGGCAACGTGAACTCGACCTACACGGACGAGGGTACCTTTCTGACGGGATCAGGCGGCGCCAACGACATCGCATCCGCCTCGCGAGAGGTCCTGGTGACCGTCAAGCATTCGAAGCGGCGCCTCGTGGATCGCGTTCCCTACGTCACCAGCCCGGGCGGGCGCGTCAGGACGATCGTCACCTCGCTGGCGATTTTCGAGCGCGATGCCGCGGGGCTCGTGCTGACCGGCTACCTGCCCGCGGCGGGATCGACACCTGCTCAGGCGGTGGCGAAGATCCAGGCGGGTTGCGGCTGGGAGCTGCGGGTGTCGCCGCAACTCGAGGCAGTTCCTGCGCCGACGCCGCAGGAACTGCAGCTGATCCGCCTGTTCGACCCGCGGCGGACTTTCCTCGGCGCCGACCCGCGGGGCTGAGCGCAGGCGCCCGTCGGCCCGGGCGGCAAGGCCTCAGCCAGCCGCCGGGCCTTTGCGGCCCTCAGGAGTTCATGGTCAGGCCGCCGCTCACGCTGAGCGTCTGGCCCGTGATGTAGCTGGCCGCATCGGAAGCGAGGAAGACGATGGCCGAGGCCTGCTCCTCGGGCTTGCCGACCCGCTTCATCGGGATGGACTTGATCATCCGGTCGATGATGTCCTGGTGCGCCTGCGCCCACAGCAGCGGGGTGTCCGTCGGCCCTGGCGAGATGGCGTTGATGCGCAGCTTGTACTTCGTGATTTCGCGCGCGAGCGACTTGACGAAGCCGATCACCCCCGACTTCGCGCCCGCGTAGACGGTCTCGCCCTTGGTGCCCACCTTGCCTGCGTCGGAGGAGACGAGCACGATGGACCCGCTGCCCTGCTTGATCATCGGGTCCAGCGCAGCCCGGCACAGGTAGATCGGACCCATGAGGTTGATGCCGATGATCTTCTGCCAGTATTCGTCGGTTTCGTCCACGAAGTAGGTGGTGTCCGACCAGCCGACGACGTTGGCGAGGATGTCCAGTCGACCGAAGTGGGCCACGGTGTCCGCCACCACCTTGAAGGCCTGGTCCTTGACGCTGATGTCGCACTTCATGGCGATCGCTTCGCCACCGGCCTTGCGCACGAGCTCGGCCGTCTCCTCGGCGCCTGCGAGGTTGAGGTCGGCCACCGCCACCTTGGCCCCGTTCTGCGCGAAGAGGATCGAAGTCGCCCTTCCGATTCCACGGCCTCCGCCCGCGACGAGGACGATCTTGTTGTCGCAACGCATGTCTACCACCTCCAGTGTGATGTTGGAAAGATCTCTCGAAACCGGGGCAAGGCTCAGCGCCGCCCGCGCCAGTCCTTCTCGGACAGCAGACCGACGCAGGCGACGGATCCGGGCCCGCCCAGGGTGTGGCACAAGCCGAGAACAGGGTCTCTGACCTGCCGCCGGCCCGCCTGGCCCCGGATCTGCTCGACGACGTCGACCATGACCCTGGCGCCGGTGGCGCCGATGGGATGCCCACAAGACTGCAGGCCGCCACTGGTGTTGAAAGGGTTGGTGCCGTCGATGTTGGCGCGCCCGTCCAGCACGAAGCGATGGCCCTCGCCTTTCTCGCAGAAGCCGAGATCCTCGTAGTTGATGACCTCGGTGACCGTGAAGCAGTCATGCACCTCGGCCACGCGGACCTCCGCTGCCGCGCTGCGGACGCCCGCCACCTCGTAGGCCTTGCGCGCCGCCGCGCGCGTGGCCGAGAAACCGAGGAAGTCGTTGTTCAGGTCGTACTGGGCGCTGAAGTATCCGGTGGTGCTGGCGAGCTCCAGGGCCTGGATCACGACGTAGTCGTGCGGCCGCAGCGCCTTGGCGCGGTCGATGCTGCAAAGGATCATCGCCGCAGCGCCGTCGGTGGTCGGGCAGCAGTCGTAGAGCCGCAGGGCCCCCGACACCAGTGGCGCCTTGAGAACCTCCTGCTCGGTCAAGGGCTTCTGGAAATGCGCGAACGGGTTGAGCGATCCGTTGTAGTGGTTCTTGAGCGCCACAGCCGTCATCGCAGGCCGCGGGTCCACGAACAGGTGCTTGTAGCGATTGGCGATCAGGCCGAACATCCCGGGCGCGGTGCGCCCCTTGGCATAGACGGGATGGCCGCGCTCGACGTGCTGCGCCAGCAGGCTTTGCCGCGGCCCCACGTCGCGCATCTTCTCGGCCCCCACGACGAGCGCGATCTCGCACTCGCCCGCGGCCACGGCCATGGCGGCGTGCCGGGCGGCGTCCATGCCCGTGGCACAGTAGTTCGCCACGCGCGAGACCGGCTTGGGGTAGAGCCCCAGCGGTTCGGCCAGGGAGGCACCCGCATTGCCTTCGTCGGAGAAGGTGTAGGCGAAGGCGGTGCCCAGCCACCCGGCGTCGACCTCGTCCGGGGAGATGCCCGCATCTGCATACGCCTGGAATGCGGCGTCGACCACCATGTCGGAAAAGCGCTGATCGAAGTTCTCCCCGAACTTGGTCTTGCCGACGCCGATGATCGCGACCTGGCCACCGATGGGCATCTCGCTTCCCCTTGTCTAGGCTCCCGCTGGAGCCGCTTTCCAGAAATAGTGGTGGAAGCCCCCGCCTCGATGCAGCGCCCGGAACGTGAGTCGCAGGCCCATGCCGATCTGCACCTCCTCGGCGGAGCAATCCGTCATCTGCGTGAACAGGCGCGCTCCATCGGAGAGGTCGACCACGCCGGTGACGAGCTTGGTGTCGGGGATCGGGAACAGGTGCTCGACGGTGAAGGTGAACAGCGTGCCAAGCTTGGACAGCGCGACGTCGGTGAACTGGTCCTTGGCGTGGCACTTGGAACAGATGCGCCGGGGAGGGAACTGGATCGTGCCGCAGTGCTTGCAACGCGGCGCATGCAGCCGCACCAGATGCGCTGCGTCGCGCCAGATCGAGATCTCGGAGGTGTAGGGTTCGATCTTCTCGTTTTCGACCAGGCCCTTGAAGCGCAGGAATTGCGCATAGGCCAGCGGTTTGCCGCCGGCCAAAGCGTTCGAAACAGGCGTCCCGAAAGGCTGCGCGGCATGGGCGGTCGCCAGCAGCACATCGGTGCCGTCACCATAGTTGGCAAGTACGACCTGATCGCCCTGGCGTGCATCCTCCAGGCCGGCCACCAGGTTGAGCAGGCCGGCGGCAGAACCGCAGTGACCCGCCCGCTCGTAGACCGCCTCCCCGGCCACCGCGGTGGCATCGAAGCCGGCGGCTGCCGCGGTGGCCACCGATGCGCGCCTGTCCACGCCAGCCACGGCAATCCGGTGGATCTGCGACGGCTGCAGGCCGGCCTCGGACAGGGCGGCCCTGATCGCGCCGGACACACCATCCTGGAACAGCACCTTGCTGGTGAAGCGCTCGTCCCCCTGACGAACGAAGTCGTCGCCCGGCAGCCGCCAGCGGTCCATGGCGGTGTTGAACTCGATCCGCAGCGTGCGCAGGGCGACAACGGCGTCCGGGCCGAGCAGGAAGGCCACCGCGCCGTCACCCATCTCGGCTTCCGCCTTGCTGCCGGCCTGGCCCTTGCGAAGGTCCGACACTGCCACCAGCACGCGACGTGCGCCCCCGGCCAGCGCATTGAGCCCGACGCGCAGCGCCTGGGTGCCACAGCGCAGCGACGAGGAGATGTCGAGGGTGTCGATCCCGGGGCGAAGATCCAGGGCTTCCGCCACGACCGCGGCGCCCTGTTTCTCAAGGTAGGGCTGCGTGGTGGAGGCGAGCACGACCATGTCGATGGTGTCGCGGTCGATGCCGTCCAGGCAGGGCGCCGCGGCCTCGACGGCCATCGTGATCGCGTCCTCGTCGTAGTTCGCGACCGAGCGTTCGCCGCTGCCTGCCCGGCCGCCCCACATGCCGGCGATGTCCTTGCGCCCGAGCCGGTAGCGCGGGATGTGCACGCCCGTCTTCTCGATACCGTCCACTGCTGGTCTGCCCCGGAAAGCCTGGTGAAGCGTTGCAAGATGCGCCTGACTCCATGGGGGCTTGCGCAGTCGCGAGCGGACCGTGCATCACCCAGGCATCAGCGCCCAGATGCTTGAGTCTATCAAGCAATTTGGATGAGTGGTAGCCCCCGTGGCGCAGGTGCTCGGCGACGCAAGACCATTGGAGGAACTCTCATTCATTGCGGCCCGCCCGGGACGCCTTGAGCCGCGCATGCGCGGCCTTGGTCTGAAGCCGC
>Ga0164293_10002919_pt1 | contig 14504 bp, 14 predicted proteins | sample GEODES118metaG_FD_111487 | JGI IMG/M metagenome (GOLD analysis project Ga0164293, IMG submission 111487) | Eutrophic lake water microbial communities from Lake Mendota, Wisconsin, USA - GEODES118 metaG | ecosystem: Environmental > Aquatic > Freshwater > Lake | place: USA: Lake Mendota...
CTGGACGATTACTGCAGGACTTGCGATGGCATCTGGAAGCAAGAATAGCGTGATCAAGAGCAGACAGACTATTGCAGCCGAAGATGCCCACACCCAAGGGAGCTTCAATCGTGACGCTGGATGTATTGGGAGACTTGCATAACTAGCTGATGTATCCGGTTCATCAATTGTCACCAATGCGATTGATTCACAATCAGCAGACTTCAAAAGCATTTGGTGAAGCAATGCGCGATCGCACAGGAAATCGAGGGCCTCGGGAGTAGATTCCAGGACCCGCTGCAATCGAACTTGGTCTTCCTCATTCAAGTCGTCATCGAGCCATTGATCAATCTGTTGTTTAAGCGACTCCGGTATCATTCCGTAGACTCCGATGCTAGTCGACCTTGAATACAATCGGCCAGTGCATTTCGAACTCGATACAATGCGACTCGAACGGAGGCCGACGTAGATCGGATCGTCTCGGCGATTTGCTCGATCCTTAGCCCATCTTGAAACTTGAAGCGGATCAAAGCCCGAGATCGATCAGGCAGCTTTTCCAAACAATGTTCTAACGCCTCACGGCGGCGAGAAATAACTTCCTGACGCTGCACCAACGTGTCGGCATACTTATCCAAGAGAAAATCGCTCAGAAACTGTTGTTGTCTATTTTGGCTACGGTAAAAATCGATAACTCGCGATTTGGCTAGCCAGAGGGCCCACGCTAGAAAGGGACGTTGTTCGTCAAACTCGTCAAAACGCCGGGCGATGGTTAAGGCAACCTGTTGCAGTAGATCTTCGCGATCCAAAAAAGATCGGACGGCCCCCGCAATGTAGGCACGAACAGCTTGTTCTGCCTCCAGCCAATGCCGAGTCATCCGTTCACGGATTTCTGATTCACTTTCGGGTTCGCGATTATTGCTCATGATTGATATGCCGTATGAGCAATCGAATTGTTAGCCAGGAATTCCTGTTTTTTCAAAATGCAGCCATAATTTTGAGGTATGGATGTATCGATTGGACACTGCAGCGGGCATTCGCCTTGCTCCAGTTTGCCATGCTTATTGGTATCGCCTTGCTGAAGGCAGTATGCAGGATGCTGTTTCTGATTCTAGTTCGACCCGTATGGATGCTGGCCACTTCGTTCATCAGAGCGCGAGGAACCCTAGTTTTAGCGAGGCCAGCTAGATAAGTACGGATGCCTTGCGATCTTCCTCGATTCGGTCATGAGTTGGGTTGCCCCGCTATTTCCTGGCCGGACGCTTGCGAACGCTGCCGCTGGAATCTCGCGGTTCATCGAGAAAGGAACGGACGCTGCGAGCAAGCCTCGCTGCGACCTCCGGTTGGTTGTCGAGTTGATTTACGCCCTCAACGATATCGGCTTCCAGGTCGAAAAGTTCCAGCGGCACGGCATCGCGGCTAAGGAGCTTCCATTTACCCTCCATCGCTACTTCGGTCGCGTAGGGGATGGGCTTGGGATAGTGACGCTGTAACCTTGGGTAAAGATCGAGCTGCCAGAGGAGCGGGCCACTGCGATCAATATCAGCCCCGCTTTGCCAATGGGGTAACAGATTGACCCCATCGAGCTTCGCTTCCACCGGCACGGGGATGCCAGCGGCGGCGGTAAGCGTAGGCAACAGATCGATGCTATGGCCGCTGGCGTTGCTGCTGCCTGCCGGGATCTGGCCGGGCCACGAGGCGATGAAGCTCACGCGGATACCGCCCTCGTGCAGATCGGTCTTGCCGCCTTTGAGCGGACCGATATCACCTTCGTAGACGCCGCCGTTGTCGCTGGTAAGCACGATGAGCGTTTGCTCGCGGATACCGAGCTGATCGAGCTTCCGCAGAAGGTCGCCGATGGTGGCGTCCATATGGGCGAGCATGGAGCGGAAGCGGTGCTGGTCATCGCTGATGCCCGGCGCGGCGGTGGCTGACCAATGCGGCTCGCTACCCGGCTCGTACGGCAGATGCGGCACGAGATGCCAGATGTTGAGGAAGAAGGGCTTCTTCGCTGCATGAAACTGCTCGACCAGCCGCTTGCTCTCTGCGCCGATGATGTCGGTGAGGTGCATTTTGAAATAGGGATCACTCTTCGGCACCGGCTGGTCGTCGCGCAGCAGGCAGGTACCGCCATCCCGGTAAAGGCGACGTTCTTTTCCTAAAAGCGGACGCAGCGGCGGTTCCTCGTTTTGGCAAAGGTAGTGATCAAAACCATGCTCGCGAGGCCCAGGGATGCTCGCGGCACGGTTTTTGGCATGAGCAAGGTGTAGTCCCCCGAGATGCCATTTTCCTACATGCGCAGTTTGGTAACCGTTCCGCCTCAAGAGCGAGGGTAGCGTGAGGATGCCGCGCGGCAGATGGGTTTCGTCATCCGGGAAATGATCGCGAATATCAAAGCGCAAGGGATAACGCCCGCTCAGGATGGCGGCGCGCGTGGGCGAACAGACGGCGCTGGCCGAATAAAAGCGAGTCATCTTGATCCCGGAGGCCGCAATCGCATCCATGTGCGGTGTGGGTACGGCTTTTCCGCCAAAACAAGCCGGGTCATGCCAGCCCATGTCGTCGGCGAGGATGAGGATGATGTTGGGCCGTTCGGCGGCTCTGGCTGGAGCACCGAAGCAACAGAGCAGCGCGGCGAGGAGGAGGATGCGTTTCATCGTGTCTTTTTTCTGGCGGGACGTTTCGTTGCCTTGGCAGACGCTTGGCCCGGTTGGTAATCGAGATTCGGCGTCTCATAAAAAGTCCGCGGATTATTCGCGGCAATATCCATGTAGCCTAGGTCATCGGCAAGGATGAAAACGATGCTTGGACGCTCCGCAGCGAAGCTTAAGCGGCAGAGGAAGGCAGAGAGCAGAGCGATCAGGTGGGCTGATGGAAGCATGGCTTGGTGGGGAAGTTGATAGATGGGGCTGGATTGAGTTTACTTCCCTGGTTGCCTTTTAGGATCAGCCGAAGGCGGGGACGGTTGCTCGTGGAGTTGTGAGGTCATGAGGTCGAAGGTGTTTCTGAGCCGCTGCACGACGTCGCTGTGTAGCGCAGCCACATCGCGTTGTTCGCCGGGATCGGTCTCGAGATCGAAAAGCTGCATCGGCTTCCCCGCCTCGCCAGTGCGCAAGCCTGGATGCTCGCTAGGCTGCGATTGCTCGAAAGGCGCGAAGATCGTAACCCCGTCGGGGCCACGAGGGTCGTTGTAACGTTCGCCAGGCTTCAGGTCCTTGCCCACCCCAGCCAAGCCCTCACCCGGTTTGAGCACATGCAGCTTCCAACGCTCATCGCGCACGGTAGCAAGCCGCGGTCCCAGATGACCGAAGATGGTCTGGTGCGGACTTTTCGCCCCCTCGGTCAACATCGGCAACAGATTGCGTCCGTCGAAGATCAAATTTCCGGGTGGCGCAAGGTTGGCCGCAGCGAGAGTCGTGCTGAACAAATCCATCATCACCGCCAGTCCATGGAGGGTTTGCCCGGCGGGAATCCTTCCCGGCCAGCGGGCGATCATCGGCACGCGATAACCACCTTCGTAACTGCTACCCTTCATCCCACGCAACCCGCCGCAACTACCGCCGAAAGTCGCGCCATTGTCGCTGGTGAACATTACGAGCGTGTTTTCGTCGAGCTTGAGTTCCTTCAGTCTGGCCAGCACCTGACCGATGCTCCAATCCAGTTCGCTGACCGCATCACCGTAAAGTCCGCCGCCGGATTTATGGTAAAACTCCTCTGATACCGCGAGCGGTTTGTGCGGCATCGCGTGCGCGAGGAAGAGAAAGAATGGCTGGCTTTGGTGCTCCTCGAGGAATGCCAGCGCGCGTGCGGTGTACCGCTTCGTGAGGTTAGCCTGGATCACCGGATACTCCACCTGCTGATCGCCCTCGAACAACGCCACCGGACGCATGTCGTTCGAGTAGGGGATGCCGAAATACTCCTCGAAGCCGCGATGGGTCGGCAGCCAGCCCGGCTCCGCATGACCCAAATGCCACTTACCGAACATGCCCGTGCAGTAACCAGCCTCCTTCAAAAGTTCCGGTAGCAGCACTTCCGATGCGGGCAGGTGCAACTGGTGAGCGATCTCACCGCCATCGGGCGCTGGATTGGCCGTCATCCCGCAGCGGAATGGATAGCGCCCGGTGAGTAGCGAGGCCCGGGTCGGCGCGCAGAAGGGGGCGGGGCAATTAAACTGCGTCAACCGCGCTCCTTCCGACGCCATACGGTCGAGGTGCGGTGTCTGGTAGTGGGTCTGGCCGTAGCAGCCGAGGCCGCCGTAGCCCAGGTCATCGGCGAGGATGAGGATGATGTTGGGTTTTGGCTTCGGCGTCTCGGCAGCATTCATCGCGTATAGCGGCGCGAGCAGTAGGATGGTGAAGAGGGTAATGGTGTTTTTCATGTTTGAGGTGAATCCAGATTCCATGATGCAACGATCCGAAAGGGCGGTGAGAAGAGCCGAGCACCACCACCCAACGCTAAGCCAATTCGGACTCCTCGCATCTCATGAATGATACGTTCGAAACCGTTCAGCATGACTCGGCTACGATGTTCCGGTGGCTCGTCGAGAGACACCTTGAAATTTCGAATCGCAAGCGAATTCAGCTCTGGGGCAAGAGGTGCCCATTGCATGCTGCCGGGCAGCAACCACACTATATTTATTTTGTCCCGCCAATTGGGAGATTGCTGTTCGATCTCGGCAAGTTGAGCAGCGGCCTTTCGCCAAGTATCAGGGGTGACGCACCAGAAAATCTTCTCACTTATCTCGATGACGTCCGATATCCTCTTGATTTCCATCGCCGCATTCAGATCGAGGACAATCGGTTTTCGATCCGGCATCTTGTCGATTTCGTGACGAACTTCCGAATTGGACACATAACAGCCGTTTTTTAACATGCAATAGTGAGGAACTCCGTCGATTGGATTCCAATCCGGCTGGTCATGTACGACGTACGCATTCTGTCCCAAATCCTGTAGACGAACTACAAGTCGTCGCGCGAGTTCCCTGGTTGCTGGCGATTGGTGAAAAATGGAAATCAGCCGCGGCAACTTCTTTCGTCGCTCTCCCATCAGCGTGCTATTGACCGCTTCCGCGATGATGCGAGACATATTCTGACGGAACATGTCATGTTGCTTGGTCAATGCGAATAGGGTTTGATTGCTCAGACGAAGCAACGTGGAGGGTTCGACTACTTCGACCTGCATGGGAGATGGTTCGCCCGAAGCGGCTGCCAATGCCCCGACTTGTGTTCCAGTCATTTGATATCGCGTTAGTAATACATTCCCTTGAATGTCGACGAGTGTGACCTTAACGCGACCGTGGATGACGAGATAAACAAACGCCATCGGATCATTTGCTTTGTGTAGAATTTCGCCTGCTTCACATCGCAATAATTCGCATTGATTACCTATATCATGTACAACCTCGTCACTTAATCCTTCCGCACATGGATGCAACTTCAGCAAAAGAAATTTGTCGACCGTCACCATGATTGAGCCTTTTGTTATCCATCTTTTGAGTCAAACTGTCGTAGCACTTTATTGTAGTCAAGTACATTTAGTGAAGTCAGCTCAATCGCGTATAGATTCCAACCAACCGTTGCTAGCATTTTCGAAAGGATGTCGTCTCCCGGTGCCTTACGTGCGATCCTATTCGTTCCTGGACGATTACCACACGATAGCGGTGTTACTCGCGCATCATGCTTTGTTTGCCGACGTTCCTTCTCACTTTCCACCGGAGAAAAACATGCTGCGTCTTCGGCTCGTAACAGATACTTCGTGAGAATCTTTTGTGCCTTTGGTCCGACGTAGATTGTCCTTTGCTTTCCACGGTAGGCGGTCTTGTGCTTTGCGAGTGTTATCGTCCACACCTCCGAAGAGCGATTGACCATTGCGGGGGTGATCGTCACTAGCTCGCCTGGTCTGCAACCGACGAGTTGTTGGAATCGAATCATGTCAGCGACTACGGTCGTACACTTCGATATCGTGGCCATGTGTTATTTGCAGGCAACGGAATCTCGCTGCGTTGGTAGAGGTCCCAGTACTTTTTTGGGGCATTCATGGGTGCATGTGGCTTCCAAAAACCTACCGCAAGAAAGAATGGCTGCGACGACTTCGCGGCACAGCTACGCAAAGCGTCTATCGCTAAAGCCGCGACTCGTCCATCAAAGTACGATTCGTCGGTCACATCGCGGCATTCACACTTGGAATCAACAGCGCTGCTGGCGGGCCAAGGTTCGTCCAACAGAGGTTTATCAGTTCCATGACTGGCGAAGTGCATTTGAGCCGGTACGCTCCACGATTGCGGATCGCCTTGAATCTGATGCAGCCAATTGTGAAATATTTTGCCCACATTCTGCGTGAAGTATCCATGATTCTTGAAATGCTCTGGTAATGTCACCGCGTTGGGGGTTGTGTCGCGAAAGTGGGTACGCAAATCCCACACACGCAGAGAATCAATGCGGCGACCCGTCAAGACGGATGCTCTCGACGGATTGCAGACCGCTTGTTGGCAATAGGCTCTTTCGAACACTAAGCCGCGATGTGCAAGTCGATCGATATTGGGCGATTTAACCAGGGGATGCCCATAACACCCCAAGTCGCATCGCAGATCATCTGCAGCAATGAACAGGACATTGAAGGGAGGTTGCGACCAAGCTAAGTTGACGCAATTTACCGCAACCAGAGCAACAACAGCCATGCTGATCGAGTACCGACAATAGCAACGAGCTTTCTTCATAGTTTGCATTGCAAAGAGCTTCATTCTTCGTATTGGGACTCGCCAGAGTTCCTTCTTGTATGGCATCCACTGAAAACAACTGTCGATGATATCTTGTCAGTTGGTTGCTTTGAGATGCCGGTCAAAGAAACCGATCACCACCGGGCGGAGATCGCGTTGCTTGGGCTGGAGATGGAACGTGTGCGGCGCATCGGGGATTACAATCAGTTCTGCGTGGGCTCCGACTTTCTTGAGTGCCTCTGCGAGGAGTTCACTCTGACGCACGGCGACTGTCGTGTCTGCCGTACCATGCATGATCAACATAGGCGGTGAGTTTTTGCGCGCGTAGCTAATTGGCGACGCTTGGCGATATAGCTCAGGTGCTTCTTCGCGGGTTTTGCCGATCATATTTAAGTCTTTGTAATCGGTCAGATCATTTGGGCCGTAGAGATCGACTCCGCACTTCACGCGACACGACCATTCCTCATAGGGATCCTTTGCATCGAGTCCGTCTTCTTGAGTCAACAGGGTCACCATTGCCGCCAAGTGTCCGCCCGCTGACCCGCCGATCACTCCTATATTTTCAGCATCTACGCTCAGTTCGGCGGCATTTTTTCGAAGCCACCGAACAGCGGTTTGGCAGTCATGCAAGTTCTGCGGCCATACGACTTGCTTTCTATCGGAAAGCACATAATCGATACTCATCGCAATGTATCCCGCCCTGGCTAGATTTCCACAAACGTTCAACTCGCGTTTGGCATGTTTGCTTCCGCTGGTCCAGCCACCTCCGTGAATCATGACAACTGCGGGATAAGTCTTACCGGGTTCAGGCGATAAGGGGAAGTAAAGATCGGCCTTCTCGGTCCGGCCCGATGGCAAATATTCGATGTCGGCTTTCACACGTACATCGTCTGGATATTGCGGCTTCGTTACTGGCTTCGGCGATTGACCGTTCGCGATATTGACGCAAATGAAGAGTGGAAGCAAGTACCTAAGCATTTTCGGCATCTCGGAAATGGACTTGATTTGTTGGATCATTTAGTGAGATTCTATCCCAGTTGTTCCGACGAGTTTCATTTTTTCGGAATTCTGGCGAATTCCATTACTTGCTCGGGGAATTCTGGCGAAACCCATTACGTTAGTTGCATACGTTAGTCGCGATTCTTCTTTTGTTTTCCAAGAGGCTCGGCATCCTGTTTGGGCAGTGACTTGGCCAATTCATGCTTGATACTTGCGTAGCCTGTTTGTGCAGCCAAATTATGCCATTCATGAGGGTCGTTTTCATGGTCGTACAGTTCTTCGCCGCCGTCACGATAACGAATGTAACGCCATCGCTCTGTTCGAAGCGAATGATTTCCTTGCCCATGTGTCGTCAACGCGGGACGATCCCACTGAGTTGCGGGATTCTTGAGCACAGGTAGTAAGCTCTGCCCTTCGATGCCCGCCACTCCAGGCAATTGACACAGCTCGTTAAGTGTTGGAAAAAGATCGATCATACTGACTGCTCGCTGTGTTCGACCTCCGCTGCTGGTGACACCCGGCGCCGCGATGATCAGTGGCACACGTGTGGAGCGTTCCCATAGCGTGAACTTGTGGAGATGCTGCTTTTCCCCCAAGTGCCAACCGTGATCCGACCATAGGACAACGATGGTATTGCTCGCGCAAGAGCTGTGATCTAACGCATCCAACAATTGTCCAACCAACGCATCGGCATAGCTAATGCCTGCCAAGTAGGCTTGCAACAATTCTCGATACTTTCCTTCTCGACGCACCAGTTCATAGTCGCCGCGACGATCCGCAGCCATCGTCTGACCTCCGACTGGTAGATCATCACAGTCATCCGGCTTGATCGTAGGAAATACGATTTGATCCAGCGGATACATCTCAAAATACTTGCGAGGAGTGTAAAATGGCAAATGCGGACGATAGATGCCAGCGGCCAGAAAAAAGGGCTGTTCGGGTGGAGATGCGAGAAACTGCCTGGCCCACTCGACCATCTGGCCATCCCCCATTTCATGATCGGCAGCATCAAAAAGTCCCCAATCAAACTCATTGGCGTTTTGTGGAGGCTTACTCAACGTTCGCACTGCATCGATTTGATTTAGAGGAAATCCGTTGGGCCACTGAAACTTCTTTACATTCAGTCCGCGAGCCTGCTGATCTTGATAATGACTGTCGAAGACCTGATCGAAATAGGTGTGCCAATCACTGGTTCGATTAAATCCCGGAGTGTGATGGAATACCTTGCCACCTCCGACAACATGGTAGCCGTTGGCTTTGAAGTGACTCGGTAGACTGGTGATTCCCGGAAAGGCCTCATGCCAGACGATATCGTTGGCATAGATACCGGTGGAGCCTGGGCACCGACCCGTTAGCACACTGGCTCGACATGGATTGCATACCGGAGCTGGAACATGAGCATTGGTAAACAACAGGCCACGTTGGGCCAATCGATCAATGTTTGGTGTTCGAACTTGCGAATGCCCGCCAAGACAACCGACCCAGTCGTTCAAATCGTCCAAGATGATCATCAATACGTTTGGCTTTGCTGTTTCTGCTGCGCCAGCTAGTGGAGCCAAGAGATTGTACACACTGCAAGTCAACAACAAGTAATAACAAGAAAAACGCATTCCTATTCCTCGTAGTGGGATTCGCCAGAGTTCCTGCCTTTGACGCACCATTCGCTAAAATTTTCAATTGAAAAGGTCGTTACCCTCGAAGAATGCTATCTAGCAATGACTGGTCTAGTAAGCCAGCGTTGCAATTGTACGGCTTCCAAGTCGGACCTCAATTGTGTGAGCTGATCCTCAGTAGGCGAAGTCAATGGCATTCGAGTTACACCACACTCGACTGCCACTTCAGACATCCAGCGTTTGAAGGTGGCGATAGGGCAACTGCTGCATCGAACCAGCAAGTCGATCATTCGACATGCAACCTGCTGAAGCCTTTGTGCGGCATCGAGTTCGCCACGATCAAAGGCATCGATCATTGATAAGTAGAGCGGAGCCGCGAAATTGTAGGTGCTTCCGACAGCGCCGCGAGCACCGAGACGCAAGGCGCTCAGCAACAATTCATCTCGTCCGAACAGAATATCGAATCGCCCTCCATCCAATTTCAAGCACTTCTCAAAATCGTTCAAATCTTCGTAAGTGAATTTGACTCCGGCTAGGTTGGGAATGCGGTAGCCTGCGATCTGCAGGAAATCGTGCACCGACATATTGAAACCGGTCATCGAAGGAATGTGGTAGTAGTAGAACGGTAGCGACGGGGCAGCGGCAGCGACTCGCTCGCACCATTCCACCATACCGAGAACTCCTTGAGGCTTGAAGAAACTTGGAGCCATGCATGCGATACTACGAGCGCCAACCTGTTGCGCATGCAATGCCATATTGCAAGCATCATCGAGCGAATTGTGGCCAACATGAACGATGATCGCAAGCTCGGTAGGAGCAACTTCAACCCAGCGCTCTATCACCTGACGGCGCTCTTTGGTTGTCAGCGACAATCCTTCGCCGGTGGTGCCGCACACAAATGCTCCGACGACACCGTTCTGATGTAAGCATTCTGCATACTGCTGGATCACATCCAAGTTCAGGCTTCCATCTGGATACATCGGAGTGAACGGTGCTGCCACAAGTCCATTGGTTTTAAGAATCTGCATCTTGTACCTTTGTTTTGTTATTCGTTTTGCAACCAAGCCAAATCGAATTTGGCTACTACTAATCGGCGATAAGCCCAGGGGCGACCGTGATCTCCATAACGTGCCTCAACACCTTGTTCGTAGAAGCACAGTACCTGCCCGTTAGGTAAGACCGCCAAGTCACTGTAGGCGCTGGGACCATGAAATATCGTCTTGCGCGATGGCCAAGTTCTCCCATCGTCTTGACTGAGATGGATCGTAACATCGCGCCGAGCTTGGTGCGCACGCTCAGTGGTAAACGGAGCGGAATAGAGCAAGCAGGACTTTCCATTGGAGCCTTCACCGCCTTCACCTGGGTGCGAAATCAAGCCTGCCATACATCCGGGTTCTAACAGCTCGTCGATGACTTTGGGAGTCGACCAACGCGAGACACCGTCGGGACTAAGAGTCATCATGCGTCGATTGCGGGTGTCACCATTGCGAGAAGTGAAGAGCACTTGCCCGTCTGACAACTCGACCAGATTGGATTCGCCTCCAGCGGGAACGGCGATATCACCCGTCTTCCACGATTGCCCTTGGTCATCGCTGTAAACTACGCCAGCAGCATGATGCATGGGAGTCCGCTTTTCGTAGTCTGTCATCCAAAAGGGAGCGAGTAGTCGACCGTTTCGGAGCTGAATTCCGTGCCCAGGCCCCGTAGCGATGACTTGCCACTGGCATCGATCTCGAAGCGAATCAAACGCTGCCGTAATTTCTACAGGTTCGCTCCAATTCTCGCCATGATCAAGGCTTCGAATGGTGAAACAACGCATGTATTCCACACAGTACAGCAGATGTACAGTTCCATCGCGGCAGGCAATGGCAACCGGGTTGTTGACAGTTTGTTCGCCGGGCCCGCCCATGTCTTTCGACTTCTTCTTCTCCGGCATGTGTGGATTGCGAGGCAGTCGAGGACCGTGATGGGCTATCTGCGTAGCCTTGGTCCAACTTCGCCCACCATCGGTGCTTCTTCGCATATGGATTTCGATCTCACCGCGATCCGCCTCTGTAAACTTTCGAGCTTCACAGTAGGCCAAAATGGTTCCGTTGGAAGTAATCACTATTCCCGGAATGCGATACAGCTTGAATCCATCAGTATTTTCTTGAAACAACACCGTTTCTGAGTACTCAGCAGCACAGCATTGTTTTAGGGGCAGCGCCAAGCTCAGAAGCATCAAGCCAAACAAGAGGAAAACACTTTGAGTGACTTCAGTGGAACTCGCCAGAGTTCCCCGTCTTCTTAGCCTACGAATCAAAGGATGCATCGAGTTTTGAATTGGATTAGCCCTCAAGTCGTTAGCCTCAACGTTGTCGAGTATCGCCGTCCTGCATTAGATTAACGTAGTGGAATTCTGGCGAATTCCACTACGGATCAGAGATCCTGAGAACTTAGTTTAACCCATGATCTAGTGGCGTATATTGACAGAATGCGTCAATCTATGTTCCGTTTGATTACGCAAGAATTTTGGAAAGGACATTTCCAGCAACATCGGTCAGGCGATAAAGTCGGCCGTTGTGGAGGTAGGTCAATCGCTTGTGGTCAAGTCCTAGCAAGTGGAGCATGGTAGCGTGAAGATCGTGTACAGTCACCGGATCGACGGCGGCTCGGTAACCGATTTCGTCCGTCTCCCCGGAAATGGGTAATAAAGGACATGCACAGCGTATTGCGTTTGTTTTGACACAGCCGACAAAAGTTAAAGTAGTAGGCACATGCCATGTGCCGTCCACCTAGAATCCCCGCAAATCTTGAAGAGCGGACGGCACGACGGAGCTTGCCTGCTACTTTTGTCGGCTGTGTCTGTTTTGAGACCAAAGCCATCGTTGTGCGTGTCCTTTTATTTCCTATTCGGCTTGGCAACCAGCCACAAGCAAAGCTGCACAAGCGATGACATCAAATGCATTTTTCATAATTCTCACTCCTTAAAAGCTACAAATCTCGATCCTATTTCCCAAGCGGCACGTGGGCGTAGCCATCGGCCTGCAAATTGACTACCACCGTCAGCGCAGAAACGGCAGTATCAATAAACACGGCTACTTCTTCGGGCTTTGCATCTTTACTGATCAATGTTTGGCCGCAGACAAATAACTCGACTCCTTGTTCATGGAGTTGGTGAAGCAGATCGAGATTCGGATTGCCATTTGTCTTGAATTTTGCGGAGTACGCATCGTCATTCAGGACAGCCAGTGTTGCATCACCGTGAAAGATTACAGCGAACTGCCCTTTTGCAGGATTTGCTCCGCCGCCCGCATAGATGTTTAGATACTTGGCGACTTTATCAATCGCCGCATTCAGTTCCGCTGGTTCGCTACCGCGTGTGACGTCGATAAGAATCTTGGTTCCTTCGCGCGGTTGGTGAGCGGCGTTTGGTAATCGAACTACGGAACCATGCTTTGGTATTACTGGATTGGTTGGCGTCACAGGAGCCGAACCTATTCCCTTCGCGTCAGGGACGGCGTGATTCTTCATGGCTTCTGCGAAGCCCCGTTCGACGAATCCTGAGACAACTTTTGCATGTGCTTGAATCAACTTTACGACAACAGGGTCGTCGGAGGTTTCGGTAACGCGGACACCTTTGTCTGTGTCTTCATGGTGCATTTTGATCTTGTCGGTATGCTTGAAAATTTCCGCGAAGAGTGGGTCACGCATTCGAATTGGCTTTGCATCCTTAATGCGAACGCTCATCCACTCCACGTGTTCCTTAATCTTGGCTGCTACGTCAGGAGTGTCGGATTCCGTCAGTGTCTCGACACCGTTGGGAAGCTCTTTGACCGTGCGCCTGATCTTCTCGTGGTTAGTTAGAAGAAACTGAAACACCTCACGATCTGAGTCATGTCGGTCGTCATGCTGTTCTGCTCCTGGCCCGTTTCCTTGCATTCCTGGCCCACGCCCTGGGCCACCATGTCCTGGACCGCCTGTGCCTTGACCGCCACGAAATCCCAGCCCTCGCCCTTGGCCGGGTTGCGCATTGGCATCATTCAAAAACGACTGGCTAGCAAGACCGACGAGGGCCATAGTTACCAGTTGAAGAAGTGGGGCTTTGTACGTTACTGACATAAGTGTTGTCCTCAATTTCGATTCGATATGACGCTAGTTATTTGACTTAAAACTCATTCGGAAATTCTGCAATCTCTCTATGCTACCGCGTGACTGTTTGAAAAACGACGTATGCGGCAACCAACACGATTGAGACTGCAAATAGACGTTGTAGCATTGGGCCCGCCATTCGCTGTGCAAGCCAACTGCCTAGAAACAAACCAACAAGGCTACCCAATGTGAATAAGCCAGCAGTTTGAAGCGATAGCTCTTTGCCGGCTAATAGGTGGCCTGTCGTTCCTGACAAACTAACAAGTGTGATGATTAGGAGCGACGTTCCTATCGCGCGTTGCATTCCCATGCATGCGAACAAAGCCAAGGCAGGGACAATGATGAAACCACCACCCACACCAAACATGCCCGTTAAAATACCCGCGCTCAGGCCGACTACGCCTAGCAACATCGCGCATTGAGACGTCAGAAGCAAACGGCCCTCCGGATCTCTTCGACACGTTGGCCCAGCGTTATCGCTATCAAGGATGGGTAGATTTGCTCCCTTTTCATTCGCCTTCAACCACATTCGAACAGCGATCAGAATCATCAGCCCGGCAAACAGAGCAAGTAAGACGGGCTCTGGAATGTAGTCTGCCAGCTTAGAACCAATGGGGGCTCCGATCATTCCAGCGAAAGCAAACAGCAGGCCAGTGGGGAACTCAACCATTCTTCGTCGAGCTCGTCGAACAAATCCGACAAATGCCGTACTGCCAACCGTCAGAAGCGAAATTCCAACTGCCTCTCTAGCTGGCACTCCCAATCCATAGATGAGAATGGGAACAGCAAAAATTGCACCACCACCCCCTGTGAGACCGAGCGAGAAGCCAACAAAGGCTCCAAGCACGATGGTCAAGATTGCGATGGTGTCCATAGGGGTGTATTCGATTTCTAGCAGAGGCGAATGACAGCAGGTTTTGGAGAGAGATTTAGGTACCAACCGTAGTTGGCTCTTCGAGGTGATTGGGCAGTCCTGATGCGAGCCAGGCTTTGTATCCTCCGGTCATATTCGTGACATCGAATCCAGCTCGCTGAAGAATACTGGTACCAATCGCGGATCGACCTCCAGC
>Ga0164293_10002920_pt1 | contig 14501 bp, 9 predicted proteins | sample GEODES118metaG_FD_111487 | JGI IMG/M metagenome (GOLD analysis project Ga0164293, IMG submission 111487) | Eutrophic lake water microbial communities from Lake Mendota, Wisconsin, USA - GEODES118 metaG | ecosystem: Environmental > Aquatic > Freshwater > Lake | place: USA: Lake Mendota, Wisconsin...
CTCACCAGACTGATTTTCCGGGACGGATGTCGTGATTGCACTGGCTTGGGGCAGCAAATGGCCTGGCGCGGCCTGCAAAACCGCCTCGGTGTTGTGCGCAACAAACGAACGGATGCGGGCCTCTCCTTCGGCGCGGAATACCGAGCAGGTGCAATAGAGGAGACGGCCCCCCGGTGCCAGCAGGGGCCACAGCGCCTCCAGCAGCCGGGTCTGGGCCTGGGCCAGGGCATCGATGTCCGAGGCCCGGCGCAGCCAGCGCACGTCCGGGTGGCGGCGCACGATGCCCGAGGCGGTGCAGGGCGCGTCCAGCAAGATGGCATCAAAGGCTTGGCCGTCCCACCAGTCGTCAGGGCGGGCGGCGTCGGCGACCAGGATCTGGGCCTCCAGACCCAGGCGCGACAGGGTCTGGGTGATGCGTTCGCAGCGCAGCGGGTCCACGTCCAGTGCAATCACCTGCGCATCGGCGCGTTCGAGCAAGTGGGCGGTCTTACCGCCCGGGGCGGCGCAGGCGTCCAGAATGCGCAGCTGGCGTCCTACTGGGGGCGGGGGCAGGCCCTCCAGTAGCAGGGGGGCGGCCATCTGTGCCGCGGCGTCCTGTACCGAAACCAGGCCCTGATCGAAGCCGGGCAGGGCCTGGACCGGGCACGGGTTGGCCAGCACCAGGCCGTCTTCGCCTACCCGGCGGGCAAGCAGGCCAACGTCGGCCAGGCGGCGCTGGTAGTCCTCGGGCGTGGACCGTCGGCGGTTGACCCGCAGCGTCATCGGCGGCGCCTCGTTGCCGACCCTCAGGAGGGCCTCCCAGTGCTGCGGGTGGTCGGCCTGCAGCCGGCGGATCCACCAGTCCGGATGGTTCCAGCGGGCCACTGGGTCGGCGTCAGTGGCCGCCACGAGCAGGTCCCGCTCCCGAAGGAATCGCCGCATACAGCCGTTGACGAAAGCCGACTGGGGCGCGGTGGCCCGGCTCCGCTTGGCCGCCTCGACCGCCTGGTTCACCAGGGTGAAGGGTTCGTAGGGCGCCAAGGCCGGGTCCCAGGCCAGGGCCAGGGCGGTGCACAAGAGTGCGTCCACCGCCGGTGGCGGCGGGCGACGGGCCAGGAGGGTGCGCAGGGCCTGCGCCCGACCGAGCTGGCGCAGCGCCTGAAAGGCCAGGGACTGGGTACCCGCGCGTAGCTCGGCGGGTACCGCAGCCAGCGCCGGCGTGGCCGACTGCCCCTGACGCACCGCCTGCACGACACGCGCGGTCGATTGCAGCAGCTGCCACAGCGGGGGCGCAGGCGTGGGCCCGGCGGAGTGAGTGCGCGCCTGCGTCAAAGGTGACGCCCGCGCCGGAAGCTGAAAGTCCAAGCGATCAAAACGGCGGGGAATTGGGTGATGGCGCGGTTATACCGGTCGACGGCCGCGTTGAACTGGCTCCCGATCACGTCGGCTTGCTTGAGCCGCAGGGCTCGCTCGGTGCTCACGGGTTCCGGCAGCTGCGGGCCGGCCAGGTCGTGAGCGTCCTGGCGTTCGGCTTGGTCCCAGGCACGGGCCCAGCGCTCGCCAGCCAGCCGAACCGCAGCGATGCGCTCGCCGTCGAGCGGCCGCGCGCGCGCCGCGACCAAAGCTGCGGTCAGCTCGGAGGAGGCCTCACGGATGGGCGCGAGGAATTTTTCGGAGGGCTGCTGTCGGTCCTCATCCTGCGGATTGAAACCTGCCAGCATGTCGTCGACCAGGCGGGCCAGAGGCTGCAGCTCCCCGTCGACCGCGGCGAAAGAGGTGTTGACCTCCGAGCGCAGCCGGACCAGCCGGTTGTAGGCGCCCACGGCCCAGGCCACGCCGACCACGGCGAGAGCCCAGAGCAGAAGGGAGTCACTCATGGCACAAGCTTAACAAGGTCGAAACGCTCGACGGACTCTTAGCGGAGCGGCCTGAAGAAGCCAAGTGCGGGATCTTCCGCCACAGAAGAAAAAACGCCCCGGGGCCGGCGAGCCGACCACGGGGCGCTTGGGGCACGAAGTGCCAGGGACGCAGCTTATTCGGCCGCAGCGCCCTCGCTGGCCTCGGGCAGGACAGCCTCCTCGCCGCCCAGCTCGGCCGCCTCAGCCTCGGCGATAGCGCGGCGCTCGGCGTCGTCCATGGCGTCCTTGACTTTGCGGGCCGCGTGGTAGGCCATGCCGGTACCGGCAGGGATGAGCCGGCCGACGATGACGTTTTCCTTCAGGCCGCGCAGCTCGTCGCGCTTGCCCATGATGGCCGCCTCGGTCAGCACGCGGGTGGTCTCCTGGAAGGAGGCCGCGGAGATGAAGGAGTCGGTGGACAGCGAGGCCTTGGTGATACCGAGCAGCAGGTTGCTGAAGGTCGCCGGGATCTTGCCAGCGGCGCGCAGGGCGTCGTTGGTATCCAGCATCTCGGAGCGCTCGACCTGCTCGCCGGCGATGTAGGAGGACTCGCCGGTGTTCTCGACGACCACACGACGCAGCATCTGGCGAACGATCACCTCGATGTGCTTGTCGTTGATCTTCACACCCTGGAGGCGGTAGACGTCTTGCACCTCGTCGACGATGTAGCGCGCCAGTTCCTCGGAACCCAGCAGACGCAGGATGTCCTGCGGATCGGCCGGGCCGTCGACCACGCTCTCGCCCTTGTTGACCACCTGGCCTTCGTGCACCAGGATGTTCTTTTCCTTGGGAACGAGTTCTTCGTGAACGCCGCCTTCCGGGTCGGTGATCTGCAGGCGAATCTTGCCCTTGGTCTCCTTGCCGAAAGAAACGGTGCCGGTCATCTCGGCCAGCACGCCCTTGTCCTTGGGCGAGCGAGCTTCGAAGAGCTCGGCTACGCGGGGCAGACCGCCGGTGATGTCGCGGGTCTTCTGACCTTCGATCGGGATACGCGCCAGCACTTCGCCGGGGCCCACGTCCTGACCATCACGCACCTGAATGAGCGCGCCGACCTGGAAGCCGATGGTCACCGAGTGGTCGGTGCCGGGGATCTTGACTTCGAGGCCTGCAGCGTCGATCAGCTTGACCTGCGGACGCACCACCTTGGCAGAGCCGCGGCGCTTGGGGTCGATCACCACCAGGGTGGACAGGCCGGTGACCTCATCGACCTGCTTGGCAACCGTGAGGCCCTCTTCCACGTTCTCGAACTTCACCTTGCCGGCGAATTCCGTGATGATGGGTCGGGTCAGCGGGTCCCAGTTGGCCAAGATGGTGCCGGCCTTGATCTGCTGGTCGGCCTTGATGGCCAGGGTAGCGCCGTAGGGCACCTTGTGGCGCTCACGCTCGCGGCCCAGCTCGTCATGGATGATGATCTCGCCGGAACGGGCGATCACCACCAGCTCACCCTTGCTGTTGGTCACATAGCGCATCGTGCTGTTGAAGCCGATGGCACCGTTGGACTTGGCTTCCACGCTGGAGGCGATGGCTGCGCGGGATGCGGCACCACCGATGTGGAAGGTGCGCATGGTCAGCTGGGTGCCGGGCTCGCCGATCGACTGGGCGGCAATCACGCCCACCGCCTCGCCGGTGTTGACCAGGCCGCCGCGGCCGAGGTCACGGCCGTAGCACTTGCCGCACAGGCCGAAGCGGGTGGCGCAGGTGAGCGCAGTGCGCACCTTGACCTCGTCGACGCCAGCAAGCTCGAGCTCCTCGATCGTGTCCTCGTCCAGCATGCGGCCAGCGGCGACCAGCGTCGCACGGGTCTCGGGGTGCACCACGTCCTCGGCCGCGACGCGGCCCAGGATACGGTCACGCAGCGACTCGATGACTTCACCGCCTTCAACGATGGCGCGCATCAGCGAGCCGTCGGAGGTGCCGCAGTCTTCCTCGATCACCACCAGGTCCTGGGTCACGTCGACCAGGCGACGGGTCAGGTAGCCCGAGTTGGCGGTCTTGAGCGCTGTGTCGGCCAGGCCCTTGCGGGCGCCGTGGGTGGAGATGAAGTACTGAAGCACGTTCAGGCCTTCACGGAAGTTCGCCGTGATGGGCGTCTCGATGATCGAGCCGTCCGGCTTGGCCATCAGACCGCGCATACCCGCCAGCTGGCGGATCTGGGCGGCCGAGCCGCGGGCACCGGAGTCGGCCATCATGTAGATGGAGTTGAAGGACTCCTGCTCCACTTCATTGCCGTGGCGGTCGATGGTCTTTTCCTTGGCCAACTGGGCCATCATGACCTTGGAGACTTCGTCGCCGGCCTTGCCCCAGATGTCCACCACCTTGTTGTAACGCTCACCGGAAGTGACCAGGCCAGAGACGTACTGCTGTTCGATCTCTTTGACCTCGCCTTCGGCGCGACCAATGATCTCGGCCTTTTGCGGCGGCACCAGCATGTCGTCCACGCAGATAGAGATGCCGGCCTTGGTCGCCAGGCGGAAGCCGTTTTGCAGCAGCTTGTCGGCGAAGACCACGGTCTCCTTCAGGCCGCAGCGACGGAAAGAGACGTTGATCAGCTTGCTGATCTCCTTCTTCTTCAGGGCCTTGTTGATGTTGGAGAAGGGCAGGCCCTTGGGCAGGATTTCCGACAGCAGGGAGCGACCCGCGGTGGTTTCCACGAGCGAGGTCGAGGGAACGAACTCGCCGGTGTCCTTGTCCTTGGTCCACTCGGTGAGGCGCACGCTGATCTTGGCGGTCAGTTCGAGCACACCGGCTTCCAGCGCGCGCAGCACCTCGCCGACGTCGGTGAAGACCATGCCTTCGCCCTTGCCGTTGATGCGCTCACGGGTGGTGTAGTACAGGCCCAGCACCACGTCCTGCGAGGGCACGATGGAGGGCTCGCCGTTGGCGGGGAACAGTACGTTGTTGGAGGCCAACATCAGCGTGCGGGCTTCCATCTGCGCTTCCACCGACAGCGGCACGTGCACGGCCATCTGGTCGCCGTCGAAGTCGGCGTTGAAGGCGGCGCACACCAGCGGATGCAGCTGGATGGCCTTGCCTTCGATCAGGATGGGTTCGAAGGCCTGGATGCCCAGGCGGTGCAGCGTCGGCGCGCGGTTCAGGAGCACCGGGTGCTCCTTGATAACCTCTTCCAGGATGTCCCACACCACCGGGGTGCCGGACTCGACTTCCTTCTTCGCGGCCTTGATGGTGGTCGCAATGCCCATTGCCTCGAGGCGCGAGAAGATGAAGGGCTTGAACAGTTCCAGCGCCATCAGCTTGGGCAGGCCGCACTGGTGCAGCTTGAGGGTCGGGCCCACGGTGATGACCGAACGGCCAGAGTAGTCGACGCGCTTGCCCAGCAAGTTCTGGCGGAAGCGGCCGCTCTTGCCCTTGATCATGTCGGCCAGGGACTTGAGCGCACGCTTGTTGGCGCCGGTCATGGCCTTACCGCGGCGACCGTTGTCCAGCAGGCTGTCCACGGCTTCTTGCAGCATGCGCTTCTCGTTGCGCGCAATGATCTCGGGCGCCTTGAGCTCGAGCAGGCGACGCAGGCGCGAGTTGCGGTTGATGACGCGGCGGTACAGGTCGTTCAGGTCGGAGGTGGCAAAGCGCCCGCCGTCCAGTGGCACCAGCGGACGCAGGTCCGGCGGCAGCACGGGCAGCACGTCCATCACCATCCAGTTGGGCTTGATGCCCGACTTCTTGAAGGCCTCGAGCACCTTCAGGCGCTTGGCGTTCTTTTTGACCTTGACTTCAGAGCCGGTCAGATCGCCGCGCAGCCTTTCGATCTCTATGTCGAGGTCGATGCCTTCGAGCAGGTCTTTGATGCCCTCGGCGCCCATCTTGGCGACGAATTCGTCACCGTATTCCTTGCGCTTGGCGTCGTAGTCGTCCTCGCTCATGATGCCGAATTTCTTCAGCGGGGTCATGCCGGGGTCGGTCACCACATAGGCTTCGAAGTACAGCACCCGCTCGATGTCGCGCAGCGTCATGTCCAGGACCAGGCCCAGGCGAGACGGCAGGGACTTGAGGAACCAGATGTGGGCGCAGGGCGCCGCCAGGTCGATGTGACCCATGCGCTCGCGGCGCACCTTGGTCTGGGTGACCTCCACGCCGCATTTCTCGCAGATGACGCCGCGGTGCTTGAGGCGCTTGTACTTGCCGCACAGGCACTCGTAGTCCTTGATGGGGCCAAAGATCTTGGCGCAGAACAGGCCATCACGCTCGGGCTTGAAGGTCCGGTAGTTGATGGTCTCGGGCTTCTTCACCTCGCCGAAGGACCAGGAACGGATCTTTTCCGGCGAAGCCAGGCCAATGCGAATGGCCTCGAAATGCTCGTCGGGCGTGAACTGCTTGAAGAGGTCGAGTAGTGATTTCATGACTCAATCCTTTCTAAATTAAGAGCGTTCCAGTTCGATATCGATGCCCAGCGACCGGATTTCCTTCACCAACACATTGAAGGATTCCGGCATGCCAGCCTCGATGGCGTGCTCGCCCTTGACGATGGACTCGTACACCTTGGTACGGCCCTGAACGTCGTCGGACTTGACGGTGAGCATTTCCTGCAGCGTGTAAGAGGCGCCGTAGGCTTCGAGCGCCCACACCTCCATCTCGCCGAAACGCTGGCCGCCGAACTGCGCCTTGCCGCCCAGCGGCTGCTGGGTGACGAGGCTGTAGGGGCCGGTGGAGCGTGCGTGCATCTTGTCGTCCACCAAGTGGTGAAGCTTCAAGAAGTGCATGTAGCCGATGGTGGTCGGGCGCTCGAACTTGTCGCCGGTGCGGCCGTCATACAGGTAGGCCTGGGTGCGGGTGGCGGTCAGGCCCTTGGCCTTGGCGACATCCTCCGGATAGGCCAGCTTGAGCATGCCGCGGATCTCGTCTTCGGAGGCGCCGTCGAACACCGGGGTGGCAAACGGTACACCGGTGGTCAGCTCGCTGGCCATCTTGACGACTTCCTCGTCGGACAGGTCGGCAAGATTTTCCTTCTTGCCGGAGCCGTTGTAGATTTCCTCGAGGAACTTGCGCAGTTCGGCCGCACGGGCCTCACGCTGCAGCATGTCGCCGATGCGCTGGCCAATGCCCTTGCCGGCCCAGCCCAGGTGCACTTCCAGCACCTGGCCCACGTTCATGCGCGAAGGCACGCCCAGGGGGTTGAGCACGATGTCGCAGGGCGTGCCGTCGGCCATGTAGGGCATGTCTTCGACCGGAACGATCTTGGAGACAACGCCCTTGTTGCCGTGACGGCCGGCCATCTTGTCGCCGGGTTGCAGGCGGCGCTTGACGGCCAGGTAGACCTTGACCATCTTGAGCACGCCCGCAGGCAGCTCGTCGCCCTGGGTCAGCTTCTTGCGCTTTTCTTCAAAAGCCAGGTCGAAGCTGTGACGCTGCTGCTCGATTGAGTTCTTGATGGACTCGAGCTGGCCGGCAACGTCATCGTCAGCGGGACGGACGTCGAACCAGTGGTACCTCTCGACCGAGGCCATGTAGGCCTTGTCGATCTTGGTGCCCTTGACCAGCTTGTTCGGGCCGCCGTTGGCGACCTTGCCCACCAGAAGCTTCTCGATCCGGTCGAAGGCGTCGGCCTCGACGATGCGCAGCTGGTCGTTGAGGTCCAGGCGGAAGCGCTTGAGTTCGTCGTCGATGATCTGCTGGGCGCGCTTGTCACGCTGGATGCCTTCACGGGTGAAGACCTGCACGTCGATGACGGTGCCCTGGCTGCCCTGGTCGACGCGCAGGGAGGTGTCCTTCACGTCGGAAGCCTTCTCGCCGAAGATCGCGCGCAGCAGCTTCTCTTCGGGGGTGAGGGTGGTCTCGCCCTTGGGGGTGACCTTGCCCACCAGCGTGTCGCCGGGTTGCACTTCCGCGCCAACGTAGATGATGCCGGACTCGTCCAGGCGATTGAGCTGCTGCTCGGCCAGGTTGGGAATGTCGCGGGTGATTTCCTCGGCGCCCAGCTTGGTGTCGCGGGCCATGACCACCAGTTCCTCGATGTGGATCGAGGTGTAGCGGTCATCGGCGACCACGCGCTCGGAGATGAGGATGGAGTCTTCGAAGTTGTAGCCGTTCCAGGGCATGAAGCCGATCAGCATGTTCTGGCCGATGGCGATTTCGCCCAGGTCGGTCGAAGCGCCGTCGGCCACCACATCACCCTTGGCGATCTTGTCGCCGCGCTGGACGATGGGACGCTGGTGGATGTTGGTGTTCTGGTTGGAACGCTGGTACTTGATCAGGTTGTAGATGTCGACGCCGACTTCGCCCGCCTGGGCTTCCTCGTCGTTGACACGCACCACCAGACGGGTCGCGTCGACATAGTCGACCACGCCGCCGCGACGGGCGGTGACCACGGTGCCGGAGTCGACAGCCGCCACGCGCTCGATGCCGGTGCCCACCAAGGGCTTTTCCGGACGCAGCACGGGCACGGCCTGACGCGACATGTTGGCGCCCATGAGCGCGCGGTTGGCGTCGTCGTGCTCTAGGAAGGGCACCAGGGAAGCAGCCACGGAGACGATCTGCGCGGGCGACACGTCCATGTACTGGATGCGTTCAGCGCCGACCAGGATGGACTCACCCTTTTCACGGGCGGAGACCAAGTCGCCGGTGAGACGGCCTTCCTTGTCGAGTGCGGCGTTGGCCTGGGCGATGACGTACTTGCCTTCTTCGATGGCCGACAGGTAGTCGATCTCCATGGTGACCTTGGCGTCCACCACACGGCGGTACGGGGTCTCGATGAAGCCGTACTCGTTGAGGCGCGCGTACAGGGCCAGGGAGTTGATCAGGCCGATGTTCGGGCCTTCCGGCGTTTCGATCGGGCAGACGCGGCCGTAATGGGTGACGTGCACGTCACGCACTTCAAAGCCGGCGCGCTCGCGGGTCAGGCCGCCCGGGCCCAGGGCGGAGACGCGACGCTTGTGCGTGATCTCGGCCAGGGGGTTGGTCTGGTCCATGAATTGCGACAGCTGGGACGCACCGAAGAACTCCTTGAGCGCCGCGGAGATCGGCTTGGAGTTGATCAGGTCGTGGGGCATCAGCGGCTCTTGCTCGGCTTGGCCCAGACGCTCCTTGACAGCCTTCTCGATACGGGCAAGACCCGTGCGGTACTGGTTCTCAGCGAGTTCGCCAACGCAACGCACGCGGCGGTTGCCCAGGTGGTCGATGTCGTCGACTTCGCCACGACCGTTACGCAGGTCGACCAAAATCTTGACCACGGCCAGGATGTCCTCGTTGGCCAGCACCATGGGGCCAGTGGACTCGTCGCGGCCCACGCGGGCGTTGAACTTCATGCGGCCCACCCGCGACAGGTCGTAGGTGTCGGGGTTGTAGAACAGGCGCTGGAACAGGGCTTGCACCGCGTCTTCCGTCGGCGGCTCCCCGGGGCGCATCATGCGGTAGATGGCCACACGCGCAGCAAACTCGTCGACGGTTTCGTCGATGCGCAGGGTCTGCGAAATGTAGGGGCCCTGGTCGAGTTCGTTGGTGTAGATCACCTGCAGGTCCTGCACACCGGCGGTACGCAGCTTCTTGAGCAGGGCTTCGGTGAGCTCGTCGTTGGCCTTGGCGATGATCTCGCCAGTGTCGGCGTCGACCACATTGCGAGCGACCACACGGCCCACAAGGAAGTCCTCGGGCACGCTGATGTGGGTGGTGCCGCTTTGCTCGAGGTCACGGGTGTGACGCGCGGTGATGCGCTTGTCCTTAGCAACGATGACCTTGCCCGACTTGTCGGTGATGTCGAAGCGGGCAACCTCGCCGCGCAGGCGCTCGGAAACAAACTCCATCTGGGCGCCGCTGTCCATCAGGCGGAAGTTGTCGTTGACGAAGAAGTTCGCCAGGATGGACTCGGGGGTCAGGCCGATGGCCTTGAGCAAAATGGTGACCGGCATCTTGCGACGGCGGTCCACGCGGAAGTACAGCATGTCCTTCGGGTCGAACTCGAAGTCCAGCCAGGAACCGCGGTAAGGAATGATGCGGGCCGAAAACAGCAGCTTGCCCGAGCTGTGGGTCTTGCCCTTGTCGTGTTCGAAGAACACGCCGGGCGAACGATGGAGCTGCGAGACGATCACGCGCTCAGTGCCGTTGATGATAAACGAGCCCTTGTCCGTCATGAGCGGCACTTCGCCCATGTAAACCTCTTGCTCTTTCACCTCCTTGACCACCTTGGACTGCGGCGTCGAAGACTCGCGGTCATAAATGATCAATTGCACCTTGGCGCGTACCGCCGAGGAGAAGGTCAGGCCGCGGGTCTGGCATTCGCGCACATCGAAGGCGGGCTTGGCCAGGTTGTATTCGAGGAACTTCATCTCCACAAAACCGTTGTGGGAGACGATGGGGAAGGCGGCATCAAAAGCCGCCTGCAGGCCCTCTTTGGTGCGCCGGGTCGGCGCGAGGTCTGCTTGCAGAAACGCGGTGTACGCGTCTTTCTGCATCTGCAGGAGGTAGGGAACTTCCAGCACGCTGTCGCGGCTGCCGAAGCTTTTGCGAATGCGCTTGCGTTCGGTGTATGAGTAGGCCATGAGATCTCCGGGCTATTGAGCTCTTGCGCAACTGTCTTGCCGGCGCCCGTCATCAACGGGCGCAGCAGGCTTGGCGGGTTGGCCACTACCAACCATGGCGGACGGCGATGCCTTGCACATCGCCCGAACCAAGGCGTCTTCTGCAGTCGGGTCAGAAGACACTTGGAAAAGTCCGAATTCGGCCTTTTCCAGGTGCGCTCTGAAAGCGCAAAGGGCCGGTCCGAAAACCAGCCCGCGTAAATCGTATTTGGAGCGAAGCGAGCGGTCCGAGGTCGGCCCGAGACGCGCAGCCGTACTAAAGTACGGCGAGCACCGCAGGACCGAGATCGGTCCGCGCAGCCGCTCCAAATCGATTTACTTGATTTCGGCCTTGGCGCCGGCTTCGACCAGCTTCTTGAGTGCGGCTTCTGCGTCGGCCTTGGCCACGCCTTCCTTGACGTTCTTGGGAGCGCCGTCGACCAGGTCCTTGGCTTCCTTGAGGCCCAGACCGGTGATTTCGCGCACGGCCTTGATGACGGACACCTTGTTGGCGCCCGCCTCGGTCAGGACGACGTTGAATTCGGTCTTCTCTTCGACGGCAGCAGCGGCGCCACCACCACCCGCGGCGGCCGGTGCGGCCATCGCAGCGGCGCTCACGCCGAACTTTTCTTCGATGGCCTTGACCAGGTCATTGAGTTCCATGACGGACATGCTGTCCAGGGCGGTCAGGAATGCGTCTTTATCGAATGCCATTTTGATTTTCCTAAAACTGTATGTTGGTAACGAGGACAGGTGCCGGGCCGATCAGGCGGCGGCAGCTTCGCCCTTCTTGGCTGCCAGGGCGCCCAGGACCACCGCGGTGCGGGAGATGGGCGACATGAGCAGGCCGCAAAGCTGCGCCAGCAGGACTTCCTTGGAGGGAATGTTTGCCAGCTGCTTCACGCCGTTGACGTCCAGCGACTTGCCGCCGTAGACACCACCGCGAATGACCAACTTTTCGTTGGTCTTCGCGAAGTCGGCCACCACCTTGGCGGCGGCCACAGCGTCCACGGAGAAGCCGTAGATCAGCGGACCGGTCATCTGGTCGGCCGCCACTTCGAAGCTGGAACCGGCGACAGCACGGCGGGCCAGGGTGTTCTTCAGAACACTCAGGGTCACATCCTTGCTGCGCGCATCGTTGCGCAGTTTCGTCATGTCGGCGACCGTGATGCCGCGGTATTCCGCCATCACCAGCGTTTGAGCTTTAGCGGCGAGTCCGGTCACTTCTTCAATGACCGCTTGCTTCTCACTGCGATTCAGACTCAAGGTCTACTCCTTCAAATGTGCCGTCTGGTTTGCACCATCGGGCACGCCTTACTTGCAGCGACCAACTGTTTTGGAAATTTTCAAATCCATTTTCAGCGGGATCGCCATCTGCGTTGGCTTTCACTGATTAAGCGCACTCGCGTGCGCGCCAACGGTCTTTGATGGCCTGCCGGGTGGTGCCTTGGTGCACCGGGCCCGACAGCCCACCACACCTGCCCCGCCTTGCAGCGAGACAGGAATTTCTTTAGCCCTGCAGGGACTGCAGGTCTACGCGCACGCCCACGCCCATGGTGGACGAGACGGCGAGCTTGCGCAGATAGATACCCTTGGACGTGGCCGGCTTGGCCTTGTTCAGGGCATCGAGCAGCGCGTCAAGGTTGCCCTTGAGCTTGTCGGAGTCAAACGAGCGGCGGCCAATGGTGCCGTGCACGATGCCGGCCTTATCGACGCGGAACTGCACCTGACCGGCCTTGGCATTTTTCACCGCGGTCGCGACGTCGGGGGTGACGGTGCCAACCTTGGGGTTAGGCATCAGGCCGCGCGGACCCAGGATCTGGCCCAGGGTACCGACCACGCGCATCGCGTCGGGGGCGGCGATGACCACGTCAAAGGGCATGTTGCCGGCCTTGACCATCGCGGCCAAATCGTCCATGCCAACGATGTCGGCGCCAGCAGCCTTGGCTTCTTCAGCCTTGGCGCCTTGGGCGAACACGGCCACGCGCTTGGTCTTGCCGGTGCCGTTGGGCAGCACGACGGCGCCACGCACCACTTGGTCGGACTTCTTGGCGTCGATGCCCAGTTGCACCGCGACGTCGATGGACTCATCGAACTTGGCGTTGGCGCATTCCTTGACGATGCCCAGCGCATCAGCGATGGCGTACAGCTTGTTGCTGTCGACCTTGCCCTCTTGGGCTTTTTGCTTTTTGGTCAGCTTGGCCATTTAGACACCCTCCACCGTGACGCCCATCGAGCGGGCGGAGCCAGCCAGCGTACGGACGGCAGCGTCCACGCTCGCGGCGTTCATGTCTTTCATCTTGGTCTTAGCGATCTCTTCCAGCTGGGCCTTGGTGATCTTGCCGACCTTGTCGCTGTGCGGCTTGGAAGAGCCCTTGTCCAGCTTGATGGCCTTCTTGATCAGGACCGTCGCGGGCGGGGTCTTGATGATGAAGGTGAAGCTCTTGTCCGCGAAGGCGGTGATCACCACCGGCAGCGGCAGACCGGGCTCGACGCCCTGTGTCTGGGCGTTGAACGCCTTGCAGAACTCCATGATGTTCAGACCACGCTGACCGAGCGCAGGGCCGATCGGCGGGGACGGGTTGGCCTTGCCGGCCGGCACTTGCAGCTTAATGAAGCCGACGATTTTCTTCGCCATCTTCGTTTCTCCTTGCGGGTTCTAACGCCTGGACTCAAAGGCCACAGGCTCCCCGGGGTTGCGACTCACTTCTTTCTTGAACCCCGCGCCGAGTCGAAAAGCGCGGGGCTTGAAAATCTGTCCGGCCAAGGGCCGGGCGCTCCTCAGGTCTTTTCGATCTGGCTGAACTCGAGCTCGACTGGTGTGGCGCGGCCGAAGATCGTGACCGAGACGCGGACCTTGCTCTTTTCGTAGTTGACTTCCTCGACGGTGCCGTTGAAGTCGGTGAACGGGCCATCCTTGACGCGCACATACTCGCCGACCACGAACTCGACCTTGTGGCGGGGCTTCTCGACGCCCTCTTCCATCTGGCCGAGGATTTTGGCGACGTCGTCGTCTGAAATCGGGGCTGGGCGGTTCTTGGCGCCGCCAACGAAACCGGTGACCTTGTTGGTGTGCTTGACCAGGTGCCAGGTGTCGTCGTTCATGACCATCTGCACCAGCACATAGCCTGGGTAAAAGCGGCGCTCAGAAGTGCGCTTCTGACCATTCTTGATCTCGACGACTTCCTCGGTGGGGACCAGGATCTCACCAAACATGTCCTGCATGCCGGCGCGGTTGATGCGCTCACGAATGTTGCGCTCGACGGCCTTTTCCATGCCCGAGTAGGCATGGACGACATACCAGCGCAGGTCAGGGTTGGCATTTGGGGCTGGGGCTTGCGCGCCAGCCACGGGAGTTTGGCTCTCGCTCATGTTCATCTCCAGCGCAGAATCAGGTCGTAGAAGACCCATTCAATGGTCTTGTCGGCCGACCACAGCAGGATCGCCATGATCAGCACGAAGCCGAATACGTAGGCCGTCATCTGGACGGACTCCTTGCGGGTGGGCCAGACCACCTTGCGCACTTCGCGCCAGGAATCTCGGCCGAAACCCACCAGCTGCCGGCCGGGCTCTGCGGTCAGGAACACGGCAACCGCCGCAGCCAGCGCCACCACCAGCACACCCCACTGGGCAAGCGCACCTTGGCGCGCGAGCAGGTAGAAGCCCGCCAGTCCAGCGATCACCAGCACGGCAGCCGCCCCGAGCTTGGCCTTGTCGGCGCCCGAGGTGACGGTTTCAACTTGAGAAGTGGCCATGGAAGGCTTTTTCCTGCTTCAGATTCGTGCACGCCTTGAAGGCACCAAACCCGCCATACACAGCGGGTTTCTTTTTGAGACTCGCCGACATACTCGGCGAGGGCCTCGGGTCGGACCAGTTGCCTGGTCCGGGGTGCCACTCAAGTGGCAGGGGCAGAGGGAATCGAACCCCCAACCTTCGGTTTTGGAGACCGACGCTCTGCCAATTGAGCTATACCCCTACGCGAATCACTCCATGATCTTGGCAACGACGCCCGAGCCGACGGTCTTGCCACCTTCGCGGATGGCAAAGCGCAGGCCTTCTTCCATGGCAATCGGGGCGATCAGCTTCACAGTGATCGACACGTTGTCGCCAGGCATCACCA
>Ga0164293_10002923_pt1 | contig 14484 bp, 13 predicted proteins | sample GEODES118metaG_FD_111487 | JGI IMG/M metagenome (GOLD analysis project Ga0164293, IMG submission 111487) | Eutrophic lake water microbial communities from Lake Mendota, Wisconsin, USA - GEODES118 metaG | ecosystem: Environmental > Aquatic > Freshwater > Lake | place: USA: Lake Mendota...
ACAAACTTGTTGTTTAGGACAAACTTGTTGTTTAGGACAAACTTGTTGTTTAGGACAAACTTGTTGTTTAGGACAAACTTGTTGTTTAGGACAAACTTGTTGTTTAGGACAAACTTGTTGTTTTGGACAAGTTTGTTTTGGACATTCTTGTTGTTTAGGACAAGCTATACACGGGCGACAAACTTGTTGTTTAGGACAAGCTATACACGGGCGACAAACTTGTTGTTTTGGACAAGGAGGTCTTAGGAAGTTCATAACTTTAGGGTCTGTTTTATAAACAATCTCAACTTGTCCCTTACAATTTACAAATATAATTGGTAAATTTTTTGGATTTAAAAGTGTTAATTTTGTTACATCATAATTAACAATAATAATAAATTTATTAGAATCATTTTCTAAATTTAATCTTACATCACTATTATTATTTTTAATATTATTTTTGTTATCATTTTTATAGACCTTCCCATCTTTAACCATAGAATATACTATTGTTTCATACCTAGGATTATTCTCCTTATTTTGTAAAATTTCTAATTTCACACTATATTCACCAGATAAAGCAATATTATCAAATTCGCAATAAATAATATTTCCCTTAATTTTAATATCAGGTGTTTCTATCTTATTTGCTATATATTTTTTTATAGTAAGTTTACTATATTCTATATCATCTTTAGTGTCCATACCTAGCTTAATAGGGGGTATAATAATATTATTGTTTTGATCTCTTCGGGAAATATCTCCATTAATAAGTTGATCAGAAGTATGTATAAATACTTTTGATAACGTATTAATATTACGATCATTTGCTGGAATTTTGTTAACTTTAGCAAGGGCTATTTCACTATTTGACTTTATATTAATAGTCATTGTACCACTATTTTTATTAGGTATTCCTCCACGACGAATACGACTAACTGCAAAATTTTCTATTTCTCTATTTATTGATGGGTCCTCAACATAACGAGTCTTAAAGGAAGCATAACTCATAATTCTATATATATATAACACTATATTTTTTATAATTTTTTTATTTATCTAAATATTTATTACGTATGTTATTATTATCTATAATATTATTAGATTTAATAGTAATCCTCATCATCATCATCCTCTTGACTTGTTGGGCAATCTTGTTTGGGGCAACTGGGACAAATTTGTTTAGGGCAATCTTGTTTGGGGCAACTGGGACAAATTTGTTTAGGACAATCTTGTTTGGGGCATGATAGACATATTTTTGTTTTTGTTCTCAATCTATCAATTCTATCTTGATTATTAAAATTAATATTAACAAGACCTGTACAATTTATAAATATAATTGGAATATTTTTATTATTAATAATATTCCATTGAGTAGCATTACAATCAGAGAAAACATAAGCTTTCATCTTATTATTATCCATATCCACATTTAAAAAACTTTTGGTATTAACTTTTTCAATAGTCATACGATCATTTTTTGGAATTATATCGTATATTATAGATTTGTATTCATTATTATAGTTATTATCCTTCTTAAGATTTAATTGAACTGTATATTTCCCAGATGGATCAATATTATTAAATTCACAATGAATAATGCTAGTTTGGAATCTAATATTATCTACTTTAAGAGTTCCAATTTGATTTTTGACAAAAAAACGAAAATAAGGTTTTTCTTTATATTCGATATCACTAATCGTAATATCTCCAATATTTGGATTAATTCGTTCAATTTCTTCTGAATTATTTATAAATATTTGCGGGAGTATATTAAGATTATGCATCTTTTTTGGGATTTCATTCAAATTACTACGTATAGTATTGATTATATTTGATTTTCCTGTAAAATTTTCTATAGTTTTTTTATTTATATTATCAATATATTTAATCTTAAACGGAGCGTAACTCATATATAGTATATATTAGATATTTATTTTACTTTGTAAATATTTCTTCATATATTTCATATATTTTGCTTTATAAATAGTCTTTTTATCATAATTTGCATTAAAGAATCGTTTAATATCATCTCTAGTTGATATAACAGATATTCCTTTTGTTTTTGCTTGTTTATATAATGAAATAAATAGTTGACCCATATTATCATTATCATGTATATAATTACGGATTTTATTAATTATTATAATATCATTTAATTCGGCTATATCAGATTCTATTATTTTATCTACATATAAATCAATATCATAAAACATATAAAATATACTTAGAATAATAAGATCTTCTCTACTAATATGACGAGGAATTTTTGTATTTTTCGAAGCTTCAGTAAAATTATTAAATACTTGTAATACCTTTTCATTAAATAGTTCAGAATTACCTTCTATATAATATATTTTACGATATAATGAAGGTAGAGTATTTAATTGGTCACAATCAGATGTTGATATCTGTAAGAATTTTTTAAACATTTTATTATTTATATACACTACATAGTCAATTATATCTTTCGATACACTATTTAATAGTATTGGTTCTAATTTTTCCATAAATTAATAATATTATATAGTATAAATTATTTTTTATAACTTATCTATGTTTTTTGTGAATTGTGATATAAATAAGGCTTTTTCATTTTTATATAATGAACGAATTGCATATGATTTTGAAGTTGTTAACATAAATTTTGTCATACCTATTTGATCTTTCTCTTTAGGATTACCATAAATATCAGTCTTATCTGTATATATAAAACCGAAATTATTATAAAAATGCATTTTATCATAATCAGCCATATTTTCTAGTTCTATTGTTAATAAATTATTGTTATACGCTTCTACTATAACATAATTCATTAGGAATGTACCTATTCCTTTTCTTTGATATTCATCATCTACTTTTATCCAACATACATATAACATTTTTTTCTTCCTATCTATATAATATGTTAATGTTGCTATATGCATATTATCTAAATATAATTTACAATCATAACAATCAAAACAATATTGGTTATTTTCTATGATATTAAATACCTTATTATTAGGTAAATTATATTTTTCTATAACTAACATATAATCATTAGTTTGTAAATTAGTTATTATTTGATTTTCTCTTAAATATTCATATTTATTCATTACACTAATTCACTAAATTTTGGGACAAATTTGAACAAATTTCAAATTTATTTGACAGTAAAAAGGGAGTAATCATACTCCTTTAACGGGCTTGATATCATTAAATTAAAAGCTTTGCTTTTAATTTGATGCCTTATTTTTTATATTACTAGATTTTTTATTTTTTCTATTACTAGATTTTTTAGGGGTTGATATCTTTTGTTGTATTTCTCTATAATAATTTATTAATTTTATTTAATAAAAATTTTCTATTATTATTTAATAATAAGTGATGAGAAAGAATCTATTACATTAGATAAATATATAAAAAAATATTATACATATGATACATGTTACAATGCAGATAAAGATAGATGGACTATAATATATAAATTATTTAATATACTTGCAATAAAACACACTAACAAAAAATATTATAAAAAAAGAACAACGATATCTACTTTTATAAAAATATTTAAATTTAACTCTAATAAAATATGTATATTTTTGCTTATATTATATGGTATAAGCAAAAAATACCTAAGATAATATATATAATGGATTTCCAAACATTTATAAATAAATATAGTTTTGTTAATTCTAGTTTTGTAAAAGATTTTTACAATATTATTAAAGAAGATTATATCGAGCGTGCTAATGAATTTTTAATTGATAGTGAAATATTAAGAAAATGGTTACAAATTTCAACAAGGCAAATATTTAATAATACAATAAAAAGAAGTTATGAGAAAAATGTTGATTATATGATACAAAAAATTAAAAAAACAGATGGTAGTGGTGGACATAATTTAGAAGTTATCACACTAACACCCGAAGCTGCTAAGAAAATTTGTTTATCTACTAATTCTAAGATTGGTCCTAAGGTCCAACAATATTTTCTAGATATAGAATTAGCACTTTATAAATATAAAAATTATATTATTGAAGGAATGTCAAAGAAAATAGAACAATTAGAAAATAACCAAAAGCCTAAAATACCCGCAAGCGGGCATTCTAACAAGAAAATTATTTATGTTTTTAGAGCATTAAATACAGAATTAACTTTATATAAAATAGGTAAAACCATAAATTCTAAAACTAGATTTTCTAAACATAATTCACCACTAGCTAATGATTTGGAAGTATTATTTCAATATGAAACAGAAAATATTGATCAAGTAGAATCTTGTATAAAATCGTATATGAAAAAATCACAATATAGAAAATATAAAGAAATTTATCAAGTTGATTTAGATATAATAAAACAAGCAATCAAAGATTGTGATTTTAAAATAAGTGAATATAATAAAGATATTGAAAAATTTAATAAAAAACAAAAAGGTGGTAGTATTAAAAAAACATTATCTGATAATGAAATCATATATATGTTATTACCAATTAATTAAATATTTTATATCCATTATTTTTACACATATAAATATTATGGACTTTATTTTTTCTTTAATGATATTCTTAATATTTTTATATAATTCTTTTAGCCAATCATATTTATCATTATATACATCATCTTGAATAATTCTAATTACTGAATAATTATTATCATTCGCACATTTCATTTTATATTTATCATTAATTAAATTTTCATCCGGTGCTTTCCAATTAGATACTTGTATGAAAATGTCAGAAAACTGATAATGAAACTTTTTTAACTCAAATTGAAAGTAGTGTAATATTAGGTAATGAAACTCTACAATGAGAAAAAAATCCAGGATTATTCTCAACATCTAAATTTGGATTTGCAATAGAGAATGAATTAATAGATGGCTATATTACAGAAAAAATAATAAATGTATATTTAGGTCAATCTATTCCAATATATTGGGGTCCAAAAGAAATATTAGATATATTTAATGTTTGTAACAAAAAAATACTTTAAAAATTCTAATTTACAAAATAATATATTTCATAAAAAATATATTAAATACAAACAAAAAAATATAAGTCTAGGAGACTAAAAAATATAATTTATTTAATATTTTATATGTATATATATATATATATATATATATGGATTATAGACAATGTAAATATACTGTAACAGGTGCTTATGTTTGCAATAAGAAAATAGAAACATTCGCAAATATGGCTAACCCTTCAACTAAAACACCTTCTCCTGATACTATTTGGCAAAAATCAACATCCTCATTTAATTGTCCTAATTATGCCAAGATGAATAGTACTCAAAAAAAAGATGCTGCTTGTAAAGATAAAAGTATAATTGATAGTTGTGTACCTGCTGATAAACGTTTAATGGAATGTAATAGATGCTGTCCACAAGTAGATCCAACTGCCCCAGCTCTTACCCGATATACGATGCAAGAAAAACGTGATGCTTGTATGTTAGATTGCAAGAAATCCTATGATCCTAATTCATTAAAAGTTATATCTGAGGAGAAACCAATTGATCCTAATGCTATAGCAGATCCGAAATGTATAGGTCAAAAACAGAAACAAGTTCAATGTTATACTGAACAATGTAAAAAACAATTTAATATGTTATGTATTAAGAATGGTATGACTTTACCTCCTCGTACTAAAGCTCCCAACTCGTCAAGTGCGGGTCACAGTTGTTCAGGTACTTGTAAGAAGAAAACTGGATGCTTTGGTGATGATTGCGATATGATGTGTGATTTTAAGTGCACCTTTTAATTAAATATTATTTCGCTTTGCTCACTAATAAAAAAATTGTGGGACTTTCTTATTCAAAAAACTTTTTTGAATAATAAAAAATTGAAAATAAATTAAATTAATTATAATTATAATTAATTTAATGGAAGCAAATGAAATTGTACAATATATCTTGACTGAAATTGGCTATTTTAATTATATTGAATCGAAAAAGGAATTAACAACAAAAAATAAAAATAAAATGAATGGCTTTATTTCTATTTGTGGTGAACTGAATAATAATACATATACAAATGTAATCAAATCAGAATTTCAAGAGAATGCCTTTGGTGTTTACGACCCTGTTTTTATTGGGATGTGTAATGAATTTCGTTGTATTTATAGTAGTATGAATTTGAAAACTAGTTTTCAACCTAATAATATTATTCAGTATTCATTTATTTAGATTATTTGCTATGCAAAAGTTTCGAGCCATTTTTTAGCTACAATTTCATATGATTCAGTTATATGATTGACTTAAAATATATAATTATGTCATTTACGATGCTAAAGTATAAATAAATAATATTTTTATAAATTACCATCTGTAATTAATTTTGATAAAATTGGTTTAATATAATAATCACAATGATGGTCTGTTCTATCATATTCATTTTTTAATATTTTCAACAGAGTCATGTCAATATCAATAGTGTCTGAAATAATAATATAATATACGGTTATTTCATCTGTATAATTAAAACGAAATAATGCATATTTATTAATATTTAGTTGTTCTCTTACTTCTTCAATATTAATATCTTCTAGAAATAAAAAATATTTAGAATTTAATGGTGGATTATCAGCAGGTTCATAGTATCTATTAAATCGATATGTCAACATAATAAATAATATGATTATGAAAATATTATATAATTTCTTCAATTTTTTTATTAGTGAGCAAAACGAAATAATAAAGAACCTTGTTCCTAATTATTAAGTAGCTTATCAATAGCAGCAAAGCCGGCTTTTTAGAATGTTTCTAACCATCTTTTTGCTACAACTTCCCATTTAATAATTGTTGGTGAAACCATTAATTGTTCTCTTGCTTTAGAAATTAACTGTGTATTTTTCATATATTGAACCAATTCATTTGCTATTATTTCACAATTGGTATCAAAATCTTCATCTTTTGGCAACCAATTAAATTGTAATCCATGACGTTCAGCGAATACACCAAAATTAGAAATCACTGGGATACAACCTGTTACAAGGCTTTCACGAATACTAATACAATCAATCTCTGCAATCGAATCATTTAAATATAAATGAAAAGTAGATAGATATTTTTCTCTTGCTACCATAGATAATGGTTGTCTACCATGGTCCATTACACCATTTTGACTTAATAGTAATTTGAGTCTTAATTTAAATTGTTCATCATATATATAATCCATTCCATAATAAACATGTAACTCTGCTCTTGGTTCAGCTTTATAAATTATGGGCCATATTTTTTCTAAAATAGTTTCTAACCCCCTATCATAACTTGAACAATAACAAAAACGATATGGATTTCGTATCCAATCATCCTCTTTAACTAAAAATTCATCTACTCTCACACCATTTACTATAATATTAAATTTATCTTCTGGAATTTCTTTCTCCATAAATTTTAGGAAACAATTCTTATGATAAACACTTTTCAAATTATATCGGTCTACTTTATCAAGAAATGGTATCAATAGCTTTCTATTTAAATTAGCAAGAGTATATGAAAAGTTATCGTGGAAATCTGCTATCAATCGTTTGGTACTATTAGGTCGCATAAAATTCATTAATAATATAATACCTGGAGAGCGCCAAGCTATTAATATTTTTACATTTTTTTCATATGGAAATTTAGTCCATTTAATATATTCTACATTATCCATATTTTGGTCTTGTTTGAAATTTCCATACACTGCTACTTTCATACCCATCTTAACCCAATGTTTAGATAAATGAACAATAGCTTGTTCAGAACCTCCTAATTTCATATCTGTTGGGTCCCATTCTATTCCATGACCTCCTGTAAAATATACAATATCATAAATTAATTCTTCTTCTATTATCATAATATTTTTATATCTTAAATAGAATTTTTTTGGAATTATATATTCAATAACATTATCTTTTAATTCATACCATCCTTGTATATTTTGTAAAAGTGCAGCTATAACAAGATTCTTCATATTACATTTATCCATTTCATCTATCATCTTTACTAAACATAATTCACTAAATAATATACCACCTTTTGTTATATCTACAAATGTTATGACTTCATTGCTAGTAAAATCTATCATTTCATCATACTTATGATCGATCAAATAATTTTTCTTAAATGCAATACTATTATTTACTAATATATTGGCAACTAATGTTTTATTTAATACTATATCATGAACATAAATAGTTGGACACCATACAATACTTTCATTACTAAATTTTAATTTATCAACTGCATGTTCAACTCTAGAATTAAAATAAAAATCATCATCATCCATCCATACAATAATATCACTTGTTGCATTATTATTACCTCTATTTCGTAAAATACTAAGATTTTCATTAGGTTGAAAAAAAGGCAAGTATTTAATAGTATAATTTATTTTACTATTTTTAATCATTTCTTCTACTAATATTTTATTATAAATAGATTCTTCTAATGTTTGAGACCCTTCAATAATAATCCATTCTTTAATATTTTTATATGTTTGACCATTAATAATATCAACTAATATTTTTAAATGTTTTTCTCTTGATAAATTAGTTACTGTTAATATTGTTACAGTTAGATTTTCCGACATTATTATTAATAATATATATTTTGCTTTTAATTAAAAATATTAGAAAAAATAAAGTTGTTTTATATATGAACGCAACTTAAATAAATAGATAATTAATTTAAAAAAAATATATTATATATTTATAATGAGTTTTGAAATAATTGAGTCAATTTATCGTTCTTTATTAGATGAAGGATTTTTAGGTTTAAATTCAATTCAACAATTAATATATTCACTTAAAATTAAAGATTATGATATGATAGATAGTGTATTTAAATATTATTTTGAAAATGAGAATTTAGCAGATATTAGAGAGTATTCTAAATTTTATTATAAGAGAGAACTTATTAAATGGATTTTTAATATGGTTAAACTAGATAAAAATAAAATAGAAACAATATTAGATGGAAATGTTAAAATTAATTCTTTTCTAGAACAAGCAGTTACTTTTTATAATAATGATATATTATGTAATGAGAAGATACTTGGTATACAAACATATGATATTATTAGAAATATTAATTTATTAAATTTCCCTAATATTATTAATACTAATGTACTAATTAATGATATCCCATCAAAAATAAATATGTTTGATGTAATATTCTTTGATTTTCCCATTGGTATACATAATATTATTCACGCAAATTGTTGTAGTAAAATTAAGAAATTAAAAATTAGAGGTACAAAATCAGAACCTTTATTATTACAATTTGTAATGACAAGTTTAAATAAAAATGGCCGTGCTATATTAATTGTACCAGATTCACTATTATATAGTGATTCATTACAACCAATTCAAACTAGAAAATACTTGTTAGAACATTTTAATGTAAAGAAAATAGTAGAATTAGAAAATATGTCAACATTATTATATTTTGAAAATAATGGAAAAACAACTAGTATTGAATTTAGTAAATATATTAATATGCTAGAGCATCATATTATGAAACTAGATATATCTAATGTAGATGTTAATAGTTCATTATATTATAAACATTATAGTGATATCAATAAACCAACTAATAATACTATAGAATACAAGGAAGCGGTAGAATTAGTAACATTTAATCATAGTGAACTAACTGCAGTTAATATGTTGGTATTGGATAAATATTATAAAAATTCTAATTCAATTAGAATAGAACATGATAGTATATATAATAAAGATTCTATTTATATTACAGATAAAGATACTAATAATTTTAATATTAATTATATGCAATATATATTACAATGTGACTATATTAAATTTACAAAAGGTAAAATGCTTCAATTTGATATTGAAAAAATTAAGAAACATAAAATACCAGTTTTATCTAAAATGGTACAACAATCAATTTCTAATTATATGATTTTATCTAATAATATTATAAATAATAACAATAATTATATCAAGAATTATAATGAAATAAAACAATCATTATTAGATACTGTTCCTAGAAATAATATGGTTGAACTTAATACCCTATGTAATATATTACCATCTCCTTTACCAAATAGTATTTCAAAGAAATTAATTGGAGTTATACGTAATGGATTAACAGCTGGTACAGTTAATTTAATAAAAGAAAATACTATTTTATCTAATAATTCTTATTATCTTGAAATTAATAGTAATATATTAATTGAATATGTTTACCATATAATGAAATATAATGAGAATAAATTAATAGAGTTAGCAAATTTAACTCCTCAGCCAAACTTAAATAAATCTAATCTATTATCATTAAAAATAGCAGATTTAGATATGTCTAATCAACAACAACTTAAATTATATTGTGAAGATTTTGATGTTAATATTGAAAAATATAAACATATTAATGAAAATATTATAAATAAAAATATTATCGATATTGTACTAAAATTAAATAATGTCTAACCTCGCCGAGTATTATAATTACATATACCAATACATATATACCGTGCTATTAATTTCACATACTCATACCTTGTCCGTACCTTGTCCGTTTTTTGTCCATTTCTTGTCCGTACCTTGTCCGTTTTTTGTCCATTTCTTGTCCATTTCTTGTCCATTTCTTGTCCGTTTCTTGTCCGTACCTTGTCCGTTTTTTGTCCATTTCTTGTCCGTTTCTTGTCCGTACCTTGTCCATTTCTTGTCCGTTTTTATGCTAATTTTTTTATTATTATATATGCATTTATACTGAATTGTGGTCCAGTTAATGCAACAATTTCTACATTACTAAGTGACAAGTTCACTAATTGTAAGATTGAATTATCACTCGTTACATTTAATATACAATTACCATTTGGGCTATTATATATTGAACTGGGTGCTACTAATCCATTAATAGTTACAGCAAATTGACTAGTATGATCAGTAAATGTATAATACTCTACATTATATATTCCTCTATTTGCCAATATAATGTTACCATTAAGATATTGAATATTCGCACTATTCATTGTAGTGTTATTAAATTGAACCACCTGATTAGATTGAACGATGAATTGTGTATTATTGTAATAATAAGAGTAATCAATAATACCACCTTGTAAACCTTGTGGGCCCATTGGACCTACTTCACCTTGTGGGCCTGTTGGACCAGTCAAACCCATTTCACCTTGAGCACCTGCTGGACCTTGTGGACCTGTTGAACCTATTGGACCAGGTAAACCTTGTGGACCTATTTCACCTTGAGGACCGGGTACACCTTGAGGACCCATTGGACCTTCAGGGCCCTCTATACCTTGAGCACCAGAAACACCTTGAGGGCCTTGAGTACCTTGAGATCCAGTTGCACCAGGTAAACCTTGTGGCCCTTGTGAACCTTGTGGACCAGTTACACCAGCTGGACCTTCAGGGCCTTCGGGACCCGCAATACCTTGTGGACCGGGAACACCTTGAGGACCTTGAGGACCCCCTATACCAGTTGGACCCGCTGGACCAGTGGGACCGGTTGCACCTTGTGGACCAGGTGGGCCTTGTGGACCTTGTGGGCCTTGGTCACCTAATAATGCATTAAATGGTACTGATGGGACTAAGGGTGGTGCAGGAATACTTACACCGGGTGGACCCATCAAACCTCGTGGACCACGATGACCTCTTTTACCGCGTTTACCACGTTCACCCTTTAATAATTCACGTTTAATTTTTACTTTTTGATAATTTGATTCAGATGAAGATGATTCATCAAAAGAACATGATGAATCACATGATGAATCGCATGATGAATTGCACGATTTATGCTTTTGTATAGTATTATCTTTATCTGAATCAGTAGAGGGGTAGAAAACAGTTTCTTTATTATCCGTTAGGAAAATATCAACCTTATTATGTTTAGGCATAGAACTAGTATATACTATAACATAGAAAATAGTTTAGAAATTTTTAAATAAAAATTTAAAAAATAATATAGTTTAATTTGAAAATTTTTATTTAAAAATTTCTAAACTATATTATATATCATGTCCAACCCTCGGTTAAAAAATAAGTCTAGACATCATGAGTTGTCTCCCTCAGAATCTGAAAGCGATAAAGTAGAACACGGCATAGCTGCATTAGAACAAAAATTAAAAGAAAATAAACACAAAGATAAACATGTTGAACATAAATTAGATAAATTACAACACAAAGTTTACGATTTAAAGAAAGAACAATCTAAAAAACATACTCTTGATTACAAGATGGTAGTTCATAAGTTAAGACGTGAGAAACATCTTATGGTTAATGGTTCTGATGCATATGGTACATTCTTCTCTCATTCTGTACAAACCATCAAATCAAATGAAATGGCTGTTTTTGAGAAACGTTGCAATGTATTAAACTTAAAATTAAAAGTTGGTGGTGATAAGATTAAAGTATCTCGTTCTGGTATGTATATGTTAAACTTTACCGCCTTGTTTGACCAACCAAGCCAAATCGCATTTTTTGTAAATGATGTCCCTGAATTATCAACTGTATCATCATCTGCTAACCCAAATAATATGGTATCAGTTCATCAAATATTAAAATTATACTGTGATGATGTGTTATCATTACGTAACTATTTATCCCCTGGTGATATCAATACATCTGCATCATCCGGTTTAATACCACATAGCACTAACCTTGAATTATCATTATATAGAATTGCTCCTATCCCAGAAAAAGGTTGCTTACCTCCTTGCCCCGAATCATCTGATTCAGACTCTGAACATTGTGAAAAAAAATAAAATATATTAAATAATAATGGAACAACTTAAAAAACTACACACCATTCTAAATAACAATATGGTTGAAGAGCTTGAGAAAAGTATAAATCGGTAGAGACGCGATTTAGTAAGGAATATGCTGAAACAAATGAGACCCCTATTTATTAGACAGTATATATGAAAATAAGATTAATGAAATAGTTTCATTATTATTAAATAAAAATTCTAACTACCTCATAAAACAGATTAAAAAAAGTACTATAAAAATAAAAGAATTAGTATATATGAAACCCTAAGAATTGAATCCTAGTAAATTTGATGATATTATGAAGAAAAGATAACTTACTGAGATAAAGAAAAATACTAAACAAGGGTCAACTATATTTAAATGTCCTAAATGCAAGAAAGCAAAATCGACCTAGTGATGAGCCTCATGATACTAAAGTTAACTGTCTTGAATGTGGATATAAATATTGCTTTGAACAATCTATAGAACAATCTATAGAACAATCTATAGAACAATCTATAGAACAATCTATAGAACAATCTATAGAACAATCTATAGAACAATCTATTGAACAATCTATAGAACAAAATAATATTTAAAATATTCTAAATAAAATATATTAAAATTTTAAAAATTCTAATATATTTATATATGTCTTCTGAAGAGGAAGAAGTTATTCGAGTTAAAAAGTGCAAATGTCGCAAACTACAACATACTGTATGTATTAAAGGAGATGCTGGTATGAAAGGAGATAAGGGGGATACTGGATGTAAAGGAGATAAAGGAATGAAGGGAGACACAGGTATGAAAGGCGAACAAGGTCCTAAAGGTGATAAAGGTGATGTGGGACATGTGGGGCCTAAAGGTGATATGGGACCTAAAGGTGATTCTGGATGTGATGGAGAGATGGGATGTATGGGAATGAAAGGAGATAAGGGGGATAAGGGTGATAGAGGTCCCAAAGGTGATATTGGATGTGATGGAAAGATGGGATGTATGGGACCTAAAGGTGATGTGGGACCTAAAGGTGATATGGGACCTAAAGGTGAAATGGGTCCTAAAGGTGATACTGGTTGTGATGGAGAGATGGGGTGTCAAGGAATAAAAGGCGATAAGGGTTGTAAGGGGGACAAAGGTGATAAGGGTGATAGTGGTGCGATGGGTGATATGGGGATGAATGGCAAGAAAGGTGATAAGGGAGATAAGGGAGATAAGGGAGATAAGGGTGATAAGGGTGATATAGGTGATACGGGGATGAATGGCGAGAAAGGTGATAAGGGAGATAAGGGTGATACGGGTGATAAGGGAGATAAGGGAGATAAGGGAGATAAGGGTGATAAGGGAGATAAGGGTGATAAGGGAGATAAGGGAGATAAGGGTGTTAAGGGTGATACGGGGATGAATGGCGAGAAAGGTGATAAGGGAGATAAGGGTGATAAGGGAGATAAAGGTGATAAGGGAGATAAGGGTGATAAAGGTGATACGGGTGATACGGGGATGAATGGCGATAAAGGTGATAAGGGAGATAAGGGAGACAAAGGTGATACGGGGATGAATGGCGATAAAGGTGATAAGGGAGACAAGGGTGATACGGGTGATATGGGGATGAATGGCGATAAAGGTGATAAGGGAGAGAAAGGCGATAAAGGTGATAAGGGAGATAAGGGAGATAAGGGAGATAAAGGTGATACTGGTATGAATGGTGAGAAAGGAGATGAGGGAGAAAAGGGAGATAAAGGAGATAAGGGAGATAAGGGAGATAAGGGAGACAAAGGTGATACTGGTATGAATGGTGATAAAGGAGATA
>Ga0164293_10002924_pt1 | contig 14483 bp, 15 predicted proteins | sample GEODES118metaG_FD_111487 | JGI IMG/M metagenome (GOLD analysis project Ga0164293, IMG submission 111487) | Eutrophic lake water microbial communities from Lake Mendota, Wisconsin, USA - GEODES118 metaG | ecosystem: Environmental > Aquatic > Freshwater > Lake | place: USA: Lake Mendota...
ACATCCCGCTATTGAACCTTGTGGGGAATTCTTCCAATTTAATTACCACCTCAATGCCTCGAAACTTAACAGATGGGGTTCCTAAGTTTTAAGGCCTACTAACTGGTCCACTCATTTTTTTTTCAGTGGGTTATCCACTCATCTGCTCTCATCTGTTATTAACGAATGTCAGCTTTCGCCGTGTTCTTTTCTTCAAAGCTATTTTGACTTCGACCTACGCACCGCCCCTCTCTGGATTTTTTGTGTTTTGCAAACTCACTGAGAGAAAGTGTTCATGATATTAAACTCTCGTGAGTGCTTGAAGTTGAACGTCGTCCTGGTGCGACAAAGACGGTCAACAACCCAATCAAATTCGCTGCTGCATAATTGAATGGGACCTGTGCTTTTTGAGGGGCTCAGCTCAATTTGAACCGAGAGGAGGAGAGCCGAGAGGAACAGACTGATCGCCCTTTGTAAGCCAATTGATTAAACCTTAGTCAGCCCAAATTGCTGAAAGTCCTGATTTTTGACTAAGTTTTAAGCAAAAGTGGTGGCATGTTTAGTGATAGTTATTACTTCGATGAATTTACTCGTTGGTCCTATCAGTCTCTTTTTAACTTTTTTAATTTCGATGTCGGCAGTTGCTTCCATCGAAAAAAAAGACTCTGAATTCCGCAGTTGTACAAAAAATTCTCTGCAGTCTTCAACACCCCAACAAAGAGATTTAAACAGACTCGATTGTATCGAAAAAAAATGGCCAAGATCTTTGACACTGCAACAATGCTTAAATGAGGCTCGAAAGTTCGAATACCTGATGAACGAGCAGCTTGCGATCAAAAGCTGTTATTACACAAATTCTCAATTCGCCGGGATTAAAAATTGTTTAACTGTTGCTAACCAGCTCTACGAAATCTCTGACAGAGACGAAATGAGATATGATTGTGTCAGTGTTGCAGGATTACCAAAAATAAAATCTGAATGCCTCGATATCGCGAATTCATTTGAACAGTTAAAGTATAAAAAAAAATTAAGTATTGTATGTTTAGAAAATTGAACGTTGCCGGCTCTAAACATGTTAACAAAGACTACACTTCATGGTGGAGTGATGGCATAGTTGAGCTGCCTCATGAAAGGAAATAACATGAGCACAAATTCGTTGGGTGTGAACATGACGTCAGAAGCAAATGCAAAAGTAAAAAAATCGAAGACAAAACTTCAACTGAAGGCGCCGACTCAAGAAAGATCTCGTCAAACTGTTGCGACAATCTTAGAAGCCTGTGAAAGAATTATGAATCGTGAAGGCTTCTACGGGGTCACAACAGATAAAGTAGCAAAAGAAGCGGGAGTCAGTATTGGTTCTCTTTATCAATTCTTTGGTAACAAAGAATCGGTTGTCTCAGCACTCATTCATGAATTGATTCGCCGTGATAGTGTTATGTTTCAAGATCGCATTGCTCAAATCAATCAAGTGGCAGCCGATCAGCGAATGGCTTACTTGATTCAATTGGGTCTTGATATTTATTCGACTCAAAAAGAACTTCGTCAAAAAATTCAAGGCATTTATCAATACCTGGTCGATCAAAACGAATACAAAAGGATTCTGTCTATTTATACAGAAGCTTTTGCCATGCACATTCAATCGAAACCCGGTCGTGACGCTCGAATGATGGCAAAGTTAACAGTTTCTGCTTTCATTGGACTTATGGCACAAGTGGTGACCGATAATCCAAATTTTATGCAAGATCCAAAATTAGTCGAAGAAATCAAAAGAATGTTTCTTCGCTATTTGAACGAATAGGCTTTCTTAATTATTTGATCAATGACATCCCTAGCAAGACCTGCATCAGCAGGTCCGTTGTACATGAAAACAAATGGGATCATTCCTTTGTCCTGATTTTCCACATATCCTGATAAACTAATAACTCCGTTTAACAACCCCGTTTTTGCTCTGACTCTTCGACTTAAGCCGTCGTCTTTAAATCTTCGTTTCAATGTTCCATCCACTCCACCGATGGGAAGTGAGCTTAGGTATTCGGGAAATGTAGAGAAATGATTCTGATGATACGAGAGCACCGTCCACAAAGATTTCGCTGTTATCCGATTCTCACGGGTCAGCCCTGAAGGATTAATTAGATCTAACTGCTGATCAGTGATCCCAAGACCTTTTAAATGCTCGCGAATCACCTGAATGCCCGAGCTCATATTTCCTGGGCTTTTTTTCTTAAGTCCCATATTTTTTGTCAGCATTTCAGCGACATAATTATTAGAGAATTTATTCATATCCGCCAGAATATGTTCAATGGGTTTACTTTCTGACTCTGCCAGAACCTTTGCTGATGAACTCACTGTCCCTGTCTGAATTCCACCAGTGATAGTAATTCCTCGCTGAAGCAAAAAAGCTTTCAGGTTGGCTCCGGACCACAAATCAGGCTTTTGGATGTTGGCAAAGACAAGGTGCTCTTTTAAATTCTTGCCGATTTTTCCAGTGACGGTAAAGATCTCCTTCTGGCTTTTGGGATCCCATTTCCTGTCGACGTCAATTTGCACACTCGATCCACTTGTGGTTTTCACTCGATTCACAATTGTGAAATAGTCAGATTCAGGATCTAGAATCACTTGAGCTTTTGAGTCCTCGCCCGGCCTGACGTAAACATTCACCGAGTTCCAATTGAAAGACATGGCCCCCACTGGAGCATCATAGGCACGGTCCACACGGACACTTTCCCTAGAATCATCATATCTAACAGAGTCAAACAAGCTATCATCTACGACAATCGAGCCCTCGATCGTTTTAATTCCGATGCGGGTGAATTGATTCACCAAGTACCATAGATTTTCTGAAACAAATGAGGGATCCCCACCTCCCACTAAAAAAAGATTTCCCTTCAGCGTCGACTTTTCTTGCTTGGCAGAACTTCTTAATTCGGTTTTGAATTTTGAACCCGGTGGAAAATGCTCGAGAACGGCTGAGGCTGTTAGCAATTTTGTGATCGATGCCGGTAGCATTTTTTGATTTTCTTGGTGATTTAATAAAGGCTGGTTGGATTGATAGCCCCAAAAAAAAGAGAAATGATCAGGATTTAATTTTTTTGAGCGAATCAGGTTTAAAGACCAGTCGCTTAAAGACTGTGCAGAAACAGTCGTAGCAAAAAAAACTGACATCGCAGACCAGATAGAAAACATTCGGATGAGTCTCACTAGCCATACCTTTCAAAAAGCATTACGCTTTAAAGATGAATTTGAGTCGGAATCAATGGTTACAAGTTTATTTTCCTGTGCCTCTCTTTATTTTGTTAGATAATTGGACAAAAAGTCTAGCGCTTCATTATTCTAACGGACAAGAAGGTCCCTTTGGGCACTTCTATTTAATTTTTAATCATGGTGCGATGCTTGGTTTATTCTCTGATCTACCGCCAACTTTACGTATTGTTTCTCTGTCGACATTTGGGGCTTTGATTGTTGGGGTTTATTTTCTTTTTCAGTATTTAATTCCTGGTCAACACATGAAGCTTCGCGTGGGGCTTTCAATTCTACTTGGTGGAATTTTAGGCAATGTTTGGGATCGCATTCGTTATGGAGCCATCATCGATTTTATCAAGTTCAAGATGGGCAATTATATTAGTCCTATTTTTAATGTGGCTGATGCGACCCAGTGGATTGGATATTTTATTATCGTCTATTTCTTTATTCGAGAAGGTCATAAGCTTTGGCCCGAGCAAAATTCTAGAAAATCTTTTTGGGTCAATGCCCCTTTTCAAAAAAGGTTCAGCGTTTTCTTAGCTTTTATCTCACTTATTTTGACAGGGATCTTTGTTGTTTTTTGTTACACTTATTTAAGAGTGACCCTTCAAGAATTAACTGCAGCAAATAATCAAATCGTCCAAAAATTTGCAAGACCCTTTGTTCTGTTGATTATAGGTCTAGGCTTTGGTTTTTCTTTTTTAATTTACATCTTGGGTGGCGTTTTTTCGCATCGAATCGCTGGGCCGATTTATGCGTTTGAGCGATTTTTGCGTGATACTATAAAAGGTCGCAATGCTCACTTCAGAGTTCGACAAAGTGATGAGTTTAAACACTTAGAATCTTTAGCCGTCGAGATCTCAGAGAAATTTAATTCTCTGTCGGCTGCTGCGGCTCAGCCTCAAGTAAATGCTGAAGATAAAACCGCTTCTTCTGCTGATCCAAAAGACAAATAGCAGACAAATAATCACCGTCTGGATTTCTAACAATACCTAATGGAAAAATGGGACGCATCTGTTTGGACTTCGATCCCTTTTCGTATAGGATATTCATTTTCTGTCGATTTTGAAGAGCTTGCACAACACTTTGATGAGCAAGGGACTTTGGAAACTTCACACTGTAATAAGGCCATTCCACTTTTTTTTCTTGAACTGTTAGTACTTCTTGGATGGAACAATTTTCAGGTAAGCTGCTGAGGCACTTCAAACCCACTTGCAAACAGGCTTTTGCATCATCCGCTGCCCTATGCGCAGTGCCACCATCAATATTCAAGAATTGAATCAATGTTTGAAGTTTGTGGTTGATTGTTCCTTTGATGAGCTTTCGCGAAAGAAGGCTTGTACAAAAAACAGGAGTGTTAGGAAGTGCAATTCCATTTTTTTCGTACTCAACGCACATAAAACCCATATCGAAAGGAGCATGATGGGCCATCACGATGGAGTCCCTTAAAAAGTTTTCAATTTGATGAATCACAGTACTCATGGGAGGACAATTTTCTACCATTTCATTTGTGATTCCATGAATCTTAATAACAGTTTCACCCATGGGCCTAGAGGGCTTAACCAGGATTTGCAATTCCTCTATAATTTGTCCTTGAAACCATTTAACAGCACCAAATTCCACCACTTCACTACCCAACGGGTAAGCCCCACTGGTTTCAGTGTCGAAAGCAACGAGGGGAAAATCTGTCCAAGGTCGAGTCCTGTCCATACCTCTTTATTGTTTTTATTCCATCTTTAAGTCAAATTAAATGCAGAGGACTTTGTGATCAAATTTTTTTCGCCTTTGATATTTTTGTTTTCAATTCATAGCTTTGCACAATCCAGTGGCAGTTCGGCCTCCAACACGCTACCCACATTCAGAATGAACGGCAGCGCACAACTCACTTCTAACTACATTGAAAAAGGTCTAACACAAACAGATGCCGACCCAGGCTTACAAGCTGATTTTTGGTTTAACTTAGGTTCACAATTTCGAGTGGGTGTTTGGGGCGCCAACGTCAGTTATGATTCAGCTTCGAGCTCACACTTCTGGCTAAAAATGAATGCAGATATTCGAGTGGATTTTAGCCAAACTAGCAATCTGGTCATTAAATACAGTGACAACCAATATTTTAGATCCAACAACCGGGACGGAAACACAATCGGTGTTCATTTGGATTTTTCTGGCTACAAAGTTTTGTATGAAATTGATAATAATTGGCAAGGCACTCAAGAAGGGGCCAAATACGCAGGCCTAGGAATAGAATTTCCCATTTGGAACACTTGGGTTTGGGCCAATCAAGGTGGTTACACAATTCCTGAGGCCGATGGTGTTCAATCCTTCTTTGATTACCGAACAGGACTGGGTAAAAAGTTTCAAGACATCTTTGCCATGGTTTCAGTTTCATACAGCAACGCTTCGGGTGCTTTCAAGGATCAAGGCGAGCTCGCGGGTTTTTTAAGTGTGAGTGTGAAATTCTAGAGCTGGCCTCTCCCCTGCAAACTGCAATTGTATAGTGTGACTATTTAACAGTAAGTGAATTTACTTCTTCGACTTTTCTTGCTCACGCTTTTGTCGAGTGACTTGATCCACATAATTTTCGTAGACCTGATTGTCAGCTTTTGAAGTGCCGAAGAGATCTTTGATCTTTCGCGCTTCTGTTCCGTCTGATTTAATGGCCTTTTGCTTGATGCTAATTTTCACAAAGCCAATCAACTTATTAGGATCCATTTCGCCTTTTTTATCCTTCACGTTCACACGACCGATGACATCTGTGGTTGTGTGCTCCAGTCCAGATTGAACTTTATTTTTGACTAAATCTAATCTTTGTTTTGCAATTCGGTCAGCTTCCACAGATTGGCCCGAGGCCACTGTTTGATTAAACATCGCAGAGGTAATAAAAATCTCGGCGTCTTGTAAACCTGCTGTAATTCCCTTAAGCCTTGTCATGATGTTAATAAATTCTGCTGTTGGGATCGATGTTCCACGTAAGAAAAGCATTGTATCAGGTATATCGAAATCAAAACCCTCGGAACTGACTTGGACATTTTTGGCAATGTCCCCCAGCTGATCCGCCAAGGTTGAGACCACCACCTTCGCAGAACCCATGTCCAAAACGTTGGGAGTTGTATCAATGGGCTCAAGAAAACTTTGGAAAGCTTTGAGTGGTTCATTTAATAAATCCAAAAAGAGTTTTTCTAGAGTGAGCTCGACACCGTAGTTTGAGAAATTGTACTCGATCACAGATGGCGTCGAAAAATAATCGGCAATTGCCTTTTTAGTTTCATCACTTTGACCCAGAAGCCACATCACCAAGAAAAACGCCATCATCGCTGTCATGAAGTCAGCCAAAGCCACCTTCCACGATCCTCCGTGGTGACCACCACCAACAACAGTGATTTTTTTAATGACGATAATCGGTTTCTCTTTAGCCACTTTTTACGCTGCTTTCTTTATATTCTTAGTTGCTGCATCGAGCTCATCAAATGTTGGACGCTCATCTGGCATCACAGATCTTCTGGCGTACTCAACACACACAAGCGGAGGGGCTCCTCTTTGTAAAGCCACAAGAGCTTGTCTGATGGCTTCTAAATATCTTCCTTCTTCATCAATGTCGGCTGCCATTTTTGTGGCAACAGGACCAATTAAGCCGTAGGCACCGAAAACCCCAAGCATGGTTCCCACAAGGGCCGCAGCAACCGAGGCTCCGATTTTTTCCACACCTGCAGTTAAGTAACCCATGGTTTTTACGATACCCAAAACCGCCGCCACGATTCCCAGACCTGGAAATCCATCAGCGACCATTTGTACAGCATGCTGAGCTTGATGCTCTTCCGCGTGAATGGCCTTGATGTCATTACTTAATAAATCATCTACGTCATATTGACTGAGCTCTGCTGACAGAGTGATCTTCATAGTGTCACATAAAAAATGAACAGCATGATGGTTTTTCATAAAACCGGGATAAGCTTTAAAGATCTCTGAATTTTCTGGTTTCTCAATGTGTTTTTCTAAACCTTGAGGACCTTCTTTTCTGAAAACTTGAAAAAGTTGAAACAACAGCTGAAGAAGCTCGAGGTAATCGGCTTTTTGAGGACCTTTTTTTGTCAGAGCTTTGATTCCTAAAGAAAGACCCATTTTAATAATCTTCACGGGGTTTGCGATGATATATGCACCTAGTGCCGCTCCACCGATGATCATCAACTCCAGAGGGGCCGCTTTGATAATGATCGACATATTACCACCGGCGATCATGAAACCACCGAAGACCATAACGAAAACAACGATTATACCTACAAATCCCATTTGTACCTCAAGGACTTGATCGGCACCTGAGGATAAAAAATTGAGACAACCAGGACTTCCTGCTTCCAAACTAGGCCCTTGTCTAGGTTTTTGATTCTCAATGCCCACGTCTAGTGATAGCGTCAACACAATGAAACTTCTGTTTTCCCTGATTTTCATTTTCAGTCTTATAATTCAACCTTTGAAGGCGCAAAATGGACCTGCCATCGACCCCCTAGAAGTCTCAGGACAGCTTTTTCCTTCAAAACTTAAACCCTTTCAACCTACTAAACTAATTCTCAAACTCAAACTTCCTGCCGACTATCACGCTTACGCTGATCAGTTTCAGCTCAAGCTGGATCCAAAAAGTGGGTTTCAACTGGGTGATTGGAGTGTGGGCCCTCTTAAAACTTGGTTTGATAAATTCTCAAAAAAAAATCGGCAGGGAATTTCTGGCCAGGCTGAACTTGTTGCTGAATTGATCGCCCCCGAAAATCTCTCAAATTCAACTTTATCTATGGATTTGATTTATCAAGCTTGTAGTCAAACATTTTGTTTGTTTCCCCAAACAAAGAAAATTTCTATCCCCTTTGAAGCTATTGCGATCGAGAGCTCTGCCCCTGCTGTTATGGGCTGGGATTTACAATCAATATTTCAAAAAAGTTTAAACGACAGTTTACTGATGGCTCTCCTATTTGCATTTATCGCGGGCTTTTTAACAAGCTTAAGTCCATGTGTATATCCAATGATACCTATCACACTTGCCGTTCTGTCCAGGGGGGCTCAATCCAGGGGGCGATTTTCTCAAATCAGATTTTCACTTGCTTACGTCTTTGGAATTGCCACAACATTTTCTGTTTTAGGTCTAGCTGCAGCTCAATTTGGATTTTTGTTTGGCTCTTTGTTAAATGAAATCTGGATTCTGGTCATTATTTCGGCAGTTTTGTTTGTCATGGGAATAAGCCTTCTAGGTGTTTTTGATCTTCAACCTCCTGCACTTTTAATGAGGGTGGCTAACTCAAAAACTGCAGCTGGATTGCAAGGCTCCTACATTTCAGGCTTGTTCTTTGGTATTGTGGCCAGTCCTTGTGTAGGACCGATCTTAGTTGCAATATTAGCTTGGGTCAGTTCGACGAAAAATCCGGCTCTTGGATTTATATTTCTTTTTGTTTATGCCCTTGGCCTGGGAATGCTTTTTGTATTCTTAGGGCTATTTTCTAAGTCCCTGCCAAAATCAGGTCTCTGGATGAATCACGTAAAAAAAGCCATGGGTGTTCTCGTCATTGCTGTCAGTTTCTACTACTCACATTTGATTTGGCAGCAACTGCAACTTGGGTCAAAGCCTTCATTTGCTGAGGGAAAAATTGGCCAGAATCAGCTGCCTTGGAAGCCACTGGCAGAGGAAAGCCTAGCGGCTGCCGAAGGTAAGCCCGTCATGATCGACTTTTGGGCCTTATGGTGTGCGGCCTGCCATGAGCTCGAACAGAACACTTTTGCCGACCCTCAAGTGAGAGCCGCTCTTGAAAACTACGAATTATTTAAATACGACGCCACAAAAGTGACCCCAGAAACTCAAAAATGGTTGGAAAAATTTTCCATTCGTGGCCTCCCTGCCGTGCTGTTTTTCTCTGCGGAAGGAGTATGGCTTGAGAATTTAACCTTAACCGAGTATGAAAGTGCAGAGCGATTCCTCGCTCGATTGCAAAAGGTTAAAGAAAATGAATCTCGTCCGTCTCAATAAAGCCCTCTCTGAAGCTGGAATTACAAGTCGCCGCAAAGCGGATCGCCTGATCGAAATGGGCCTTGTTCAAGTCAACGGTAAAAAAGTTTTCGAACACGGTGTGAAAGTCAACACCACAAAGGATCGCATTGTCGTCGAGGGCAATCCCGTTACTTTCTTCCATAAAAAATTGTATGTTATGTTTCATAAACCAAAAAATGTTTTAACCACTTTAAGTGATCCTGAAGGTCGCCCTACCGTCGGAGATTATTTCTCAAAATTTCAAGTGCGTTTGTTTCCCGTGGGTCGATTGGACTGGGAATCTGAAGGTTTACTTTTGATGACCAATGACGGTGATTTTTCAAACTCTGTTATGCACCCCAAAGAAGACATCACAAAAACATACCTTGTAAAAGTGAATGGTCGCCCCGAGAAAAAAGAATTAGATAAGCTCTTAGGTGGAGTCTCTATCATCGGTGGAAAGGCCAAAGCTCTTCACATTGAAAAAGTCAAGCGCGCTGATATTTCTGATCAGTATGACTGGTTTAAAATTGTGATCTCCGAGGGTAAAAACCGTCAGATCCGCCAGATGTTTGCAAAAATTGATATGGATGTGATCAAACTTCAACGGGTGGCCATTGGTCGATTGAAAATCGGAAACCTTCCCCGTGGAGAATGGACTGAACTTTCAGAAGCTCAAATTAAAAAGATCTACCAGCCGGACCTTCCAGAAGACATGAAGATCAAAAAAGTCGCTGTGAATGCGAACGAATCTAAAGTCGTGGCAAAACCAGCTAAGCCCAATACCAAGACTAAGTTCACTCACAAGACCTTTAAGCCAGACGCCTTACAAAAGAAAAAAATCGCAAAAAAGCTGTTCGATAACTAAAAATCGCTCAGCTTTTCGTCTAGTTTTGCCTTAACTTGACTCAATATAGAGCACTGGCCCGCCGACACCTAGTTATGTCTAAATCGGCTTTACTCAAAACTTTAGCAATGCTTCTTTATGGCAACTGTGTTGTGGCTCAACCCATTATGGATGTCCGCCGCAACATCACACTCTCTGATACCGACCCGGTGTACAAAGACTTCTACATCAAAGGCGGATTTTCAGAGGGGTTTAAAAAAGGACAAACAGTTCTAGTCACTCGAAAAGTAATGGTTCGAGATTCCAGTGGATCCACTCAGGTTGGTGAAATGGAAGTCCCTGTCGGAGAATTGAAAGTCATTTCTGTCTATGAAAAGGTTACAGTGGCTCGAGAATCAAAACTCTTTGACAGGAAAGATCTGCCTATGTTGGAACAAAGAGCTATTATGACCGGCGATGAAGTCGAGATCAAAAAATAGCTTTTAGGTTACCACATGAATTCATATTTTCGCGTTCGATTCCACAATCTTTCCGCCACCCATGAAGATATCCTGACCACTTTAAGTATCGATCATGGCGCCAGCGGAGTTTCTGAAGCCCTCGAATTTACTCAACCTGATCTGGTTTTCGAGCCTCGCATTGCGAAGCGCAGATCCCATGACATCGATGTTTACTTTGAACAAAAACCAAGTCTGGATTTTTTTGATCAGGTGAAGAATTTAGATAAAAATATTTCCTGGAATGTTTTTGAAGAAGCTCACAAAGATTGGCTCGAAGAATGGAAAAAGGGATTCAAAGCCTTTCCTTTGACTCCCCAGGTTTGGGTTGTCCCCTCTTGGCTCGAAAAACCTGCAGAAGCTCTTCATCAAATTAAAATCGACCCTGGCATGGCCTTTGGAACTGGGACTCATGCCACGACACAAATGGCAGCTCATTTTATTTCGAAATTTGCCTCGAAAAATCCTCTGCAAACAGGATCATCCAATCTTTTGGATGTGGGAACTGGAACTGGAATTTTAGCCATGCTTGCGGTGCTATCAGGATTCCAAAATGTTGTCGGCATTGATGTGGACCCAGAATCTCGAAGGGTTTCAAAAGACAACATTAATTTAAATGACATGAATCAAATTAAAATCACCGAGCAGCTGATCGAAGAAGTTCGTGAAAAGTATGACGTGGTGATGGCTAACATTATCGACGGAGTTCTGATCCAAATCCGGGACGAACTGATCAGAGTTCTAAATGCAGACGGCGATTTATTTGTCACAGGTATTTTAGTTGAGCGGGAATCCCACTTTTTTGAAAACTTCATCGAGAAATTAAATTTAAAAGTTGTTCGTAGGCTAGAGAGTGATGAGTGGATTGGCTTTTGGCTGAAACGGAATCCCTCTTGAGACGTTACTGGATCGAAGCCCAAGACATCATTGACAATAAAGTTTTGTTTAAAGATGAACTTTTTCATCACATCTTCGATGTTTGCAGGCAACTTGTCGGATCTAAATTTGAAGTGATCACCAGTGGCTCTGCCTACTTCGTTGAAGTCATCGCCGTTTCCAAAAAAGGGGCCACCGCTCAAATTTTAGAAAAACGCGAAATTCAGCCACTTGCGAAACCTCTGATCAAGCTTGCGATCTGTGTACCTCGCTTTCCCGTTTTAGAAAGCGTTATTGAAAAAGCTGTGGAAATGGGAGTTTCAGAAATTCAACTTTTAAGCTCTGATTATAGTTTTATCAAAAAATCAGAAAAGATCTCGGACGGCAAATGGGAGCGTTGGCTCAAGATTATCAAATCTGCAACCCAGCAATCTGGCCGGGGTGATTTGATGGCTTTGAACACCCCTATTTCTTTAAACGAATGGATGAAATCCATGAACCCGACAGGCAACTCTATGTGTCTATTTGGCTACGAGGGCGAAAAGACCATGGGTGCCAAAGAATTTTTAAACTCACAAAATAAATCAGGTCTAGAATCAGCCTGGATTTTGGTCGGTGGCGAAGGTGGTTTCTCTACACAGGAAGTTGCAAATCTTCAGGGTTCAGGTTGTCAGGCTGTCACATTAGGAGCTCAGGTTTTACGGGTTGAAACAGCTTGCATCGCCATGATCAGCATCCTAAAGTATGAGATGAATTTGATGAGGGGATTGTAAATGAAAATAGATCAAGACTTTGAAGACGACTTTCAATTTAAACCACTCACAGAAGGTCTGGGTTTTCATCCTAAAAAACAAGAAGTCACAATTGCTAAAGCTCCAACAACCCAGCCTTTGATTTCAGCTAAAGCCGCGACGATTGCTCCCGTTGCTCGAAAAGCATCTCCTCTGGATTCACCATTACCTCGACCCAAAAGCCCAACTCCTCAGCCTCGACCTTCAGCTAATACTGAAACAGTTGATGGATTACTCAAAAGTCTTCAAGACAAAAATAAGTCCTTAAAATTTGAAGACAAGTCTAAAACTCAATCGCCTTACTTGAACACAGCACCAAGCCTAGCTGCTGGACTTTTGGATTGGCTCTTGATTGTTTCCATCAGCCTTTTTTACATGATGACCATGACTTTGACTTTGAAAATGGATTTGATCCGATTGATCACTGAAGGAAGCCTACCAGTTCTTGCGACAACTGTTGGACTTTTCTTAACTGTGGGTTTTGTTTATTACCTCAGCCAAAGACTTTTCATGGGAAGCACATTGGGTGAATGGGCCTATGAACAACGCTTAGGTTTGCCTGAAGAGTTTAAATCTGGTTATTCGATCCGTGCTTTTTCACGACTCATTCTTATCTTTACGACTGGCATAATTCTGCTTCCCTTACTGAGTTGGGCATTGAACCGTGATCTGGCCGGAGTCTCTGGCCTTAGCACTTATCGCAGACGGTAATGGGAACATTCTCTTCTTTAGATCAGGTTTTAAAATTAATCGAAGGCCAAAGGCCTCAAAAAAAAATCGTCTTCACGAATGGATGTTTTGATCTTCTTCATGTGGGGCATGTTCGTTATTTAAAAGAGGCCAAAGCCTTAGGTGATGTGCTAGTTGTTGCCCTGAATACCGATGCCAGCGTTCAAAAGCTAAAGGGCCCAACTCGCCCCGTACAAAAAGAAGACGACCGCGCTGAAATTTTAGCAGCTTTAGACTGCGTGGATCATACTTTTTTGTTCTCTGAAGAAACACCAGAAAAGGTCATTCGAAAAATCAAACCTGATTTTTTAGTGAAAGGTGGCGACTGGGCCGTATCACAAATTGTGGGCTCTGAAGTTGTACTTTCTTACGGCGGAAAAGTCATGTCTTTGCCTTTCGTAGATGGAAAATCAACGACCAGCCTAATCGCAAAAGCGCAGAAGTAGATCCTTATCCAAATCGATCAAAGTAGTTTCTCAATCGAGTACGCTGGCAGGGGTGGTGCTGTGACCCCATTAAGGACCGGCGTTAAGTTCAAATTGTAAAACCCAGGTGTAGGTAACTTAACAAAAATTTTCTTCTGGGCACTACCAAGGACAAACGGACTGAAAGTTCCCGTCGGTTCTGCAATCATACTCGGTGAGCAGGAAGGCGTATCATAAGGCTCTAGGGCGCTAACAGCAGATGGGGTGGCGTCAGTTCTAAAAACCCCAAAATTCCCATTAGGTGCCGGAACAGCTGTGCCCATATTGTTCACTAAAGTCGCAAGATAATATTTATTATAGCAAGTCGATGGGGTTCCTGCGATCTTTGTGTCACCCCGCAGTTCTATTTTTGTCGGGATTGCAGTGCCACCTCCCCTGAAGGCTCGAGATTGCACTGGCGTTATGTTAACACTTGAAAAGCTAGGAGACAAAGAATTTCCATACAAAGATAATTCAGTTGTCGTTGGAACTGTATCCATTTTGATATAGACAAAGGCCACTGATTGGGTCGCCGGATAATTTAATGCCGTCACTGCACTCGTGCCATTCGAACAATCTGTAGAGCTAACGTAAGCGGTAGCTCCACTTAAAGAAAAACCAACACTTCCTCCGCCGGCAGGTGCTGGATAAAGATTTTGAGGCGGCGCTAAATCACGTAGCAAGAGTTCTGCTTTATAACAGATCCCAGGCAAAATTCTTTCAGGTAAAATTAAATTAAGACCAATATAATTGGGTCCATAAGTTGTGATTTGCCTTGTCGAACTGCTCAATCCAGATGCAGAAACTCGGAAATCTCTGGTTTGAGGAGCGCCGCTGACAGTGCTTGCTCTTACAAAAAAGAAAGCCCGCTGTTTGCCGCTCAGGATCACATGATTTCCAGATGAGATAGCGTTTGTATTAGCAATGCAATCATTAGAATTTATAAATATTGGTTCGGAAGCAAACGTCCCAGCTGTTGCTGTTTCTTTTTCAAGTAGGAAATTAATATTCGCTGGTGCATTGGCATTTCGATCAAAGGCATCTAGCAAAACG
>Ga0164293_10002925_pt1 | contig 14482 bp, 11 predicted proteins | sample GEODES118metaG_FD_111487 | JGI IMG/M metagenome (GOLD analysis project Ga0164293, IMG submission 111487) | Eutrophic lake water microbial communities from Lake Mendota, Wisconsin, USA - GEODES118 metaG | ecosystem: Environmental > Aquatic > Freshwater > Lake | place: USA: Lake Mendota...
CGGGGTGGGGCACGCGATCACCTTCCTCACACCGTTGACGGCCAAGCAGGTCTTCGACGGCGAGCGGTTGCGGGGGTGGGCCGTCGATGGCAGCCCCGCCGATGCGGTGAAGCTCGGGATCACGCAATTCCTCCCCCGGCGCCCCGACATCGTCGTCAGCGGGATCAACAGCGGCCTCAATGCCGGGATCAATGTCCTCTATTCAGGCACCGTGGCGGCGGCGATCGAAGGGGCGTTCTTCGGGATCACGAGCGTGGCGGTGAGCCTCGAATGGGACGAGCATGCCGATTACGATCGGGCCGCCGCGATCGCGGTCGAAGTGATCGCCGAGTTGGTCCGCAGGGCCCCGCCACCCGGAAGCCTGTTCAATCTCAACATCCCCTCCTCCGCACTTGCCGGCCGCCGCGAGCTCCGCGTGGTGCCGATGAGCACGGCGCGGTACGGAGAGGCCTTCGAGCGCCGCGTCGATCCCCGTGGTCGACCGTACTACTGGGCGACCAACGAGCCACCCCCGCCGCCGAGCCCGAGCGAATCGGACGTCACGGCGCTGGCGGCGGGGCATGTGACGCTCACTCCCCTCGATTACGACCTCACCGATCGGCCCGGTCTCGGCCGGCTCGCCGAAGGACCCTGGAAGCTCGGGTGAGACGGGTGGCCTGTCGGGAGCGGGGCCTGCCCGGAGAGGGGCTCAGCCACGCGAGCGGACGAACGCGATCGCAAGCGCGATCGCCGTTCCGATTCCGGCCAGAAACAGGATCCAGAACAGGATCGGCAGCCCCTGGAACTGGATGTCGGTCCAGGAGGTCTTGATGTTCGGTCGCACCGGCTCCTCCGTGGAGCCAGTGCCACCGGCCTTCGGCGTCGCCGGAAGTTTGCTGCGGACCGTCGCCGGAGGGGCGCCGGCTCGCGTTCCCGAACCCTTGCGAGACGGAGTCGCCGAGGTGTCGATCTTCGGGAGGCCACCGACGCCCGAGGGCTCCGAGCCCTCCTGACCGGAGCGCGACCCCTCGGGAAGCGAGCCCGATCCGTTCCCGAGCACCCCGGAGGAGCCAAGCGGCCCCGAGGCGCTTCCCGGGCCGCTCCGCGCCACGCCCCCCGGCTGACGGCGGGGCCCGGGCGTGCCGCTTCCCTCCGCGGAAGCGCGGCGGGGTGCCCTGCGCGGGGGCTCGACCCGTGCGCCCGCACGAGTCTGGGCCGGGGCCGAGCTCAGCCAGGCGGCCAGCGTGTCGGCCACCTCCTGGGCAGTCTGGGGGCGGGCGTCCGGATGCTTCTCCATCATCCGGAAGTAGAGCTCCGCGATCGCCGTGGGGACATCCGGACGGATCTCGAGGAGGTTCGGGGGCGGTTCGTTCATGTGGGCCCGGAGTCGCTCGGCGAGCGGTCCGGATGCGAACGGCGCTTTGCCGACGAGGAGGTAGTAGAGCGTGCAGCCGAGCGAGTACACGTCGCTGCGCCGGTCGGCCTTGTGGCTGTCGCGCGCCTGCTCCGGGGCGAGGTAGTCGGCGGTGCCGAGGACCTTCTCGTCGTGCTCACGCGTCAGCGACGTTCCCTCGTCGCCGTTGGCCAGCGCCAGCCCCATGTCGAGGATCTTCACCGTGCCGCGCTTGTCGAGCATCAGGTTGGCCGGTTTGATGTCGCGGTGGACGAGCCCCTCGTCGTGGGCGTACTGCAGCCCCGTCGCCGCTTGTCGGACATACTCGGCCACATCGCGGACATCGAGCGATCCCTCCCGCTTCACTTTCGCGTAGAGGTCGGTGCCGTCGATGTATTCGAGGACGATGAAGTGGATCGCTCCCGACGACTCGAGGTCGAACGCGCGGGCGATGTTGGGGTGGTTGAGACGCGCCGACGCCTGGGCCTCGCGCTCGAAGCGGGCCAGATAGGAGCTCTGTTCGACGCGTTTCACCGGCAGCACCTTGATCGCCACCTTATGACGGAGGATGGCGTGTTCGGCGAGGTAGACGCTGCTCATGCCGCCGGCGCCGAGGAGGCGGAGCAGCTTGTACTTGCCGAGGACGAATCCCTTGTGACGCCCCTTGCGGAGCTGGTCGACCTGCCAGGGCGTGAGTTGGCCCGAGTCGATCAGGCTCGTCACGAACCCCTCCGGAACCGGCTCGTTGCCGAGCGGGTGCCGCCCCTCGGCGTTCGTCCAAGGGGCGAGTGCCTGATCGATCCTCGCGGCATCGACGAGCCCGCTGGCGCGGAGCACGCGGAGAAAGTCGTCCAGCGTCTGCGTGGAGTCGCTCATGCCTGGGGGGCGGGCGGAGAAAGGGGGCGGGAGAGAACGCTATCCTAGCAGCGGCTCGCGAAAGTGCCGCATCATCGTTCCGGTCCGCCCGAGCCGGGGCAGAGCCGTGCCGCTCCGCGGGGCCCCGGCCGGCGGCGTGTTCTCCACGTGGAGTCGACAATCATCGAGATCCTCCTCTACACCCGCCGCGGCTGCCACCTCTGCGAGGCGGTGGAGGATCTCCTGTCCCACCATGCCCCCGGCGCCCGCATCGTCGACATCGGTGGCGACGGCCGTCTCGAGGCCGAGTTCGGCGTGCGTGTCCCGGTGCTCGTGATCGACGGCGGGGTGGCCGCGGAGGGTCGGATCGACGAGTCGACCCTGATCGTCGCGCTCGCGCGGCGGGGCGTCACAGGCCGAGATTGAGGCCGCGGCGTTCGAGGGCGTCGGCGAGTCCGACGGCAGTCACGAACACCTCCGCGTCCCAGCCGGCTTCACGGGCAGCCTCGACATGTTCCGGGACGTCGTCGGTGAAGAAGATCTGCTCCGGTGGAACCCCGGCCAAACGTGCGGCGGTCTGGTAGATCGCGCGGTCGGGCTTGAGCGAGCCGACCTCGTGAGAGAGGACGATCACGGAAAATCTCCCGGGGAGCACGGCATAACGCTTCCCGAGGAGATGCTCCCAATGGGGAGCGCAGGTGTTGGAGAGAATCCCCGTCCGGCACCCGGATCGCTCGATCGCGGCGATCACCGGTAGCATCGCCACGTTGAGGGTGAACATGTCGCTGGCCGCGTCGGCAAGCAGCACAGGATCGCTCGTCGAGTCGGTCATCCTGCCGAAGGCCTCGTGGAACCCGGGCCAGTCGATCTCACCGCGCTCGAGTTTGGCCTGGAGCCCCCCCTCGAACACGGCGGCGTGCGTCGCCTCGGGGGTGATCTCCGCGATCGCCGCCATCCGCCGGACGGCGTGCTCGCGGTCGAAGAAAGCGATCACGTTGCCGAGATCGAGATAGACGAACTGTGGGCGGCTGTGTCTCGATGTCATGGTGGCGCTGGTCTCTGCGGTCGCTTTCCAAGGGGATTGGCAGAGATTATTCTGCCCGCTGGGCTCCGCTCCGGGCTAGGCCGCTTCGCCTCCGGTGCCGCCGCGACATCCCCGAGGACCGACCCGCGCCATGACCGCCATCAACCGCATCAGTGCCCGAATCACCCAGCCCCGTTCGCAGGGGGCCTCCCAGGCGATGCTCCTCGGCACCGGCCTCCAGCCGGCCGATCTCGACAAGGCGCAGGTCGGGATCGCGAGCATGTGGTACGACGGAAACACCTGCAACATGCACCTCGGCGACCTGGCCAAGGTCGTCAAGGAAGGGGTGACCGCCGCCGGGATGGTGGGGATGCGGTTCAACACCATCGGTGTCAGCGACGGCATCTCGATGGGGACCGACGGGATGAGCTTTTCGCTCCCCTCCCGCGACGTCATCGCCGATTCGATCGAGACGGTGATGCAGGCCCAGTGGTACGACGGCCTCGTGGCGATCCCCGGCTGCGACAAGAACATGCCAGGCTGCCTGATCGCGATGGGCCGGCTCAACCGCCCGGCGATCATGGTCTACGGAGGCACGATCCGGGCCGGCCACCTCGCTGACGGCACACCGCTCGACATCGTCTCGGCTTTCCAGTGCTACGGGGAATACGTCGCCGGGCGGATCGACGACGCGCGGCGTGCGAGTGTCGTCCGTCAGGCCTGCCCCGGGGCGGGCGCCTGTGGCGGCATGTACACGGCCAACACCATGGCCACGGCGATCGAGGCCCTCGGCATGTCGCTCCCCGACAGCGCCAGCATCCCGGCGGTCGATCCGGCCAAACTCGACGAGTGCCGCCGGGCCGGCGCGGCGGTGAGAAACCTGCTCGAACGCGACATCAAGCCGCGTGACATCATGACCCGCCGCGCCTTCGAGAACGCCCTGGTGGTGACGATGGCCCTCGGCGGCTCGACGAACGCCGTCCTTCACCTCATTGCCATGGCTCGGGCCGTCGACATCAAGCTCACGCCGGCCGACTTCGAGGCTGTCGCTCGTCGCGTTCCCTTCATCGCCGACTTGAAGCCGAGCGGCCGCTACGTGCAGGAGGATCTCCACGCCGTGGGCGGCACGAGCGGCTTCATGAAATACATGCTCGACAAGGGCTATCTCGACGGCGATTGCCTGACGTGCACCGGCAAGACGCTCGCCGAGAATCTCGCCACGAACAAGGGGCTCTCGCCCGGTCAAAAGGTGATCCACCCGGTCGAGCAGCCGATCAAGGCCACCGGCCACATCACGATCCTCCATGGCAACCTCGCCCCCGGGAGCGCCGTCGGCAAGATCACCGGCAAGGAGGGGGCCCGCTTCGAGGGGCCTGCCCGCGTCTTCGACAGCGAGGAAGCGATGCTCGCAGCCCTCGAGCAGGGGAAGATCCAGCGTGGCGACGTGATCATCATCCGTTTCGAGGGGCCGAAGGGTGGACCGGGGATGCCCGAGATGCTCACTCCCACCTCGGCTCTGATGGGCGCGGGGATGGGGAACGACGTGGCATTGATCACCGACGGCCGCTTCTCCGGCGGCTCCCACGGTTTCATCGTGGGGCACGTGGTGCCAGAGGCGCAGGAAGGGGGACCGATCGCGCTGGTCCATGACGGCGACAAGGTCGTCATCGACGGTGACACCGGTCGCCTCGACTTCGAGGTCTCCGAGACCGAACTCGCCAAGCGTCGCGCCGCCTGGACCGCTCCGCCGCTGAAAGTCACGCGCGGGATCCTCGCCAAGTACATCCGCTGCGTCGCCCCGGCGAGCGAAGGCTGCGTCACCGACGAACCGCGCTGACGGGGGCTCGGAGTTCGCCCAACCTTCGGGAGGGCGGCGTTGGGACAGGGCCTGCAAGTGGTTCGTCGGCGGGGCCGGCAAAAGTTTCGTCGTTCGTCGGGGGACCTCCTCACTCCTCAAGCGTTCGCCGATCCCAGCCTCGCCTCCGCGCTGGCAAGAAGCACCCACTCTGATGCTCTTTGCGAGGGGTTGCCCATGCCCCGAGAGCCGGTCTTGCCGGTGAGCGCAGCCCGGAGGGCGAAAGCGATAGCGGCACGGAGAGAGCGGAGGGCATGGATGCCCTCCGCGAACGCCCGGCGACGGGGCATGGGCGACCCCGAAGCCACGCTTGAGTCTGAATCTGCCCCCTCACGGGCCTACTTCGGCGCCGGCACCGGAAGCGACTCGATCGGCACCGGCGGCCCGGGGGCGACGAGCGCGCCGGGGGGGAGTTGCTCCGGGCGGATCGGAGCCCCGTAGACGGGGCCAGTCGGCATCGGGGCGGCGCTCGTCGTGCTGGCTGCCGGCCCGGGGAGCGTGGCGGGGAGGCCGGTGGCGGGATCGGCGGCCTGGTAGGCGGGGCCGGCCTGCGGCACGGGCGCCACGCCGAGCCGGCCGAGAACCTTGCCGAGCATCTTTTGCTCGAGGAGCGGATCGCGGCCGAGGGGGATCCAGCCGAGGTTCGGTGTCGGATTGGCGACCGGGCGTGGCTGGTCGCCGACCTGCTGGCCGAGCGTGGGGAGCGGTGTGCCGTAGCGGTAGAGCGAATCGTCGTTGCGGAACGATGCGCCGCCGGCGGTGGCCCGCATCGGCCGGGGGAGGTTTTCGAGTTCCTTGAGCACCACCGCCTCGACCCGCCATCCGGAGGGATCGGGAATCAGTCGCATCGAGCCCGAGCGGCGAATCGATTGGAGCGTCGATTCGAGCCTTTCGCGGAAGCCAACCGAATCGCCGCGCCACGGCTCGAGGAGCGTCGCGCCGGTCTGCGGATAGGTGTCGATGCGCCCCTCGGCCGGGATCCCGTTGGCAAACACGACGCGCTGCTCCGACTGGATCTTGAAGAAGTCGTCGACGGTATCGACCATCTGCTGCCAGACGACTTCGGCATCGATCGGCGGGATGACGACGCTGTTGCTGGCGGCGGGCGGTGGCCCGGGCACGAGCGGTCCTCCGGGACCGATGACGGTGCCGGCGGGAAGCGGCGCGTAGGGATCGAGAGACGGTGATGACGGCGCGGTGAACCCCGGGAACAGCGGCTTGGTGGGGGGAGGTGGGAGCGGTTGGACGACGCCGGGCAACATCGTCGAAGGCACCGTGGCGGGCGCGGGGGCGGCAGGGAGCGGGGAGACCAGCGGTGCCGGGAGTGCCTGGCCAGGGGCAGGGAGTGTCAGCGTCGGGACGACGGCGCCTGGGACGACCGATTCCGGCGGAGGAAGCGGTGCCTGGGCAGGTGCAATCGTCGGCCAAATGCTCGCGCCGAGCAGGACGGCGAGCAGATCGAAGGCGAAGGGCCGGCTGCGGGGGCGAGGCATCGGCGGCATCCCACGAAGGTGCGGCCGGACCGGGCCGCAGGAGGCGGGATCGTCGCGGCCAAGGGGCCGTGGCTCAAGGCCAGTTCCGCATCAACCGGCGGATCGCATGCCCAGCAAGGGCGAAGCCGAGCGCGAACAAGCCGAGAAGCAGGACGGCGCTCATGACGGTCAGATTCCCGAAAATCTCGAGGAATATCTGGCGAGGGGGAGGGGCGAGGAAGGGCGTGGCCACCGCGCCGGGGGGGACGTTGGGGGGCTGGGCGGATGGGATGGAATGGCCGGGGAAGGCATTGGGGAGCGTGGCTGCGCTCGGGTCGGCCTCGGCCTGCGGCAGGGGTACCGAGACGACCTCCCGCGCGACGCCGACGGGCCTTGGCGGGGGCGGCTGCGGACGAGCGGTCGAGACACTCCGGGCGCCGAACATCAGGAGAATGGCCAATGCGACGCCCACTGCGATGAGATAACCACCAACAAACACCAAGCGTGGCCCCCGCGGCCTCAAACGATCGTCGACACGCGGGCTGGCCCCGCCCCAGCGATCGCCGTCTTCGCTGCGTCGATCCTGCTGGCCGAGCGCCTCGCCAAACACCCCGGCGATGCTGTCGGCGTCGCGGCCCCGCCCTCCCCTTCCCTGCCGATGGGCGCGGAGGATGGCGCGGACTTCGCCGGCGTCGAGGTTGAGCTCGCGGGCGATGTCGGTGACGGTCTGCTCGCCGAGAAGATCGCTGCCACTCGCTTCGAACGCCGCGGCCCGGTCGAGCACGCCGTTGAGCCGCGCGTCAGGCACTGATCCCATTTCACGCTCGGCCGCCGGCGTGGCGCGCCTTTGCCAGGGAGCAGCGTCGGGCATTGGCGGCGGGGCCGCGGGGCCCATCGGAGGCATGAACCGGAGGTCGGTCGTCGCGGCCGCGGCTGCGGGAAGCGCCACGAGGGCGGCGGCGGCCGACGCGGCCGAGGGAAAGCGATCGAGGGGATCGGGAGCGACGAGCCGGTCGAGCCAGGCGGCGACGTCGGCAGGGAGATCCGGGCACTGGGAACGAATCGACGGGATCGGCTCGGTCGTGATTTTCCGGAGGAGCTTGAGGGGGCTCGAGGCCGACAACGGCGGACGGCCGGTGAGCATCTCGTGGAGCGTGGCGCCAAGGCTGTAGAGATCGCTCGCTGCGGTCGCTTCGTCGCCGAGGGCGACTTCAGGCGCGAGGTAGGTGAGTGTGCCGAGGAGCGAGCCCGAGGCGGTGAGGGTGTGCTGCCGATCGGGGCTGCGGGCGAGGCCGAAATCGGTGAGCTTGTAGGTGCCGGCGGCGGGGCCGGTCGTGGCGAGGAGAATGTTTGCCGGCTTGATATCGCGGTGGACGATCCCTGCTGCGTGCGCGGTGGAGAGCCCGGCGAGGACCTGCAGCGCGCAGTCGATCACCGCCGCCGCCGGGAACGCTCCCCTCCCCTTCACCACCTGCTGGAGGCTCAACCCCGGCACGAGCTCCATCGCCATGAACGGGGGCCTGGCGGCCGGGTCGAACTCATAGATCTGGACGATGTGCGGGGAGGCAAGCGACGCGGCAGCGCGGGCCTCTTCGCCGAAGCGGCCAAGCGATCCGGCATCCTCTCCCGGCAGCGGCCTGATCACTTTGACAGCCGCGTCGCGATGAAGCGCCTCGTCGCGGCCCCGGTAGACCGTTCCCATTCCGCCGCGGCCGAGTTCGCCGACGATCCGGTAGCGGCCGATGCGCCGCGGACCGGGTCCCGGGGCGCTCCAGAAGGCGGCCCGGTCGGAAGCCCCCGGTACGTCGTGGCGGATATCGTCAAGCGACTTGGCGAAGCGGCCAAGCGCCCGCCGGGCATGATCGGTGTGGAGAAACGCGGCCAGGCAATAGAGCATCAGACCTGGGGCGACGCCGGTGAACAGCGTGGCGAGGACGACGAGGAGTCGCACCGGAGCGACCGGCACATCGAGCCGGGCCGCGAGTCGCCGGCAGACGCCGAGAAGGACGGGCCCGCGATCGGTCGATGCGAAGCCCGGAGAGGAGTCTTCGGTGGGACCGTCAGACCACGACATCACCACCCCGGCGGCGAGATAGAGGAGCACGCCGGGGAGGATCCCAGTGAACAGCGTGATCAGCGCGACGAGGAAACGGACGCCACGCACGGGGACGTCGAGGCCTTTCGACAAACGCGAGCAGACGCCGAGGATGCGGGAGCTTCCTGACGGCGCGAGCGCCACGCCTGCCAGGGCGATCGCCCAGGTGGAGATCAAGCCGAGGGCCGTGAGCGTGATCGCCCCGACAGCGAACAAAACGACATACACGGCAAGGTATTGAAGTGGGCTCATGTCAGATGCGATCCTGGGTGGCGGGGAGGACGCAACCGAGGATCAGATACGCCACGAGCCCCGGGCCGATTCCCGAAAGCACGATCGCCGCCACGGCGAGGATCCGGACGGCGAGCACCGGCAGCCCCTGCCGGCGGGCCAGCCGCCAGCAGACGCCGAGGCAGCGCGGGCCGGGCCGCGACGGCCAAGCCGACACGAGCGCGGGCAGAACGATCGCGGCCACGGCCGCATAGACGACGATCTCGAAGAAGCCGAACATGCCGAGGAGCGGAGTCATGGATCTCTCGGAGCTAGAGTGTTGGGGGCGAACCTTCGTGAAAAACCGACGGCGCGCGGTCAGTTGGCCGCCGGTCGCCGCGGTTCCCGTTTGAGCCGGGCCAATTCCTCCTCGATCGCGTCGGCTTCCTTGAGGGCGGCAAAAGCTTCTTCGAGGGAAGGCTTCTGGAGATCGGGGTCGATCTCGGCCGCCGCCTCCATCCGCTCGATCCGCTGTTCGAGTTGGTCGAACTTCGTCATTGCATCGTACCGGGTGACACGCTCGATCACCCCCCGGGTGCGCTCGTGCGTCGTGGCACGCTTGTGGCGCTGGACGAGGAGCCGGTGACGCTGACGGGCATCGACGAGCTTCGCCTCGACCGCGGCGATGTCCTCCTTGTAGCGGGCGACGACCTCGTCGCAGCCGGTCGCTTCCTTGGCGTGGGCGTCGCGGAGGTCCTCGAGCCGGCGCCGTTCGCGGATCGCCTCCCGGGCGAGGTCTTCCCTCCCCTTCTCGATCGCGAGTCTGGCCCGCTCCTCCCAGGTGGCAATCGCCGTCTCGGCCGAGGTCACGGCCTTCTCCGCCCGCTTCCGGGCGGCGATCGCCCCGGCGCAGTTCGCCTTCACCTCGACGAGCGTGTCTTCCATCTCCTGGATCATCAGGCGGATGAGCTTGTCGGGGTCCTCCGCGGCGTCGAGCATCGCGTTGAGGTTGGAATTGATGATGTCCTTGAGTCGCGTGAAGACACCCATGGGAAGCTCCTGAAGAGGGGGGCTGGCGTTGTTGGGTCGGGATGCGTGAAAGAAGTGCGAATCGCGTGCCGAAGAGTTTGGGCTCGGGCTTGGCGTGGGTCGGGGCCGCCCCCTGCCGCCTCGCCGGACGTTCGCTCCGGCCTTCCAGGCCTCCGCTCTCTCCGTGCCGCCTGCGCTTCGCCCTCCGTGGCTCCGCTTGCCGGCAAGGCCGCTCGACGGCAGGGGGCGGCCCCTCCTGGGTGAGCTGTGTGTGGGCCGGTTTTTTGCGAATGGCTTGGCGTGGGTCGGGGCCGCCCCCTGCCGCCTCGCCGGACGTTCGCTTCGGCCTTCCAGGCCTGCGCTCACTCCGTGCCGCCTGCGCTTCGCCATCCATGGCTCCGCTTGCCGGCAAGGCCGTCGCGACGGCAGGGGGCGGCCCCTCCTGGGAACGTCCTTGGGTGTGGCTGGAAATGCCTGATGTGGTGAAATACGCTAAGTTTTGGTTTTTTTGTGCCAATTTTTTTGCTTCCGGGTGTCTCAGCATGCGTGTCGAAGAGGCGATCGGTCGCTCGGAAACTTTCCTGGCGTTCACGGAGCGGCTCTCCCGGGCGGCGGCCGTCGATCGGCCGGTGATGCTGATTGGCGAGCGGGGCACGGGAAAGGAATTGGCAGCGGCCAAGCTCCACTACCTCTCGCGGCGGTGGGAGGGGCCGCTCGTGGCCCTCAACTGCGCGGCGCTCGCGCCGGCCCTTGTCGAGGCGGAGCTTTTCGGGCACGAGCAGGGGGCGTTCACCGGCGCCACTCGTGAGCGGGCGGGGCGGTTTGAGGCGGCCGATGGTGGCACGCTTCTCCTTGACGAAATTGGCCTCGTTCCGCTCGAGGCCCAGGAAAAGCTCCTCCGCGTCGTGGAGTACGGCACGTTCGAGCGGGTGGGAAGCTCGCGGCCGAAGCGGGTCGATGTCCGCATCGTCGCCGCCACGAATGCCGATCTCCCGGCGCTCGCGCGGGCCGGGCGCTTCAAGGAGGACCTCCTCGACAGGCTCGCCTTCGAGGTCCTTCATGTGCCGCCGCTCCGCGACCGTCGCGAGGACATTTTCCTTCTCGCCGGTCACTTCGCCGCCAGGATCGCTCGCGAACTCGGGGGCGATGCGGCGCCGGAGTTCACCGCGGAGGCCCGAGCGAGGCTCGAATCCCATCCCTGGCCCGGCAACATTCGCGAACTGAAAAACGTCGTCGAGCGGGCGGTTCACCGGGCCGACGGGGAACCGATCGGCGATCAAGCCATCGACTTCGATCCGTTCAGACGCCCCGGCGAGCTCCCCCCGGCCACGGCGCTGCCGGCCGGCCCCGCTGCGGTCGATCCCACGAAGGTGACCACCCGCTCCCCGCTGCCGGCTTCACTCCCTGCCGCGATCGCCGCGCTCGAGGTCGAGAGTCTCCGTGGTGCCCTCCGGGCCACCCGTCACCATCAGCGGAAGGCGGCCACGCTCCTGGGCCTCAGCTATCACCAATTCCGCGGGCTCTACCGCAAGCATGCCGCGAGCCTGGAGGAGTGATTGCCCGACGCTTACGGGCCCAAAGCGACAGGGCCGCCCCGGAAGTCAATCCGGGACGGCCCTGTGGGAAGCGTGCCGAACGGCGTCGCGGCCTCAGCCGGCGCCGAGCCGCCGCACCATCTCGTCGAAGCTGTCGGCGAAACGCTCGTTCGACGTGTGAAGGTGCTCCCCCTGGGAGATGAAACGCATCCGGTCGTCACGGGCCAGGCCAAGGTCGGCAAACACCCGCTCGAAGGGGCTGCGGGCATGGGCATAGACGATCAGCAGCTTGTGTTCGTCGAGTTGCACCTCGATCGGCCGCTCGGGATGGAGCACGGCGATTCCGGTGCAGCCGTCGTTGAGGAGCAGGTCCTCGAAGTCCCAAAGGACGCTTTCGAGCACCGTCCGCTCCACCCCCTCGCGGGTGAACTCGGCAGTCGCCGAAGGATCGCCATGGCTCGATTCGAGCACGACGTCGACGGTGTCGCCGAGTGGCTCGAGAAGCCCGAGAAACGCCTCGAAGAGCTCTTCGCTCGACACCGCGCCGATGAGTGCCGGAAGCTTCGCTCCGCCGGCCGCATCGAGGTAGGTGTCGAAGCGGTATCCGGCCTGGGGCACGACGTCGAGCTGCCAGCTGGGGCGGACGGCGTCGGTGAGCGTGAACCGGCCGTAGCGACGGCGGGCGAGGTGAGCCTCGAGCGCGGCCCGGTCCGGGGGGGGGACGTCGGCGATGGCCGGGCCGCGGCGGCCGGACTTGGTGGAGGCGAGGTAGTCGTCGAGGAAGCGCATGATGGCGGATCGGAGGGGGAAAAAGCGTGGATGAGGGGACCGTCAGGGACTTCCCTCGGCGGCTCGCACAAACCTAGGACACGATGGCCCGCCGTGCGTCGCCCGCCCTGCCCCGGGTGCGGATTCCCCGCAGGCAGGCTGCGGTCGTTGCCCTCCGGCCACACGACCCGCATAATCCGCGCTCCACCACCACCAGGAGACGCCTCATGGACGGGAAAATCGTCGCCACCGGGATCACCTTCGACGACGTGCTGCTGGTGCCCAGGCACTCGAGTGTCGTCCCCTCCGAGGTCGACGTCGCCACGCGTCTGACCCGCGGCATCAGCCTCAACATTCCGATCGTCAGCTCACCGATGGACACGGTGACCGAGAGCGAGATGGCGATCGCCCTGGCCCAGGAAGGTGGCCTGGGGGTGATCCACAAGAATCTCTCCATCGAACGCCAGGCGGAGGAGGTCGACAAGGTCAAGCGGAGCGCCAACGGGATCATCGCCGATCCGGTCACCCTCCCGCCGACGGCCACCGTTGCCCGGGCCCGGGACGTGATGGATCAGCACAATATCTCCGGCGTGCCGATCACCACCGACGGCCGGAAGCTCGTCGGCATCATCACCCGTCGCGATCTGCGGTTCCTCGAGAGCGGCGACACGCCGATCGCCGACATCATGACGGCGACGGGCCTCGTGACGGCCACCGGCAACGTCACGCTCGACGAGGCCGAGAAGGTCCTGATGGCCAACAAGGTGGAGAAACTCCTCCTCGTCGATGGCCACGGACACCTCACCGGGCTGATCACGATCAAAGACATCGACATGATGAAACGCTTCCCCAACGCCTGCAAGGACCCGCAGGGGCGGCTTCGGGTGGGAGGGGCGGTCGGTGTGTTCGACTTCGATCGGGCGGAGAGCCTGATTTCGAAGGGAGTCGACGTGCTGATCGTCGACAGCGCCCATGGTCATTCCGACAACGTCATCGAGACCGTGGCGGCAATCAAGAAACGCTGGGCAATCGAGGTGGTTGCGGGGAACGTGGCAACCCGGGAAGGCTGTCGTGATCTCATCAAGGCTGGCGCGGATGGAGTCAAAGTCGGGATAGGTCCCGGGTCGATCTGTACCACACGGGTCATCTCCGGTGTCGGTGTTCCACAGATCACGGCGGTCTGGGAAGCGGCGCAGGAGGCGGCCGGTGCCGGCGTGCCGGTGATCGCGGACGGAGGGATTCGCTACTCGGGAGACATCACGAAAGCGATCGCTGCCGGGGCCCACTGCTGCATGCTCGGCGGGCTGCTTGCAGGTGTGGCGGAAAGTCCGGGGCAGACGGTGCTCTTCCAGGGGCGCACGTTCAAGGCCTACCGCGGCATGGGATCGCTCGGGGCGATGGTCCAGGGGTCGAGTGAACGCTACCGACAGCGGTCGAGTGGGCGCGGCGGTGACAAGTTGGTTCCGGAGGGAGTCGAGGGGCGCGTGCCCTTCAAAGGCCCTTTGAGCGTGTTCGTCTACCAGCTCGTCGGCGGCCTGAGGGCCGGGATGGGCTATTGCGGCACGCGGACGATCGATGAGCTGCGGCGCGACGCCCGGTTCATCCAGGTGTCGGCGGCCGCCGTGCGGGAAAGTCATCCACATGACATCGTCATCACCCAGGAAGCCCCGAATTACAGCGCTCATCCGAAACAGGAGTGAGCGGCTTCTGGCCCGGCCGCTCGTCGCCGCTGGCCTGTGTGTCTGCGTGGCCGCCGCAGCGGCCGCCCTTCTCACCCCCGCTGACACCGTCGATGCTCCGGTGACGGCGACGGTCGTGGTCGCGGCCCCTGTCCCCGATGTCATCTCCGGCGCCGTCTCGGAAGCCCCCGTCGAGGCCGTCATCGCAGAAGCACTCCCGGTCGCTCTTCCCCCGGACACCATTCCCGTTCAGCCCTCTCCGCCCGCCGAGTCCGAACTCGTGGTGTTTCCGGAGCGGGCGATCCCCATCGAGTTGCCTGGTGACGGCATTCTTCTGGTTTCTGGGGCCTCGTCGCCCGTCACCGACGAACCGCAAGCCGAGATCGTCCTCGCCGCCGGGATCGAGGCTGATGCAGCCGATGCCGGGATCATCCTCGTGTCTGCCGGGGCGGCGGACTCCGAAGCGGTGGCAGAGCCGGCGATCGCGCTGGCCGACGAACCCGCTGCCGAGAGTCCGACCCGCGATCGCGCACCGGCCGGGAGCCGGCTCCGCCCGCGCGACTCCGGCGCGGAACGCCGCGCCGCCGC